>Ga0172375_10003428_pt1 | contig 24053 bp, 22 predicted proteins | sample LakKiv1m_FD_114537 | JGI IMG/M metagenome (GOLD analysis project Ga0172375, IMG submission 114537) | Freshwater microbial communities from Kabuno Bay, South-Kivu, Congo - kab_092012_11.1m | ecosystem: Environmental > Aquatic > Freshwater > Lake | place: Democratic Republic of the Congo... | reverse complement strand
GTGGGCCGCGGCCATGGTGGCCGGGTCGAGCGGCTCACCCGCGGGCTGCACCACCACCGTGATCGGCAGTTTGTACTTTTGGGCAAACTCGAAATCGCGCTGGTCGTGGGCCGGCACCGCCATGACCGCGCCGGTGCCGTACTCCATGAGGACGAAGTTGGCGGCATAGACCGGCAGTTTGTCCCCGGTAAAGGGGTTGACGCAGTAACCGCCGGTGAAGACCCCTTCCTTTTCCGCTTCTTCGTCCGGCTTGCGGCGCTGTTTTTCCTGGCGGGTGCGCTCGACGAATTCGCGTACCGCTGCCTCCTGGCTGGTGCCGCGGCTCAACTCGGCCACCAGCGGATGTTCCGGGGCCACCGACATGAAGGTGGCGCCGAAGATGGTGTCCGGCCGGGTGGTGAAGATGGTCAGCGCCCCGTTGCTGGAAGCGAGCGGGAAGGTAATCTCGGCGCCTTCACTCTTGCCGATCCAGTTGCGCTGCATGGTGAGGACCTTCTCCGGCCAGCCGGTGAGGCGGTCGCAGTCGGCGAGGAGTTCGTCGGCATAGGCGGTGATCTTGAAGAACCAGCCGTTCATCTCCCGCGGCAGCACCGGCTGGTCGCAGCGCCAGCAGGCGCCGTCGATCACCTGTTCGTTGGCGAGCACCGTCTGGCAGGTCTCGCACCAGTTGACCGTGGTCACCTTCTGGTAGACCAGCCCCTTCTCGTACATCCTGGTGAAGAAGAGCTGCTCCCAGCGGTAGTATTCCGGGGTGCAGGTGGCGAGTTCGCGGTCCCAGTCGTAGCTCAAGCCCATGCGCTGGAGCTGCTTCTTCATGTAGTCGATGTTTTCGAAGGTCCACTTGGCCGGGTGGGTGTCGTGCTTAATGGCGGCGTTTTCCGCCGGCAGGCCGAAGGCGTCCCAGCCCATGGGGTGGATGACGTTCATGCCGCGCATCCGCTGGTAGCGGGCCACCACGTCGCCGATGGTGTAGTTGCGCACATGGCCCATGTGGATGCGGCCCGAGGGGTAGGGGAACATTTCGAGCAGGTAGTATTTCTTGCGACCGGGCTCGGCCTTAACCTTGAAGGTCTTGGCGGTGAGCCAATGGGAGCGCCACTTTTCTTCGATGGCCTGGAAGTCGTAGCGCGAGGTGTCGGGCGTGGTGGTCATGGGATCGTTAATAGTAACTTTGATTTCAGTATATTGTGTGATATGGCCGGTGTGCCGCGCAATCATCCGCGCCAGCGCAACTAGGTTATTACTTGACCGGCGCCCAAAACACAACCGCCTTCCTATTGGGGCACGGGGAAATTGTGGGGCGCCAGGTTCTCGAAGGTGGTGAACTGGTTGAGGAAGGCCAGCTCCACCATGCCGGTAGGGCCGTTGCGTTGCTTGCCGATGATCAGTTCGGCAATGCCGCGTTTGGGGTTGTCTTCGGCCTTGTTGTAGACCTCGTCGCGGTAGATGAAGCAGATGAGGTCGGCGTCCTGCTCAATGGCGCCGGATTCGCGCAGGTCGGAGAGTTGCGGCCGTTTGTTGGGCCGGTTTTCCAGGCTGCGGTTGAGCTGGGAAAGCGCGATGACCGGTATTTGCAACTCCTTGGCCATGGCCTTGAGCGACCGCGAAATCTCGCTGATTTCCTGTTCGCGAGAGGGTACGTTGCTGCGGCCGCGCATGAGCTGGAGGTAATCGACCACGACGAGGCCGATGTTGTGCTCGGTCTTGAGGCGGCGCGCCTTGGCCCGCATTTCCAGCACCGTCAGCGCCGGGGTGTCGTCAATGTACATGGGCGCGTCGAGCAGCATGTTGTAGGCGCGGGTCAGCTTGGGCCAGTCCTGTTCCTTCAAAAAGCCGGTGCGCAGACGCTGGGCATCCACCCGGCTCACCGAGCAGAGCATACGCAATCCGAGCTGCTCCTTGGACATTTCCAGGCTGAAGATCCCGACCGGCACCTTGTGGATCATGGCGGCGTGCTGCACCATGTTCATGGCCAGCGCAGTCTTGCCCATGCTGGGGCGGCCTGCCAGGATGATGAGGTCCGAGCGCTGGAGGCCGGCGGTCATCTTGTCGAAGTCGTGGTAGTCGGTGGGGACGCCGGTAATGTGCTCCTTGCGCTCGTAGAGCTGCTCCACGTGCTTGAAGGTGGCGTTGATCACCGTCTTCATCGGATGAACGGACTGGGCGCTCTTGGAGCGGGAGATGTCGAAGACGGTCTGCTCCACCTCGTCGAGCAGGCTGTCGATATCGTCCTGCTCCTCGTAGCAACGGCTGGCGATCTCGGTGCTGGTGTGGATCAGCCGGCGCAGGATCGCCTTTTCGCGGACGATCTTGGCGTAGTAGGCGATGTTGGCCGCCACCGGCACGGTGTCGGAGAGGGCGGCGAGGTAGCCGGGGCCGCCGGCGATGTCGAGTTTGCGGGCGTCTTTTAGGGCGTTGCTGAGGGTGACGAGGTCGAGCGGTTCCCCTTTTTCAAAGAGGCCCGCCATGGTGGCGAAGATGACCTTGTGGCCATCGCGGTAGAAATCGTCTTCGGTAAGGAGTTCGGCGGCCTTGGCCATGGCGCCTGGTTGCAGGAGTACGGAGCCGAGCACGCACTGTTCCGCCTCAAGGTTCTGGGGCGGCATCCGGTGATGGGGGGAAAGAGAGGTGTTCCCAGCTTCCATGGTGTCGGTTGCGCTGGGCACGGGAAACGAAGCGGGCGGGAGGGTGCCCGTCCCCCCGCCCGTCGCTGCAATGCTGCGGTTACTCTTCCGCGGTCAGGGCGACCACCTCGACCTTGACGTCGGCCTTGACCTGATAGCCGACTTTGACCGGGATGGTATGGCTGCCCAAGGTCTTGATCGGTTCGTCGAGCATAATTTTCTTCTTGTCGATCTCGATGCCAGCCTCGGCTAGTTTTGCCGCGATGTCTCCAGCGGTTACCGAGCCGAAGAGTTTGCCGTCGTCGCCGGTGCGCTGGGCGATGGCGATGGTCGCGGCGGCGAGTTTCTTGGCCATGGATTCGGCCATGGCACGCTGTTCCTTCTTGCGGGCCTCGATGGCTGCCTTTTGTTTGGCCAGCACCGTGATGTTGCCCTCGGTGGCAACGGCGGCCAGGTTCTTAGGCAGCAGGTAGTTGCGGGCGTAGCCGTCCTTTACCTTGACGACATCGCCTTCTTCGCCGAGGGTATCAATGGTTTCCTTGAGAATGACTTGCATGGGGTGCCTCCACCTTAACTGAACTGATGAATTGTGAATCCGGGTCGGAGTCGTTGTCCAGCTGTTTTTATTGTCTTTCGGTTTCCCGAATCGTTACGCATTGTTATATGGCCGCTGCCGGAGGTTCCTGATTTTTCCGCAACGCAAACCAAGTGTCGGCCAAGCCGATTATCGCTAGCAGGAGCAGGCCGTAAAGCTGAACGAGCAGCAGTACGTAAAGCAACCCCCTGAAAAAACGCGGCATCTGCCAGCGGGCCAGCAGGTGGGCGACGATCGCCAGTCCCTGCATGAAATACAATAGCCCCAGCACATAGGCGGCATTTACACCGACGGTGGCCAGCGGTTCTTGGCCACTGACCATAAGCGCCAGGGCGACGATCACCAGCCAGATCAGAGGTTCCGGCAGCCGCCAGGTTTTGAACTCCGGCCAGCGAACCAGTCCCGGGCGGCTTTTCCTGAGCAGCCAGCAGCCAGCCACCATGTTAAGCCAGACCGTGGTGATGACCGCTGTCGCCAGTACGGCCGCTAGTGCCCGGTTTAAAAATTGCCGGGTGGTTTCCAGGGCGATGGTCAGTTCCTTCAACGCCTCGGCCGGCAGTTCTGTTTTGCCCCGGTAATACTCCAGGGTTTGCTGGAACCCTAGTTCCAGGCCCCGCTGGAGTTCCTGGTAAGGATTGACTTCATGCCGGAGGCCGTACCAGAGTGCCCCCAGCAGCCAGAGGGTTCCCAGGCTAAGGGTTGCCTTGAGGCCGGTGCGACCGGGTGACTCGTTTTTTTCTACCCCCCGAGCCAGCAGATAGCCGGTTGGCAGGAGGGTTATGGCAAAGAACAAAGCGGGCAGCGAGCCAAGGCCAAAAGCCGCGGCGCTCGCGAGTACCAACGCGGCGGCCACGATGGCGGCCCCCTGTTTGTGGCCGAAGGTGGTCAGCAGGGACATAACCACCAGCGGAATCAAACCGTGCAGCCATACCAGCCCAGCGCTGGCCGCCGGCACTATCAGAATGGCGGTCATCAGCGCGAGCCCCTGGAGAGATTCGCGCGGGGAAACGCCCTCGCCGTGCCGTTCCACTGGCTTGGCCAATGCCCGTTAAGGGTGCGGGTTGCCGGAGTAGGGCAGCAACGCGATCTGCCGGGCCCGTTTGATGGCTTCGGTCAGTTGGCGCTGGTGCTTGGCGCAGTTGCCGTAGATGCGGCGGGGAATGATCTTGCCGCGTTCGGTCAGATAGTTGCGCAGGGTCCGGGCATCCTTGTAATCGATGGTCATCCCCTTGTCCGTGCAGAAACGGCAAACCTTGCGGCGGCCGAACATTTTTTTCTTCTTGATCATGGTCGTGGGCTCTTGTCTCAAATGTTGGTCAGCAGGAGGAGGATTAGGCTTCGGCCTCGGTGGTTTCCGGAGCCGCAGCCTCGACAGCCTCGGTCTCGGCGTCGGGCTTGACGGTCAGGTACTTGAGGACCCGGTCGTCGATGCGGAGCTGGCGCTCCATCTCGGCAACGCCGGCAGGCACGCACTCATACGCATAGAGGACGTAAGAGCCCTGCTGTTCCTTCTTGATGACGTAGGCGAGCTTTTTTAGCCCCCACTTGTCGATTTTGGCGATGGTGCCGCCATGTTCCTTGACGATCCCGGTGAACTTCTCGATGATGCCGTTCAGCTCGTCTTCGCTGCTGGCACCGGGACGCACGATGATGATGGTTTCGTAGCTGCGCATGGTTCCTCCTTCTGGGCATAAGGCCACCGGCACGCAAAGCCGGGGGCAAAGAGGGATTGGTTAATATCGCCTTGGGCGACGAAACGCGATACCTACCACAGCCAGGAAAGGCTGTCAAACCTTTTTTCCGTCCGTGGGTCGGGCCTTTGTCGCTTCCCAGAGGGTGAGCATGGCTTCCGGGGTAAGGTCGGCAATGGCACCGCCGCTGGCGGTCGCCGCTGCCTCAAAGCGACTGAAGCGATCGATGAATTTTTCCGTGGCCGCCTGCATGGCGCTCTCGGCATCGAGTCCCTGCTTGCGGGCAAAGACCGCCAGGGCGAAGAGCAGATCGCCGAGTTCCTCGTTGGTCCGCGCTTGGGCGCGGCTGGCCTGGGCTCTTTGCAACTCTTCCAGTTCTTCCGCGGCCTTGGCCAAGGCGGTTGCGGCATCCGACCAGTCAAAACCGGTGCGGGCCGCGCGGTCCGCCACCCGTTGGGCGCGGTGGAGGGCCGGCAGGCTCCTGGGCACGGCGGCCAGCTGGTTTTGGGGTGGGGCGTCCGGGCCTCTTTCCGCCGCCTTGATGGCGTGCCACTGCCGGCGGAGTTCCTGCTCCGAATTGACGACCTGGTCGCCGAAGACGTGGGGATGGCGGCGGACCATCTTGGCGCTGATGGCGTCGATGACCTCGGCCAAGGTGAAGTGGCCCTGCTCGGCATAGAGATTGTTGAGGAAGATAAGCTGGAAAAACAGATCGCCCAGTTCTTCGCGCACGTGGGCCGCGTCGTCGTGGTTGATCGCTTCCAGCAATTCGTGGGTTTCTTCGAGCAAGTAGCCCTTGAAGCTCTGCGGCGTTTGTTTCCGGTCCCAAGGGCACCCATCCGGGGCGCGCAGCCGGGTGATAATCTCGATAAGCTGGACGAATTTGGCGGCGGTTTCCTGCACAGGCGCTCCTTGGCTGGTTGTAGTAGTTTAAACTTTTTCATAACAGGTCGGTGTTGGTTTGAGAAGGGGATTGCGCCTAACTGGTTTATCCTTGACCTGCGACGATGTGGTGCCTATAATTTATTTGTAGCATGGCTGGGGCTGGTTGTTGGCCGTGAGAATCAAACCGTGGAAAGCAGAAAATCGGTTGTTGCAAAAGGATAATTTTGGTGTAATGTGGCCCTACCTGACTGGAATGACGAGTAGTCAAGAGGGGAAAGGCTGCGGTACTTCGAGGGCAAACCCCACAAGAGAACGGGTGCGACAATGGCAAAGAAAATTATCGAGAAACATAAGGATGTGGCGCGGATTGACCAGGAGGACAAGCGGACCCACGGCTGGTATGTGCGGGTGCGCTACATGGGCAAGACCCACTCCAAGTTTTTTTCCGATGGCAAGTACGGCGGTCGTTATTCAAGTCTGCTGGCGGCGTTGGCGTGGCGCGACCAGACCGAGGCGAAGATCGGCAAGATCCGGACCGACAAGCACATTGTCACCGTGAGCAATACCAAGACCGGCGTGGTCGGTGTCCGCCTCAACGAGGAACTGAACCGCTACGAGGTAAGTTGGGTGAATGGCGTGGGCCGGCAGGGTAAGACCTCGGTCTCGATCCGCAAGCATGGCAAGGAAAGGGCCTTTGATTTGGCCTGCCAGATCCGCAAGGAGAAAGAGGCCGCCCGTTTGGGCGTGTCGCCCTCGGCGATCTGATTACGACAAAAATTGCAGCAATTCCTGGGGCCGGGCGATTATCGCCTTGGCCCCATTTTTTTTGAGTTCCCCCTCGGTGCGAAAGCCCCACAAGGCACCCACCGCAAACATGCCTGCCCGGTTGGCGGTGATCATGTCGGTGTTGGTGTCGCCCAGATAAAGGAAATCGGCCGGGGTCAGGCCCAACTCCTTGGCAATGGCCAGGGCGCCGGCTGGGTCCGGCTTTTTGACGCCACCAGGTCGCACGCCACGGATCACCCGGAAGTTCCACTTGCCGAGCAGGGTGGCAACTGCCTTGCGCGTGAAGTCATCGGGTTTGTTGGAGAGGATGGCCATGGTGACCCCGCGCGTGGTAAGGCCTTCGAGTAGTTCGGGAATGCCGGGGTAGGGTTTGGTCTCGTCGTTCCAGCGGTTGGCGTATTCCGCCCGCATGGCGGTGACGGTTTGCCGCACCATGGGTTCGTCGAGCCGGTCCTGCGGCAGTACCCTGCGCGCCAGGGTTTCCATGCCGTCGCCGACAAAATAGCGATACGCCGCCACGGGGTGTTGGGGCAGGCCGAAGCGGCCCAGCACCGCGTTCATTGAGTGGGCCAGGTCGGCCAGGCTGTCAAGCAGGGTGCCATCGAGGTCAAAGAGAACGCACTGGTGCATCAGGGGTCGCGGGTCAGGGGTCAGTTGCCGAGCAGGTCGATGATGCGCAGCCCGACGCCGAGTCGGGCGCGGAGTAGCGAGGGCTTGGCCGGTTTGGCGAGGTAGTCATCCGCCCCGCCTTCCAGGGCGAGGATCTGTTCCTCGTCGGATTTACGGGCGCTGAAGATCAGGGCATAGACGTAGGGCGTGGGGCGTTTGGCCCGCAGCCGTTGGCAGATTTGCATACCGGTAAGCCCTGGCAGATTCCAGTCGAGGATGGCGAGGCGGAGGGTGGGGTCGCTTTCGAGAAGGTGCCAGGCATCGTCGCCATTCTCCGCCTCCACTGGTTCGAAGCCCCATTTGCTCACGAAGTTGTTCAACCCCTTGCGGACCACCGGATTATCCTCGGCGAGCAGCACCTTGGTCTTTTTGCCTGGTTGACCATTGGCCGGTGGCGTGGTCTTGGGCTTGGCGGCGGCGGTAGCTGACTTGGTTCCCGGTACGGCATCAGCGGTGGCGGTCGGTTTGGCGGCGGTTTTGCTCGCCTGGGGTTTCGGGGGGGCGTCGGCCATGGATGTGTCTCCCTGGTTCTGGTTGACAACTGCCTTTACTATAACGGTAAGCGATTGCGGGAGGCAAGATAAAATGGCCGGCGGGGTTGACAGGGGATGATCGATGCCCCCGTTGGAGGGGGGGGGGCCAAGGCGCCTGGTTTTTTTCGTCTTTCTGCTTGACGGGATGGAGCAAGAGCACTATTCTGGGCGTCATTTTTAAGGGGAAATGTCCCTTTAATCACGGTAAGGCACCGAGCTGTCCCGGTTGGCGACAGTTCATCCAATTCATCGTTTTTAAGGAGGAAAGTACTATGTCAGTTTGTGTTGTGGGTCATTCCAATCCGGATACCGATTCCATCGCCGCGGCCATTGCCTATGCCCATTATCTGAAGGCTACCGGCACCGACGCCAAGGCCTGCGCCCAGATCGAGGCCGCCAAGATCAACCCCGAGTCCAAGGTGGTTCTGGCCCGCTACGGCCTTGCCGTTCCGGAGACCATGATGGACGCCGAGGGCAAGGACGTGGCCCTAGTTGATTTCAGCGATATCGCCCAGGCCCCGGCCAACATCATGAAGGCCAACCTGGTTGGCGTTGTTGACCACCACAAGATCGGCGATATCACCACTGGCTCACCGATCTTCTTCTACGCCAAGCCGGTCGGCTGCACCTGCACCGTCCTCTTCGAGATGTTCAAGACCAACAAGATTGACCTGCCGAAGAATATCGCCGGTGCCATGCTCTGCGCCATCCTGAGCGACACCGTCAACTTCAAGTCCCCGACCTGCACCCCCGAGGACAAGGCTGCGGTGAAGGAACTGCTCGCCATAGCCGGTGAGTCCAATCAGGACGCCCTCTTCATGGAGATGCTCAAGGCGAAGTCCTCCGTGGACGGTATCCCGATGAAAGACCTGGTCTTCCGTGACTACAAGGACTTCGACATGGGCGGCAAGAAGGTTGGCATTGGCCAGCTGGAGCTTGCCACCATCGATCAGGTTGCCGCCATCCGTGCCGGTCTGGTGAAGGCCCTGGAAGACCTCAAGAAGGACGGCCGCCACACCGTACTCTTCATGCTCACCGACGTTGTCAAGGAAGGCACCGACCTGATCGTGGTCTCCGACGACAACGCCCTCATCGAGAAGGCCTTTGGCGCCAAGATCGCCAATGGCTCCATGTGGGTGAACGGCATGATGAGCCGCAAGAAGCAGACCGTACCGCCGCTGCAAAAGGCCTTCGGCGCCTAAGTCGCTTCTGTTGTAACGCTGTGGTCAAAGCCCTGGGCGATTTCGCCCGGGGCTTTTTTGTTGCTAGCGGACGTGGATGCAGTTGAGGCGGCGAAGGGCGCGGGGGTAGTCGAAGTTGTTGTCGTGTTCCGGCGTGTGGCAGCCGAGGCAGGACTGGGCCGGCGGTTGCTTGGCCATAGGCTGCTTCGGATCGATGCTGTGACCCTGGCCGGGGCCATGGCAGGACTCGCAGCCTACGGCCTGAAGCGATTCTGGCATCGTGATGCTGGCCGGGCCGGTAACGTGGCAGGGGAGACAGGTCGGGTTGAAATGCTGCTCCTTGGCGCGCAGGGTCTCATACGCCCTGGCGTGGCGACTCTGGCGCCAAAAATCCGCCTCGGTGCGGTGGCACCCGGCGCAGCGCCGCCAGCCAACCAACGGCCCTGGTCCGGTCTTCTCCGCCTTGCTTTGTTCCAGCTGTTTTTTGGCCAGTTCCTGGCCCAGCGCATTCACGGCCTTGGTGGTCTTTTCGGTCACGGCCTGCACGGCCGGCTGATCGGGCAGGTCGGTAGTGAGCGCCAGAAAACGGTTGGTCGCCAGGGAGTCCGATTGGCCCTTGCCTTTGGCGAGTTCCTGGCCCAAACGGCGAAGTTCCCCCTGTAACTGTTGTTCCTGGGTCATAAGTTCCTGGTAGGCCTTCAATTTGCCCGGCGCGTCTTTATACAGCACGGCCGGGTCGCCCTTGCGCTGGTGGCTGCGGATAAGCCACTGCACCCGGTCCAGTTCGTTTTTTTTGTCCGCCAGCACTTTGGCCCGGTCCTCGCCCCAGCGTTTCGATGCATTCCATTGGATGTCGAGTACCCCCAGGTATTTGCCCTGTTTTTCCGTTTGCAGCATGAGGGTGTTGTTGACCTGCCGCGGCGGCTGGTTGCTGGCGCCGTCATCCCCTGCCTGGATGATGAGGTGGATGCCCGGATAGCGTTGGGCCAGGGCCTCGTTTTCCGCCGTGGGCAGGCCGGAAAGCAGGATGATCAGGTCGGCGCTTTTGAGTTGGGCAAGCACACCAGGCACGATCTCGGGCCACGGTCGGACCGTGGCCTTGTCGCTGGGCCGAAACGTGGCCGGCGAACCGGTCAGGGCAAAGATGCCGACGGCGAGATTGCCTGTTTTTTGGGTGAGAAAGGGGGCAAAGAAAGGCCTGCCGGTGGCGCGTTCCACCAGATCGGCGCTCAGCCACGGCACCTTGTTGTTTCTGGCAAGTACCTGCAAAAACGGGAGGCCGGCGGCGAGATCCTGGGCGGTGATGCCTACGGCATCATAGCGCATCAGGCGGTAGGCCTCGGCAATACCATGAGCTGCTGCCTCTTCCTGTGGGGCTAGTTCCGGGGCGAGGGTGGATGCCTTGAAGAGCAGGCCACCGCCATCGACAACCACCAGCGGCTTGCCTGCCTGCCGCAGTTTTTCGAGTTGATGTGCCTTTTTGGACAGACCGCCCAGTTGCCGGCTTTTTCAGCCGCAAGGCGCCAGCTCGCCCCGGACGTCGTTGCCGTAAACCAGGGTGAGCGGCGTGGCCTGGGCCAGTCGGCCGGGGAGCAGAGAGGCCACCAGGGCCACTACCATTAACGTGGTATGACGTTTCATGATTTATCCCGTTCCTTTTCCTCTTGCTGGCGCTGCTTGAGGAGCTGCTGCCATTTGGTGAGCCGGTCCTTGACCACCGCCTCGTAGCCCCGGTTGGTGGGGTGGTAATAGGTGCGGCCTTTGAGCTCCGGCGGCAGATGTTCCTGGGCCACCAAGGCATGGCGGTCGTCGTGGGCATATTGGTAGCCCTTGCCGTAACCGAGTTCCCGCATCAAGCCGGTGGGGGCGTTGCATAGATGGAGCGGCACTTCAAGGCTGCCGGTCTTCTTGATGTCGCGCATAACCTCGTTGTAAGCCATATAGACCGCGTTGCTCTTGGGCGCGGTGGCGAGATAGACCACGACCTGGGCCAGGGCCAGCTCGCCCTCCGGGGTGCCGAGGGTGCGGTAGCTGTCGCGGGCGGCAATGGCGACGGTGAGCGCCTGGGGGTCGGCGTTGCCGATATCCTCCGAGGCGAAGCGGATCAGGCGCCGCGCCACATAAAGTGGTTCCTCGCCGGCTGCCAGCATCCGGCAGAGCCAGTAGAGGCTGCCGTCCGGGTCGCTGTCGCGCAGGCTTTTGTGCAGGGCGGAAATGAGGTTGTAATGCTCCTCGCCGTCCTTGTCGTAGCGCAGACTCTTGCGCTGGATTGCTTCCTCCACCAGGGCCAGGGTAATGTGGCGTTGCCCCGTTGCATCGGTTGGCGCGAGTTTGGCGGCAATTTCCAGGCTGTTGAGCAGGCGCCTGGCGTCTCCGTCTGCCATCCGCACCAGATGGGTGGCGGCGTCTTCTTCGACGTGCAGCCCCATCTCGCCCACCCCCCGTTCGCGGTCCGCCACCGCATGGCTGAGAATGGCCGCCAGATCTTCTTCGGTGAGCGGGTGGAGCACGATGACCCGGCAGCGGGAAAGGAGCGGGGCGATGACGTGGAAGGAGGGGTTTTCGGTGGTGGCGCCGATCAGGGTGAGAAGGCCGCTTTCCACGTGGGGCAGGAAGCCGTCCTGCTGGCCCTTGTTGAAGCGGTGGATTTCATCGACAAAGAGGACGGTGGCGACCTGGTCCTTTTCTTTGCGTTCCTTGGCCTGATCGACGATCTGGCGAACCTCCTTTACCCCAGAGAGCACGGCGGAGAAGAAGACAAAATCGGCGCCGGTGGTCTGGGCAAGGATGCGGGCCAGGGTGGTCTTGCCGCTGCCGGGCGGCCCCCAGAGCAGCAGCGAGGGCAGATACTGTTGGCGCACGAGGCGGTCGAGCAGTTTGTCCGGCCCCAGCAGGTGGTGTTGGCCCACGAAGTCGGCGAGCGTCTGCGGCCGCATCCGTTCGGCCAGCGGGATATGGCGGCTTGGGGTGGCCATCACTTCATAAGCGCCATCAGGGCATCGGCCATGCGTTCCGCCGAGAAGACCAGGGATTCCAGGTCAAGGTAATCGAGTACCTGGTGGTCGAAAAGCACCTTGACCCGGGCGGGAAAGCCCTCCTCCGGCTCAGCCGGCCAGTAGAGGAGATAGTGGGGCACCCGGGGCAGCATCGGAATGATAACGCCGAGGCTGGCGGCGGCCGCTGGTTGGCGGATGCCGTCGAGCCGTGCGGTGGCGGTGGCTATGGCTTCGATTGGGAAGGCGGAGCAATGTCCGGCCAGCCGGTTCTCGCAATAGGTGGCCAGGGTGCGCACTTTGGAGATCGAGTTGGGCAGGCTCTCCAGGCCGATCCAATCGCCGGTGGGCGGCGTGCCGCCGCCAGAATGGACGTAATTGTAAAGCAGAATCTGGTCGCGGGGGTCTGCCGGTCCGTTGCCGTCGATGAGGATGCCAGTTTTGGTGAAGCGCACCTCCTGGCCGAGATAGCGGAAGCAAAGGCAAGCTGGTTCCCCAGGTCGCCACTCGGCGCCGAGCGGCCCGGCGATGGCGCCGAAGTCGAGACTGGCGACCTTGGCTTTGAGCTGTTCGATGAGCTGGAGATCCCGGGACTGGTGGAGTTGTTCTTCCGCCACAGCCGCAGCCTGCGGCAAGTCGAGCCCGTTTGCGTCGAGGTAGGGGCAGCGCCGCGGATCGGCCACCCCTTTCACCGCCAGGGCGGCAAAGGCGAGGCAGGTAGGGTAGCCGCACTCGCCACAGTTGGATTTTGCGGTGCGTTTGACCAGTTCCAGCGGGGTTATCATTTGTGCAGTTTGTGGCAGGTTTTGGTCTGCTGGTCGATGGCGTCTATCAGGCGCCGGGCGGCGGCGAAGTCACTGGCCGCCGCGGCATCGAGGCAACGGCCGACTGCCGTTACGCACCTCTGCCAGTCATCGGCCCAGGCCGCCGGAGCATAGAGCTGGTATTCCGCGAAGAGACGGCGGAGTTTGGCCATGTCCGCCGCCGCGGGTTGGGCGGCGGCGCCGATCCGACCACCGAGTTCCTTCCAGAGGCGGGCGATTTCTTTCTTCATGATTTTGGCTGCGGCCGGCGTTCCTTGCACATCCGGACGTTGTTTTGCGGGTGTTGGTTTTGTGGCGGCACTCTCGGCAGCAGATGGCGGCGTGGCTATGGCAATCTTGCATGAAAAGGTGAGGTAGGCGCGGTCGTCCTTGACCTTGCGCTTGGTTTTGCGAAAGAGCGGTTCGCCGACTGGTACGGTACGCTGTTCTACTTCCAACGCGCCGCGGTCAAGCTGATCCGCGAGTTGGCGCAGTTCCGCTGCCAAGGTTTTGCGATCGATCGGGGTCTGGACGGGTTTCCTGGTCATGCCGTGTCGTCGGCGGCTGGTGGATGGAACGGGGCCGCTTGTTACACCATAGGACATGCCCTTCAAAAGTAAAGGGGAAAAGGGGCCGTTAGCGGGGGGCGAGCACCACGGCGGTGATGTTGTCGCGTCCGCCGGCGGCGTTGGCGCGTTCCAAAAGATTGGCGCACGCCTCCTCCAGTGAGGCGGCGGCCATGAGGATGGCGTGGATTTCCGCGTCTGTCACCATGGACCAGAGGCCGTCGGAACAGAGCAGTACCTGCTGGCCGGGCTTGAGCGTCAACCGGTGGTATTCCGGATCCTGCTGGAAGGCAAAGCCGATCGCCATGGTGACTACCGGCCGTGAGCGTGGTTTTTCACCCTCGCCCCGAGGCAGGTAGGTCATGGCGGTGTGATCGGTGGTGATCTGGGTGATGCCGCTGGCGTCCGCGACATAGCAACGGGTATCGCCCACGTGGCAGGTATGCAGGGTGGCGCCGTCCAGGCGGCAGACAATCAGGGTGCTTCCCATGCCGCGGTAGTTTGGTTCGTACTCGGCCGCATCCATTACCGCCCGGTTGGCCTGGTGCAGGCCAACCACCAAGCTGTGGCGCGTTTCTTCGTCGTGGCCGCGCATCCGCCGGAGGCGGGCGGGGGTGAAATAGTCGATCAACGTCTCGATGGCAAGCCGGCTGGCCACTTCGCCGGCATTGTGACCGCCCATGCCGTCGGCGACTAGATAAATTTCCCGGTCGGCGAGGATGGCGAAGCTGTCTTCGTTGTGGTCGCGCACCATGCCGGTATCGGTACGGCCGAAGGCGTGGTAGCGGGTGCGTCGCAGAAGTTTTTTCAGGAAACCGAACATAATTCTCCGTTGCCGGCTATTCGAAAGAGAGTTGGTAGATTACCATCCAGAGGATGATGCCGCCGTCCTTGCGGCCGGCCAGGAAGGTATGGGGCCGTGGCCCTTGGGCCAGACTGTAGATGCCGTCGCCCCGGCCGTCGAGGGTCAGCAGGTTGTCGCCGCTCTGGGCATCCCACACCTTGATGATGTCGTCCTCGCAGCCCGAGATGACGGTCTGGTTGTCGGCCAGCGCCAGCACCGAGGTGATCGCCTCTTCGTGGGCCTTGATGGTCTTTAGGCAGCGGCCAGTTTGCCGTTCCCAGATTTTTATATGGCGGTCGGTGCTGGCCGAAACCAGTAAACGGCCGTCGGGCGAGAGCGACATGGCAGTAACCGGCATGGCGTGGGCTTCCAGGATGCGGGTGCATTCCTTGCCGCCCGCGCCCCAGAAACGGATCTTGCCGTCGTCGCTGCCGGTGGCGAGGTCGAGGCCTTTTTCAAGAAAAAGCAGCGAACGCAAGGCGCCGCCCTCTTGTAGCGACACACTGGTTTCCGGCCCGGCTCCGATTTTGCGCACCTTGAGCATGCCATCGAGGCCGCCGGAGGCGAGATGTTTGCCATCGGCGCTGAAGGCCAGGGCCGTCACCGCGCCTTTGTGATTTTGTTCGTTGGAGATCGCCTTGCCAGAGGTGGGCGAGATGAGTTTGACCGCGCCGTCGTGGGTGCCCACCGCCAGACTGGTGCCCTTGGGACAAGCGACCATGGCCTTGATCGGCGCTCCCTGGCCGAAGAAGGCGACCTGGTGTTTGCCGCCCAGGTCGCGCAGGATGATCTGGCCGTCGTCGCCGGCCGCGACGATGCGGCGGCTCTTGGGGATATGGGCCAGGGTGGTGGCCGGGCAACCGTAGCCCCGGAGCGAGAGGAAGCGCTGGGCGCCGATGACCGTTTTTTTTGTCCCGACCCAGAGCAGCCGCTCATAGATATGGTTGTAGAGCTTTTCCTTGCGGAAGCCGATGTTGCCCCAAGCGGTCATCAGCACGTCTTGGCAGGCCTTGTAGCGCTTGTTGTCGAGGTGGTCCTGGACGTTGCGTTGCACCGAGACATGGAGTTGCCCTTCGCGGAAGACCTCCAGGGTAGTTTTCGGCACGCAGAGCCGGTATTCCGGGTATTTCCTGGTTTTTTCACCCTTGGCCGCCTTCTTGACCGCGGCCTCCAGTTCTTCGATGCCGGGGAGGTCGGGGGTCCGTTTGCGGGTGGCATCGATCTGCCGAAGAATGCGTTCCGGGGTGCTTTTGCCGTGGCGCCACCGGAAAAGAATGATGTTATAAATCGCCTCGGGCAGCATGTCGTTGATTTCGAGGGTCTGCTGGAGACACTGGGCGCCTTCCTTTGCCTCGCCCAATTCGATGAGCGAGACCGCCCGGTTGTTGAGGAAGTCGGCGCGCAGATCGATGTCGGGAATCTCGGCGTAGGGGCAAGCGGCATTGAAGGCGGTGGCGTATGCCTCGTTCAGGTCGGCGCGCAGTTCGGCGAAGGTCTGGTAGCGCTCCTCCGGCGCGAAGGCCACGCATTTCCTGAGTGCTTTTTTGAGTACCGGCGGAAAGGCCATCTTGGGCGCGACCGGGGTGGGGGCCGGAATCATCGCCTTGATCCGATTGTCTTTATACGGTTTTTTGCCGCAAAGCATCATCCAGAGGCAGAGGCCGAAGGAGTAAATGTCGGTGCGCTGGTCAACATTATGGGCGTCGCGGAACTGCTCGGGCGAGGCATAGCCCGGGGTGCCGCGAAAGCCCACGGTGGCGTCATCGCTTCCGCCTTGCTGCACCCCGCCGTGCTCCTGCTCGCCGCGGTTGCTGGCGCTAAGCAGGATGCCGAAGTCGGTGATCTTCACCAGGGAGCTTTTGGTGATGAGGATGTTGTGTGGCTTGATGTCACGGTGGATGATGCCCTTGGCATGGGTGTATTCCATGCCGTGGCAGAACTGGATGGCCAGCGAGAGCGCGGTGCGGAGGTTGCGGCAGCGGCCGGCCTCGATCCAGTCGGTCAGGCTGCCGCCATCGATGAATTCTATGAAAAGATGGGGAATCTTGTTGAGCGAGAGGACATAGTAGCAGGTGGCGATGTTGGGGTGCATGCCCATGCGGATCCAGCTGTTCGCCTCGGTGAGGATCCGTTTCATCCCCTCGCGGTCGGCCAGCACCTCGGGCCGCGGCGCTTTGATCGCCATGGGGATGCCCCAGCCCAGGTGCTCGCAGATGTAGATCTTGCCCATGGAGCCGGCCATGACCTGCTCCACCCGGTAGCGCTCCATGATGATATCGCCGGGCTCCCAGGTGGGGATAAGCGGTAGGGGTTCCGGCGCCGGGTGGCCGGTAACGACAATGGTGGCGTCGTCGTTACCGACGGGGCCGCTTTTGCCGCCTTTAAGTTTATTGAGGAGCCGGCTCAGCATGGCGGGGTTATTCGAAGCGAATTTTCACGCCGCGAATCTCGATGATGTCCCCTTTGCGCAGCAGACGTTCGTTTTTGATGCTGACGTCGTTTAGCTTGGTGGCGGTCCAGGATGATTGCGGCACAATGAAGAACTTCTCCTTCTTGCTGACCACGAAGCATTGCGCCTTGGCCACCAGGAAGCCGCCGATCATCAGGTCGCAGCTTCCGTCCTTGCCGATCTTGATGCTGCTTTTGCCCTTGAGGGAGAGCTCTTTCGGGATTGACTCCCCTTCGAGGAGCACCAGTTTGTGATCGGCTTGGCTGGCCTGTTGGGGCTGTTCGCGCGGTTGTGGTTGTGGCCGGGATTGGCTGACGAAGACGGTCTGGTCATCGAGGTCCATCGCGGTGCTGTATGATTTCGAGGCCTGCTCGCCCGCCACATGTTCGGCTACCAGGCGGAATTTACCGATGGTAATGGTATCCTTTTCCGTGACCGGCACGGTGCCGTTGATCCGCTCGCCGTTCACCGTGGTGCCATTGGTGCTGCCGAGGTCGGTGAGGAAATGGACGCCGCCTTTCAACTCTAGCGCGGCGTGCAATCGTGAGATGGCGGTGTTGTCGATGGAGATGTCCGCTTCCTCGCTACGGCCAATGGTGAGCTTGGTGCCTTCGTTGATGGTGAAGTGGGTGATGACGCGATCGTGGAGCATCAGCGTCCAGTCGTTTTTGGTGTAGTCACCCAGATTGATGGTCTGTTCCTCGGCCATGGTCGCTCTCGCCCTTTTTGCGTTTAGCGGATGTCAACCGCTGCGGGGCCTTGCCTTTTATGGCAGCCCGATACTATGATGGAGCAGGTCAAGCCCCTGCCGGAAGCGCGGTGTCATCGGCCAGTGCCGTTGGAGTAACCGCGAAACCGGCTCTGCCGGCGCTTCCCAACTCAAAGGGTAGCACAACTTTTTTTGTCTGTATAATAAAAAAAGTGCCTGAAAATGGTTTTTTAGTATAAATTTTGTATAATTAAAAGAAGGGATAATGTTCCCAACGGAACCCCACTCTTTACAGGAATCGCTGTTGATGACCGAAACCGCCAAGTCGGAGAACCGCCCGAAACAACCGAGTGCCAAGCTGGCCGAGATTTTCGCCAAGATGAACATGAGCGAATTGCCGGCCATGTCGCACAACGTGCAGGAGTTGATTTCACTTACCCACAGCACCCGTAGCGCGGTCTACGAACTGGCCAAGGTCATCCTCAAGGATTACTCCCTCACCAAGAAGGTCTTGCAGGTTGTCAATTCCGCCTACTATTCCCTAGGACGGCCGGTCAACTCCATCTCCAAGGCGGTTACCATCCTCGGCTTCGACGCGGTACGCGACCTTGCCACCGCCATCGCCCTCTTCGAGGATTTCATCCGCTCCGGTCTCGAGAAGGACACCATCAGCAAAATCCTCACCCGTTCTTTCCTGAGTGCGATCCAGGCCCGCGACCTCGCCTTTGAAAAGGATTTCAAGGTGGCGCCGGAGGAGGCCTTCATCTGCTCGTTGCTTCACAACCTGGGCAAGATCATTGTCTGCATCTATCTGCCGGACCGCTACCGCGAGATCGAAGAGAAGATTAATGGCGGTATGAGCCAGGCCAAGGCGGCCAGAGCCGTGCTCGATGATCTCACTTTCGAAGAGATCGGCGGAGAGGTGGCAGCCTTTTGGAACCTCTCCGAGCGGGTCATTGCCGCGATGAAGACCGACCCGGGCCAGCCGCGCGACATCTACGACTCCATGGCCTATCTCCAGAACCTCGCCAGCTTTTCCAATCAGTTGGTGGATCACATCTGCGAGGAAAAAAGCCTCGACGGACTGATAACCCTCTATGGTGATCGGCTATCCATCAGCAAGGAAGAGGCGCTGGTAGTGGTAAACCGCAGCGTCGAGGCGTCGGAGGACATCTCCGACACTATCCGGTTCGGACTTTCCAAACTCAAGATCCGCAGCCGGTTGCGTTACGCCGAGGATGTGGTCCGCAACCCGGAGATGGCGAAGAAGAAACGCAAGATGGCGGAGGCGGAAGAGGGCGAGGAGGCGGAAGGCGAGGAAACGCGGGAGGGGACGGTGGAGGTGCTCGACGACCTGGCGATCAGCCAGGACAAGTCGATCAACGACTTCATCCACGACATCACCGAGACCCTGATGGGGCCGTTCAACATCAACGATTTTTACATCAACCTGCTGGAGGGGCTTTACCGCGGCATCGGTTTCGACCGGGTGCTGCTGGCGATCATGAGCATCCAGGCGGACAAGAAGGTGCTGGTTGGGCGTTTCGGGTTGGGTGACATCGATCCGGCTGGCATTGCCAACTTCGAGTACAACCTCAACGTGCCGGGGGTCATCCCCCAGGCCTTGAAAAGCGGCAAGGACATGGCGGTCCCGCCCAACACCACGGGCGCCTTCCCGGAGAACATGAAATACCTGGTCAAGGACCGGACGACCTATCTCTTCCCCATCTGCCTTGATGGCAAGCCCATCGGCATGATCTATCTCGATCGCAAGAAAGGTCGGCCCAAGCTCGACGCCGCCATGGTCAAGGCGACCAGGCTCTTCCGCGACTTCGCGGTCATGGCCATCCGCAAACTGCGCGGCGGTAAGAAATAGCCACCGCGTCCGTTCAGGACATTTTCTCCAGTCTGTCGATGGTATCGAGCAGTTCCTTGGCTTGGCGTTTTATCGCGCTACCTTCCGGCTGGTCGCGCATTGCCTCTTTCAGGTGGAAGCGCGCGGTCTTCACATCCCCCTCGTACCAATGATAAACCCCGAGGTGATAGTGGCCGGCAGCCTTGTCGCCTTGGGCGCTCTTGATTTGGCCGATGCGGTAATGTAGGCGGGAATAGTCCGGCTGGCTGGTGAGCAGTTGCTCGAAGATGGCCAGCGCCTTGGCTGATTTGCCGGCCTGCTGTAAGGCGATGGCCTGGTGGAAGAGGGCGTAGGCGTTGCTCGGGTCGCGTTTTACCGCCTGATTGATGGTTTCCAGCGCCCGTTCCGGTTGGCCGGACTCAAGTTGGAGCACGCCGAGATCGGCAAGCAGCATGGCGCGGTCCGGGTAGCGTTGCATGACTAGGGCCAGTTCTGCCTGCGCCCTGTCATATTCGCGGTTGATTAGATAGACCTGCGAGAGGCCGTAATGGACCATGATCCCTTCGAGGTTCTTGTTGTCCGCGTTTCGCGCCTTGTTTAGCAAGAGGGGCAGGAGGTCTTGTGGTTCCTTGGTCTGGGTGAGGAGGCGGTATTTGATGCGTTGGAAGGCGAAGTCGTCCGCCGGCTTGAAGGCCTTGGGCAGCGGCTCTTGCAGGATACGATCCTCGATGTAGCTGTAGCGGTTCTCCGGTTCCGGGTGGGTGAGGAGGTAGGGCGGGATCTTGCCCTGGCGGTAACGGGTGATCTTGCGCATCTTCTGGAGCATGCCGAGCATCTCGCTTGGGTCGCGGTGGTCGGCCAGCATCCAGGTAAAGGCGAGGCGGTCCGCCTCCTCTTCGTCCTGGCGGCTGAACTGGAGTTGCATGGTGGTGCCGGCGGCGAGCGAGCCGGTCATCAGTGCCTGGCCGAGCGGGCCGGCACCCATGGCCAAGCCAGCCAGGGCCAAGGCGGTGGTGCCGGCGCTGACCACTTTCGATTTGTTGAGGCGGTCGGCGTAGTGGCGGCTGGCGGCGTGGCCCACCTCGTGCGCCATGACGCTCACCAGCTCACCCTCGGTTTCAGTGATGTCGATCAGGCCGGAGTGGAGGAAGATGAGTCCGGATGGCGCGGCAAAGGCGTTGAACTCCCGGTTGTTGATGACGAAGAAGTGGTAGTCGAAGAATTGGGGGCCGGCGATGGTGAGGATTTCCCGGCCCAGGCCATTGACGTACTGGGTGATGTCCGGGTCATCCAGCAGATGGAATTCGCGGCGCACCAGGGAGAGCAGCTTTTCGCCGAGTTCCTTTTCCTCGCCCACGGTGAAGGCGCTGGCAGGGCCAGCCGGTACGAGCAGCAGGGCCAGGACGGCGAAAAGGCAGACCGTTTCTTGCAATACCATGCGGAGTCTGGTCATGATTAGCGCGGTGCCCGGTGTTCGGCTATGCGTAGGATTTGTTTGCATTCTCTGCCACTATAATTATGATAATTGGGAAATGCCACTACTTGTTCGAGTTGTCAGCCAATCAGCCCTTATGAGTACCGACCCGCGCCATGCTGCGTGAATTGCGGATAATCAACCTCGCCCTGATCGAGGAACTCCACCTGACTATTGATTCAGGCCTTTCGGTTTTGACCGGCGAGACTGGCGCCGGTAAGTCCATCATCCTCCAGGCGATTCATCTGCTGGCCGGTGGCCGGGCGGCGGCCGGCTGGGTGCGCACCGGCGCCGAGGTGGCTACGGTCGAGGCGCTTTTCGAGCTTTCCGGCCAGCACGACGAACTCCGCTCCCAGCTCAGCGAGATGGGGATCGAGGTGGACGATGACCTTATTATCCGCCGCCAGATCGAGGCCAAGGGCAAAAGCCGTTACTATCTGAATGGTGCCTTGGCCACTGCCGCTGCGGTGGGTGAGGCCATGGAGGGTTTGCTTAGCGTGGCAAGCCAGCACGACCATCAGCGGCTGCTGGTGCCGCGTTATCATCTTGATTTTATCGACGCGGTGGGCGCTCTCGGCACGGCCCGGCAGGCGATGGCTGCCGCCTATGAAACGTGGCTCGCTGCCAAGGCCGAATATGACGGATTGCGCGACCAGGAGCAGGATAAGGAACAGCGCCGCGATTTTCTCACCTTCCAGTGCCAGGAGATCGGCGAGGCCGCCTTGGTGGTTGGCGAGGATGAGAAACTGGCCGTTGAGCGTGACCGGCTCAAATCGTCGGACGAGTTGAGCCGCCTGTCCCAGTTGAGCCACGAGGCCCTCGGTGAGGAGGTGGTGCCCCAGCTCGCCATGGTGCGAAAGCACCTCGAACAGATGGCCACCCTTGATCAGAGCGTGGCGCCATTGGCCGACGAGGTGGCCGGCGCCTCCTATCAGCTCGAAGAGAGTCTGTTGGGGTTGAGCCGCTACCTTGATACCATCCCCAACGACCCGGAGCGGCTCGACGAAGTCACCGCCCGCATCGACCTTTTGCAGCGGCTCAAACGCAAATATGGCCCCACGTTGGAAGAGGTCGTCGCCTTTGGTGAGCAGGCGCAGCAGGAGTTGGAGCGGTTGGAGTCCATGGAGGCGCAGCTAGTCGTTCTCGGCCAGCAAGTAGCGGCGTGCGAGGTGGTGCTGCGGGAGAAGGCGACCCAACTCGGTGCGGCGCGGCGTGAGGTGGCAACCGGGCTTGAAGCTAAGGTGAGGGAAGAACTGGCCTCGCTTTGCTTCGAGCAGGCTGAATTTGCTGTGCACTTCCACGACACCAGCCATGACCTCGACCACATCACCCGTCTCGGCTGGGACCGACCCGAGTTCGTTTTTTCCGCCAACCCTGGCGAGCCTTTGAAGCCAGTGGCAAAAATCGCTTCCGGTGGCGAACTCTCCCGTTTGCTGCTGGCGTTAAAATGCCTGCTCGCCAAGCAGGACCAGGTGGAGACCGTGATTTTCGATGAAATCGATGCCGGCATCAGTGGCAAGGCCGCCGAGGCGGTAGCCCGCAAGATTAAAGAGCTGGCCGACCACCACCAGGTACTATGCATCACCCATTTGCCGCCCATCGCTGCCGCGGCCCATGCCCATTTCCTGGTGGCCAAATCGGTGCGTAACGAACGCACCCAGACCAGCGTCACCTCGCTCACCGCGGAGCAGCGGGTGGATGAACTCGCCCGGATGCTCGCCGGGGACTCGGTCACTGAAAAGACCCTGGCCTTTGTCCGGGAATTACTCAGCCGGAACCAATAGCATGACCACCGCCTTGGCGCTTTTTTCCGGGGGGCTGGACAGCATCCTCGCCTGTCGCCTCGTTGCGGCGCAAGGGATTCGGGTGGTGGCGGTGCAATGCGTCACCCCATTTTTCGGTTACGAGCTGTTGGTGCAGGAAGGGGCCTATCGCGAGAAGATGCAACAGCAGTATGGCATCGAGGTGGTGCTCCGTGACGTGAGCGAACACTATCTCACCATGTTGCGCTGTCCGCCGCACGGCTACGGCAAGAATTTCAACCCCTGTATCGACTGCAAGATTCTGCTCATGCGGGCCGCCAAGGAGATGATGGCCGAATATGGGGCCGAGTTGCTCATCTCCGGCGAGGTGCTGGGGCAGCGCCCCATGTCGCAGCGGCTTGATACCCTGCGCGTGATCGAGCGTGACAGCGGCTGCGAAGGATTGCTGGTGCGGCCTTTGTGCGCCAAGGGATTGCTGCCCACCACGGCGGAACTCACCGGGCTTGTTGATCGTAAGCGGCTTCTTGGCTTTCGCGGCCGGGGGCGGCAGCCGCAGATGGAGCTGGCTAGCCGCTTCGGCATCACCGACTATCCGAGCCCGGCCGGCGGCTGTGTGCTCACCGACCCGATTCAGGCGCATCGTATCGCCGCTTTTTACGCGGAACACGATCCGGTGACGGTGGCCGATATCCGACTGCTTATGGTGGGCCGCCATTTCCGGCTGCCGCACGGCGGCTGGCTGGCCATGGGCCGGCGGGAAGCGGAGAATGAGCGCTTGGTGGAGCGTGCTCTGGCCACTGATTGGCTCGTGGTTCTGGCTGATTATCCAGGCCCCACCGGGGTGCTTCGCTTTGCCGACCAGCCGGAGGATTTTGCCGCGGCCGCCGGGCTGGTGGCGCGTTATGGCAAGAAGGGGGAGCGTGGAACAACGCCGGTGCGGGCGCTATTTAACCGGGGGGGGGATCGGCAGGAGGTCGTTGCCGTGCCGCTGGCCGGGGAAATCTATGGATCTTGGCGGCGGTGAGGTTTACTGCAAGCCGTATTTGTGCAGCTTGCTCAAGAGGGTCTTGCGGGTGATGTTGAGCCGCCGGGCGGTCTCGCTCTTGTTGCCGTTGGTCTCATTGATGGTCTTGGCGATCACCTGTTTTTCCGCTTCTTCCAGTGACGAAGGTACTGCGGCCGTGGCGCCGGCCCCGGCGTTTTCGGCCCAGCGCTGCACGGTGAGCGGCAGGCTCGTCTCGTCGAGATAGTCGCCGCGCATCAGGATCACCCCGCGCTCCATCGCGTTTTCCAACTCCCGCACGTTGCCCGGCCACGGATAGTTGCGCAGCAGGTCCATGCACTGCGGCGTGATGCCCGCCACCTCGCGCCGGTTTTTGGCCGCGTATTTGGCCACGAAGTGGTCGGCGAGCAGCGGGATATCCTCGCGTCGGTCGCGGAGCGGCGGCACGTGCAGGGTCACCACGTTGAGCCGGTAGTAGAGATCCTCGCGGAAGGTGCCGGCTCGCACCTCATCCTCCAGCACCCGGTTGCTGGCCGCCAGCAATCGTACATCGATCTTGACTGTTTCCTGGCCGCCCACCCGCTGGATTTCCTGTTCCTGCAATACCCGCAGCAGCTTGGCCTGCATGGC
>Ga0172375_10003426_pt1 | contig 24061 bp, 2 predicted proteins | sample LakKiv1m_FD_114537 | JGI IMG/M metagenome (GOLD analysis project Ga0172375, IMG submission 114537) | Freshwater microbial communities from Kabuno Bay, South-Kivu, Congo - kab_092012_11.1m | ecosystem: Environmental > Aquatic > Freshwater > Lake | place: Democratic Republic of the Congo... | reverse complement strand
CCAGGAGAACCACCATATAAGCCAGAACATTTTTTAATGCAATATCCCAATTCAGAATATGAATATGTAAAGAGTGAATCACCATTTATAAAACATATGAATGAGAATTTTAAAAAAACAGAAGGAACACCTGGAGTGCACCCACCACAAATGCCAGGATTAGCAGATTATAAAAAAACAGAAGGATCGCCCGAATCGCCACCATTTGTAAAAAAAACAGAAGGATTCCCTGATTATGAGAAAAAGTCATCACCATATGAAGTATTTCAGGGTAGAGAATTACCAAAAGTAACCGGAGAAAGAGATAAAACATATCAAGAAAAAATAGCAGATTATAATAAAAGATTATCTAGAAATCAAAAGATATTAAGTGGTTTACAGGCAGGAATTGCCGGAGCCTCATTACTGCAAAATGCTTTTGGTAAAGATTCAGAAAAGTATGTACCTGAAACATTAGAAAAGAAACAACTTAAATCTCCTTTGACAGAAACTAAAAGTTTGTATGACCAATCTATTGCAAGCGATAGAAATATGTTATATAAGTCGTTAAGAGAACGTGGAGCAGATACATCTACAATGTTAGGAGTACATGCAAACATAGCCGATGCACGTAATAAGGAAGCAGCAGAACTGGGTAAATTACAAAAAGAACATGAGGCAACGCAAGCACAATTAGACTTGGGCGTAGAACAACAAAATGTTCAAACTATAAATCAAGGAAAGCAATATAATATCCAAAAGCAAATGGCTGAAAATACCGCAAGGACAGAGGCACAGAAAGGTAATTGGTTAGGGATGATAAACGCATTAAGCAATATATATGATGTAGATGCTCAACTAGGGAAGCAGGGTATGACAGTAGATTATCTAATCAAATTATTAGAAGAAAATAAAGATAACCCAGAGGTGAAAGAAGTGATATTAGGAGCATTATTAAAATAAAATTAATTATAAACTATGGGATTATTTAGTAGTACTCGAGGTGGACAAGCGCAATTAGCTTCAACTGCATTTGATAAAAAAATAACAGTTCCTGATGATGATAAATTATTATCATTAATGTCTTTACCATTAACTCAAAAAACTACAACAGCGAAAGGTAGTGCAAAAGATAAAGAAAAGGGTGGTATGAAAGCATTGCCAGGAAGAATAAGAGATACAAAGTTACTTGAAGCGAAGAATCAAAAAGAAGCATTGGACATAGCGGAAAAGCACCAAAAGAAAGCAGAAGAATCTGGCAATGTAGAAGAGTATTTGAAAACTAACTGGACTGAGATAGAAGAAGATATGGCTCCAATTGCTGCAACACAGTTAAAAATAGAATCTAATAAACCATTATTAGAAAAAGAATTGGAAGAAATATCTAAGTATAGAAGCGACAAAGATTATATGTCAACACCTTATTTATCATCAGATGGTTCTAATATTTCTGTAGAATTTGCTAAACCCTTAACTGAAAAACAAATTGAAAAATTTGAGGTAGTAAATATATCAGGAAACAGATATTTAATGCCATTCGAGAAATTCGGTTTTTTAAAAGGAATAGGAGAAAATACGAAATATATTCAAGAAAGTATAAAATCAATGGATGATGAAATAAGAAAAGAGAAAAATGAAAAAAAGAAAGAACAATTAATAGCCACAAGAAAATCTTTTGAAGAAGAATTAAAAGGAATACATGAAATAATAGGTACAGATGAAGATATTGCAGCTATACCATCATTTAAAGCAGTAGAAGGTTCACGAACATTATCAGATTTCGAGCAAATATTTGGATTAACTAAAGAAGGAGACATTCAATCTGTAGATTGGGGTACTAAAGTAGAACAATCAAAAGAAATATCAGAAGCAAATAAAATGTTTGAAAATGTAGCAGCGACAGAGGTTGTAAGAGAAAGTTACCCAGGAGGAGGTATGGTTGATGGTATTCCTGTTTTAATGTCAAGTACAATAACAAAAGCTAATAATTATGCTAACATAGATCAAGTAGCACTGAATGCATATAATAGTTTAACGACAAATCAAAAGTTAGCATTTCAAAAAGAGTATCTTAGAGATGCAAGTACAGATGATTATTTCATGTATTATGAGGGTGTAAAGGGAAAAGATAAAAAAGGAAAAGATGTAGTAATTCCTACACCGGTATATAAAAAAATAAGTTCAATGAGTTTTGACCAATACATTCATGCTAAATTAGAAAGTGCTGCAAATATAAATAAGAGAGTAACAGCAAGCAAAGTAGCATATGATTATTCTATACTACCTGAATATATTGGTAAAGCAGAGGTTGATAAAACTAAAACAACTCTTTATAGTATAACAGCAGCAGTAACAGAATTAGAACAAGTTGATCCAGAAAAAGCGAGAAGAATATTTGTGCGTGCTTTAGGAGGAGTCCCTATACAAATAGGTGATAGGGTAATTAATGAATCTATAAAGCCATTAAGAGATTTGGCAAATAGTAAATCTTCAAGAGATGCATATATAAAGAATAACATGAGTTCTTATAATCAATATTTGCAAGAGACAGGAAGGAAAGATACAGAAGCAAATAAAACAATATATTATCAGAACAGCATTAAGGAAGGGTTGAAAAACATTTATAAAAGTAAAGCATCGGGTGAAAATTTAAGTAAATGGGAGAAATTTGGTATTAGATTTAATTTAGATGTATTGACCTTAGGATTATCTGAATGGTTTATTAAGTCAATAGATGTTAAAAGCCCAGGTGCAATGGGTGGAATATTAGCAATAGAAAATTATGATGCGTATGAAATTCCATTGACACCAGAATATAATAAAACATATACACCAAGAGAAACATTGCCTTCCAATGTTGAGATAATCGCAAATGATGGAACTGTAACAAATATAGATGCAGCAGGTATAGACCATAATAAAGTTGTTTATGTTAATGAATCACGTACATTAATTCCAAATTTGAAATATAAAGGAGCAGCGCAATCTGCTATTAAAACAAAAGTTATGATGCCTGCATCAGAGGCAGAGAAATTATATATGACAACAGGGATAGATCAAAACACAGGAGAGGCAATAGTAGGTCCTAATAAAGGTAAGATTAAATATACTACAGTTAAAGATAGTGGATTGCTTGCATTTAAATCAACAGATAAAGAAGGGGATATAAATATAATAAATAAAGATTGGGTTATCGTAGAAATAATACAACCGGTAAATTCCGATCATCAACATGAATTGGCTGTAAATGCAAATATATTATATGGACCTGAAAAAGCTAACGAAGAAGCAGCAAGATATGATTATGAACAAGAACAATTATTTAAACTGGAACAAGCAAGAAACGGAAAATAAATAATATTATATATGGCTATCGATAATAACCTTAACAAACCAAAACCAACAGGGCAACCTGCAGAAATTAATTTTAGTAAATCATTAGCAATAGCAGATATTGGCATATTTGATAAGTTTGCTGAAGCGCATCCTGATTCTCCTATAGTATTGGGAACGTTTGAAGATTATAAAAATGAATCTGTAAAGAATAATCCGGAAGCTAAAAATATGTCCGAGGATGAACTTAAAGATCAATATGAAAATTTTGTATTACCAGCGTACCCCCATTACAGGGCAGTTAAAAATGCAGGATATAAGTTTCCACGAATGACACAATCGGCAAATGCATGGTTAGCTGACAGAGCAGGTATGCCTGATATTGCATTTCCTGAATCATATTTGGCTAAAAAAAGTGTTAGACCTATTACTGAGGCAGGCACAGGAAAATGGCAAATAAAACAACCATTAGCAAATGAAAAGTTTGCAGCACGATTTACAGGAATATATATAGATGCTAACAACAATATGAAACCATTGGCAGAAGCTAAAGCGCCGGGTAGATTAAAAGCTTCAATGCAATATCTTCCTAATGGACAATATGGTTGGGTATATGTTGAAACACCCAAAGGTACACCAATATCTAAAGGTATGGGTTATAGTCCTAAGTTAGACAAGTTAATGGGAACAGGGGTTGATGCAGGATGGCTATCAGCACCAGTAAGAGGTGGTGTTTTAAGTGGTATAGCATCACATATGATAGATATTGTAGGTACGGGATCATGGTTGCTCGGAATGGGATGGCAAAAGGGACAGTCTATGTTTAATGGAGATGATGATAATGTAACAGGGAAATTGCCTTTTGATGTATATGGAGCAATTAATGGCAAAACATATCATCCTAATGTTTTAACAGCATGGGGTAACTCAGTTCAGAATTATGGCAACAGTCTAGTTATGCAGGCAAAGAATGAGCAACTTGGCTTCTTTGATTCTAAGGATTCTGCATGGTACACATTTTGGGATGGTATTGGACAAATGGTAGGACTTTCACTGTTATCAAAAGGATTTTTTGGAGCAGGAAAGAAATTTACTTCAATGAAGTATGGACCAAATATATCTGTTGATAATTACAAAAAATATATAAATTCAATACAAAGGTCAAATACTGTAGCTATGCAGGCATCATTATTTGGAGGATCTTTACAGTCAGCGGGGATGTATAGAGATGTAATGATGAGTCAGGGGATGGATCCAGATGATGTAGCAGCATTTTCTGTAATGTTTGGAATAGGAACATATATATCAGAAACAGCTATTGGAGCAAACTTAATGTTTCGTAATGGTGTTCCTAAGAGTATGCTTAAAGATATTAAAGAATTATCAAAAGAAATTCAAAACGACATATCATTTAAGTTTGGTAAACATTATACAGCATTAAGTGGAACAGCTAAAAACGCATATACAAATAAAGTTGCTAAAACATATTATGGTATAAGAGATAAGTTTATAAACGCACATAGTAAGCTTGATGAAATGGGAGGAGTATGGGGAACTATAGGAAAAGGAGCTATTGCAGGTACAGAAGAAGGTTCAGAAGAAATATTTGAAGGCTTCATGCATTGGGGTGTTCAACATTGGGTAAATGACCATGCTAAAACACAGGCAAAACAAGTAAGTGATTATTATAAAGGTTCTATTTATACACAAGAGATGGTAGATGGAATTCCCAAGTTTTATAGAGAACAGAATGGAAACAAAATACCATTAGAACTTGATGTATGGACAGCAGAACAAAGAGATAAAGAAACAGCTAAAAATTGGTTATCAGGCAATATGCCTTTTAAGCCAGAATTTTGGAATTTTGATGAAGGCGCAGCTGCCTTTGCAAGTACATTTGCAACATCATTATTTGGACTTGGAGCAGGTGGTGGAGGTATCTTTAACAGAAAGCAAGCTACTGAAAAGAGAACACAAGAAGCTATAAAAATATCTATTGCAACAGATGTAGCAAGTGGTATTAAATCAATACAAGATGTTCAAAAAGAACTCGGGTTAGCACAAGCACAGAAAAAACTATTTGGTAATGACAAACAAGTAGCATCTGAATTAATTGATATGATTGTAAAAGATATATCTGTTTATGCTGACATTATTAAAGGAGTAAATGTAATTAATAAGCAAGGATTGTCTATGCTTATGGAATCAGATAAAGGGCTTATAGTTGACTTTGTTGAAACAAAAGGAAAGATAAATGCAATAGAAAAAGCTTTATCAGAATTACCACAAGGTGCAACAATGGTTCCAGCAATAGAAGGATTGACAGATAAAGAATTTTCTGTTGATGCTATCAATAAGATGAAAGAAAAACTGAATCAAGAACTATTAGATATTGCAGCACCACAAGCAGCAGATAATCATTATAGCAAAAGATATACTCAATTTTATCAGAATGCTTTAACAACAGCAGCAGCTATAGAAAACCAACTTGCACATCAAATATATAAAAAGGGATTAACAGAGCTTAATAATACAGAAAAAAAGGCGATTAAAGAAAAGGCACAAATAACTCTTAATAATATAACTAAAGATAATAGCCTTGCTATAGAAATGATTAAACTAGTTTCTAAGATGCAAGGAATGACAGTAAACAGTCTTACTGAAATCTTTAGAGTACTTACCGATAAAACACAAACAGTAACTAATGAACAAGGAGAAGTTCAACAAGGGGCAGTACTTTACAATAAGATAAAAGAAGTTGTAGAAGAACATAATCAATCTTTAAGTTTGACAGACCAAAAAGCTAAAGAAGCCGGTACTAAATTAGTAGATACATTAAAAGGTATAGAAACACTTGAAAAGGATTATGATACACTTGAAGTAAAAGAGGGAGCAATAAAGATTAACTCTATCGTTTCAGCAATAAATGAGTTTATCGCAAATAGTGGTAGTAAGGGAATGACAGTGGCAACTGCAACAGAATTAGGACTACCAGACTTAAATGATTTAAGTGGAAGGCTTAATAATCTATTAGAAAAGCATCATGCAAAAACTGATGCTGCGCTTAAAGAAGTAGAAGATAATGAGTTAATGTATCAACAAACAGCAGCAAGTTTACAAATACAAGATATTCAGAAGTTTAACTATAAAGAAAAGATTGATTTTGAAAAACTGTTAACAAATCCTTCCTCTGTAGAAAACTCACAAGACCTTTTTATGCAAGGGTTTAAGAGAATGTTCGACTATAAAGACATGGATGGTAATCCTGTATCATTTGAAAAAGTATTACAGGATATAGACGACCAGATAGCAGCAGGCTCAGTATCAAATGTTGACCAAAGGACAAGAGAACTACATCAAATGAAAGAGTGGATGAAAGTACTTGAAATGTTTCGTTTTATGAACTATGATATGTTTAATAAAGAAACAGGAAGGATAGATGGTACAAGTCCACATAACTATTTTAAATATAACAAAAACAAACTATTTGAATTAAATAGTACTACTAATGATTTGGTTAAACAGTATTTGGCAAAAACATTAAAAAGGATAGATAAGATATTAGATAATAAAACATTTAAACAACATGATTCATCATTAAGGCAAGATGCTGCACGGTTACAGAAGATAGGTTTCGACTATAGTGTAATGTCTATTATGCTTGATGTAATAATGGACATTAAAGAACAACATAAAGATGTTGCAAACAAAATAGACGAACTCTTTAAAGAGCTAGAACATTATTATAAAGATGGAAAAATAGGTACACTTACTAATAAGATAACACTCACTGACAAAGAAAAAGAATTATATCAATCTGAAACATTCTATGAGTTTTTAGATAAGTTATTTGCCGAAATGAATAAACATAGAGGATCAAAAAATACTGATAAAAATGAAGGATATACAAGAGCAGTAGAGATATTAAACCAAGTACAGAGTGATATAATAGATACACTTGATGGATTTGGAGGCAAACTTGATTTCTTAATTAAATGGGCATACAAAGAATCAAATGATAAAAAATATGGAGGGCGTTCAGCAATACAGGAAAATGAAGATTATATCTTTGAATTACCATTATCTCAAACAGTAGGAGAATCACTTTCTAAACAAGAAAATGGAAGTGCTACTTATATGTTTATGGAGAGAATGAAAAGAGTACAATCAAATGCGAATACTTCTGAAAATGCTTCATACTTTAGAAACATAATAACATTTGCACAAAAGTACAATAGGTTCGGTGTTAATAATATGCCTTCTCTAAAACAAGTATATGCTGCCTTATATGAAGTATCTCAAGAAGTAACAGAAGAAATACAAACAGCAATAAAACAAGACAAAACTAAGGAATTACAAAAGCGTGCTAATGTATGGACCATAGAACAGGAAGAAGCTATTATACAACTAGTCGGCTTCATGTTAAATCCTAATCAGGAAAATGACATATACAATAATTATACACATCTTTACTCCAAGGTTCAAGCTATATTAAATACTCTTAATTTAAGAGGATTTGCTGCAGCAGGAAAAACAACAGAAGTATTGTTAAGGGCTCTACAGGTTTATAATAATATGACAGGTAAGGATGCTCCTATAAAACTTACCGTAGTTACACCACAAACCGCTTTATTAGAATCACATAAAAATAACTTAGGTAAGATAGGCTTCAACCAAGAAAATGTAAAGTATCTAACTATTAATGAATTTTTGGAAAAAGGCACAACAGATGAATTCTCAGACCTTATAGTTTTTGATGAAGGCTCTGTATATTCTGATGAAGTATTGGGAATAGATATGTTTGGAGAGCCAAGTAAACAAAAGGACACTCTTTATAATAGAATGTTACAATATCAAAAGTCTAAGAAGATAGTTATATCAGACGACTTTCAGACATCAGGAGCAAATAAGATACTTAATCTATCAGTGACATATATGATGCGTGAGAAAACGCAACCTCTAACAGAAATGTTTAGGACAGGAGATACATCAATACACTCATTGAATGACACAATACGTTTAATACATCAAATAAAAGCACCTTTTATATCTGTACCACATTCAATCAAGAAAGATGCTAATGGAGAATTTAGAGGAATACATTTGGTTTATGATGATAAGAATTCATCAGATGCTATGCTTAAAGCATTTTTAGATAAGTATGATAGTATTGTATCTAAAGGTAGTGTTCCAACATATTCTGACCTTATGTTAATAGTTGAGAACACAAAAGAATATCAAACCATCATAAGTTCAATAGAAACATTAAGGGGAAAAGATGAAGCAAAGAAATTGTCAAGTTTATTATTTACTTTAGAATTTGATAAATCAAATCCTGAGTTATTAGTTTCTGGATTATCAAGCGACAATGTATTTATGTACTATCGCTTTATGGATGATCAAAGTGTAGCAGGTACAGAAATTGAGGGAGAGGTCGCACAAACACCAGAAAGCTTAAATAGACTAAGAAAAGCATTAACAGGAACACAAAGAACAAAAAAATCTCTTTATCTTCTTACAACAAATACAGAGAATTACACTAGACAACAAAGAGATATAGAGCAAGAAAGATTAGGTAATTATTCTGAATCGACTAATTTTGATATAGTAGAATTTGAATTTAGAGCATTAAGAAATGAAGATAGATTAGAAGTCTTTTCTGAAGGTGTAGCAGCCACTGAAGGAACAACAACCACACCGGGTGAAGGTACATCTCCATTAGCAATGAAGATTGCAAAGAGGAATACTTACAAGACAGATGAAAAAACATTATCAGGAATTGTTACCTCATTAACGGATGCACAAACTAAATTAGATGCTGAAAAAGAATCTATATTAAGAAACCGAGCAAATAATGTCAAAGATACACTTCAAAATATATCAAAGGCGGTATGGGATAAACTATTCCCAAATAAAGAATCAAATGAATCTGAAAGATTAAGAGGGGTATTCATGCGTTATATAATAGAAGGGTTTAGAGGGGTTGAGTATGAACAAATAACAAAATATCAAAAGAAAATAGATACAGCAATATTTCAAACAGGATATTTAGCAGCAGCAAAACAAGCCATTGAATCTTATAATGCCACATTAGAAGAAAAAGATAGAATAAAGAAGGAAACGATTGATGGTTTTATGATAACTATGATACGTTCAATGGAAAATTCTACTTTAAGTAATCTTATAAAAGATTCAGGTAGAACAATTATATCTCCTTTATTAAGTACAACGGATAAAAATGGTAATGTTGTCTATGGTATGCCTATGATGCTTGAAGTACTGGCAACATATGAAGGAACAGATGGAAAAACAAAAACAGTTGTTAATTTACATGAGATAAAAGGATTGGTAGATTTATCAACAGAACCTTCTGAGTATGATTTAAAAAAGATAGCAGCATACATACAGATATTATCTGATAATGATATTGTAGTAAAAGATGTTGTACTTCATAAGTATAAAAACGTAGGAGCTAAGATACTAGCTATTGCAACTCAAAATATTCAAATAGAAGAATTAGGTGAAGAAATAAAATGGGTTAAGCAAGAATTAGGAATAGGCAAATCGGAAGTAACACCAGCAGAAGAAGTATTACATTCTATTTATAATGATAGATTAGTAAGTATAGACAGAAGTTTATTAAGCCTTCATAAAGCAGCATTGGGAATAAATAGATTCTCTAAATATGTAATGGTTGATAGCCATGGAAACAAGAACGTTGTCGATGTTGATGATATATACTTGACATCTAATAATGAAATGGATATTATCGTAGAATTCTCATATTTAGATGAAACAGGAGAAAATATTATACAAGGACAATTAAATCTTATTGATTTCAAAGCATTAACAACACCTGTTAAGAATGAAAAAAAGATATTTAATGAAGATGCTATACGGTTCAAAAATAAAATGTTTACAAGTAAGTTTACATTTTCTCCTGCGATAATGCCAACAATAGCAGCAAAACAAGCAGCTGTTCCTTTTAATGAATTATTCAAAATTATATCAGACGACCAAATATCAACAGCAGATCCAAGTCATAAGTACTATACATTTGCTATGGACTTAATGACTATGATGCGAGAAGGAGATGTCCTTGAATTAGAATATACGGAAAGCGGACAAGTAATAAGCCATACGGATTTTAAAATATGGAATTTAGATGAAGATAAAAATATAGTTTATGTAAAATTAACTGATGATTTTATTACTAAAAACATAGATAGGATATCCGAAAGAGCAAAAGTAATATTTGGTATTGAGGGAGTCGAAAATGTAAAAGAATTTATAAAAAAAGAACGCCTTAATATAGTATCAAATCTAACGAAGGTGGAATTCGGATATGATACAAACCGTACAGAGAAACAATCTAAACTTATTGCTTCTTATCTAAATGCTAAAACAGAAGCAAAAGAAAAGCAGTATTTAGATGAAGCAAGAGAGTTAATGGTAAATGGCTTTCAGGCAAATAAAGATAATTCAAAAGAAGAAAATATAGCATATAATATTGCAAAGTTAAAGTTATTAAAAGATGTTTATAATAAAAAGGTAACACAACTACAATTAAAGCAATTAGACAATGGTAGATTATATTCTGCAAAAGAAGATGTACCATTGAGTAATTTTGAAACAGTAGCAGTAAATTCGGGTTATGAAATAGTTAAAGATTCAGAAGGTAATCCTATAATTACCACATCTGAAAATAAATATGGGGAAAAACGACAAGTTATAAGCCTAAGACATAAAAGTGGAGCAGTAGTAAAACCTTTAACAGTAGAAGTATATGCAGAACAATTAGTAAAAGAAACAGATAGAATTTCAAAGGTAAACTCATTAGAAGCAGATAGCAAAGCAGCTTTAGAAAATATTAAAAAAGCAATTGATCCTAAGAATGAAGAAGAGGCAGACTTTTCTCAGCTAAGTAGAGATTTTAGGACATCGCCTATCTATCAGTTTATCCTTGCTAATGCAAACATAATTATTCAAAATGAATTAACTAATGGGTATATAACATATATCGATTCAGAAGGTAAGTATAGTTTTGGAAATACATTATATCAAAAAGTACATAACGTATTATCTATTATAAATGAATTAAAGAAAAAAGAATATGATTCAAAATCTCCCGATGGGAAAAAATTAAGAGTAGATATCTTCGAAGAATTTCAAGGACAAGGTAAAACTCAAAGAAGTACAGAAATAGGTAACCTTAAAACTCCTTATAATGGAGTTACAAGTTTACAAGTATTATTAAGTACAGAACAGGGTCCTATAGAAAAGCAAGGGAATAAACCAGCACCTGAAACTAAAGCACCGATAAAGAAAAATGGAAGAAGAGCTAAGCCAACAAATCTTGAAAAACAAGTAGATAGTGAAGCATTATCTCAATTTACAATATCTGAAGAAGAGGTTAAAAAACAGGTACGTAAACTATTAGGAGATTATGCAGATGAATTTTCTAATTTCGAAAAGATATATTCTGAAAACAGAAGATTAGCCGGACAGATTTTGGGTAGATTAATGGAGTTTTATAAGCATAATGGAATGTATCATAAAGTTGTTGGTTATCACGAAGCATTTCACTTCCTCATGCTTAATTTGCTATCTCCTAAACAATTCAATGAAGTACTTGAAGATATAAAAAATGAATTAGGAGAACAATGGGATGGAACGTTAACTCATTTATTGGAACATGCAGCCACACAATTTGAACAGTATATTCCACAGGATAATATATTGGGTAAAACTAAAACATTATGGAGGCGGTTTGTTCATTTCCTTAAAGACATAGTATCGTCAATAGTAGGTGGTAAAAATCTCTATACATTATCAGATTTAATGTATGATTCATACATGGGCAAATATGCTAATGGACAACTAGTTTCTGATTCAGATTTGATATTAAACAAAGATGTAAAAGATGAAGTACTTACCAATTCGGGAACGATAAAATATGTTGACAGGAAATTAGGAAATGTATTAACAGCAGAAATATTAAAACGAGCATATATCTTTCCAGATATATTATCAAATTCATATTATTCAAAAGAACAGGAAAGCAGAGGATTACCTTTTACTGATGCTATAAGGGCTACATTTTATCAGTATAGAGAAGAAGCAAAAGAATTAAATGACCTTACACACGAACTTATCCTTGATAAAAAAGGAAACTTAAAGCCTTTAAAGAAGTGGGAATTTTCAGACATTCAAAGAGTATATAGACACTATAAGAGTATCAATGATGAAGATATGGCTCAACAATGGAATGAAAATTATAACATAACATTGTTAGGGAATAAACTTATTTATAAAGCACTCTTAAAAAAGATGTACGTTAATAGCGATATTAAGGCTTTATTTCAAGGAACAGGTGATAGCAATGGTGTAGCAGCAACAAATACATATAGTGATGCAGCAACAAGTATATCAATGAATGATAAAACATCTGATACACTTAATAATATACTTTATAATATTCCTATAGTAAAGAATGATAAAACAGGAACATATAGTGAGCAGGCTGTAAATGGAACAAGACTTAAAGAACAACTAATAAGTATCTTTAATAATATAAGAGAAACCGTTGCTGAAAAGGACATTACATTTGATGTTGTTCAAAAAGCTATAATGGATGAAGTAAAAGTTTTGAGAGGTAAGAAACAAATTCAGGCAGCAGTAAACCTTGAATCATTCTTAGCATTCTTTGGTGATGCAGATGTAAGTGGTAACATGTTTGATGATACAAGATATTGGGGATATACCAAACTTATAAAACAGTATGAGCAAGAAGGGAAAAATGATGAAAGGATATATCATTGGAATAACATAATCAGCCAGGTAATACATTACTTCCTTAGTCAAGATAATAAAACTCTTATAACTGTAGAACAAAAGGGAGAAAAGTCAGAAATATTAGAAAAGACAGGTACTAAAACCAAGCAGCTACAAGCCCATTTAAAAGCTTCATATAAATATAGTATGTTTGATGAAACAGGGAAAGTAAATAGCGAAGTAAAAGAAAGACTTAAAGCATTAGGATATTCATTTAAAGAAGTTGAGGGTTCAATAATAATTAAGGTTGGAAACAAAACGTATAAGACAGGTATTAATGAAGAAGCAATACCATTAAGTGTAGTACGGGAATTGGCCGAGATTATATTGGGTATAGACATATCAGATAATGTTGCTTCATCAATGTTAGATAATACTATCAATAAAAGCGACATTAAACATGCAAAGAGTGAGTTTAATACACTTGCAGCATTAGCTGTATATGCTATAAATAACTATGATGAAATAGGTATCAGTAAAGGAGAAAAAAGTTTTGTATCACAAACTATATCGTCAGAGAAAAAGGGACCGCAAAACACAGTTCATAATTTAGCTAAATTCTTTGAAAGAATAGCAAAGAATATGGTAAATATTGACGAGATGCCTTCAAGTTTTTCTATACGTGATGGTTCTGGAAGAACAGCATATACACTTACCTATGGTTCTAATCTTACAAGAATTAAAAATGAATTGGCAAGATTTAGTACATATCCTGAAACAATAGCACAAAAATTTAGCCCTGCATTTATAAAGAACAACAATATATTAAACGGAAACATCATGTTAGATCCGGAAAGTATTGCTACATTCTTTGAGATAAAAAATTCCTACAAAGGAATGGGTATTGATGAACTATCACAAAAGGATATCTTAGATTTGATTATAAATCGTTTAGCTGTTAGAAGCTTTTGGAATAATAAAACAGGTTCAATAACCTTACCATTTGAAATATTTGCTGATAAGAAAGAGATCATATTATTCAAAATGATGCTTCCTAATAGTACATGGACATTATCAGAAGAAATAGAATATGAAAATGAAAAAGGAGAAAAGGAAAAGAAAAAAGTAGGTAGTATAAATAAGGCTGAAATAGTAAAACTTTATGAAACTATATTTAATTATCATGCCAACAGATATACAGAAAGACAACAATATGTATTACAATATTTTGCTAATAAGAATATAAAGGTTGAGAATGGTGAAATAGAAATGACAGAGGAATTAAAGAAGATGGTAGAGAAAGACCTCATGCATTTCAGAGATTATACTATTGATAAAGAAAGAGGTAAGATAGTTTTAACTGACTTAAAAACTGATGTAAAAAACATATTTAATCTTGCAAATTTGATAAAGTTTAAATCATCCAATAATAAATATGAAACTCTTAAAGAGATATTCAAATCTGAATTAGACTTTTTGAATGGCACAATAGCAATAAACAATTTTGATGTTAACGAAAACTTTATGCCAAAAGAAGCATTAACAGAATTAGTGTTTTTTGCGTATAATATTATGAATGAAAGTTTGAACCAAATATATTATGGGGATATTTCAACATTCAAAACACTTACTGATTATATAAAGAGAAGAACAGGATTGGCTGCACCGGGTACAAGTTTTTACTTGAACAATAAATATGGATTAGCACAAACATCACGTTTTGTAGTATTTGAAGATATATCAGGTTATATGAAACAGTTTGGTATAACAGAAGGAGTACCAAATAAGTTATTATCAGATGGAGCAACGATAGTAAGTCCTTTATTTTATGAGCAAATGCGTAATAGTACAGGGGGAGAATTTAGTGTTATAGGCGAATCATCGGTAAAAACAGTTGCTAATCACTATAATGCCGAAACAGGAGAAAAGATTTATTTAAAACACAATATGTTTCAAATAACCTTTGATGATTTTAAAGAACAGAGAGGCTTCTATTCTGCAGCATTAAGGTATATGTTAGGAGATAAAATATTCCAGGAATTTATTAATCAATTAGACCAAACAGGAAACTGGAATAAAGCAAGAGAAAATACATTGAAGTATGTAGTAGATAAAGGTTTACAAAATGAAGTGATAGATTTTGTAACATTTTCATCATCATATAAAACAACGTTAAAAGGTTTACAAAGGTTTGAAAAGATAGATGAAACAAAAGGTACTACTTATGATAACATAAGGTTTCCAAAGAGAGACGAAACAGCTACACAAATACTTGATAATACTACATTATTACATCAAAGTGTATCATCAAATAAAACAAATATAGAAGTAAAAAATATATTTACTCAGTTGGTTGCATTGGTACAGATAGGTAAGAACAATGTCAAAATTGCAAACAAGATAAATGATGCCCGAGCAAAAATAGCTGAAATAGGAGTAGAATATTTTAATGGATTATCAGAAACAGATAAATCACAACTACATACAGCATTACTGAAAATAGCAAACTTTGATAAGACTGACCCTACAGGAACATTTATGCAAATGGCTCTTGATTCTGGTATCAATATAGATGCAGTAGCAGAAATGCACATAAAGAATATATTAAAAGAAATGAATAAATATATTCATGTATCTTTTGAAGGACTGACAGCTACATTAAAACCTTCATTAACTAATTACTTTGTTGATGAACAAGGTATATTCCACAATGATGTAAATGAAAAACAAAAGAGTGCTTATAATGACAGAGGATTAATGTGGCAACACTATGAAGATGAAAAAGGAAATGTAATTGATGATGTTGCAAATCATAAGGGTACAATGGTATATGTCCCTGCAGAAGTAGCAATGCCTTTTATTCAAAGAAAAAAGTTTGCAGTTGCCGATGATCAATCATTAGCAGAGATAATGTTGTTAGGTACAAAAAATAAAATAAATCTCAATTTAGACCATAAAGGGAAAAAGGAATTATTAGAGTATGCTAAAAAATATATTCCTAATTATGAGAAGATGTCAGAATTTGAAATGTATAGAGCAAAGATATTTGCCTATCTTTCAGAAAATGATTTTGTAAATAAAAATTATGAAAGCGATCTTACAGTTGAACAATATCAAAATTTATTTGAGTTATTGCCTTCTGATGATATAGCAAACTTTATATTTTCTACAGGAATAAAATATACATTAGGACAAAGACAAGAAATTAAAAATCGTAAAGCAGAAGGATATATATTTAGTGGTTTTGCCGATGGTATAAAAACAAAGGACTTTGTTAATGCTATGGCAAACTATTATTACAAACTTAATAAAAGTCTTGATGTAGTATTAGTTGCCATTCCTACAAATAATCCGGGTACAGCAGCATTTGGTAGAATAGTAATGTTTAAAAACAACCAAGGTAATACTGTAGAGTTCGATGCTAGAAGTGCTGAAATACATAGTAAGGACTTTGACTTTGACAACTTCCACATATTTATAAGACCGGAAGTAAGCAAGAAGAAAAAAAGACCTGAGTTTGACAAGGCAAGACAAGACATATTCGATGCAGTAGAAGAATATTATAATGATGTTAACAATGCTCCTTTTGTATTAGGGAAGATTAATTTAGTTAAAGCTAAAAAAGCTATAAAAAATAAACAAAAACAAGACATAAATGAAGTTGGCATACAAACAAATAATGTAAGACAAGACGTAGTAGAACTATTTGAAAGTGATAAAGAATTAGCTAATGTTGTATATGAAGCTTTAGAGAATAGAGATTTAAAATTTACTATTCCTGATAAAAGTACAAATAGACCAACTTCTCCTACATTATTTAGTAATAAGGAAGAATTATATGAAAGACTAAAAGAAGAGTATGAAGGTGTTAAAAGAGGTAGTTTAGGTATTCAGCATTGGATAGACCATTATTATTCAGCAGGACTTCAAGTATGGTCGGAAGATAAAAGACAAATGTTTGTAGATACTCTAAAAGATGTAATAAAAAATTATTATAATAATAATTTTAAACCTACAGAATCTCAGAAACAACAAGCACAACAACTATACTCTCAATATGTAGAACAAACTGGCAAACAAGATATAGAAGGATTTAAACGATTTGTTAAGTCTGGAAAAAGTATTAATAATAAAGTAGATAATTTAAGACAAACACAATTTCACCCTAATACATTCTCCACATTTATTAAGCAAGCCACAATACAATATGCAGGTAAAAACCTTGTAGGACACATGGCCAATATTCTTTCTTTTTCATCGGCTGTAAAAGGATTAAATAATAAGAATGGTATTGCGACATCACTAAAATATGTATATAGCGATGATTTCAATACACAAATAGGACAATTAATATCCACATTATTACAAGCTGCAACGGACAATGCTAAAGAAGATGGATTGCTTGGTCAATTAAATATCAATGAATATGTAACACCATTTATTTTGGGTTATATTATGAATGCAAAGTTAGAAGAAGGCAATAATGATATTGAAGAACAATTATACGACTTATTACTCAACGACCAAGATTTAGTAACAGCTATTAATAATACTTATTATGGCTCAACTAAAATGGCAGGAAAGAAAAGAGAGCTGGCTTCTGCATTAAGAGGATTATCTAATGAAAGCAATAAGGAAAAGATAAATAAATATCTTGATTATATATATGTAGGAGAACAGGTAAGAAGTCTTGGTGAAATATTTAAGCTTATCTCTGGATTAAAAAATGAACCTTCGGAAGTAGAAGCTACGTTAAACAGAATATCCAATTATGTTGGTAGTAATCTTAATGACTACATCAATAATAGAGAGAAATATAAAACAATAAGAGAAACAAGTACAGATGCAATAGAAGCCAATGCAGCAAAAAGAAAAGTTATGATAGATAATCAGATAGATTATCTCATAGCTAATAAAATAATAAATCCCACACAAGAAAATAGAGTTGAAGAAGAACATAGAAAAAGAGAGTTATTTAATATAGCAGAAATAGTGGCTAATAATGATTATCTTTTTAATTATTTGAACATTGTAAATTCAACATTAGGATTTATAAACCAATCTTTTGAATCTCGGCTACAAGATATAAGAGCAGAAGTCTATAAACATGCTAATAAGAGTACAGCACAAGTAAGTTTAGGAGAACAAACCACAAACAACAACAAAGCTGAAACAACTAACAAGGACAGTAACACAAATACGGAAGATTTATCGGAAGATAACAATGAAGATAATGAAGTAACCGGTATAGGTATTGCTGAAAATACAATCACAAATAAGCAAACTATAAAGAAGATAGATGAAGCAACGGCTAATCTTTATTATATGCTTGGTGTAAAACACTCTCCTGTATTAAGTAGAATATCTATACAACAAGTCTCTGTAGCATCTGAAATAAGAGAAGGCTTTACCAAATCATTTAACTTTGATTTATCAAAGATAGAAGATGCACTTGCACTTATATATTTGGCACCTGACATATTAAGCTCTATAAAGGCGAACATTAAAACAGATAGTAGGTATGAAAAACTGAGAGGTAATAAGTTTATCACGAGGCTTCAATCAGAATCACGTTCACCCTATATAAGAGGTATTGAAATGGTAGGAAGTAAAAATTTCTCAATAGAACAAGAAGCCGAAATACTATATGACTTTAATAAACTTGAAGAAATTTATCCCGAGGCAGCAAACTTCTTTTATGCTTATCATATATTGTTTTATGGACAAAGCACAAGAACAGGAACGTTCATAAAGTTTATGGGAGATACATTTGCTCGAGAATTATCAAAGGCAGCAAGTAAGATAAACGAAGATGTAAAAGCTAATAAAGATAAATATGCAGCACATATCTTGTTTAACAATCCTGAAATGTTACCTTATGATAGTGAAAAAGCATTAAAGTATTATGCTAAGAAGTTGCCAGGATATGATTTTTATGTAGTAAGGGAATTAGATGGAACAGAGAAATCATATACTGATATGACTACAGGAAAAACATATGTAACTAAAGGCTCGACAAAATACGTTATGCCATTACAAAGCTTAAATCTATTAGGTTATGATAACTATGCTTCCAACCAAAAGGTATATGCAGGGTTTAATTATCAAGAAGCTAAAGCTATACTCCTTACAAACAAAATATACACAAAATACAATGCCAAGAAAACTGAATTAAAAGTAGAAGATAAATCTCAAGAAGATATATCTGTAAGTGAAAAGGAAATAGTAAGATTAAGAAATGGTGCAACAGTAGAAATGCAGACGATTGGTAGGGTTATGACGGTAATAAAACAAGAGGCTATAAACAGTTACAACAAATATAAGTTTACACCTACAGGAAAACAACAAGCTACAATGATGAGGCATAAAGCAGCAGCAGAAGGAGTTGTTGAAGTATTAAGTAATATTATCAATCGTAATAATCCAAATGTATCTATGATAGTCAGTAATGATGTAAGTGGATATGGAGATGTAGTAATAACAGCTGATAATAAGATACTGATAAGGGTAAATACCAATAAGATAAACCTTGAAACACCTTTACATGAATTAGGACATATTATATATGCAATAGTAAGGGCAACAAATCCAAGTTTATATGAACAACTGCGGTCCGATGCATTAACAATGATTGAAAAAAATACTCCCTATATACAAAAGATAAGGGAGGGTATGCAGGAACGTGGATTAGATTTAGATGAACTTATTGAAGAAGTAGTTGTTTCATTAGCCGGTATGCATTCAGCAGAAAAGGTCGAAAACTATTTCAAAATAAACAATATTGTAGGGATGAAACCTAATACATTGTGGGATAATATAAAATCATTAGCAAGTCGTATTTTAAAGTCGCTACAATCATTTTTCGGAATGAAGGATGTCTCAATGACAACAAGTATTAAAAAGTTGTCAGAGATGATATATGATAGTGTAGCGAATGGTAATTCATTAGGATTGGATATAGATAATATGGAAATGATAGTTGACATATTAAAGCAAACGACAAAACAACAAACATTTATACAAGCCAAATCACTTAAAGAATTCAATAAATATATAGCAAATGCCAATAGCGTACCAGGTATTAAAAACTTAACAGAAGATGAAAAGATAAAATCTGTTATTAATCAAATAAAATATAGAGCAAATAAAGTTGTTGTAAAAAATGGAAAAGAATATAAGTTTGATTATCCTAATGACCAATTTGTATTATCTAACAAAAAACTTGTTGAGGATATAAAAGAACTTTACTTTACAGATAACAACACAAAAGATGTAGATAATCTTTTGAAACTCTTAAATTCTGGAGAATCTATAAGTACTGATAAAATAAAGGAAATATGGGGAGCTAATAAATATGATAGCGAAAAAGAAGCATCAGAACAAAGACCATCTGTAAGTCAATCTGTTATAGAACATATAGCATATGCAATGGATTATAATCCCTTATTAAAAAGGAAATATATAAGGTATTCAGATATAAAGAATCATCCAAAACTTTCTCACTTATTTGATGAAGATTTGGTAGATTACAATCCTATATTATCAATAGCTGAAAACATTGAAACAGGTGAGTTTTATATATCAATCTATGATGTTACAAGTGCTTCAATAGCAGGACAAGACCATGGAATGAACCCAAGAATGAAAAACATATTGTCAAACATAAGGCGTTCACAAAAAATTGCTTTGACTAATATGTATGGAGATAGAAGCCAGCTAAACAATGTAATGATAGCTAATCATTTAACTTCTGATAAAAATGTGAGAATAGGCGAAATAGGAATTATTCAATTTTTCCCGTTTGCAAATCCAGCTAATGCAGTAAAACCTGTATTAATGGATAAAGTTATCTACAGAAGAGAGATACAAAAACTGAAAGACGAAGATGCTTTTATGAGTAATCTTTCTCCTAAACTACAACAATTATTGACAAGTGATAAGTTTATTTCCGAACATGCTGATTATGAAAAGTTTCTTATATATTTTTATAAGAATATGTTTGAAAGCATGTCAAATAAAGTTGGATTATATAATATTACAAATGGTAAAAATGATGTAATATTTGAAACATTATCATTCGAGGAAAAGGTAGAGATACTTAAATTCAGACTTGATTATCTTACAAAACAAAAAAATCCTAACGTTGATGTATTAAATGAAATTAAATATATTAATGATGCGTTAAAGCAGCTAACAACAATAAGTGTAGATTATACTCAACTTAATAGTAGGAGAGAATCGGATTTATTAGATAGAATGATAAGCCCAACAGCTTATATAATGAATGAAGATGTTCAGTATATCATAGATATTACAAGGAAAACATCAATGAAAATAGTAGATAAGTTAAATGCTATTAAAGATGGTACAGATAAGAGAAGAAAGAAAGGACTAAATGATTTTGTTGATTATTTCTTAAAGAAAAATCAATCACTAAAAACAAGAGTAGTAGATGCTGGTGCTTCTATATTTGATGAATTATTTGCCAAAGTAGAAGCTAATCAGAATGGTACTAAGGTAATGAAGAATTCTGGATTTATATTATGGACAACAGATAAAAATGAAGATCCATTATTTTATAAACAGGCACAAAAACTTGATAGTGAAACCTTACAATGGGGAAGATGGTTAGTTGAATTAATAACAGATACACATGCCGAACTATTATACCACAATAAAAAGAGTATAAACTTTGTTTCAAATCAAAAATATACACTTGCTGATGCTTATTATGAATTAGGAGTTATGCCTCCATCATATGTTGAAAAAAATCCAAGCAAAGAAAAACTTAATGAATTAAGTAAAAGTGCTTATAAAAAAGGCATGATACCAATAATGAGAAAAACATTAGGGGAAAAATTAGCAGAAGGAAATATCTTTTCATTTCTAAAAAGAAGAATCGAACATTTATCAGACAACTATGCTTTATTTGAAGATATTGCAAGTTTAAGTAATAATGACTTAAATATGTTAGATGAAATGCCAAATGTATTTGGAAAACAATTAGGTATAGGAGCTTCTATATCTGAGATGAATATACTTGGAATGAATAAAGAAGTGAAAGCAATGTTGGGATTAGAAGTAATAGGAGATGATATTTATGTAATAGATGATAAAGTAAACAATGACATGTCCAGAGACCTTGAAACAATTATGGGATATTTTATATTAGCAAATACAAGAAAGCAAATGTATGAGGATAATATGTTACCTATAATGAATGGTATAAGAGCACAGATGAATTTGGAAGAAAAATATAAAGGCAAAGAGCATGAACAAACAAGAGAATTAATAAAGGATTTCTTTATTACAGGAGTACTTGGCAAAAGAAAAGTAATAAATGAAAATTTAGATGCGACTTTACGTTCATCAATAGCATTTGGTAACTTTGTATTAATGCCTCTCAATGTAAATGTAGGTATAGTATCATTAATTCATAATATGATAATAGGTGGAATTGAAGGATTAGCTAATAAAATAGCCGGAACAGAAAACTATACATTTGGAGATATAATGAAAGCAACAGGTGTTGCTATGTCAAACTTTGGAAAGGTTATGCAGGTAATGGTGGATATGCAAGTAATGTCTATGGATGAATATGATATAGTAAAACACAAAATGAATACTAAAACTAAAAGCCATTTATTATCAGACTTTACTTCAAATTTCTTTAACTGGGGTCCAGATTATGTGATAAGGGGAGTTCTTATGACAGCACAAATGATGCATGAAGGTACATGGAATGCTATTTCAATAACCAAAAGCGGTGAATCAAAATATGATTACAAGAAAGATGGGAGATTTTTTACCGATGGAAAAGCAAATGAAAAACAAAAGGCTTTATTGGAAGCGTATAAAACATATATGCAGAGAGATGGTATAGCATTATCAGAAGATGGTAAAGGAATAATAAAACCTTATCTTTATGAAGAAGTAAGAAGAATAAAAGTATTATCAGATAAAATAGCAGGAGCATATAGTCCACAGGAAAAAAACATGATGAATATGTATAGCCTTGGTGCATTAGGTAGTATGTTTAAAACATTTGTGTGGGTTAAAGTTCAAAATGCTTTAGGAAAACAAGGGTTTTTATCTGGAACAGGTAAGCTTGTAGTAGAAAAAGATGAAAACGGAAATTACATACCAAAAATGTTAAGAGAAGAATTTGGGGGCTACATAAATACTTCATTTAATGTATTTGTAAGACTTGCTAAAACAAAAGATAAAGCTAAAATGTGGAAAAATCTTAGTGCTCATGAAAGATATTCATTGACTAAATTTATGCTGACAATAATAACTTATGGATTATGTTACAGCATTTATGGATTAATGACAGATGATCGTGAAAACAAATTAAGAAAGTATGGTAAAGGGGGACTGAAAGCAACAAGACTAGTAAAGAATTGGAAATATGCCTATGAATCATTTTTAATATTTCCTTTATTAATAGATATTGCTACGGGTAAAACATTCCCTGCCTTTTCATTATTGCAGAAATCATTAGGTGGAATTCCAGATTTAGATTTTAGTGGAATGAAATATTTAATACCAGGAAGAGGAACATATAATACGGTAGCAGAATATTTTGAATAAAAAAATATATAAAGAAGTAAGAAAATAGAAAAAGTATATTTATATTTGTAAAATAAAAACGATTAAAATGTTATCACTAAAAATAAATGCCTGTTTAAATAACTGTAATACATTAACTATTACAGAAGAAACAGGTTTATATCATGTAACAAACAACCCTAATGGTTATGGAATACCAAACCAATCTATTGCAAATGTTGAAGAAGCAATAATAACAATAGAATCTTTAACAGATGGAGTAGTTTATGAAGAAGAATTCGACGTAACAGCAATATTACAGGCTTCTACAACAGGAGGAGACTTACTTCAAGTAATATATTATCAATTTGAAGATGGTCGCTATTGTATAAACTACAAAGTAACTTTTAATGATGGTAGTGTT
>Ga0172375_10003425_pt1 | contig 24065 bp, 24 predicted proteins | sample LakKiv1m_FD_114537 | JGI IMG/M metagenome (GOLD analysis project Ga0172375, IMG submission 114537) | Freshwater microbial communities from Kabuno Bay, South-Kivu, Congo - kab_092012_11.1m | ecosystem: Environmental > Aquatic > Freshwater > Lake | place: Democratic Republic of the Congo... | reverse complement strand
GAATTTTGCTCATTTTTCACAAATTTTGAAATTCCGCCTTCGCCGCCGTGCCTGCCGGCAGGCAGGTACGCTGCCCCAAGCGAAAAAACTTGAAAGCCACCGGAGTCGGTCATCATTGGCCCGCTCCAATTCATAAATTGATGCAAACCACCCGCTTTCTTAACTAATTCATCACCCGGCTGAAGATATAAGTGATAAGTATTAGCGAGCACCACTTGCGCCCCGAGCGAATTAACCATCTCAGGTGTGAGCGCCTTCACCGTCGCCTTCGTCCCCACCGTCACAAAAGCTGGCGTTTGGATATCGCCATGCGCCGTCTTAATCACCCCAGCTCGCCCCAACCTACCCGGGATCCTTTTTTCGACTTTAAATTCCACGCGCTTACTTTAACACACTTCCTTGACTTTTCCCAGCCATTTGCTATAATCATAATTAGATTGGTTGGAGAGGAGGTGATCTATATGACCAGCCCAGTCCCCCAAACCGAGGAAGAATTCTCTACTGCTCAACAACAGCAAGAGGAAACCGAAGCAAATGAGATGGAGATGCTTATGTGGCATTCCATTCATCATGGCCCTCGGTCAAATCAGCCCGATCCCGATGCTTTCAAGCATTGTGAGTAATTAGGGCAGACCCCCAGCACGTCAACGCGCTGGGAGTTTTGTTTTTATTTCACCAAATTTTGTGGTGTGCCCGCTGAAAATGATTGGATATTGGCAAGGGTGGTGTCGAGAATGCGTTTGAGCGCCTCCCAAGTATTGAAGGCGTTGTGCGGGGTAACAACGACATTAGGCATATCGGCCAGAATATGATTTTCTAAAACTGTTTTGAGATTATGCTCGCTCGGATGAGAGCCCGTGAGAAAATTGAGCTCATCTTTAATTACCCCCTCTTCTTCAAGCACATCCAAACCAGCGCCAGCAAGATGGCCCGATTGTAATGATTTAAGCAAGGCATCGGTATCGACTAACGCGCCCCGTGCTGTATTAATTAAGTACGCACCCTTTTTCATCTTCGCCAGTGATTCGGCATTAATCATATGCTCGTTTCCTGCCTCGTTCGACGAGGTCGGTATAAAAGGCACGTGAAGAGTAACAATATCAGCCTGCGCCAGCACTTCATCTAAGCTCAAATATTCATAACCCATTTTTTGCTGGTAAGCCTTGTCGGGAAATTTGTCATAAGCAATCACCCGCATATTAAAGCCCTTGGCAATCTCAATCACATTCTTGCCAATTTTGCCCGTGCCAATTACACCCAAAGTTTTTTTATTAAGATCAAACCCGCGTAAACCTTTTAGATCAAACTTCCCTGTCTCTTTAATGCGATCATAGGCCTCAAAAACTTTGCGCGACAAAGTGAGAATTAAGGCAAAAGCATATTCGGCCACCGTCTCCTCGCCATAACTGGGCACGGTCGCGACTGCCACCCCCTTGCTCTTGCATAATTCTATATCAATATGATCGTAACCAGTCGAGCGCGTACAAATTAATTTTAGATTGGGAAATTGCGCCAAAACTTGTTCGGTAATCCTTGAATCCACAAAAATTGAAATAATTTCAGCACTCTTTTGTTCTTCATTAAGATTAACAACAGTCTCATCATTAAGAACCCCTTCAACAAATCCGAAGTCGGACTTCGGGCTCACTTGAAGTACGACTTCGGATTTGCTCGAACTCGTTTCGACGTAATCTTTCTCCCAATTTTCTAACTCAAAAAATAATGTTTTACTCATATTCAATATGCATTGACGGATATTTTTTCTCCGCCGCTTCAATAATCGGCAAAGTTTTGATCACCGAGTCAGGGCTAAGCGAAATACTACCAATACCGGCGCGAACGAGAAAATCGGCAAATTCGGGATAGTCGGAGGGTGCTTGGCCACAAATGCCGATATATTTGTCTCGTTCACGACAGGAGCGGATAGCGGCCTCAATCAACTTCTTTACCGCCGGATTATTTTCGTTGGCAATGTGATTAATGATATTCGAATCGCGATCTAAGCCAAGCGTGAGTTGCGCCAAATCATTCGAGCCAATCGACATCCCATCAAAAATTTCTAAGAATTCGCGCGCCTCGGTGACATTCGACGGGATCTCGCACATCACATAAATCTTCAGGGTCGGGTCAGCGGCGCGATCAAGCCCTTCTGACTCCATAATCTCCACCACTTGCTTGGCCTCCTCAATCGTCCGACAAAATGGGATCATTGGCACCACATTGGTAAGGCCCATCTCGGTGCGCACTTTATAGAGGGCCCGACACTCCAGCGCAAAGGCCTTGCGGAATTTGGGATCATAATAACGTGAAGCGCCCCGCCAGCCGATCATCGGGTTCTCCTCATGCGGTTCGTATAAATCACCACCGATCAAGGTGCTATATTCATTAGTTTTAAAATCCGAAAAGCGAATAATGGCCTCACCCGGATAGAAGGCGGAAGCAATTAGGGCAATCCCCTCAGCCAATTCGTTAACATAATAATCAGTCTTGTTGCGATATTCGATCGTGAGCTCATCAATTTCTTTAACCGCCTTTTTGGCGCGCGGATCGCGACTCGCCTTCAAATCGCGATAATCAAGCAAGGCGTTCGGGTGCACCTTAATATATGAGCTGATGATAAACTCGAGTCGGCCCAAACCCACGCCCGAGACCGGCAAATAAAAATTACGAAAAGCCTCTTCGGGCGAGCCGATATTGAGCATGACCTTAGTCCTCGTCTTGGGCAAATGATCAAGTCGATGTTCTTTCTTCTCAAACTCTAACTTACCTTCCCAGGCTACCCCCTCCTTACCCGACGAACAATCAATGGTAATCATTTGACCATTTTTCAATTTCTTAGTCGCATTACCAGTACCGACAATGCAAGGTACACCCAGTTCACGCGAGACAATGGCCGCGTGACTCGTGCGACCACCCTTCTCGGTAATAATGGCCGACGCAATCTTCATAATCGGCTCCCAATCGGGGTCAGTAATTTCTGTCACCAAAATTTCTCCCTGTTTAAAGGTACTCATCTGCTTGGCTTCGCGAATAATGTGCACCTTGCCGGTCGCAATCTTACCGCCAATCGCAATCCCTCGTGTCAATTCCTTACTCTTGCCCTTACTCCCCAGCACATACTCCACATAAACATCTTTACTCGCGTTGGCATGCACCGTCTCGGGTCGGGCTTGCACAATGTAGAGCTCGCCACTCTTGCCGTCCTTGGCCCACTCCATATCCATCGGTTGATAACGTCCCTTCTTGCCCGAAAAATATTTCTCAATTGTCACGCCCCAAGCGGACAGCTTAGCGATTTCATCATCTTTTAAACAAAATTTATTAACTTCGACCGCGGGTACTTTAACCTTCTTGGTGCCCTTGCGGTCATAAATTAATTTAACATCTTTGTGACCAAGGGTTTTGGAGAGGATAGCATTGTAGCCACGTTCAAGCGATGGCTTGAAAATGACAAACTCATCGGGCGTTACCCGGCCCAACACCACCATCTCACCTAAACCATATGAGCCATTGATCACGACGACTTTGTCGAAACCTGTTTCGGTATCGAGCGTAAACATCACACCAGCCGAGCCGACATCGCTCCGCACCATCTTTTGCACACCGACACTGAGCAAGACATCAAACATCGAGAAGCCTTTGTCGACCCGGTAAGAGATAGCCCGATTGGTAAAGAGCGAGGCAAAGCATTTGCGCACCGAGATCAAGAGCTCTTTGTCGCTCGCGACGTTAAGATAAGTCTCTTGTTGGCCAGCAAACGAGGCGCCGGGCAAGTCCTCGGCCGTCGCCGATGAGCGCACCGCGACATCTACCGCCTTAGCATGGAAGCTGGCACTTAATTTTTTATAAGCGGCCAAGATCTCGCTCGACAACTCCTCCGGCAATTCTTCTTTAATAATCATTTCGCGCACCAAGTGACCGCGCTTTTGCAAATCGCTGATGTTATGAGTATTAAGGTCAGTTAAAACTTCTTTAATGCGCTGTTTTAAACCCGTTTTCTCCAGGAAATAAGAATAAGCATAAGCCGTAACGGCAAAACCATTCGGCACATTAACGCCGAGCGGGACGAGATTATTATACATCTCGCCCAGCGCTGCGTTCTTGCCGCCAACCAGCGGGATATCGCTAATGGCTAACTCGTTAAACCAAAGAACAAAGGATTTATTTTTTTCCATCTCACCATTATACAGGAATAAAAAATTTGGCCAACTTCTTTGATTTTTCCTATTCTTACTTCTTGAAGGCTTCCTTGAGAGTTACGAGAGCTTTTTCATAAGCCAGCTTAAAGTCAGTCTGGGCTTTAGTAACGGCCTCCTTACGGACATTGGCGGCCGCAGTAATCACTTCTTTAACCTTATCTAAGCCCTTGATCGTGGTAGCAAATTGTTCACGGGCAACTTTAACACTCGCATTGAGCTCAGCTCGGACTGTTTCGGCGCTTACTCCACTCGCACAATCGGTTTTTGCCTTTTCTAAGATACCGGTAATTGTTGTCTGGAGAGTGGTTCGGGCCGACTCAACCGCCACTTTTCTGTCAGCTAGCGCTTTATCAACGCTATCACGATAAGCCTTGATCGCCGCGTCAACGGCTACCCGACGCGCATCAGTGATAGTCTTCAGCGTCTCACGAAAAGTGGCAATCGCCGCCTTTTGTTCAGTGGTTGAAGCGCGCGCTTCTAATTTGACCAAGCGAGTATCGCGATTCTCATCAACCTTAGCTCGAAGATCGGCACGCTTTTTGTCAATATTCAAGCGATTTTCACCAATCTTTTTTAGCTGATCTGTCTTTTTGGCGTTAAATTTACTCAACCGATCAACTAATCTCTTATTTTGTTCAGTTAATTTAGTTGCCAAGTTCGAGCAAAACTTATCTCCCGTCTTGGCCCTGTCCCTAATTTGTTTCGGTATAGTAGTAGTCGCTAGAGAAACAGCTGGTAAGACAAGTAACCCGACAACCAAAGCGCTCACCGAAAATTGAATAAACTTCTTATATTTCATTTTGGTTTAGTTTGTTAACATCATCAGCTAATAAATTTTCTTCGACCGAAAGAGCGCCATCGACATCTTCACCGGCTAAAACACCGGTCTCGCCAGTTTGTTCTTCATCGAGCGAGCTGAGTAGCGCGGTTACATCTTCATCCCCTCCCTCAAGTAGACTTTGCCTAAGAGCTGGGTCATCGGTTACCGCTGGTTCGGGTTGAGATCCTGGAGAGGAACGAAAATAAACCGCCCCGGCAATCAAGAGCACAATTATCACCAATAGAACTAAAATTTTTGCTGTATTGCTCATAATTAATTTATTAATGATTAATAATCTTGACCTTTAAAAGGCAGACCTAGATCTTAAGTGATTCTAGCACAGGTTTCGTTCATTTGCCACGATTAAAAATCTTCATTGAACGGCTATTGTTCAAATTAAAATTTTTACCTTTAAAACCACTTTCTAGTCGTCGATTGACAGCTTGGTTCGCAATAAAAGTCGACGGCGTCCGAAACTTCGGTTGCCCCTGTTTATTGCCAACTTTACCTCGATTTTTCATTGCTTGAATTATATCACCAAAGTGCTATTTTGATAAACAGATATCCGGCCATCAACGGCCAGAAGGAGGATAGGGTAATGAAGAACTTTGGCATCTTGGTGTTATTGGCAGTTTTACTCACTGTCGGAGCTTGCTCACAGCCCCTGCCGAGCACTTCCCCGCTGAAAAAGGTTACGCTCCAAGCAGAAGACTTCGACGGGGATGGACAGATTGTCACTCGAGAAGGAGCGGCGCAGGGCAGAAATGTTGTCCACCTGTACGGCGGAGATAGTATCCACAAAGACTTCTCCATCCCCAAAGAGGCCACGAAGCTTTGGGTGAGCGTCCGCTACTCCAACGACAATTGGAGCGCCTCAACCGAGACGATTGTTGTCAAAACCAGTTCCAAACTGGTAGGGTTGCTCATGTCTTGGAGTACCGGCAGTGGCGGTGATGGTTGGTATTCCTTTTTTGAAAGTCGCGCCCTTGGCCCGGTCAAGATTGAAGGGAGTAAGGACACCTTGGCCATCTCAATCGTCGGCGGCGACGGTTACGGGATCGAGATCGACTCGGCAACCTTGTACTTCTACTGATAGCTCCACCAATTTCTTCAACGGGCGGGTTCGTGAGAACCCGCCCGAATTTTGTTTTTATAACTCTATCACCACCCAGCGATACCGGCCATATTGATCCCGATGAAATCGGCAGTGAGTGTAGTCGAACTGTTTAATAAGTCTCTCGATTTTCATTTTCTGGCCAAAACCAAATTCCATAAAAATTTTACCATTTTGGTTTAAATGATCTTTGGCTTGCTCGAGAAATTTGGTAATAATCGCCAAACCATCTGGCCCGGCAAAAAGCGCCTCTTTGGGCTCCCAATCAAGAACTGATTTTTGGACCTTGGATCTTTGCGTCGGCACATAGGGTGGATTGGAAAAAATGATATCGAATTTGCCTTTGATATTCGAAAAGATGTCAGTTTTGATTGTCTGTTTATTGATCGGGTAGAGATCGCCAAAAGTTACTTTGACATTGGGGAGATGTTTTTGGACAGCTTGGCCGATACAACCCGAACCCGAAAACAAATCCAAAACTCGAAGCGGGCGTGAGAAGTCGTTTCTCGCGTACTGTGCCCCTCGAAGCTTTGCGAAGTGGGGGCCAGATGCGACTTCGCACGTGGCTTCGGTTTTGCGAGACCTGCCCGTCCGGCAGGCGGGTCCCATTTCGTTGCACGAAAAACGATCTCTCAAAACCTCGCCAACCCAAAATTCCGTTTCTTCGCGCGGGATGAGCGGGCGTTTAGACAAATCAATCCGACAGCCCAAAAACTCCCGCCAACCAATCTTATAATCTAAGGGTTCTTTGGTCTTCATTTTTCTAATTTAACCTATTCTGCTATAGTTAGTGATAATTATCAATTTAAGCAAGACTATGCAAAATAACTATTATCTTATTGCGCTCGTGCTCGTGGTAGTCGTAATCATCGCCGGCGGGTTATTGCTCAAGCAAAATTCAGCTGACGATAATTTGGCTTCAGTCTCGACTATCCTCGACAATTTAGCTACAACGACCGGCCAAACCGGTTTTTCAGGCAAACAATTACCAGATGATAAGAATAAAAAAATGACAAATTTAATTACGCTCAACACCTCGCTCGGCGAAATTCAGTTCGAGACTTATAACCAAGACGCGCCTAACACTGTGACCAACTTCATCAAGCTGGCGCAAAAAGGCTTTTATAATGGCGTCATCTTCCACCGCGTGATCAAGGGCTTTATGATCCAAGGTGGTGACCCCACGGGTACAGGCACCGGTGGCCCGGGCTATCAATTTGCCGATGAGCTTAACCCTAACGCGCCGTCTTACCAGGCCGGTTATAAAAAGGGTGTCGTCGCCATGGCTAATGCCGGCCCCAACACCAATGGTTCGCAATTCTTCATTATGCATCAAGATTACCCCCTGCCTAATAACTACACGATCTTCGGCAAAGTGGTGAAGGGGCAAGAAGTGGTTGACAAGATTGCTAATGTGAAAGTTGGTGCTAATGACAAACCACTCACCCCAGTGGAAATTAAACAGATAATTGTGGTAGAATAATAGCGCTCCAAATTATCAGCTTAGTTTTAAATAAAACATGGACGAGGACAAGAAGACCTGCGAATGCACTGACAATTGTGAGTGCAAATGTAATGACGTTGGTTGCGGTTGCTGTGAGAAAAAAGGCACCGACACTGATGTTGACCCCGAGGCCGAACCAGCCGAAGAGGCTTAGAGATAATACTTGAGGGTGTAGACCCAATCGTCATCATCCTCGCCGGTCTCCAATTTTTGTTTTAGGAGCCATTCAAGATAATTACGGTCGACTCGAGCTACCTCGGCGACCGTTTTATCTTTGTGTTTGCCAAAATTAAATTTCTTGATCAGCGATGGTCGGGCGCTAATCTCAATCATCTTTTCGATGACCTCCTCAGCGCTCAAACCACTTTCTTTAAATTTAGTAAATTGCCGTTTGAAAATCTCAGTCAACACTTTGACATCACCCGCCGCGTCGTGCGCCTGTGCCTCCACCTCCAATTCTAAAAAGTAGCGCAAATACTGCAAACCATATTCGGGGATGACCGCGTTGTCATCTAGATAGCGCGCTGTCCGCAGAGTGCAAATAATTCTCGGCACCTTGAGCCCCTCGGCCTCAAGCATCGCCACGTCAAACTTGGCATTGTGCGCGATAAGAACATTGCCCGCGTCATTTTCGTCAGCCAGCAATAATCCCTCCAAATCTTTCTTCATCTGACTATCCGCAAACGCTTGCTTATCCACCACCATCTTATTAGTAATGTGCGTGACGCTCGACGACTTCACCGAGATCGGCAATGGTGGTTTAAAATATTCACATTTTAACTCGCCGTCCTCCTCCAACTCCGCGAGTTCGACAACCTTATAGCACACTTCGCACAAGCGATCCTTCCCCACCTCATTACCTGTGGTCTCGGTATCTAAAAAAATTAATTTCATTTGCCTATTCTAGCACACAACTTTCGAGCATAAAAAGGAAAAGCCCATTGATACAATCTCCGGGCAGATCACGCTCTGACATCGAGACGATGCCTAACAACAGCGGGCGGGTCGGCGAGAGGATGATAAGGAATGCCACACAGGTCAGAAGTCGCAATCAAGTTGTAATTGTAGGCTCGAGTGTCTGGCTTGAACCCTGTACTTTTGGTAAGAATATTTGGTACTTCGATTCGCCTTAACAGCGGAATCATGACAAACCGGAATGAATACCCAGCCGTCTCGTTAATTCTCAAACTCATCGGGATTCTCCTTTTTTTGACTTTCGTCGCGAGCGATCTCCTTGCAAGATAATAAATATTGAAAAATAAGTCAAAAACCGCTAAGATAAACGGTGTGTCATTCCGCCCAAGGCGGACGAGTGCCGGGTCGAAAATTTAATAATTGCCGGGTCGTCCCTCGGCCGTAGCCCGGCCACGGGCGAGGCTAATGGTAGGACATGCAAGTAGTTTATGTTTTGAAAAGTGAAAAGGATGGAAACCTTTATATAGGTTGTACCTCTGACCTTGATAAGCGTCTTATTTGTCATAACAAAGGGCAAGTAAAATCGACTAAGTCGAGGAGACCATTGAAATTGATATATAGTGAAAAATTCGATAATATCTACGAAGCGTTTGGAAAAGAGAGATATTATAAGAGTGCTAAAGGTAAGAAAGAATTACTAAATAATTGCCGGGTCGTCTAATGGTAGGACATCAGGTTTTGGTCCTGAGTATTGGGGTTCGAGTCCCTACCCGGCAGCCAAGTTTCAGAGCCCATGGAAAATAACGAAAAACAAGAAGTGCCACAAATCATTAAAGATGTTGGTTTTGATTTTGACTGGAGCGAGCCAAAGGTTTGGGCCTTAGAAGTGCCCGTTGAAGAAATAAATATCGATGAATTGACTTGGCATTTTGATATCCCGTTTCTGTGGGAAAACGGAATTTATAATCTTAAACCGCAAGAAGTTATCAATAACCCAGAAATTCATAAAGAAGAATATGAACGGACAATGCACGCCGACACTTCTCACCCGATCGACATAATGGAAAATAAGGGTCGCTGGCTAATTTTGGACGGCCTGCACCGCTTGATGAAGTTATCAATTTCGGGAGAAAAGATAATAAAAGTTCGCAAAATCCCAAGAAACAAAATCTCTGAGATTTTAGAATAAAAAGATAAAGATGTTAACTTTTTTTACGATCGTTAAATTGGTTAACATTGAAAATTCCTATTGTCTGCACGACCGTGTATTAAATAAGAATTTTGTGGTTTATTTATTTGACCCAATAAAAAGCGAGTTGTTCGCCGAGATAGCGAGGATCGTCAATTACCTTTTCAAGAACACCGCCATTTTTCTCAGCAATTCGCCTTGAGCCAATATTTTCTTCATTTATCGTTAACAAAATTTCTTTCTCTCCCAGTTTTTGTAATTCTCTGATCAATAATCCTAGGGCTTCTGTGCCGATACCCTTGCCACGATTTTCTTTGGCAATACCACCAATGCCAATATGACCGCCACCGCTATTTCGTAAGTCATCATTAAGATAATGACGCATTTTGCCGATGCCCACAATCTCACCGTCTCGTTCGATCCAATAAATTGTTTGGGGAACGTGACCCTCGCTCGTTATACCGTTAGATTCGTCTTCTTTTTCTTTAAGCCATTTTTTAAAAGACTCCTCATCAACAAGATCTTCATCATGAGCTGGATTATGAAAGCCATTTTCAATATGCGGAAACGACAGCAAATAACGACGCTCCTTTTCGCCATCATTTAAACCCAATTTGCGTATTGTTATTTTAGACATATTAACTATTTAAAATCTTAACTAACGCCAATTCAAGTGGCACTTGGGGGAGGTAGGAGGAACCGATTTGGACGTAAGCATCGAGGAGTTCGCGGAGGGCGGGGGCGAGATTTCTGGAATTGGGTGCGGTGGCAAGGCGAGCAAAAAATTCTTTTTCTTTATCCCCGGCTTCAGCCAAAATTTTAGTTTTTAAAGTTGGCGACATGGTCGTGAGCAAGGTCAAGCGAATCTCGCGCATAATTAATTTGAGAAAGATTTTAAAATCGATCGAGGCTTCGGTCGCTTGGTCAACAACAGATAGCGCGCCATCTAAATTATTGCTCGCAATATTTTCAACAAGATCATAGGCCAATTTGATCGGCGGGGCGCCGGTAATCTTTTGCACTTCTTCTAAATCTATTTTTTTATCCGCCGAAGAGCTGATTACCTTTTGCAAAATGCCGATGGTATCACGAAAAGAGCCGTCACCCATAAAGGCCAAGAGGTCGGCCACATCATCGGTAATACTAAAGCCCTCTTGCTTGGCGATATCTTTCGCGACTTTTTTAAGAATCTCATTGGTCGGCTTTTTGAAAGTATAAGTTTGGCAACGCGAGACAATAGTATCTATTACTTTTCTTTGTTCTGTTGTCGCTAAAACAAAAATAACATGGTGAGGAGGTTCTTCAAGTGTTTTAAGTAGAGCATTAAAAGCGGCGTCCGTGAGCATATGCACCTCGTCGATAATATAGACCTTGTACTTGGAGTCGAAGGGCAAGGTGCGCACGGCCTCGCGGAGGGCCCTAATTTCGTCGATACCGCGATTGGAGGCGCCATCAATCTCAATCAAGTCATTGTCGCTCGTACCGATAGTTTTAGCGAAAATACGGGCCACACTCGTTTTACCTGTCCCGCGTGGACCCGCAAAGAGGTAGGCGTGGACAAGATGGCCTTGATTGATCGCCTCAGCCAAAACGCCGGTTACTTGGTCTTGACCAATTACTTCAGCGAATTTGCTCGGTCGATATTTGCGATAGAGGGCTAGTTCAGACATGGGCAGATTATAGCAAAATAAGTAATAAGTAGTAAGTACTAAGTATTAGCTAAAAACCCCTTAATTATTGCTTCAACTTCGTCGGGATTTTCGGTTTGCATTAATTTGGTGCGCAAAGCGGTCGCCCCGCGAAAGCCGGAGACGTAGGCTTTAAAATGTTTGCGCATGACGGCAAAATTCTTCCAGCTCAAGGCCGGCCAGCCTTGAGCTGGGGTATAATTACCGTCATAAAGTTTCCAAAATAATTTAGAATGCTCCAAAGCTGTGCGAAGTCGCATTTCGATTGCCGGTGTGCGAAAAACGACTTCGGGCTCACTTGAAGTCGCATTTCTCACACCAGCAAATAGCCACGGTTTACCGAAGGCGCCCCTCCCGATCATGATGCCATCAACATTATATTTTTTCGCTAATTCTTGACCTTGTTCGACACTTTCAATGTCACCATTGATAATTACCGGGATACCGCTATCTTTAAAAATCTCCACAATTTGCGGAATTACTTCGTAATGGGCTTCAGCTTCTGACAATTCTTTGCGCGTGCGCAGATGAAAAGTTACCGCATCTGGTTTCGCTTCTAAAATTGCCCGCCACCAACTCTCATCAATCTTGCCGTAACCAAGGCGAGTTTTAACCGAGACCGGGATAACTTGCTCACCATTTTCGTTGCAGGCTCCACGTTTAGCTGAAGCAATAATTTCTTGCGCTAATTTAGGATTCTTAATTAAAGCTGAACCAGCCCCCTGCTTCTCAATCGTACGATCAGGACAACCCATATTAATATCCACACCGTCAAATCTTAATTCTTTTATTAGCTTCACGGCCTGTTCAATGGTGGCTGGATTAGCGCCAAAAATCTGCGCCACAATTGGTCGCTCGGCTTCGGTATAATAAAGCTCACGCAAGAGTTTTGGCCGACCTTCGCTCATCAAACCATCGGCTGAAACAAATTCGGTGAAAAGCACAAGGGGCGTCGGGCGTGCGAGATCCAATCTCTGGGCTCCTCGAGATTGGATCTCGCACGTGGGCGCTTCCTTGCTGTATCGCACAAACATCGAACGAAAAGCCGCGTCGGTCACATCATACATTGGTGCCAAACAAAAAAACGCGGAGGCCCGCGAAGCTTTAGCGGAGTGGGAGTTTTTTAATTCTAACCAAAAATTTTTCATTATCCCTAATTGGCAAAGCTCGGTTGAAAGTATTTATTAAGCTTAACCAACTTCTTTTCCGCGCTTGCCACCCCATCTTTATTGATTTTTAACTTAAGCGCAAGGCCTTGCATGGTCGCGGTCGAGAAGGGTTGGTCAAAGACAAAATTGCCCAAACTGTAAGCGATGTAACCATTTTTATATTCTTCCATATCTTGGATCACATGCGGATGATGACCGATTACCACCTTAGCCCCCGCGTCAACGGCTTGATGGGCCAGACTCGCCTGTCTCCTATTATGGATTGTTTGATATTCATCACCCCAGTGGATTGTCACAATAAGCGTATCGACTTTCTTTGTCGCCTGACTAATAATTGTCGAGAAATTGTCAGCGTCAACATTTAAAATTCCAATTTGTTCGTCTGTCGGCTTTAATCCACTCGGACCAACATCAGAAAAACCCAAGAAACCAATTTTCAGTCCATTTTTTTCGAAAATAACTGGTTCGGTTGCGCGCGCCAACAAACCACCGCCAACATAGGTCAAATTATTTTGGGTAAGATTATCTAAAGTCTCGATTAGGGCCTGACGTCCCCAATCACCAGCATGATTATTGGCCACATTAAAAACGTCAAAACCGACTTTCTTTAAAGCTGGCAGGACTGCCGGATTCATATGAAAAGAATAGAGATTACCAATCTCATGGCCACCAATCGCCACCGGCCCTTCTAAGTTGCCAAGTAAAATGTCGGAACCATTTTTTAAATCAGCAATTTGAGAGAAGATGAAATTAAAATCTTTATCTCCAACCTTGTTAACCATCGCCTCAACTCCGCGGTCAAGCATGATGTCACCGACTGCTAAAAGAGTGATCTCAGGCGTTTGATTAAAAACCTCGATCACTGGCACTTTGGCCAGATAATCAACCGTGCCCACCTGTTGCCAAATAGCTAAAAAGGAGAGGACGATGGCATTAAACCAATTCATTTCACGACCAACTCTGGTTCGCCGGCTTCGGTTTTAGGCGCAAAACCGACGCGCGTGCCACTCTTGATATCACCTTTAACCAAACTGTCGGCGACTTGCTGTTCGATATGATCTTGAATATAGCGTTGCATCGGTCGCGCGCCAAACAACTCGTTTGCTCCCAATTGAGCAACCACGCCAGCTAAGTAATCATTAACCTCTAAAGTAATTCCCTGATCAGCTAAACGTTTAGCCAAGCGACTAAGCAAGAGCCGAGCAATTTGTTTGAGTTCATCAGACGAAAGTGGATGATAAATTACGACAGCATCAAAACGATTTAACAACTCAGGTTTGAAAATAGCTTTAGTGATCAAATCGTTAATCAGCGTATCGGCCTCCTGCTCCGGTCTCTTGCCCGCGCGGACCATCTGCCAAATCAAATCGGCGCCGGCGTTCGAAGTGGCAATAATAATTAAATTACGTAAACTAACTTGTCGTCCGCTCTTATCGGTAAAATAACCTTCATCAAAGACGGTCAGAAAAAGATTGTGGACATCGGCGTGCGCCTTTTCAAATTCATCAAGCAAGAGCACACCATAAGGATGCTCGCGAACGAGATTAGCTAAAACTCCGGGTTGGCCATCGGCCAAACTACCGATAATTTTATCGGCTCCCTCTGGGGTTTGATATTCGGCCATATCGAGACGAACCATATTCTTCTCGTCGCCAAACATCGTCTCAGCCACCGCTTTAGCTGTTTCGGTTTTGCCGACACCAGTCGGTCCAAGAAAGAGGAAGGAGCCAACCGGCTTTTTGTCATTGCGCACCCCAGCCCGCGCTCGACGCAAGGCATTAGCAACAGCCATGATCGCTTCTTTTTGACCAATTACTCGCGCTTGCAAATTTTTTTCTAGATTTAATAATTTTTCTCTCTCGGCTGGCGCAATTTTACCCACTGGCACACCCGACTTACTTTTAATTAACTCCTCAACCTCTTCTTCACGAATGACTTGGTAGCTCTTTTGTTTGGCCCAAGGGATAATCTCGGTCAAGAGATCGATCGCTTTATCACCCGAATCGCTGGTAACAAAATATTTATCGGCTCCGTTTACGATCGCGAGAAGCGCTGGGTAGGTGAAAAAGAGGCGGTGCTTTGATTCAATCGTCCAAACCGTTTGTTCAAGATTACGAATAACCGACTCCGCTGGCAGAGGACGAATAAAAATACGATCAAATAAGGCCATCAAACTGCCATTGCTCTCCAAATCGCGATGAAAATCGTCATTGCTTGCTAGGCCAATCACCGGTACGGTAGTTGTGCTTAGATAAGGATAAAGTAAACTTAAGAAATCAGACTTGAGAGCCATAAAGCCTTGCAACAAGGTGATGAAATTATCAAAAATCAAAATGATGTTGCCAGCAGATTGCACTTCTTTTAAAATTCTTAATAATTCTTGTTCCAGTTCGGCTTTCTCTTTAAAATGAGCCAAAAAAACCGCCGAATTAAACAAAACCGGACGTTTGTGCTCAAGCGCCGGAGCCGCCTCGCCATCTTTAATCTGGCGGACTAAATGCCAGATAATATCCATTCGTTCGTTCGCCGAATCAGCAACGACAAAAACATTGGCCTCGCGATTCTTGGCCAAAATATTGGCCACTTGATTAACCTCCTCTTCGCGGGCGGAGAATTCATAAAGGTTAGAAGAAAATTCAAGACCATAGAGCAAATCCCAGCTGTATTGGTCAAGATAATAAGTCGTGCCAAAACCCCAATCTTTCGCCAGCCCGGGCAAACGGGAGAGATTAGTTTCGCTCCACCAGCGTTTGCGATATTCGCCATATTCGATTTCGTAAACCACCCAACTCACCGCGCCGACTAACCTTTCTTCATTAATATTGTTGTCAGCGAGAAATTGAGCGAAGGTGGGATCATTGGCGAACAAAAACTTGGCAAGCTCACGCAGTTTTAAAACCTGATCAGGGTTAAGCGGTAATTTATAAAATTGACCAACTGGCCGTTTAGCCAGAAATTCATCAACCAGACGATCCGAAATCCCGCAACGCTTCATAATCCGTCGACCAGAATTGGCGGACAAAAATCCTTGCAAGACATCATTATTTTTTGTCGCCATTAACACTCGACCAACAGTAAAGGTAAATAAATCTCCCGGCCGATAACGATTAAGAGCAATGTTGTCGAAATAATAAGAAGAATTGAAATACAGATTGATCATTTTGTTAACCAGATAGAAGGCCAGACCTAGAGAGACCAACCCCCAGACCTTAGGAGCCAAGAGCGCAAGACGATCACTGCTGGCCGACAGAAATGTCGCTAAACCAAAGAGCGCGAGAAATAGAAAACCAGCTAAGTTGATGGCAACTTTTCGTCGACGAGTCGAAAAAACGGATTCGATGATAAGAATCGGGTAGAGTGGACTGTTCTTTAATAACTGTTTAATATCCATTTTATTTAAACAACAAACCAAGGCCGAGGATAACCAAGAGAAGCACGATAAAGGGTAATCCTAACCAGAAGCTAAGAATGATCGGGTAAAAGACTATCACCAATAGCGTTACCGACAAGCCCACAATTATCATCACGGTGCGCATAACGATACCAACCAAGCGCATGATTAGGTTAACAACCAAAACTGAAGCTAGTTCGCCAAAATTCAAAACGTCCTTAGGGTAGGCCTCACCCATCCGTCGCCAGGGAGCAAAATAAGACTTGAGTAAAATCGGAACGGAGAAAAAATTAAAAATAAAAGCAATGATATTTTTGTAAATATGACTAAACTCCACAACCGCCCGACCATAATGCCAGATCAGATAGTGAACAATCACCGCCAAAAAGCGCATAGTTTAATTTTACCACAAACTAGACCATTTGGCTGACAAAACTGTGTATAAAAAAACAGAAGTTATTTTAGATCCCCCTTATCTAGTCCGGATTCTCGTAAAATTGACAACAAAGTACCGACGGCGAGATCACGATTATGTTTAGGAACGGTTACTCTTTTACCAGAGACCGGACAATAAAACACAAAATGACTACCACTGGTGTGGTCTAATTCAAAACCATTGGTCTCGAGAATTTTAATTAATTTTTTAGGTTTGACAGCCGGCGTCTTAGGCATAGTGAAGATCTAACGAAGTAATCAGAACTCCATTATCTTCTGGCACTGGCTGATGATGTTTTTTCAAACTGGCGACATAAGCAGAGATGGCATCTTTGGCCATAGCCTTCGCTTCTTCCAAGTCTCGGCCATAAGTTATACAGCCGGGCAAAGTCGGGACCATGACTGTAAAACCGCCCTCTGATTCTGGCTTTAAAATTACATTGTAGTTATGAGTCAGAAATGTTTTCATCAAGATGATAATAACCCGACAACAACCAAAAGTCAAAAAATTTATTTAAACCTATAAAACACCTTGCCGGGGAAGCGAAGGTCGAGATATTCGAGTTGGCCACCGGTCGCGCGCCATTCGCGAGCAAATTGTTCACTCTTTAACACCGAGTGGAGATTGGTGATGATAGTGTTAGCTGTCTGGTCAGTGTTAAATAGAATGCTTATTTGATTAATCTCTGACCCTCTAACCAACATCGCCCGAAAATCGGCTAATGGCATAATCTCCGTCACGCCAAGTTGCCAACCTTTACTCGGCCAGAGATTAGTTGAGCCCTTGATAAAGTTGAGGATCGCCGTCACTCGAGCTAAGGTTTTTGGCCCCATTACCTTGGTGCCGATTTTTTGCGGAGGCAAATTAGTATGCAATTCGATCAATAACTTGTCAGAAAAATTAGGCGCCTGCTGATAGAGCTGGCCATTTTTGTCGAGATAGTAACATTGTTTGCTCTCGCCAGCTCCAACACACCACAGGATTTTTGATTCACGATCGACCACTTGGAGAGCCAGGGTATTAAGATTCGGCCAATCAACTTTTACTTTTTCTAAGCTGGGGAATTTTTTCTGCAAATCTGCGATTAAAATATTTTTACGAACAAAAAAGATGCTGTCTCTCGGCACTAAGCCGAGATAGCGACCAATAAAACGCTCTTTGATAAAATCTTTAGCCTCATCTTGATCAATACTAGTTTGACCAGCAAAATTAATCTGCGTAACACGGAGAAAAGAGAGATTAAGTAAACCGATGAACCCGGCAATAATTAAAGCTGAAGCCACACTACCCACGACGCGGGCAATTTGTTTCTTTTTTTTCTCAAGCTCGCGACCATGACGAAGGAGTTCCGCTTTAGAGTGAGGCATTAACCTCAATTATAGCCGATTTTTAGCTATCTGATAACTGTCTTACCGCCCATATAGGGTTGGAGCACTTTGGGAATAAGGATTGAGCCGTCAGCTTGTTGATAGTTTTCAATTAGTGGAACAAGAATGCGCGGGGAGGCAAGAGCTGTGCCGTTTAACGAATGAGTCAAACGCATTTTGCCATCGGCATCTTTATAGCGGATATTCGAGCGTCGAGTTTGAAAATCGTGGAAGTAGGAAATGGAGTGGGTCTCACGATATTTGTTCTCTGATGGCACCCAAGCCTCGACATCATACTTCTTGACCTGACCTTGACCAAGGTCGCCGGTACAGTTGGCCACCACGTGATAGGGTATCTCGAGACCTTGCATGATCTTTTCGGCATTAGCGAGAATTTGTTCATGATATTTTACGCTCTCCTCATGACTCGCTTCGCACAAAATCACCTGCTCAACTTTATAAAACTCGTGGACACGGATAATCCCCTTGGTATCCTTGCCATGACTCCCTGCCTCGCGTCGATAACAAGGCGAAAAAGCCACAAACTTGATCGGTAAATGCTCGCGCGGAATCACTTCGTCAAAATAATAACCCATGGTTGGTACTTCCGCCGTCCCGGCCAGATAATCACCATCTTGGGTCTTGTAGAGATCTTCTTCACCTTGCGGGAGATAACCGGTCCCCATAAACATTTCTGGGCGATCAATGACTGGGGCAATCATTGGCGTATAACCATCCTCCATCACTACTTTGAGAGCGTACTGCCAAAGAGCCAAAGACAGTTCGGCCGCTTCATTCTTCAAAAAATAACCACGAAAACCCGCCACCTTGCCCCCTCGGTCAAAATCAGCCAACTTTAGGTTAGACATTAACTCAATATGACTCTTGGGCGTAAAATTAAACTTTGGTCGCTCACCCCACACGCTGACTTCTTGATTGCCACTATCGTCGTCACCCTCCGGCACACTCATATCGGGGATATTGGGTACACCGAGCATCAAGCGCTGCCAATTTTTCATTACCTCTTTCAACTCCTCTTCCGCCTTCTGCAAATCGGCCTTAACGCTCGACATCTGCTCAATCAATTTCGCTTTCTCGCTTGCACTCGCTTTCGAGATCGCCTCGCTGGCCTCGTTTTGCCGACGGCGGAGATCATCCACCTTGCCCACCAATTTGACGCGCTCATCATCGGCTTTTAATAATTCGTTAATTTTAAAATCCAAGCGCTTCTTGCGCGCCGCTTCAGCGATGAGATCCTTATTCTCGCGAATAAATTTGATGTCTAACATAATGTTTTAATCATAGCACTTTTATTGATAAAATAAAGTGAGTATGACTAAAGCGAAAAATCAGTTTAAAAAATTAACGCCAACAGAATTTCCGGGTCTGTTGAAAGAGATTAATGATCCGCCGAAAGAATTGTGGTTAGAAGGTAAGTTGCCTGCCTGCGCAGGCAGGCCAAACGAAAACGAGAATAAATTTTTGGCTGTCGTCGGCTCGCGCAAATTTTCGCGTTATGGCAAAGAGGCTTGCGAAGAATTAATTGCCGGTCTCGCCGGTTACCCGATTGTGATCGTCTCGGGTTTGGCTTTAGGCATTGATGCGATTGCTCATCAGTCAGCACTTAAAAATAAATTATTGACGATTGCAATCCCGGGTTCTGGTTTGAGTCGCAAAGTTTTGCACCCTTTCTCCAATCACCGCTTGGCTGACGAAATTATCGAAGCCGGCGGGGCACTCCTCTCTGAACTCGAACCTGAATGCCCCGCCGGTTTGCACACCTTCCCCAGTCGTAATCGGATTATGGCCGGGATGTCACACGCTACTTTAATAATTGAGGCGGGCGAAAAATCCGGCACTTTAATTACCGCCCGCCTCGCGATGGAATATAATCGGGATGTCCTCGTCGTCCCGGGCTCAATATTCTCTTCCTCTTCCAGAGGGGCGAATAATCTCATTCATCAGGGCGCGATGCCGATTAATAATAGTGAGGACTTATTGCATGCGTTAGGTTTTAATACTGAGCAAGACGCCAAAGATAGACAGGGGCGCTTGTTTGAAAATTTGTCCGAAATAGAGCAGAAAATTGTCGACCTCCTCGCCACCGACTCCTACCCCCGCGACGAATTAATCGAATTAGCCGAACTCTCCATCACCGATGCCAACATCATCCTCTCCACTATGGAAATTAAAGGGCTAATTAAGGAAGCCATGGGGGAGATTCGGTTGGTTTAAAATTTTTACAAATTTGACAAAAACTGACAAGAAGGATAATACTTGCTAAACTAAATAAGCAAAATGAAATTATTGATTGTTGAATCACCGGCGAAAGCGAAGACGATCGCCAAATATTTGGATAATGCCTACACCGTCAAAGCGAGCGTGGGGCATATTCGCGATCTGCCGAAGTCGAATAAAAACGCGATTGATATCGAGGGTGGCTTTGTCCCCCATTATGAAGTGAGCAAGGGCAAGGAGCACGTGATTGAAGAATTAAACCGGCTGACTAAGAAAGCGAACGAAGTGGTGCTGGCGACTGACCCCGACCGCGAAGGCGAGGCGATTGCTTGGCACTTACAACAAGCCCTCAAATTAAAGAGTCCGAAGCGCGTTACCTTCAACGAAATTACGAAAGAGGCGGTGCAAGAAGCGATGGAGCATCCGCGCAAGATCGATACTAATTTGCGCGTGGCGCAGGAAGCGCGGCGCGTGCTTGACCGTTTGTTTGGTTACGACTTGTCGGCGCTAATTTGGCAAAAGGTGCGTTATGGCCTCTCGGCCGGACGCGTGCAATCCCCCGCCCTGCGCTTGATTGTTGAACGCGAGAAAGAAATCCGCGCTTTTGTGCCCGAAGCTTATTGGGTGATTGATGCGCTATTCAAGTCTAAAAACCATCCGCCCAAGGCGAACCAGCCTGAGGCTGGGATCCCGTTTAAGTGCTCAACCGAACCTAAGACTGAAAAAGAGGCGAATGATATTGTGGAGAAGGCGAAAAAAGCCGATTGGCAAGTGGGCAGTGTGGAAGAGACTAAGGCCAAGCGCTCGGCGCGGGCCCCTTTTACCACTTCAACTTTGCAACAAGCGGCCTCATCGCGTTTGGGTTATGCCCCGAGTGTAACCATGCGCTTAGCGCAAAAGCTCTATGAGCACGGCTTTATTACTTATATGCGCACCGACAGCACGACCTTGAGTCAACAAGCGCTGGGCGAGATTGCGGGTGTGGTAAAAAGTAAATTTGGCGCTGATTATTCTGCTCCACGTCAATACCAAACGAAAAGCAAAAACGCTCAAGAAGCACACGAGGCCATCCGACCGTCACACGCCAGTGTTTTGTCGGCTGGCACTAGCCCGCAAGAGAAAAAACTTTATCAATTGATTTGGCAACGAGCGGTGGCTAGCCAGATGGCCGAGGCGGAGATTTTAAGAACGAAGATTACGGCTACCGCAGTTCGAGATCCAATCTCGGGGAGCCTTGAGATTGGATCTCGAACTGCGGGGTCTCAAACAGTTTTGCCCGATTTCGAAACTAACGGCTCCCGCGTTTTATTCGACGGTTGGCTTAAGGCTGACCCAGAAGCCCGAGGTGAAGAAATTGATTTGCCCAAATTAACCGAAGGTGAAAAATTAAATTTACTCGAAATAAATTCGACCGGCAAGCAAACTGAACCGCCGAGCCGTTACTCGGAAGCGGGTTTGATTAAAGAGCTGGAAAAGCGCGGGATCGGTCGGCCAAGCACCTACGCCGCTATCATCAAAACAATTCAGGATCGCGGTTATGTGATCAAAGATGGCAAAGCGCTCAAGCCGACTGACACGGGCGAAATTGTGAGCGATTTCTTGAGTAAATATTTTGCCGACTACATTAGCGACACCTTCACCGCCGAGATGGAAAATGAGTTGGACGAAATTGCCGACGGCTCGCGCGATTATGTTAAAACCTTGAAAGATTTCTACGGCCCCTTCGCTAAAGATATCGCTAGCAAAAAGAAAATTGAAAAAATTACCAACTTAGGCGAGGCACCTAAAAATATCAAGTGTCCCAAATGCGGTTCGCTAATGATTATCAAACTAGCGAAGAGTGGCAAATTCTACAGCTGTTCGCGCTTCCCCGATTGTGATGGCGCGCTCACGCTCGAAGGCAAAGAATTAGAAGGACCAAAACTCACCGGCGAAAAATGCCCCGAATGTGAAGGAAACTTAGTTGAGCGCGAAGGTAAATTTGGCAAATTTGTCGCCTGTTCTAATTACCCCAAATGTAAGTATATTAAAAAAGATGAGAACGGTGGCCAAGGTGGCGCCGGTGATACCGGTGTGGAATGCCCCCTCTGTCATGCTGGCACGATGGTGCAAAAACGTGGCCGTTATGGCATCTTCTACGGTTGCTCCAATTACCCCAAGTGCAAAAATATCATTAAGTCCAAACCGACAGGCCGTATATGCCCCGAATGTGGTTCATTAATGATGGAAGGGACAAAAACGATCCCCGAACGCTGTTCAAACAAATCGTGCCCAAATCATAATCCCCATCGGATGAAATAAATTGTAAAAAGCAAAACGGCAGTCGTGCGTAGCACGACTGCCGTTGTAACAATTCCAGATCTCTACTCCTCTCTTCCCAACTTTCGCTTTGGGTACTCTTGAGCCTTGGGAACCGTAAGCGCCAAAGTCCCCTCGAGCCGAAAGACGATCTTGCCTCCGACAACCCTCATCGAAAACAAGTGAGGAAACTCAAAACATTCGTCTCTCTTTGTGATCCTGGCACTAAGCTCAACAAAAGGAAAGACCGAAGCGAACCTTGCCGCCGGAACGTCGACGACAAGACCTTCGTTACCACCAACCCGGTAGTTAAACGGTAACCCCCTCGCTTTATCATCGGTCGGGCAAACCGTCGCGAGAAGCTTGTAGATTGAGCTGGAGTTTTGGTTAAAGTAATGCCTGACTGTCCCATCAGTAATCGTGCCAACGAGCAAGTGATCAGAGATATCCTTAATCTCTCCCAGATAATTCTCTTCAAGCAGTTTGCCGTCGGCAATTCTTAGCCTAAAGAAAGATCGATCAATCCATCTCTGCCTCTCATTGTATCTCGCTTGGAGACGTTCTTCTTCTTTTTCGAATTCGTTTCCAAACCCGATCGGCAACTTACGCGGACTAGCGATATTGCGCCGAAGAAGCAAGACTCGATCGCCAAGACCAAGCAGATCCACATAGCGCCCCGTTGAACTGAGTCGATACATGGCAAGATAGAGCTTGAGACCGAAACCTTGTTGCACCCGCACTAACTTAACGGCACGTTCGAGATCGGTCTCGAGTTTCGAACTCTTGCTCTTCTTGAGGGAAGATGCCAGCCATTGATTGAGGCCATCTTCGGTTGCCAGTTCGCTCTTTGCCAAGTTCAATAGCCGAGACTTCTCGCCACTACCTCCGTGATCGGGGTGGTGGATTTTTTGCAGGGCGCGATACTGGGACTCGATAATTAGCTGAAGTTGATCGATCTTGAGACCTTTCAATTCGCGAATATCGAGCCCTAGCACCTGGAACGGGTTTTTGGGCATGTTACCCCCTTTCGTCGGCCGGGTCATCGTCGGAGAATAAACTTACTCCAAACGTCTCCCCGGTAACAAAATCTTCGGCCGAGCAAAGCAGATCATCTAGTCGAGTAAACCCGTTTTCGTCAGCGACCTGGATGATTCGGTCAATAGCCCGAACCAAACTGCTCCAGCGAAAGATCCCGAGGATCTCCGCCACTAGTTCGAACTGGTCATCCGCCGTCGCCTCTTTGAAATCGGCGAAACGCATGGCCAACCGAGCCAGCTGACGTAGACTGATGGAAGTCTTGATCTTTTCCTCCTTCACATAGTCGGCGAAATCCGCGCGAACCAGATAAAGAGAGTGAACCTCTTCCGGCTTCAGTCCCAACTCAACCAGTCCGGCAAACCGGTGAAGAGCTACCGTCAGCTTGTCGCTTTTGATTTCAAGCGCGTAGCCAACCACCTCTTCGCCATACTTCACCAAAACCTTCACTGCTTTTTCGATTTCGATCCCGAGAGCTTGGGCGACACTCGTTTCGAGTTCACCACGGCTTAACACCACCAACGCGTTCTTCATCTTCAGTTTCTCCTTCCATGTCTGACCATAACCAAACAATGCGACAGACAAAGTTCAGTAGAGATCAATTCACAATGTCCTAATACCCCTCTAATATATCATATAGAGTTATGGTTGTCAATAGGCAAAAAGTGGTTAATTATTAGACTATTTCGTGTTATTGTAAAG
>Ga0172375_10003424_pt1 | contig 24070 bp, 23 predicted proteins | sample LakKiv1m_FD_114537 | JGI IMG/M metagenome (GOLD analysis project Ga0172375, IMG submission 114537) | Freshwater microbial communities from Kabuno Bay, South-Kivu, Congo - kab_092012_11.1m | ecosystem: Environmental > Aquatic > Freshwater > Lake | place: Democratic Republic of the Congo... | reverse complement strand
TGCGCCGCCGCGCCCCCTCAGCCCGGCTCTTTTCACCTCATCGATTATCTCTTTTGGCTGGAGTTCAAATGCCTTTGATAGGCCCTGATACCCTCCGGCCTTTTTATATTCATTAATGTCGGTGGAGTTCGGGCTTTCGATATTTTTTAATAAAATTTTTTCCATATAAAATTTCAATCCCTATAATCTTGCTACAGCGTCTCCGTATCGTCGTCATTCCGCACTTGATGCGGAATCCATGGTTTTTGTTTTTCTGGATTCCCGCTTTCACGGGAATGACAACAGAAAAGTTTCTTCATTTATATTTTCCCAATATCTCCTCTATATATTTTTCGGTTAAGTTCTCATAAAAATCATCGTTCACAAGCATTGCAGGCGCAGTTCCGCAGGCGCCGATGCACTCCATAATCACCAATGAAAATCTGTTGTCAGGCGTTATCCCGCCCGGAACGAGCCCATATTTATTTCTCAGGAAATCAACGAGTTTTTCCGCGCCGAGTATCATGCACGAAACATTCGTGCACAGCTGGACCAGATTCCTTCCCATCGGTTTTTGCTTATACATAACGTAGAATGTTCCGACTCCCCTTGCCAGAGCCTTTGGAACGCCGAGGACGTCTGAAACAGCCTCGTAGGCCTCGGGGCTCAGATGGCCGCATTCCCTCTGCGCGATGTAAAGCGCTGGAAGCAATGCTGCGCGGGCCGTCGGGTATTTCTGCATTATTTCATCGAGTTCCTTTATGGCTGTTTCAGAAAACATTATCTGTCGCACTCTCCGAGCACTATATCAATAGTGCCGATATTGGCGATTACGTCGGCAATCATAAGCCCCTCGCATAATTTTGGAAGCACCGATGCGTGCACAAAAGACGGGGCCCTGACCCTCATCCTGTAGGGTTTTCCCGCGCCGTCGCTCACAAAATAAAATCCAAGCTCCCCTTTAGGAACCTCTGTCCCCATATACACCTCTCCTTCGGGAACAGCAGGCCCTTTTGTTATTAATACAAACTGATGAATAAGGTGTTCGATGTCTTTTAGAACCAGGTCTTTTGGAGGAAGCGTGAATTTAGGTTCATTTGCCATTACCGGCCCCAGAGGCAATTTCTCTATGCACTGCTTGATTATCCTGTTTGCCTGTCTCATTTCTCCGATCCTGACAAGGTATCTGTCATAACAGTCTCCGCTTTTCCCTAATGGCACGTCAAATTCAACTTTATCGTATGCGTCGTATGGCGCGTGTTTTCTTACGTCGTAATTAACGCCGGAGCCTCTCAAGGTGCCGCCTGTGAGTCCCCAGTTTATTGCCTCTTCGGCAGATATAACGCCTATGCCGACTGTCCGTTGTTTCCAGACCCTGTTCTCGGTAACAAGGGTTTCATAGTCGTCCATCCTGGAGGGGAAGTCGAGGATAAAATCGTAGAGTGTATCGAGGAATTCCTGCGAGATATCATTACGGACCCCTCCGACCCTCGGATAACTCACTGTGAGCCTTGCGCCGCAGAGCATCTCGAAAAGGTCAAGGATACGCTCTCTTTCACGGAAGGCATATAAAAACGGCGTTGTAGCTCCGATGTCCAGAACATGGGTGCCGAGCCATATTATGTGGCTTGAAATCCGGCCCATCTCTGCAACCATTGTCCTGATGAACTTGGCCCTTTCAGTGGCTTCGATGCCGAAGAGTTTTTCAACGGCGTTCACATAACCGACATTATTGTTCATGGAAGATATGTAATCAAGACGGTCTGTCAGAGGAAGCGCGGCAAAATATGTCCTGTTCTCTCCGAGTTTTTCAACCCCTCTGTGGAGGTACCCGACATAAGGCGTGCATTTAATAACAGTCTCTCCATCGAGCGTAAGGACAAGCCTCAGAACGCCGTGGGTTGCCGGATGCTGCGGCCCCATGCTTATCGTCAGCTCTTTAGTCTCGAATGTCTTTTCTATCCCTTCCACTCAAACTCCTTAAATTTCTTTGCCCTGTCAAGGACCCCGATAAATCCGGCCCATTCTTTTGCAGCGCCCTTAATATCATAATCCTTTCTCAATGGATGGCCTTCCCAATCTTCCGGCATGAGGATTCTTCTAAGGTCGGGATGCCCTGTAAAGGCAATTCCATACATGTCATAACATTCTCTTTCATGCCAGTTAGCGCCTGCCCATATTGCCGTTACGGAATCTATTGCCGGATCGTTTTCAGGCACTTCTGCTTTTAAACGTATGGCGTGACGGCGCTTTATGGAGTAAAGATGATATACAATCTCAAACCTGTTATCTTTTTTGGGTAAGTAATCAACGCCGCACAGGTCTATTAAATAATTAAAATCGAGAGTAGGGTCGCTATGAAGGTATCTGCATATTTCGAGAATTCTGTTTTTTTTCAAAGTAACAGAAACCTGTCCCCTGAATTCCTTGATTTCAAGAACCTCATCGGGAAATTTTTCTTTTATCTTTTCTGCTATTTGTAAAGGTTCCATGATTACCTCCACCTGCTCCACCTGAAATGCTCTCCTTTTATCTTTTCCTGAAGTTTGATTATCCCTTCCAGCAGGGCCTCCGGCCTTGGAGGACAACCCGGGACATAAACATCCACGGGCAAAAAACTGTCGCACCCCTGCACTGTGCTGTATGTGTTGAATATGCCGCCTGAGCAGGCGCAGCTTCCCATTGCAATCACATATCTCGGCTCAGGCATCTGGTCATAAACGCGCCTTACTATCTCGGACATTTTTTTCGTGACAGTCCCCGCCACGATCATAAAATCCGCCTGCCTCGGCGAGCCCCTGAAAATAATGCCCATCCGGTCTAAGTCGTAATGAGACGAGCCCGTAGTCATCATCTCGATGGCGCAACAGGCAAGCCCGAAGGTCACGGGCCACATGGATGAACTCCTGCCCCAGTTAATCAGCTTATCAAAGGAAGTGATGATAATGTTCGGCGCCAGTATCTTTGTGCCTTTTTCCACTTCAACCAATGAAGGCGAAAGAGTGTTAACGATTAATCCCACTTAAACGCCTCCTTTTTCCACGCGTATATGTATCCGGCAAGAAGAATAATTATAAAGATAATCATTTCGATAAAGGCATAGAGTCCGATCCTGTCAAATACCACAGCCCACGGATACAGGAAAACCGCTTCGACATCGAACACGACAAAGAGCATCGCAACAATGTAAAACTTTACCGAGAACCTTATTCTCGGCTCTCCCACGGGCGGATTTCCGGATTCGTAGGGCATGAGTTTTTCGCGATAGGGCCTTTTTAACCTGAGAAGCTCACCGATTAAAAGCGAGCCTATTCCAAAGGCGGTTGCAACAATTAAAAAAATAAGAACAGGCAGATAATCCGATGGCATATAAGCTCCGGGAGTAGATATTATTTTTTCAGGCATAAATGTCATTTATACTTTAAAATTGTGAGTGTTGTCAAGGGAAAACCGCTTCACATGTTTGAGGCTTTCAGCGGATAATGTTAGAAAGTCCTTTTTAGCGGGGTTTTATTGCGGGGCAGTTTCTGTTATCTGGATGCGCTGTTAATCCCAAGGTCACGCGCTAAATTTTGTATCAACTTGGAATCAGGGTGTTTGCGCTGCAAATCTTTTGCAGCTTTTAGGGCCTCCTGTCTTTTGCCTGCAAACGCCAAGGAGCGCGCGTATTCTGCTTTAACCGAAGGCAGATGCGGATTCCATGACCGCACATGTTCTGCCCACTCCAAAAGCGTTTCAGGGCTGACAGGATTTTCCAGCAGGGCCCGGTGGTCGCGATTGAAGCGAATGCGTTCAATTAAATTATCACGGAAGTAGGGATTTGCACCCGCTCCTTTTGCAAATGTATTATCGGTGAGCATAGCCAGTTCCCGGTTCCGCAGTTCAATAGCCTGCTCCTTCAAGATTATGCCTTCGCACCAGTAATAATATGCATTTCCCGGGACCAACCTCTGAGCCAGCCTGTATTTTTTTAGCGCATAGTTAACATTCCCTTTGCTCAAATATTCTAAGCCCTCATTAACGGCAAACTGAGCGATCGCCGGCTGTATAAGCCACAATAAAAGAACAGATATTGCCATCACTTTTATTGTCTTTAATCTGATGCCTATACGCTCCAATGCCGGAATTAAAGAAGGAGTAAGCCCCGGATTCGGAATTGAATGATTCTTTAAAATACCCGCGACTGCGCCCATGTAGGCTCCGGACAAAAGCTGCATTGTCGGCACATAAAGCGGAAAATCTACCGCCGCATGGACAAAGATAGATGTCATGGCAGCGCCGGCCGCGGGCAGCCATGCCGGACTTTGCAGAGAATGCAAATCCGAGCGTTTTCTCCATATGCTTAGATAAAATACGCTTATCAGGGCAAGCAATGCAAGCAATCCGGGCAGCCCGGTTTCAAGCCATGTCTGAAGATAATCGCTATGGACAAATAATGCTGTTTTATCGGTAAACGGTGGCATCTTATACCTTTGGAAGATATATCCGAAATTAAAATAACCATAGCCCCATATGGGATTGACCTTAATTGCATTCCATGCAATGCCGTAAAGCACGAGGCGGTCAGAGGTGTCTCCCTCTACTACCATTGCTTTTACATCTTCACCGCTCCATGACGGTGAAAACTGAAAAATAAGAATGACAACGACAAATCCCATTGCCAACCGTACCCATCGGTTAGGACTCAATTTTAAATTCCCTTGGCCTATTAGGTTGAAAATGGCTAAAAACAACAATCCAAAAATAAGTCCTAAGTAACCGCCGCGGCTCTGAGTTGCCATAAGCCCCGAAAAAAAGAATAGCGAAAGCATGTATGTAAGACGCAGTTTAATGCCTAAAAGATAGAGTGCTACGAACGGGAGCAGGAAGAGATTGATGCCTGTTGCAAATGTGTTTGACGTATAAAAAATAGCGTTTGCTCTTCCTCCCTGATCAACAATATATAACGATTCTGTTAAATGCTGGACAAGCCCCCACGAAACCAGCAGGGCAAATATGAACGCCCCTGTCTTAAAAAATCTTTCGACAGCCGGACTGTCCAGCCGGGAGAAAATGATAAATGGAAGCGTAAAAAAAAGAATATAGAACAAAATCTCGCCGTGGTAAACATTGTTGAAAACAACGCCGTTGAAGAACAACACAAGCATAAAAATAAAAAACGAAACGGATAAAGGAGTAATCGGCAGGGGTTTTTCGAATTTTTTCAAAAAAAGAACGCCGAGACACGCCGCGCCTGCCCACCATAATATCCACCCTGAAAAGACAGATATGAGAAGGATAAATATAAACCCAATAATAAAAACCAAGAGGGGCAGCGCTGCCCCTCTTGCAAGAAAAGACTTATGCGTCATTTAATATTTTTTACCCAGAACAATATACAGAGCTTATGCTAAAGGCTCTGCTTCCTCCGCCTGAATGTGTTGCTGTAGCGTCAGAGCAAGTTCCTGAGATAGTTACGGCGCTGTCTAAGTCGGTCTGAGCTATGATGGAAGCAAATGCGATTGAAGTCCTGTTCTGCGCATATTGAATTATAGCCGCAGACCGGACTGCTCCCACTGACGCGTCAAGCACGGAATTCCTTGCCTCTTGCTGCAGATCAGCATATCTCGGAACTGCAATAGCAGCGAGTATTCCAAGAATGATGATAATCATAACTAACTCGATGAGTGTAAATCCCTTATTGTTTCTTAACATCCCTTTCCCTCCTTAAATTTTATTTAACATCCTGAATTATTCTCTCTTAGCCTGAACAAAAGTTGTCGCTTATGCTAAAGGCCCTGCTTCCTCCGCCTGTGTGTGTTGCTGTAGCGTTTGCGCAATTTCCGCTGATTTGTATGGCGCTGTCCAACTCGGTCGCCGCTACGATTGAAGCAAACGTGTTCGTAGTTCTTGTCTGCGCAAGTTGAATTATAGCAGCGGACCTGATTGCTCCAACTGACGCGTCAAGCACAGCAAGCCTCGCTTCAGTTTGCAGATCTACATATCTCGGAACGGCTATAGCCGCCAGAATTCCGAGGAGCACTATAACCATAACAAGTTCAATCAGAGTAAATCCGCCGTTCTTTTTTAACATAATCTCTAATCTCACCTCCTCATCGATGCGGCATTCGCTAATAAAAGCAATATTCATGCCCTGCTTCATATGCTTTTAAAATCAATGCGTTCGGTAGACAAAACTGCAATCCATCGTGCAAAGATTTACCCAAAATGTTACCCTTGCCTTATTGCTTCTACTACTGCCTTTTGAGCCATGTCGGAATCCCAGTAGGCATATACCTTAACAGCGACAGCGGGGACACGCCGGATGCTACAACCCCCTTTTCGCCTCGGCGAATCCGTCAGGGAGCGAATAATTCCCCCTTTGTTAAGGTCACAACCCCCTTTAATTCCCCCTTTGTTAAGGGGGAAACAGGGGGTTGTGTCAGTTCCGCGCTCAAGCGAACCGCCGAAGAGATACGGGCTGCCGAAGGAGACAAATATATCCGCTCTATTCGCCAATTTTTTTATGCTCTTTAAAAGCCAACTGCTGGCGCCGCCTTTCCACGCGTGAATGCCTGAAAAAACAGCAACGATTACATCTCTACCCTCAGGAAATTTTTTAAATGGAATATTTTCTCCCTGCCTGAATCTTAAAAATTTCAAATTTCGATGCCTTTGTTTTAATCTGTTAATTAATGCCCTGCCTTTCTCATCAATATCGTCACTCAAAATAATCAGCAAAGGATTTTTCAACTGCCTCATCTGCCCGTCAACCTTTATGGACATCCTTGTAATTTTCTCAGAGAGTTGTCTATTTTTTTTAAGATCAGGGACAGCGGAAGTTTTTATCTTCTTCCTGAATAATTTATTTGCTGAATGCCGAACGCTGATACCTGACAGCTTCTTTTCAAGATATTCCGCAATCTTATCCGGGTCTGATGGATGAAGCAGAAAATCAACGCCTGCATTAAGCGCCATAAGGGATGCCCTTTCCTCCACCCCCCTGCTTCCCCCCTTAGCAAGGGGGGAATTAAAAGAGGGGTAAATGCCCCCCATATTCATGGCATCCGTGATGATGATTCCTTTAAATCTGAGCTTGTTCCTGAGATAACCAATTGCTTTTTCTGAAAGAGATACCGGAACTCCTGACGGATCCAGTGCAGGAACTTTAAGATGGCCCAGCATAATCATCTTCACTCCCTGCTTTACGGCCGCTCTGAAAGGCGCAAGTTCGGTTCTTTCGAGAGAGAGCAGGGATTTATTTATCACGGGCAGTTTTATGTGCGAATCAACTTCCGTATCGCCATGCCCGGGGAAGTGCTTGCCGCACGCTATAATGCCTTCTTTTTGAAATATCTTTATCATCTCATTCCCAAAAAATGACACGGTCTCCGCATCCTCACCAAAGGCCCGTGTTGCAATAATGGGATTTTTAGGATTGGTGTTTATATCCAGCACCGGCGCGAATATTGTATTGACTCCGACATATCTTGCTTCAACAGCAATTGCCCTGAAAATATTTCTTAAAAATCCTAGTCCCTGACCCCTAGCCCCTAACCCCTGAGCGCTTCTCAGCGCTCTCGCTATTGCCATCGCAGGTGGAAAAATTGTTCCTCCTTTAACCTGTTGCCCCAATCCCCGCTCAAGGTCAGAGGAGATAATCAAATGCCCGCCTGCTTCTTTCTGGAGTTTGGCTACGCCCCGCCTTACCTTATTCAGTTCTCCGCCGAATATAATGAAGCCCGCGATGCCCTTTCTTACAAGCCTGAGATAATAATCAAATTCCTTTTCTATATCACCGCCGTTAAGGCGCGCGATTATGAATTTGTAGAAGTTCATGGTGTATTATATCAGGACAAAATAAAAACAGGAGAGTTTAATGGGTTTATTTGACAGGCTGAAAGACGGGCTTGCGAAGACAAGAAAAGGACTTATTGAAAAAGTAGAGACGATTTTTTCGAGAGGAAAACTCGACGAGAATGCGATAGAAGAACTCGAAGAGGCGCTAATAACATCTGATGTCGGCATACACGCAACGCAGGAGATAATTAATTTTCTGCGCGAGAAGATAAGGCAAGGCGAGATCGCGGAGAGCAGTTCAGCAAAGGAAGCTCTGAAAAAAGAGATGAATATTCTCCTTGGATCTTCCGCCCCTGTTGTCCTGTTCGGAGAAAAACCATTTGTGATATTGACGGTTGGCGTTAACGGCGTAGGGAAGACTACGACAATAGGAAAGCTTGCAAGCAGGTTCAGGGCTGAAGGCCATTCTGTCATGCTTGCCGCCTCTGACACATTCAGGGCTGCCGCAATCGAACAGCTTGAAATATGGGCTGAAAGGTCCGGCGCCTCAATAGTAAAACATCAGAGCGGTTCTGACCCTGCTGCTGTTGCATATGACGCGATAGAATCAGCTAAACATAAAAATATTGACGTAGTAATCATTGACACCGCGGGCAGGCTTCATACAAAAAGCCCCCTGATGGAGGAGTTAAAAAAGGTCAAACGCGTTGTAGAAAAAGCAATGCCCAATGCTCCGCATGAAGTTCTGCTTGTTGTTGACGCCACCACAGGCCAGAACGCGTTAAGACAGGCGCAGATGTTCGATGAGGCTGTCGGAGTTACGGGCGTTGCGCTTACAAAACTTGACGGCACCGCAAAAGGCGGGATTGTATTTGCCATAAAAAAAGAACTCGGCATTCCTGTAAGGCTCATAGGAGTCGGCGAAGGGATCGAAGACCTCAGGGATTTTAATCCCGAGGAGTTTGTAGAAGCGCTTTTTTCATAAACTCAACCCATATGGGCAGGGCTGCTCTTGAACCCGTCTCTTTTGAGCCGATTGGAGTGTGGTCGTCTCTTCCGACCCAGACGCCCACTGCAAGTTTATCATCAAACCCTATAAACCATGCGTCGGTATAGTTATTTGTCGTTCCTGTTTTCCCGTAAATAAGCCTTTCACGCCCCTGCGGGTCTTTGAACAGCCCCTTTGCGCTCCGGGCAGTCCCTTCTTCTACAACTGCCCTGAGCAGAATCTTCATCTCCGTTATGTCCTTTTCAGTTAATAATTCTTCAAGATTAACATTTACCTCTTCAACGGCCAATCCGTTTCTGCCGAGAATCTTTTCATATGCTGTTGGTTTTACGGCGTATCCTGAAGCAAATACCGAATAAGCAGAGACCATCTCAATCACGGTTACATCAGAAGCTCCGATTGCCAGCGATATGTATGGCTGGAGTTCGCTTTTTACCCCGAATTTTTTTGCAGTTGCTATAACGTTCTTTATTCCCACGCTGTCGGCAAGTCGTACCGTGGCTGCGTTCAATGATTGCGCAAGCGCTGTTTTCAGCGTCACGCTCCCATAATATTCCCCATCATAATTTTTAGGGGACCAGAGCTCGCCGGGTTTTGAGCCTTTATAAAAGGCAGGAGAATCGTCTATCTTATCCTGTGACGTCATGCCTTTTTCGATTGCCGTCATATAGACAAACGGCTTGAATGCGGATCCCGGCTGTCTTAACGCATTCACTGCCCTGTTAAACTGGGTTTTCCAAAAGTCTGTTCCTCCGACCATTGCCTTTATATGCCCTGTTTTTATATCTATGGCTATGAGCGCCGCTTCTACTCCCGGCTTTGTCCTTTTCTCTATTGAAGCAACGCCCTTTTTTACCGCATCTTCGGCTATCTCCTGCATCCCGAGGTCTAACGTGGAGTATATCTCATAGCCCGCAGTGTATAGCCCCTTCCCATACTTCTCCTCCAGATCCTGTCTGAGGGTTTCTACAAAGTAAGGCGCATCATATTTTCTAAAGTAAGGGGTCTCCGGCAGCGGAGATATTTCAGCTTCTTCATACTGGGACTCAGTTATAAATCCATATCTCAGCATCTCCTTTAAGACCCTGGCCCTTCTTTCTTTTGCCTTCTCCGGATTCCTGAAAGGAGAATATATCGAAGGCGCTTTAGGAAGAGAGGCGAGAAGCGCTGCCTCGGCAATATTCAGATCCTCGGCTGATTTGTTAAAATGAGTCCGGGATGCTGCCTCTATGCCGTAGGCCCGTGTTCCAAAATATGCCTGATTAAGATATAACCCGAGTATCTCGTCTTTTGTGTAATGCTTTTCTATCTGTATGGAAAGGGCGGCTTCCCTGAGCTTTCTTTTTATGCTCCTGTCGGGCTTAAGAAAGAGCATCTTCGCGAGCTGCTGGGTTATCGTGCTTCCGCCCTGAACGATGCTGCCTGCTTTAATATCGTAATATAGAGCGCGCATAACACCTGTGATGTCAATGCCATGATGTTTGTAGAATCTTATGTCTTCGACGGATATGAAGGCCTTTTTTGCATGGTCGGGTATCCTGTAGTGAGGGATGAAGGTCCTTCTTTCCATGTATAGCTCGGCAATTAGTTTTCCGTCTGCAGAATAAACATGCGAAGATTCTATCGGCGCATATTCTTCGAGCCCTTTTATCCCCGGCAGATCGTATAATGTCCAGAATATAAACCCGATAGCGGCCCCTGTGATGACTGTGAAGGATATAAGTATCACAAGCCATATTTTTGGGGCCTTGCTTCTCTCTGACTTCTCGAGTTCTCGCCTAAGTCTCATTATTAATTATAATTGAAAAACAGGGCATTTTTTTGTTAAAATTCCAGATGCTGGAAGAAACCAAGAGAGCAGGACTGCTCCTCAGGGTTGTGGCAAAAGGTATTGATTTTACCATTGTCGCGGCAGCAGCAGAGATAATACCAAGGACGGGATTTTTCGCAGGGCTTGCGTATCTTCTAATAAGCGATGGGCTTTTTGGAGGAAAAAGTCTTGGGAAAAAGCTTGTAGGCTTAAAAGTCATCTCTATTGTTCATAATAGAGAATGTTCGATCAGAGAGTCCATATTAAGAAATTTTGCGCTCTGCATCGGCGTGGCGTTCTGGAAGGTCCCGCTGGTTGGATGGATTTTTACGGCGCTTATCCCGGCCTTTGAGTTTATAATGCTTCTTGGAAGCAAAGAAGGGATGAGGCTGGGCGATGAGATTGCAAAGACGACTGTTATAGAGACAAAACAGGCTGATAGCTGATAGCTGTCAGCTAATAGCTGAATTAAGGAGAAGAAAATGCTGTTAAATAATGTTCTTGGTTTGTTTTCAACCGATCTAGCTATAGACCTTGGCACGGCAAATACGCTTGTGTTTGTTAAGGGCAAAGGGATTGTATGCGATGAGCCGTCAGTCGTCGTTATAAGAAGATCCGATAAAAAAACCGTAGCGGTTGGGGTAGAAGCAAAGAGAATGCTCGGCAAGACCCCATCGAATATCCTTGCTATAAGGCCTATGAAAGACGGCGTCATAGCGGATTTTGACGCGACAGGCGAGATGCTTAAATATTTTATCGAGAAGGTGCATAACAGGCACAACTTTATATCGCCGAGGGTGATTGTAGGCGTTCCGTCCGGGATAACGCAGGTTGAACAGCGCGCCGTTAAAGACGCTGCGCAGGCGTCAGGAGCGCGTGAGGTTTATCTGATAGAGGAGCCGATGGCAGCTGCAGTCGGAGTGGGCCTGCCTGTCGGAGAGCCGTCGGGGAACATGATTGTTGACATCGGCGGGGGCACTACCGACATAGCGGTTATTTCGCTTGACGGCATTGTATACAGCAGGGCTGTGAGGGTAGGCGGCGATAAAATGGACGAGGCTCTTATTGCTTATATGAAGCGGAGGTATAATCTCATGATAGGCGACAGGACAGCCGAGCAGATAAAAATAGATATAGGCTCTGCCTATCCGTCAAACGAAGGCAGCCAGCGCGAGATGGAGATAAAAGGAAGGGATTTAATATCAGGCATTCCAAAGACTATAACTATCAATGAAGATGAGATGAGAGAGGCCCTCAGCGAGCCTGTAAACACTATCCTCGATACAGTAAAGGTAGCGCTTGAAAACACCCCTCCCGAACTTGCGGCTGATATTGTGGAACATGGCATTGTGCTTGCCGGCGGAGGCGCATTATTGAGAGGCCTCGACTCTCTGCTGCGCGAGGAGACAGGGCTCCCTGTTATAGTTGCAGACGACCCTTTAACGGCTGTTGTAAGAGGGGTCGGGAAAATGCTTGACGATCTCGAACTTTTAAGGAAGATAGCCATTAATTAATGTCAAAGAAAAGGCTTTTGCTTTTTTTCTCTTTTGTTATTGTGTCAATTGTTCTAATGACATATCAGGCAAACAGGGGCATATCCAATCCTCTGCGCCTGCTCAGTTATCCTGTCAATAAGGCCAACAGCGCCGTTAATTCCGTATGTTCGACTATAACCGGGTCCTTCAGGAAGATACGGTTGAGGGATGAGGAAAACAGGAAATTAAAAGCAGAGCTTGACGCTTTGCTTTTAGAGCGACAAAAATATAAGGATGAGATAGCAGAAAACGCAAGGCTGAGAGAGCTGTTTTCTTTAAAGGAAAAAGAAAGAAGATATGTCGCTGTTGCAAGGGTCATTGCCAGAGGCAGCGACCGACTGGCAAATACTATCGTGATAGATAAGGGCAGGCGTGACGGGATAGAAAAAGACATGGCAGTTATAACCGCGAAGGGGCTTGTGGGCAAGATACTGTCATCAGCGGATTCTTACTCTTCCGTTCTTCTCATTAAAGATATAAATTTTTCTGCAGCCGTAAGGCTGTATGACAGCAGGACCGAGGGCGTAATATCAGGGACAGGCTTGAGAACCTGCGTTATGAAATATGTTTCGCACGAATCCGAGGCGAAAGAAAATGAAACGGTCTTGACATCGGGCCTGGATTCCCTTTTCCCTGCGGATCTGCCGGTCGGTTCTATAACAAAGATAACAAAAAAAGGCGCGGGCCTTTTTCAGAACATAGAGGTTACGCCTTTTCAGGACAGCTCAAAACTTGAAGAAGTTATGATAATAAAGAGATGATAAAGGTTCTTTTTATCCTCGTAATATTCCTTTCGTTTTTGCTTGAGAGCCGCATATCAATATTCGGGGCGCAGCCCAATCTTACGGCAGCTGTAGTGTATTACTTCGGGTTGAAAAACGGAGCGGCAAAGGGTTTATTGTTCGGGGCCCTGATCGGCATTATAGGAGACGGCATATCCGGCGGCATTCTCGGCCCGGGCATGTTAGGAAAGGGGTTTGTGGGGTTTTTTTCATCGTTCATGTCCGGCGGAAGTTTTTTCAGATGGACGCCTTTGCTGGGGATGATCGGCATTTTTTTTCTTACCGCGTTTGACGGGATTATTGTATTTTTTTCAAGGGCCATATTTGAGCATATGCCGACGTCAATTACGAGCGCAATCTCCATAGCGTTAATATCTGCGGAATTAAATTCTTTTTTTGGGGTATTTCTTAAGCCTAAAAATGAATAATAAAAGCGCTAAAGACAGAATAGTGATCGCGAGTTTTGTTATTGCGGGACTCTTTGTTTTATTCGCAACGAGGCTGTGGCAGCTCCAGATCCTGCAGGGTGGAGAATATAAGAAAATCTCCACGGAGAATATGCTTCGCATAATCAAGAGCCCTGCTCCGAGAGGCATAATCTATGACAGAAACGGCATTCCCCTGGTTAAAAATGCCCCTTATTTTTACGCCTCGCTTATACCGGAACATTTAGAAAGCGTGAATATCCGCTATCTTTCAGAAATCCTCGGCATAGACAGCGATGAGCTTTACGCAAAGATAAACAAAAAAAGACTGAACCCGTTTGAGCCCATAAAGTTAAAAGAAGGGCTTACATTTAAAGAAATCGCTGAAGTAGAGTCAAGGCGGTCTGATTTTCCCGGCCTTATAATTGATATTGACATGAGCAGGGAATATCTCTATGGAGATATCGGCGCCCATCTTATAGGTTATCTCGGCAAGCTTAGCCCTTCGCAGTCAAAAAATCCTGAATTCAAAGATGTGCCTCCTGAGGCTTTTATAGGGCAATGGGGCGCGGAACTGCTTTTTGATAAAACTCTGCGCGGAACCCCGGGCGCAAGGGTTATAGAAGTTGATGCGCTCGGTAGAGAGATAAAACCTTTGCAGGAAAAGAATCCTGTGAAGGGAGACGATCTAAAGCTGAGCATTGACATAAATCTCCAGAAAGCCGCGGAAGAGGCTTTTGCGGGAAAATCGGGCGCTATGGTCGCGATAGACCCTAATACGGGAGAGATACTTGGTTTTATCAGCAGGCCGTGTTTCGACCCGAATCTGTTTGCGCGAGGGATAAGTTATTCCCAATGGTTAGGATTAAATCAGGACAAAAAAGTCCCGATGTTAAACAGAGCGCTGCAGAGCCAGTACCCGCCGGGTTCCACCTTCAAGATAGTGACGGCGATTGCCGCTCTAAACGAGGGGGTTATCACCCCTGAGACAAAGGTCACATGCACAGGAGGAATCCATTACGGCAAATGGCAGTTTGGCTGCTGGAAAAAAGAGGGGCATGGAACCGTTTCTCTGCACAAGGCTCTGGTTGAATCCTGCGATGTATATTTTTATGAGGCAGGGAAACGTGTCGGGATAGATAAGATTGCAGAATACGCAAGGATGCTGGGGCTCGGGACAGAGACAGGATTAACACTGGTCCAGGAACGGATAGGTTTGATACCTGATACAAAGTGGAAGTCTGATAAGAGAAACCAGCAATGGTATCTTGGCGAAACCTTCAATGCAGCTATCGGGCAGGGGTATGTTGCGGTTACGCCCATGCAGATGGCCCAGATGATGAGCATTGTTGCGAACGGCGGCCATATATACAAACCTACGATAGTAAAAACAGAGACGGCCCAGCAGCCTCTCAGGGATGCGGCTATAAAACCGGAGATACTTGAGATAGTGAAAAGCGGCTTATACGGTGTTGTGAACGAGGGGGGCGGAACAGGCGGGGCAGCAAGGTTGTCTTTTGTTAGTGTCGGCGGGAAAACAGGAACTGCGCAGGTAGTCGGCATCAGAAAGAGCTCACACCAGCTGCCGGAGAAATTTCGGGATCATGCCTGGTTTGTTGCCTTTGCGCCCGTAGAAAAACCTGAAATCGCATTAAGTGTGTTTGTCGAGCATGGCGGCCATGGAGGAGGCGTCGCGGCTCCGATAGCAAAGCGCGCAATAGAAGGTTATTTTAAAAGCAAAGAAATGAATAAGGATAAAAATGCTGAAAATAGACCGAAGACTGATTAAAAATTTTGACTGGCTGACTTTCTCCCTTACAATCCTTTTGTCTGTTATAGGCATAATGACGATTTATAGCGCTACGCGGCCCCTGCTTCCTTACGAGGCGCCTGTTTATCACATGAAGCAGATATACTGGCTTATTATCGGGCTCTCAGCTATGGTTCTGGTTGTAAAATTTGATTATATCTGGCTCGGCAGGCTTGCATATCCCTTGTATGCGTTTGGAATGCTCTTGCTTTTGATAGTCCTTGTCGCAGGCAAAACAGGGATGGGAGCGCAACGGTGGCTGAACATCGGGCCGATATCTTTTCAGCCGTCTGAATTATTCAGGCTTATCTTTATAATAGTCATTGCCAGATATTTAAGCGAGGTCAAACCGCAAATGGGGTTAACATCCGTAATAAGGACATTTTTTATATTCGCACTTGTGCCTCTGGCTCTTGTGCTTAAACAGCCCGACCTCGGCACTGCGATTATTCTGGGAACAATATTTTTATCATTGAGCCTTACGAAAGGGCTGCAGAAAAAGGTAATAATCTTTCTCCTTATTCTTGTGGCGCTCTCTGTCCCCTTCCTCGGCAACATATTCTGGGAGGGTTTGAAGGATTACCAGAAAAACAGGCTTGTCGCATTTATGGAGCCTGATGCAGACCCCGCGGGGATAGGCTACCATATAAATCAATCAAAGGTTGCGATCGGCTCAGGCGGATTTTTTGGGAAGGGTTATATGAGAGGGACTCAGGGGCCGTTCAGGTTTCTTCCTGAAAAACAGACAGATTTTATATTCGCGGTATTTGCCGAAGAGTGGGGGTTTCTTGGAAGTTTTTTCCTTTTGCTTGTTTATCTTGCCTTAATACTCCGCGGGATAGATACTGCCTTAAAGGCCAAAGACGATTTTGGCAGATTTCTGGCCGCTGGCATTACATTTATGTTCTCAACTTATTTTTTAATAAATGCGGGCATGACCCTCGGCATTATGCCTGTGGTCGGTATCCCGCTGCCGTTTATGAGCTATGGAGGCACAGCGCTTTTGAGCAATTTTATTGCTGCGGGCATACTTATAAACATAAGGTCAAGACGGTTCGAACTCTTTTATTAAAGCCTCTTCTTCTGTTATAATTATTAGCTCTGAAGCTGAAAGCTGTCAGCTATTAGCTTTTTTTGAGGCGGTGTAGCTCAGGTGGTAGAGCATGCGACTCATATTCGCAGTGTCCGGGGTTCGAATCCCTGCACCGCCACCAATTCAGCGGTTGAATTTATTCATTGCCTTTTCAACGCCTTCGGAAAGAATCGAGGCAACAACATCCGATGCTTTTTTAATGGAGTCTTTGATTAACGGCAGTTCGTCTTTTTTGAATTTTCTGAGAACATAATCTTCAGGAGGCGTCCCTTCTTCTCTGCCTATCCCTATCTTTATCCTGACAAATTCTTTGGTGCCGATGCTCTGGATTATTGATTCAATGCCTCTGTGCCCGCCTGATGAACCGTTCTTTCTTATCTTTAGTTTTCCGGTGTTCATATCAAGGTCGTCATGGATTACCACAAGATTCTCGGGGATGGCGTTAAATCTTTTAACCGCATCTCTTACGGCGCGGCCGCTGTTATTCATAAAAGTTAAAGGCTCTATGAGAACAACGCTGTGTCCTTCTATAGAGCCTCTGCCTGCTAAATAATCTTTCTTTTCCTGAAAATCTATCTCATAAGTCTTTGCAATATTCTCAAGCGCCATAAACCCGAGATTGTGACGGGTCTTTGAATACTTACTGCCATGGTTCCCGAGTCCGACTATAGCCCACAATTACTTTTTCCCCTTTTCTTCCTTCTCCTCTTCTTTTTCCTCTTTCTTGCCTTTCTTTATTAGTTCCGGCTCTGTTATCTCAGGGGCGGCAACAACGCCTTCAACAGGGGCTGCTTCTTCTTTTTCAACAGCAGGCTCAACCACATTAACAATAACTTCGTCAGGGGCGGTAAGGACTTTTATACCCTCGCCGACTCTGATGTCCTTGACATGTATTGCCTGTCCTGTCTCAAGGTTTGATATGTCAACTTCGAAATGGCCGGGTATCTTATCCGGCAGGCACTCGATTTCAAGCGCCCTGATTACGTGCTGCAGGATTCCGCCGTCGCGCTTGACGCCTATGGGCTCGCCTGTCGTAAGCACGTGGACATTTACCTTTATCTTCTCTTTAAGGGACACTTCGAAGAAATCCGTGTGGAGAACATCCCCTTTTATAGGGTCTAACTGGTATTCCTTAAGAATTGCCAGTTTGCTTTTCCCATCAGGAAAATTTAGGTTAACAAGGCTTTGTTCCCCTGATGCGGTATGAATAAACTCTGCCATAGCCTTTTTCGAGATTGAGATAGGGATGGAACTGCCTCCCCTGTAAATGACTGCAGGGATCATTCCGCCTCTTCTCAATGACCTTGCATTGCCCTTGCCTGCTTTATCTCTTTTTTCTACGTTTAATGTAGCCTTTTCCATTTGCTTCCTCCTTGTCCCGTTGAAAATGACAGAATTTTATACAAAAAGCGAGCTTATTGAAGATTCCTCATGAATCCTTTTTATCGCCTCGCCGAGCAGAGGCGCAATGCTCAATACAGTGAGCTTTTTGCATTTTTGTTTTTTGCTGTCAAGCGGGATTGTATTTGTTACGATCAGTTCTTCTATGACCGAATTGTTAATTCTTTCTATTGCAGGGCCTGAAAGCACAGCGTGCGTGCATGCTGCCAGCACTCTATTGGCCCCCTTTTCCTTTAGCGCGGCAGCGGCCTGTGAGATTGTGCCTGCCGTGTCTATCATATCATCAAGGATTATTGTGTCCTTGCCTTTGACATCTCCTATAACATTCATGGCCTCTGATACATTTGCTTTTTCGCGCCTCTTGTCTATAATGGCCAATGAGGCGTCAAGCCTCTTTGCGAAGGCCCTTGCCCTTTCAACGCCGCCTGCGTCAGGCGAGACTATGACAAGGTCTTTAAACCCGCGCTTTTTTATATAATCAAGCAGCACAGGAGAGGCGTAAAGATGGTCAACGGGTATGTTGAAAAAACCCTGTATCTGGCCTGCATGGAGATCAACCGTAAGCACCCTGTTTGCGCCTGCTACTGTTATAAGATCGGCTACGAGCTTTGAAGATATCGGAACTCTCGGCTGAACCTTTCTGTCCTGCCGCGCATATCCGTAATAAGGGATAACTGCGGTTATCCGCCCTGCGGACGCTCTCTTTAAGGCATCGATCAGAAGCAGCAATTCCATGATAGTCTCGTTAGCGGGAGGGCATGTAGGCTGCAGCACAAATATATCAGAACCCCTTATGTTTTCATTTATCTGGACCATCAGTTCGCCGTCGCTGAACGTGGTTATTATTGTGTCGCATACAGGGATACTAAGATACTCAGCAACTTCATTTGCTAATCCCCTATTGGCGTTTCCCGATAAAAGTTTTATACCGTTAGGCATTGCCCCTCCATAACACAAATTAACAGTTCAAAATTAAAGGTGAAAGGTTTTAAAGCTCTCAAGTTCTAAGTTTCAACTCTTAACTTTCAAGTTCTGCTATGCTTCTCCTCAGCAATCTGCCTGAGGCGGAAAAATCGAACTGGGGCGGGAGGATTCGAACCTCCATATGGGAGATCCAAAATCTCCTGACTTGCCGTTTGTCGACGCCCCATTTTCAATCGGTGAATCGCTATCCGGTGAATCGGTGAATCGAAAAACCCCATTTTACCCATTCACCTATTCACCCATTCACCATATTTAAATTAGCGTTTCAACAACCCTGCACCAGTAAGGCCTCATGGCCCCGGCAGCCTTTTCCGCTTCTTCCCTGTCCTCGAAAACGCCAAAAACTGTAGAGCCGCTACCGCTCATCAGAGAAGCCCTTGCCCCCATTGCAAGCAGTTTGCCTTTTAATTCTCCTATAACTTTGAATTCCCTGATAACGGGGATTTCAAGGTCATTTTTCATCATTAGAGCAATGGATTTAAAATCCTGTCTGTCGAGGGCTTGACAGAAAAGTTTAATATTATTCTCATTCTTTGTCAACTCCGGCAATGCTTTGCTGATCTCTGAATAAGCCCATTTTGTGGATATGCTCAGGTTTGGATTGACAAGCAATAATACGGCCGGGGCCTTCGTTTTCAGAGGCGTAACTATCTCGCCCCTTCCTTTTACCGAGGCAAGGGGCCCCCTGAAAAAGAACGGGATATCAGAGCCGAGCGTCCCGCCGAGAGATGTTAGTTCTTCATTGGTTAGCTCAAGCTCCCAGAGCCTGTTTAATCCCATAAGGGCGCATGCTGCGTCACTGCTCCCGCCGCCAAGCCCTGCGGATATCGGAATTTCCTTTTTCAATGTTATGGCCGCGCCTTTTTTAAGCGATAGTTTTTTTTTAAGGAGAATTGCCGCCTTGTAGATAAGATTTTCTTCCACAGGGATATCAGCATCTGTTATTACTTCTATTTTGCCGGAATGTTCAAATGTGAGGAGGTCATAGAGAGAAACGGTTTGCATGAGGCTCGAAATTTCATGATAACCGTCTTTTCTCTTTCCCAGAACCGACAGAAACCAATTTATCTTTGCAGGTGTTTTAAGAGTGAACATAATTTTAAAAAAATGGTGAATTGGTGAATGGGTGAATAGGTGAATGGGTAAAATGGGGTTTTTCGATTCACCGATTCACCGGATAGCGATTCACCGTTATTTTTTACTTTTTAAATTTTGAATTTTCTTTTCTACCCTTTCTTTAAGCCCTTCCTCTTTTTCATGAAATTCTATTGCCTTCTCCCAGGCCTTTAATGCATCTTCATTCAGCCCCTGAAAATGATAAATATCTCCGAGGTGTTCGTATACCACGGGATCATTTTTTACCAGGCCGAGCGCTTTTTTTATGGTCTCTACAGCCTCGCTGTAGCGCCCCATCTTAAAATAGACCCACCCGAGACTGTCGATTATATAACCATTATCGGGCTTTAATTTGACTGCTTTTTCTATTAGCTGCAGCGCCTCTTCGAGATTTATGCCTCTGTCTGCATAACTGTAGCCGAGATAATTAAGCGCGTCTGCGTGGTCGGGCTTTATCTCGATCGCGCGTTTCAGGTGCTTGACCATATCGTCAAACCTGCCTGCCTTTTCATGTATCACAGCCATATTAAAATTCAGATCTGCGTCATCGGGAAAGAGCCTCAGCCCCTCTAAGAATATTGTTTCTGCTTTTTTGTAGTCCTTCATCTGCTGATAGCTGAGTCCAAGATATAAATATATCTCGGGCTTGCCCTTTTCAAAACTCAATATTTCTTCATATATTTTTGCCGCATCGCTGTGTTTTTCATCTTTTGAATAGATAAACCCGAGATGGAGAAAGGCATTTATATTCTTTGGGTCTAATGCGATTAGTTTTTTCCATTCTTCCGTTGCTTCTTTAAATTTCTCCATTTCTTCAAGGGTAACGGCTAAATAGTATCTGACAGGTATGTCCATAGGGCTTGCCTCAAGCACTATCCTGAACTCTTCTATTGCCCTGTCATACTGTTTGCCTTCAACATAGAGAAATCCGAGTTTCCTGTGCACGTCAATGTTTGCCGGCTCCTGAAGGCCCATCGTCTTTAATTGTTCAATGGCCTTGTCAACAGTTTTATCCTTCAGATAGATCTGGGTCAGCCGTTCGCGCGCGAGATTATTGTGGGGATTGAGCTCTACGCTTTTTTTATAGTATTCTTCTGCCTGTTTCAGGTCTTTCTTGATTTCGCTTATTAAGCCGAGATTAAAATAAGCAGAATCAAAATTGGGCCTTATCTCGATTGTTTTTTTGAAATACTCTGCGGCCTTGTCGTAAGACTCTAAATCCATGCTTATAATGCCCAGGTAATAGATGGCCATGATATTTTCGGGATCTATTTTCAATAAGGATTCGAGGGTTTCTTTGGCATCGTTATATCTGCGTTCTGACGCGTACAGGATGCCCAAAAGGAGATACGCCTCGGCCTGCCTCGGATCCAGTTTCAGCGCACGCTCGAACATCTTTATTGATTTCGCTGTCTCTTTCTTGCTGTTATACAAATCGCCGAGCAATAGAAGCCCGGGAACATAATCGGGATTTGTCTTTATTAGATCTTCTGCTGTCGCAATTGCCGCAGAGATCTTGCCTGTTCTCAAAAGCATATAGCTTATCTGCGCCCTGATATAGGGCGAGTCAGGGTCTGATTTAAGGACCTCGGAATAGTGCTTTAATGCGTCTTCCCATCTGCCTGTGATCTCTGCCTCATATCCGAGGATATAGTGGTAATAAGCTTCTTTGGGAAGGGCAGGCGCTTCTGTCTGAACCACCGCATCCCGCGGCGCGCATGAAAAAACAAATAGAGTTGATATTATCAGGAGGAATTTTTTGTGCATAGCGATATTATGACACATAAGAATAGGGTGGTCAACGTATGCGAAATAAATTTAAAACTCATGCCGTACTTGGAACTTGAATGGTATAGCGGTATACTTTTTGTATGTATAAAAAAATACTCACTGCGGTAAACGAGCATCTGAATTCGGAGGTTGCCGCAAGGTATGCGCTGAATCTTGCCCGCATCACAGGAGCCAAGCTCTACTTCTGTTTTATTGCTGAAAAAAAACAGACAGCTGAAGACATCAACAGGGCTGAAGAAGCGATAAAAAGGCTCTTTATCGAGGCGGAGCAGGGCGGCATAAATGCCGAATCCATAACAGGGACCGGAGACCCCGTTCGAAAGATAGGCGAGATAGTAAGGCGAGAGGGGATAGACCTTGTCTTTGCGTCAACAAGGAGAGAGGATATTCAACGGAGGTTTTATTCCGGCACTGTGGCGCGAAGCCTTTCAATAAACCTTCCGTGTTCCGTGGCTCTCGTAAGAATAGCCCACACAGGCAGGATACACCCTAAGGAAATCCTCATACCTTTGAAGGCAAGGGTAGGCCACGTTGAAGAAAGGGCGTATTTTACGGCAAAGATCGCTCAGGCCTTCGGCTCCGAGGTTTTTCTTTTTCACGCGCCAAAAGGCGTATCAAAATTCTTCCACGGCGAGATCCACCTCACGCCTCTTGAATGGGAAGAAAAACTCCCGAAAGACATATCTGATTTTATGGAGCGCCTGCATAGATACGAGATAACTCATGCAGGAAGGTCTGTGCCCGGCAAAATCGGAAGGACCATTACGATAGAGGCGTTCTCCAAGAGGCATGACCTGATTATCATGGGGGCCAGCGAAAGGGGGCTTTTGAGCAGAATTATAAAGGGAAATCCTGTTGAAGAGGTCCTGCGAAATACGCCATGCGACCTGATAATCCTGAAGCCGAGACATGAAAATACATAACCTCGCAAAAGAAGAAGCCCTGCGCACGCTTGTTACTTCGGAAAACGGGCTCTCGGAGGCTGAGGCCAAAAGGCGATTCTCACAGTCAGGGCCAAACGAGATAACAGAGGTGAAGAGGAGGCCTCTTTATCTCAGGTTCATAGAGCAGTTTACGCATTTTCTTGCAATACTTCTCTGGCTGGCAGCTGCCCTTGCCTTTTTATCGGAATATCTTCATCCGGGAGAAGGCATGCTCGCGCTCGGAATTGCGATAGTAGCTGTCATAATCATAAACGCGGTATTTACTTTTATTCAGGAATACCGCGCTGAAAAGGCCCTTGAAGAATTAAAAAAACTTCTGCCGTTTAAGGTGAAGATATTAAGGGATGGAAAAGAAAGGGAGATAGATGCCCGCCACATAGTCTCAGGCGATATAATCCTGCTTTCAGAGGGAGACAAGATACCGGCTGACTCAAGGTTTATAACAGTGACAGGGCTTAATGTGAATAACGCCCCTTTGACTGGAGAATCGGAATCCAAGGCGAGAGGCCACGAGGAATTTAAGGGCGAGTTTATAGAAAGCCCGAATATAGGTTTCGCCGGGACAATGGTTGTGAGCGGTTCCGGAAAGGCTGTGGTTTTTGCGACAGGGATGCATACCGAATTCGGGCGTATTGCGCATCTCACAGGCGCCGTGACGCCGGGATTAAGCCCGCTGCAGAAAGAGATAGTCAAGGCAACAAGGGTTATCGGTTTTCTGGCGGCTGCGATAGGCCTGATATTTTTCGGGATAGGACAATTAATCGGAAGGCCGTTCTGGTCCAACTTTGTTTTTGCCATAGGCGTGCTTGTGGCGCTTGTGCCTGAGGGAATGCTCCCTACGGTTACGCTTTCCTTAGCGATGGGAAGCCAGAGGATGGCTAAAAGAAAGGCCTTGATAAAAAGGCTCACCTCTGTGGAGGCCCTTGGGTCGGTAACGGTCATCTGCACGGACAAGACAGGCACACTCACAGAAAATAAGATGGTTGCAAGAGAAATCTGGTTTGATGAGCATGCAGTAAAGGTTGAGGATTTAAAAGAGGGCGGGGCGCCTGAGTTAATGAGAATTGCGGCGCTATGCAACAACGCGAGGTTTAAGGGCAATGAATATAAGGGCGACCCTACAGAGGTCGCTATTCTCAGAGTCGCGAGAAAATCCATCGGAGACATTCATGCCGAGAGGCTATCAGAGATACCCTTTGATTCTGAGAGGAAGAGGATGACGGCTGTGTATAAAGTTCAAAGTGAAAAGTTCAAAGTGAAAAGTGAAGAAAAAGAAAAATCCTTAACTCTTAACTCTCAACTCCTAACTCTCAACCTAGTTTCATTCACCAAAGGCGCAATGGAAGGGCTTCTGCCGCTATGTGCCAAGGTTCTTGTGCAGGGTGAGGAAAACCCGATGGATGAAACGATAAAGAAAAAAATAGAGGAAGCATACCATGCCATGATGGATAAGGGATTAAGGGTGCTTGCGTTTGCGTATAAAGAACTTGAAACCGAAAAATCAGAAGTTGAAAAGGACATGACATTTGTCGGACTCATGGGGCTTGAGGACCCGCCGAGGCCTGAAGTTAAGGATGCGATCAAGAGGTGCAATGAGTCCGGGATAAAGATA
>Ga0172375_10003422_pt1 | contig 24082 bp, 24 predicted proteins | sample LakKiv1m_FD_114537 | JGI IMG/M metagenome (GOLD analysis project Ga0172375, IMG submission 114537) | Freshwater microbial communities from Kabuno Bay, South-Kivu, Congo - kab_092012_11.1m | ecosystem: Environmental > Aquatic > Freshwater > Lake | place: Democratic Republic of the Congo... | reverse complement strand
CTCGTCTTTGGCGACCAAAGAACCCGCGTTGATAGATCAAATCATCCTTGCTCAATTCACCACTTATTAGAATGATGAATAGGAGAGGATGGCATGGATTTTTAGTGATTTTGACCGCGGCAGGTGGCGCGCAATGAGCCCTTACAAAGGGCTCAATTTAAGGTGGATGCATTTTCCACCTCCTTTCTTCCCGCAATCTGGCGGGAAAAATTCGGGATTCAGCTTGATGGCAAATAGGTAAGCAGAACATCTGCTTTAACCCGCGCTTACCAGCTGAAATTCCCTCGCTTGAAAGCGTCATAAAGACGCGCTCAAGTGAAGGGCTGATGTGTGCAGTTCATACAGGGCCATCAGCCATCAAAACCCTGTATAAAATCGGTTTTTTATCCATTGGCATCAAACCGATAAATCTACCAATGAAGATGTTTGCGTTCTCTTAGATACAACATCTAAATTTCTAAGAGTTGAAGGTTAGTTATTTCTCCAGCGGCCACACCTTCTTGGGGGCTGGAGCAAGAATTTGCCTATGCCGCGTATGCCTTGGCATAGGACTTCCACTCCGGAGAACCCGGAGTGGTTTTTTGGGCTGCTGCTAACAGCTGGCCCAAAGAATTCTCCTTCTCGCGGCGGGCTCTATTAGCCCTGGCCGCCGCTTCTTTTTTCTGACGGCGGGATTCTTCATTCTTGGCCGCCTTAACTCCTTGGCTAGCCAGTTGGCTAACCAAGGTTTTTTGCTCTCCGGCCTTGCCGGTCGAGCTCTTTTTTTTTGCCGCGGTAGCTTGCCTGCGCGCGGCGTCTTTTTTGTAATACTCTTCGTAATTCATTTTTCCCCTCCTGAGGAAAAATCTCGCCTTAGGCGAGCCCCACCTTTGCGCCCGACATGGCCTTGAAAAACGGTGAAGGAAATTAAAGAAATTGCCAGGTTATAAGCTAATCTTACAACCCGACAAAAACGAAACATCAGGAGTCAAACTCCTGCGTTAATCCAAAATGTTTTGAACTAGCGTAGAAATTTGACAAAAAGACACTTTTAATGTTAGTGTATTATCAGCGAAAGGAGCCAAAAAATGGCAAAAAAATTATCAAAAAAATTATGGGAAAAAATCAAAAAAGATTTTCCTGCTATTCTTTTACAACAACCAGAAGTTATATCTGCGGGAGTTGATAAAGAAAAAGACAGGATTTTTGTTGAAATGGAAAGCGGGTTATTTTATTTAACTCGCAAAAATTTCAAACCCACAAAAAAGTAATTTTGAGCGGAAAACGAGCAGTGTAAATCTCGTTTTCCGCTCATTTTTTTACATCACCTCCTTTGCGCCAGAATTTCTGACACTCTGGAAACCCAGGCGGGTCCCAAAATGTCAAAAATCTGTCGCGACAGATTTGCCAGTCCGCGCTGGCTCAAAAGTTTGCCTTGCTCAAGGGCAAACTGGCAATCTGCCGCGGAAACCTGGAGCACAATTTTGCGGCTGGAATAACCAGCCATTTTTTCTTTGTGCTCCAGGATTTTTTCCTGTTTGGCCACCGTGACGTCTACGAGCCAAACGTCAGGGCTGCCAAGGAATTTAACCTTTAAATCAATTCCCTGGTGGTCCTCTGGTGACCACTTTTTTGTCTCTTCAACTTGCTCCACAAACGGGAGCAGTAAGTTGAAGCAACGGAAAACAAGGTGTTGGGCTTTTTGCCCAAAATCCTTTTCCATTTTTCTCCTCCTGCTCCTAATGGGAGCGGTTGAAGTTAAAATTTATCCAGCAGAGCCAATCTCTACTGGAAAACCAATCCCTAATCGCCCGCCTAAATTCTGCTTTCACAAAATTTAGACGGGTTCAAGGGATTTGTTTTTGCCAGATTGCTTTGCCTGGCATCTTTATTTGCCCAAACGGTTTCTTTTGGAAATTGTCGGGTTGAAAAGTTCCCTGCCTTTTTGTTTCGCCTCGTCCGCTTTTCTCCTCAAAAATGCGGAGTCATCGGGAAACAGACATCAAGCTGAAAATTTTGTAAATTTTCAGAAGTTAAAATTTAAAAGTCAAAAGTCAAAATTAAATTTACAAAACTTTCAATTTGATGGCTATTTCGCTATTTAATTTTTAAAATAAATTGGATAATAGGGGGAATGGGTAATAGGTTTCCTTGCAAGCCCCCCTGTGTATTAGATTGGGGGCAATCGCTGAAAGTTGATAGCCGTAAGTTGCGTTATTGCAATATACTATCAACTTATTTCAGCGGAAATTTAAAAACAAATTTTTATTTTATTCCCAAATTTCCGCCGGCGTCGGGGCACTACTCCCAACACTTGGGCGACGCACCATAATATGGAAGCCCTTCGCTTTTAACTCAGGGCAAGCGTCCGCGTTCAAAACCAACAAAGCCACGATTGACAAAAATAATGTTGCTCTCTCCAAAACTGCATTATTTTTGACAATGCACTAAACTTTGCTAATTCCTCTCGCGCCTCCATTGGAGGCCTGATTTTTTATAATGTACTATTTTTTACCCCGTAGTGAGCTATGCTCTTCTTCTGGGGTCTCTCCTCCTTGACCCGCCAAAGCTCACCAAAACATAAGCGGGTTTTTCTATTTTCATAGAGAGAAAGATGAAGAGAAATATTTTGAGCTATTTTTGCGGGTGACGCCTCTATAATATAAGGCAAATTATTTTTCCGCTCTGCTCTTTAATTTAAAAAAAGCTTAATTGAGAACCGAGTAAAAGGATTAATCCAAGAACCAAGCCCTCGCTTTCTCCTCTCTCCTCTTCATCTTTCTCCCCCCAAGCCAGCGCATTCTGGATTAGCGGGACTTTGTGTTAATTTACATATATTTATCTTTTTTCCCCAAACAAACAGGCGGCTTTCTCTGTTTATATGGAGAGAGCCGCCTGTTTGAGTTTTTTAAAAACTCTTTTTTATTGTTATTGGGGCTGCCCTCTCTCCTTGGCTGCCTCAACTTTTTTCTTATTAAATTTTTTATTTACTCTAACAACCATATTATAGCATACACCTGTTTGTCTGTCAAGCCCTTTTGGCTACTTTTTAATAAAACCTCAAAAAACCATTACTTAGCTAACAGCAATATAATAACATATATATTATAATATGTCAAGAGTTGACGACGCTCTTTTAAAAACCTACAATAAAATTAAATAAATTACGAAATAGGAAATAAAAGAAACAATAGAAAGTTTGGACGGGGTCAGCTCCCCAGAAAACTGAGAGCCCATGTCTTAGGGGGGTCTGACCCCGTCAAAATTCAAAGTTAAAATAATATTCAAAATAATGGAGCAAGATATTAAACAATTGATTGGCGAGGTTATTGAACATGTTGACCAAAAAGCCGTGGAAACCCAGCGGCATTTTGATGTTGTGGCCGAAAATTTAGATAATAAATTTCAATTGCTTATTGAACAGGTTGCGGGCAATACTGAAAAATTATTTGAGCACGACAAACGATTTGATATAATTGACCAACGATTGGAAGGGTTGGAAGTTAAAATGGTTAACGTGGAAGGTAAGGTTGGCAATTTGGAAGGTAAGGTTGGCAATTTGGAAAATAAATTTGACAATTTGGAAGGTAAGGTTGGCAATTTGGAAAAAGATATGAAAATTATTAAAACCGATGTTGGTTTTATCAAAGCAGAATTATATCAGAAAGTTCCTCGCGATGAATTTACATTTTTGGAAAGCCGAGTCGCTAATTTGGAAAATAAAAAATAATACTAAAAAACCCTCCGCCCTGTTGGGCGGAGGGTTTTGGTTTAGAATTATTTTATTCGGTCTTTTCTGGCTCTGCGTTTTCAACGTCTGGCGCTGACGCAACTTTTGCTTCTGGCTCAACTGAGACCTCGCTTGGTGTTCCCGCTGAAGCTTCTTTAGTTGGTTTTTCTTTCTCTACTGCTGGCGCTGGTTTATTTTTTTCTGCCTCAGCTTTTACTTTGGCCTCTATGGCCTTTTTCTTTGGCTTTTTGTGCAAAGCTATTTTTACGTCTTCAACAACTTTTTCTTTAACCAAAATGTTATGCACCGTGTCAGAGGGTTTTGCTCCAACCGAAATCCAATGCTTTATCCTGTCTATTTTAATTTGCTTTTCCTTGGAAAAAGGATTCAAAAAGCCCACAATTTCCAAAAACCGCCCTCCTCTTGGGGGATTTTTTTTATCGGTTACAACCATTCTATAAAACGGCTGGTTTTTTTTACCTGTTCTTAATAATCGTATACTTAACATATGTTAGTAATCGTTAATTCGCCGTAAATTTATTTCGTAAAATTTACGGCGAATTTTACGAGTACTTACATCCAGTTAAGTGCGAACGGTTTAGTGAGCTACTTAATCTGGATTACCTTTATTTATTCCACTTCTTCGCTATTAGCCCGTTTTTAGCCGCTGATTCTTCGGCCTCTTGTTTTGAAGAACCCTCTCCTTCTGCCACAAGTTCTTTGTTTAAATACACCCCAACCACAAAATTTTTTGCGTGGTCCGGGCCCCACTCTTTCACTACTTTGTAAGTTGGGGTTATTTTTGTTTTTTCTTGCGCCATTTCCTGAAAATATGATTTGGCATCTCTATGAGAACCCTCTTTTAAGATTTTGGGCAATTCTTTAATGATATTTCCCACAATAAACACTTTACACTTTTCATAGCCCTGGTCAAGGTATAAAGCGCCCAAAAAGGCCTCGATAGTGTTGGCTAAAATATATTGTCTGGCCTTGCCCGTATCTTTTGATTCCCCTTTGGATAAAAGCAGATAATCCCCAAATCCCAAATCCTGGGCAATCCCAGACAAAGTAATAGCATTCACCAAGGCGGCTCTCCAATTAGTCATTTCCCCTTCTGGGTTGTTGTATTCTTTAAATAAATATTCGGTAACCACAAGCTCCAAAACAGCGTCTCCCAAAAACTCCAACCTTTCGTTGTGGTCGGAGTGAAACCCCGGATTTTCGTTTAAATAAGATCTGTGGCAAAAGGCCTGCTCTAAAAGCGCTTTATTTTTAAAATCAATATTCAGTTTTTTTTCTAAGTTTGAAAAGTCAATCACAATTCTTAAAACTTAAAACGTGAAACATGAAACATCATTTATATGTTTCAAGCTTCAGGTTTCAAGCTTCAGGTTTATTTTCTTCCCCGTTTGCCACATTAAAAAGAGGCGTGTCTTCTCCCGCAGCCGGTTCTGCTCTTGGCGCCTCGTCTTCGTGGGGCATTTCATTGTAAATAGCGCCCAAAACCCCATTAACAAACTTTCCCGAGCTTGGCCCGCCAAAACTTTTGGCCAGTTCAATCGCTTCATTGATTGCCACTTTAGGAGGCACTTGAGAGGTATCCTCGTATAAAAGCTCAAAAAGCCCAATGCGAAGAACATTTCTATCAATAATACTTAACTGGTCAATTGGCCGCTCAGGAGCTGAAGTTCCAATAACGCTGTCTAATTTTTCTAAATTGTCAATAATGCCCCTGCCCAAACTCTTAGCAAAATCCTGCTCATCGAAGCCACCGCCAAACTTTTCCATATTGCGTTCTAAAACCGAAAAAAATTCGGACTTTTTTTGAAAAAAATCCCATTCGTATAAAGATTGTAAAACTATGGAACGGGCGATATGACGTGAGGCCAAAATACCACTAATAACAAAGGACTAATAATTAATAACAAAAAGCTATTGGTTATTTGTCGTTCGTTGTTATCTGTTAAAACTTTTGTTTTGAGAGCTCCTCCAATGTCATTGGTCCGCCAGCTGACGGATTCTTTTTTTCGGATTTTTGGTCTTTTTCAGTTTCTTTTATATCTTTTTCTCTTAATTTTCTGTCCTTTTTCTCCAATTTAGCCAAAACATTGACAACTTCTTTGCCTTTGTAAAATCCGCAATTTGGGCAAACCGCGTGCAGTTTTCTTGGTTTGTTGCATTTTGGGCAAGCGCCCAAAGCCGTTTCAACGATAAACTGGTGCATTCTTCTCTTTTTAACCCTTGATTTTGTTAAATGTCTTTTTGGAACACTCATACGATTAGAAATTGTTAATTGAATGGCAAGCGATTAGCGAGCCGTGAAACTTACAAGCTCTTCGTCCAGTTAAATGAAATTTGAAGTATTTCATTTAACCAGAATACCTTATTTAACTGAAATACCAAACTTAAAACATTTTATAACAATACCAAAAAACCCCTACTTTTTCAAGGAGCTTTCAGTATTCCAGCTTAACACCCAGTTTTTCAGCCAACGTTTGAATCCATTTTTCGTGCCTGCTTGTCTGGTGGCTTAACATAACCAATTCCTGAAAGAAAGCGTCTGCCTTGTGCGCATACGCGTCAACGCCAATCGCTAAACGCGAAAAATCTTCTCTTATCTCATCTTTTAACTTCAATTGATCTTCTTTTGTTGCAAAGACCTCTTGCTGGGCATCTATTAACTTTTTTATATCCTCATCATTTAACATATAAATTTATTATATTGTTTCAAAACCAATTGTCAAATTAAAATAAAAGAGCCGCTGGTCAGTGTAATCCAGTCGGCCCCTTTTAGGCGTTATGGAATAAGGGATATTTCCATAACGCGAAAAGTTTGTTCGTCTTTATTCAAGGTTCCGTAACCTTCAATACTTCCGGAAACCTCGGCTTGAAGTTGCCCATCTTCTTCGGAAAAACCAGCGTGTTCGAAGCGACAATCGCCGATTTCTCCTTTCTCTTGCATAACCTTTCTAGCTTTTTTCAAGGCTGAACTCTCGTTCCTTGCCTTGATAACAGCTACCGGCTTGAAGACGGTGTCCAGATCTAAGTAATCATAAAATCCGAGAAGATATGTTTTCATTTTTTCCTCCTTTTCAGGAATGGGGAATGATAACCCGTTTATAGCCAATTGCCCGCGAAAGCACAGCGCTTTTTCGGGCAAATTTTATTCAAAAATCACACTTTTAGTATAGCACATAATAATAATGTCAAGCCAAAAACACCGGGAATTTAATATGAACGTCAAGTTAACACACATCAGGGGTGTGTTAGTTTGTAAGTTGCAAGTTCAAGCTTCATGACTTATAAGCCGAAAAGTTTGCCGGTGTATCTTGCAAGCCCCATATTTAGCTATCATTTCATAATGCTGTTTGGTGGCATAGCCCTTGTGTTTGTCAAAGCCGTATTGGGGATATTTTTTGTGCATTTTTTGCATTAGATTGTCTCTTTCCACTTTCGCTATAATAGACGCTAAAGAAATTAAAAAGATTTTTTCATCCCCTTTTATAATTGACTGCTGGGGTCTGGTTATGCCAATACCAAAATTTCCGTCAATTAAAAGCATATCCGCTTGTTTGCCAACCTTTTTTTCCAAGCTTAAAACCGCCTTTTCCATTGCCAATTTTGTTGCTTGCAAAATGTTTATTTTATCAATTATTCTTTCACTCGCTATTCCTGTTCCCCACACAAACCATGGACTACTTCTCAATAGTTTATAAACTTTTTCTCGCTGTTTTGCGCTTAACTTTTTTGAGTCCCTGTTTTTAATTTTGTCCGCCAATTGGCGGATTATATTTTTGCCTGCCCCGTAGGGAGCTTGCTCTCCTTCGGGGACTTTTGATTTTTGGCTTTGCTTAGAAATTAGAAATTCGGATTTAGGATTTGCTGGACAAGTTAGAGCGACAGCGAAAACTGGACCGGCCAATGGTCCTCTTCCCACTTCATCAATTCCAAAAACAATTTTCTTGCCCCCGCACCAAAAATGTCTTGACGCAAACTTTTTACAAACTAATTCTCGTATTTTATTTTGGCGCGAAGGTGAATTTTGCATAAAAACTGATAAGATGTATAATAACTTAATCTTTATTATAAACTTTTTTAATTATTTTTAAATTTTTTGTTCTGCCATTTTCAACTTTTAATTTTTAATTTTTAACTTGGCTGGACAGAGAGAGGAATATGCCCTCATCAAAAGATATTTTAAACCAGTCCGATATTGAAGAAGAATTAAGAATGGCCAGTTTGCAGGGCAGAGAGGCCAGTTTTGAGGATAAAATTATCTCTTCTTTAATACTAAAAAAAAGAACAGTTGAATCAGGTATAAACCTTAAAAACGCCATTGTAATGCATATTATCTCGCTGGAAGAAACCACAATAAATGGCTCTATTAATTTAACCGGCGCTGTGGTAAAAGAATCTTTTTATGCTGGTTCAGCTGTGATTGAAGGAGATTTAATTTTGGTTGACGCAAAAATAAGCGGGGTTTTAAATTTAATTTCCACAACCATAAGGGGCTCTTTGGACGGAACCGGCATGATTATTTCTGGGTTTTTAAGTTTAACAAGGTCTCAAATAAAAAATGACGTTATTTTAAGAAAAACAAAAATAAACGACGCTTATCATGTTGGTTTAATTGTAAAAGGCGATATTTATATGAGAGACGCTATGATAACCGGTTCTTTTAACGCAGAAGAGGCCATTATTGAGGGCTCTTTGGATATGGTGAACTCCTATGTTGTCAATAATGTTAATTTAAAATCAGCCCAAATTGAAGGCAGTTTAATAACTAAAAACGCCAATTTTAAAAGCGGGATTGATTTAACCAACACAAAAAGCAAAGAAGTAATTGAATAATTTATATGGAAGGAAGCTTTACCCATTTGCATCTCCACAGCCATTATTCGCTTTTGGACGGGTTGCCAAAAATAGACGACATTTTAAAGCGAGTAAAGGCGCTTAATATGACTGCTGTGGCAATAACCGACCACGGCGTTTTATATTCTGCTGTGGAATTTTACAAAAAAGCCAAGGCCGCGGGCATAAAGCCCATTATTGGCTGCGAGCTTTATATTGCCCCCGAGGGAATGTTAAACAAGCGCCCCAACATTGACGACAAACGCCACCACTTAATTCTTTTGGTAAAAAACGAAACTGGCTATAAAAATTTAGTAAAGCTTGTTAGCAAGTCCCATTTAGACGGTTTTTATTACAAGCCCAGAATTGACAACGAACTTTTAGAAAAACATTGCCAAGGGCTAATCGCTTTGTCCGCTTGCATCCAGGGCCAAATTCCAAAAGCTATCATTAACAATAAAAAAGATGAAGCAACACAGCTTGCTGTGAAATACAAAAAAATGTTTGGGGAGGGTAATTTTTATTTAGAGCTTCAAGAGCACCCGAACATTAAAGAACAAACCAAAGCCAACCAGGGGCTTATTGAGCTTGCAAGGGAATTGGATATTCCCCTTGTTATAACTAACGACTGCCACTATTTAGAAAAAGACGACGCAAAGGCCCAAGATATTTTAATGCAAATTAACACAGGCGCAAAATCAGCCGATAAAAAACGACTTTCAATGATGGACGAGGACTTTTCAATGAAACCTCCTCAAGAAATGGCGGATTTTTGCGAAAAATTTGGAGTAAAAGAGGCCTTTTTAAACACGCAAAAAATCGCGCAAGAATGCAATTTTGAATTTGAATTGGGAAAAACCAAACTCCCCTCTTTCCCCACTCCAAACAACGAAACCCCAGAAGAATATCTAAAAGAATTAGCTTACGTTGGCCTTAAAAAAAAGAAAGAGCAATTTCCAAACGAAAAAGAAGCAAAAGACAGGTTGGAATACGAACTTTCGGTTGTTAATCAAACTGGATTTGCGGGATATTTTTTAATTGTGCAGGATTTTGTTAATTGGGCAAAGAACAACCGCATAGTCGTGGGCCCGGGCAGAGGTTCGGCTGGGGGCTCTTTGGTGGCTTTTTTATTAAATATTACCGAAGTCAATCCCTTGCAGTATGAACTTTTATTTGAAAGGTTTTTAAACCCAGAAAGAATATCAATGCCCGACATTGATTTGGACTTTACTGACAGGCGAAGAGATGAGGTTATAAACTATGTGGCAGAAAAATACGGCCGAGACCATGTGGCCCAAAATATCACTTTTGGGACAATGGCTTCAAGAGCGGTTATCAGGGACGTTGGCAGAGCAATGGAACTGCCTTATTCATATTGCGACCAAGTTGCCAAAATGATACCCCAAGGGTTTTCTTTAAATGATTGTTTGGAAAAAGTTTCCGAGTTCCGCCAGTTTTACGACACAGACGCAAAAGCCCGGGAGCTTATTGATTTTGCTAAAAAATTAGAGGGCTGCGCCAGGCACGCTTCAACCCATGCTTGCGGAGTGGTTATTTCCAAAGAACCATTAGACCAAATTGTGCCCTTGCAACACCCTTCACAAGGGGAACAAACAATTGTCACCCAATATGAAATGCACGCCATTGACGACCTTGGGCTTTTAAAAATGGATTTCTTGGGCTTGAAAAATTTAACCATTATTGAGGACGCATTAGCAAGGATATATAAGGTGCACAACGAAACCATTGATTTAGCAAGTATTCCTTATGACGACCCGAAAACTTACAAACTTCTCCAAAAAGCCCAAACCACATCAATATTCCAATTAGAAAGCAGCGGTATGAAAAGATATCTAAAGGACTTAAAGCCAACTGTATTGGAAGATGTTGTTTCAATGGTGGCTTTATACCGCCCCGGCCCCATACAATTTATTCCCGACTATATTGAACGAAAATCCGGTAAAAAACCAATTGAATATATGCACCCAAAACTTGAGCCAATTTTAAAGAAAACTTATGGCATTTGCATTTATCAAGAACAGCTTATGCAAATTGCCAGAGATGTGGCTGGATTTACTTTGCCAGAAGCAGACACCCTGAGAAAAGCGATTGGCAAAAAAATCCCCGAGTTATTGCGCGCCCAAAAAGATAAATTTGTGGAGGGTGTTGTTAAAAATGGCTCTTCAAAAATTATTGGGGAACGGCTATGGGAGTGGGTTTTGCCCTTTGCCCAGTACGGATTTAATAAATCGCATTCCGTGGCCTACGCAATTATCGCCTACCACACCGCCTATTTAAAAGCCCACTACCCGGTGGAATTTATGGCCGCCGTTTTAACTTCTGAAAAATCGGATGTGGAAAGAATCGCTTTTTTAATTGACGAATGTAAAGATATGGAAATTGAAGTTTTACAGCCCGATATCAATGAAAGTTTCCGCAATTTTTCCGTGATTCCCAAAGAAAAAAAGATTAGGTTTGGGCTTTTAGCCATTAAAAATGTTGGTGAAAATATTGTTGACACTATTTTGCAAGAAAGGAAAACCAACGGGCCTTTTATTGATTTTGCGGATTTTGTTTCTCGCATTGACACAAAGGACTTTAATAAAAAATCAATGGAGGCGTTAATAAAAACCGGCGCCTTTGATAAGTTTGAAGAAAGAGGAAAACTTTTAAATAACTTAGAAGATATTTTAACTTTTAATCGGGAAATCCGCAAAAATAGAGCCAGTTCCCAAGCAAGCTTGTTTGGAGCAATCGCGGTTTCTGCTCCGGCTTTTCAATTAAAAGACGGCCCTCCGATTCCCGACAAACAAAAATTGGACTGGGAAAAAGAGCTTTTGGGGCTTTACATTTCTTCACATCCGTTAGAAAATGTAAAAAGCTACTTGCAAAAGAAAGCGTTGCCCATAAAAGAACTGAAAGACCAGTTTCCAAGGCAGAAAATAAGAATCGGCGGGGTAATTTCCACTATCAAAAAAATCCTCACCAAAAACGGCCAGCCAATGCTGTTTGTTAAAGTTGAGGATTTAACCGACAAAGCCGAGGTGGTTGTTTTTCCAGCTATTTTGGAAAACAATTTAACAGCTTTTCAAGAAAACAAAATTGTTCTTATAACCGGCAAGGTTGACTTTCGAGACAACTCCCCCAAATTGATTTGCGAGGAGATTGAGGAAATACTTGAAGCGTAAAAAAATATCCTGCAAGGGGAAAAATGCAGGATAAATAAAACACAAGATGTATTTCAACTTTCTTCTAGATCTTCCGGAATCTCTGTGTCCTCAACTTCATCCTGAAGATTCTCAGCGTTATCTCTAATCTCGCCGCTTAATCTTTTTGCTTCACCAAGAGAGCACGACATATCAATGTTTATCTCTTTATTCTGGCTAGCGATTTCTTCCATCGCTCCCAACATTCCTCTAATCTCCGCTGCCACCTCACGAATTTTCCATAATTCTGAAAGTATTTCTTTTTGTGTTGTTGGCATAACAAGACCCTCCAAATTCCCCTTTTCAAAAACTAACTTAAACTTAACTCAAAAAAAATTATGTCAAGCAACATTGAAAAAATTAGGCATTCACTAAGCCACATAATGGCAACGGCAGTTAAAAAACTTTATCCGCAGGTTAAATTTGGTATTGGACCTGCCATTGACAACGGATTTTATTATGATTTTGATTTACCCGCCGAAACCTCTGGCGAAGGCGGGTTTTCTTCCGTTGACTTACCAAAAATTGAAAGAGAAATGCGAGAATTAATAGCGCAAAACCTGTCGTTTGAACAAAAAATGCTTTCTGTTAGCGAAGCAAAAAAAATATTTAACAACCAACCCTATAAACTTGAACTCATCTCCGAGCTAACCGACTCCCGATGTCGGGAAGCTTCCCGACATCGGGAGTCGGTAGAAGTGAATTTCTTGTCTATTTATACAAGCGGGAATTTTGTTGATTTGTGTGCAGGTCCGCATGTGGCCAACACCAAAGAAATCAATCCTCTATCGTTTAAACTAACCAAGTTAGCGGGGGCTTATTGGCGAGGAGATGAAAAAAACAAAATGCTAACCCGCATTTACGGCGTGGCTTTTGCCACCGAGAAAGAACTAACCGATTATTTAAAAATGATAGAGGAGGCGGAAAAACGCGACCATCGAAAACTTGGCAAAGAAATGGACTTATTTTTAATTGACCCGATAGTTGGCATGGGCTTGGCTATGTGGCAGCCAAAAGGCGCTATGTTATGGCGAATTATGGAAGATTTTTGGTATCAAGAACATTTAAAACACGGCTATGAATTAGTGAGAACACCCCATATTGGCTCAAGAAAACTTTGGGAAACATCCGGGCATTGGGGATTTTACAACGAAAGTATGTATCCGCCGTTAGAAGTGGGCCAAACTCTAAAAGAAGCGCAAGCGGGCAAAAAATCAGAAATTAAAGAAGAATACTTATTAAAGCCAATGAACTGCCCGTTTCATGTTTCCATTTACAATTCCAAGCCGCGAAGTTATCGGGATTTGCCAATTAGGTGGGCGGAATGCGGCACAGTTTACAGATATGAAAAGTCAGGCGAGCTTTCCGGCTTAACCAGAGTGCGGGGCTTTACCCAAGACGACGCCCATATTATTTGCGCAAAAAACCAAGTAAAAAACGAATTAAAAAGGGTGGCTGATTTTATTATTTTTATTCTCAAAACATTTGGGTTTAACGACTTTAATGTTTATTTATCTTTAAGAGATCCAAACAACAAAGAAAAATATGCAGGCAATGACGAGGGATGGGAATTTACCCAAAAAGTGCTTGAAGAAGTGGCAAAAGAACAAGGGCTAAACTATAAAAAAGAGGAGGGTGAGGCGGCTTTTTACGGGCCAAAACTTGATTACAAAATAAAAGATTGTCTGGGCCGGGAATGGCAATGCTCCACTCTACAATTTGACTTTAACTTACCCGAGAGATTTGATATGACTTTTACCAACCAAAAAGGCGAAAAAGAAAGGCCTTATGTTTTACACCGAGCTTTATTTGGCTCTTTTGAAAGATTTATTGGCGTTTTAATTGAACATTATGCCGGCGCTTTTCCTGTTTGGCTGTCCCCCATTCAAGCCATTGTTTTGCCAATTGGGGAAGCTCATCAAAAATACGGACAGGAAGTTTTAAATTTATTAAAGCAAAATAATATCAGGACCCAAATAAATTTGAACAACGACACCATTGGCAAAAAAATACGCGACGCTGAAATGCAAAAAATTCCTTATATTTTAGTTGTTGGCGATAAAGAGATTGGAGGGGCATCTGTGGCAGTTCGCTCTCATAACGAGGATTTGGGCGTGATGATAATTGATAAATTTATTGCTATAATTAAACAAAAAGTCGAGAATAAAAGTTAAAAATAAATCCAAAGCTCAAACATCAAATGCCAAATCAAATCCAAAACTCAAATGATTAAAATTTGAATTTTGGATTTTGAGCTTGGTTTGTCATTTGGATTTTATGCTCGCATGTTCAAAAAAATAATTTTTCTCTTATCTATCGCATTAGTTATTGCCACAACAGGCATTGTGTTAGCCCAAGAGGCAACAGATAACGCCACAACCGTTCAAGAAGAAACAATCACAGCCCAGGATTTAGGTGTTGGGGAACCAACCTTTCTTCCTGATAGCAAATTTTATTTCTTAAAAAACTGGAAAAACACTATCCAGTCAATTTTCACTTTTGGGCAAGTTAACAAGGCCGAACTAAACTTAAAAATAGCTTCAGAAAAGCTTTTAGAAGCGCAAAAATTAGCTGAAAAAACAAACAATCCCCAAATTTTGGAAAAAGCCACCGAGCTTTATAATAATCAGGTTGAAAAAATCAACGAAAATATTGATAAATTTAAAGGCACTGCAACCACAAGCGAAGCTATTAGCAAATTTCTTGATAAATACACCAAACAACAGATTTTGCACACCCAGATATTAGATAAACTTGAAGGAAAAGTTCCCACCTCCACAATGGAAAAAATAAGAGAAAACACGGAAAGACATTTAGAAAAATTTGGGCAGGTAATGCAAAAATTAGAAGACAAAAACCAAATTCAAGAAAGATTGCAAACAGCCCTTGATAGCATAAAAGACACCAACTTAAAAGAAATAAAAAATTTAGAGGTGCTCCAGCAAATAAAAGAAAGATTCCCCAGCTCCACCCAACAGCAAATCCAGCAGTCAATAGAACAGGGGCTTATGCAGTTAAGGGAAAAGTTGAAATTGATGCCCTTAAAAGACCAGGAAAAAGTGAGCAATTACTTAGAAAAAATTCAGGGGACCATTGAAAAGAAAATGGAAATTATAAATAATGTAAAAAATGCCCTGCCAAGCGGCTCAGCCATAATGCAAAAAATACAAGCTGTAAAAGAAAAAATAGAAGGCAACACCACAAACACTAACTCCTCTATTGTTGGGGGAGATAAAGACGAACACGGCTGTATTGGCTCAGCTGGATATTCTTGGTGCGAATTGAAACAAAAATGCTTAAGAATATGGGAAGAAAAATGTGAAACAGAGCAAGAGCAAAACCAGGGAACAATTCAAAATCAAGAACAAAACCAAAATCAAAACCAAACTCAATCCCAGCAAGGCCAGCAATAAATTTCTCCTAATCCTCTAAAAGGGGTCGCCCGTCTCTGCTAATTAGCAGAGAGCGACCTCTTTTTTGTTGGCCAAAAATATGCTTAAATCAAAAAATATACGATACCACATCATTGTTTTGGGTTTACCCCACCCCAGTAGTAGAGCAAAGCTCGCTACAGAGCAAGAATGAATAAATCTATGGAAAAATATCATATCATTACACTGGGCTGCCAAATGAATAAGTCAGACAGCGAAAGAATTTCCGCGGTATTAGAAAATATTGGATACAAAAAATCCCCTATTCCAAAAGGAGCAAGTTTAATTGTAATAAACATGTGTTCAGTTAGGCAAGATGCTGTAAAAAAAGTTTACAACTTAATCCCAAATTTAAAACCAACGAAAATTATTATTACTGGATGCATCTTAAAAAAAGATAAGGAAATACTTACCAAGATGGTTGACTATATTTTTAACATCAAAGACCTCGCCAAACTTTCAAAAAAAATATTAAAAATTATTGATGTCCATAATACTTCATCGCTATGTAGTAGTGAAGTAAAAGGGTTAGATTATTTAAAAATAAAACCCAATTATAAAACTTTTCCCAAGGCCCTTGTGCCAATTTCTTTTGGCTGTAACAATTTTTGCTCTTATTGCGTTGTGCCTTACACAAGAGGCCAAGAAATACGCCGGCCAGAAAAAGAAATTTTAAAAGAAATAAAAGAGTTAGTGGTAAAAAAATATAACCACATCACGCTTTTGGGTGAAAATGTGAATTATTACGAACAAAAAGTCAAAATTCAAAAGGCAAAAGGCAAAAGTGTAGGCCAAAAGGCAAAAGTTTTAAAGACAAACAAAAACGACTTTGTAGAACTACTAAGAAAAATTACGGCTATAAAAGGAGACTTTAAGGTTAATTTTATGGCAGCTAACCCAAGTAATTTTAGCGATGAATTAATTGAAGAAATTGCCAAAAATTCCAAACTGGAAAAATACTTACATTTGCCCTTGCAGTCAGGAGATAATACAATTTTAAAAAAAATGAAACGGCCATACACAATCGCGCAATATCTAAAATTGATTGCTAAAATTAAAAAGCAAATCCCCGATGTTAAAATTGTAACGGATATTATCGTGGGGTTTCCTGGGGAAACAAAAAAGGCCTTTGAAAATACCGTCAATGTTTTTAAGAAAGTCGGTTTTTATCAGGCCTTTATAGCAAAGTATTCTCCCCGAGCTGGGACAGCCGCCTTTTTTATGAAAGACACCGTCCCAGCCGAGGAAAAATCCCGCCGCGAACAAATTTTACTCAATCATCTCCACAGGAGACATTAGTAAAATTTCGCCAGCGCGCCAACCCAAATCATCCGCCGAAAATTCGCACCCAATCCTACCATTTAGTATTTCCATATTACGAAAAGAAAGAACCCTTCGATTCGCAGAAATTGTTCCTTTCGAAAGTCGGTCAATAACTTTTTGAAAGTGCTTCTGTTCGGTTTCAAAAGGAACAAAAGGTATTGAAGCAATTTCGAAATACTGCTGTTCACGCCCTTCCCAAAGTTTAACGGTTCTAACAAGCATGCCAAACCCCCCTTTCATTTATTAAGCTTTTCTATGCGGAACAATTATAAACTAAAACAAAATATCTCTAAAAACAAGATAGTAGTCATTCTTGGCCCAACAGCCAGCGGGAAAAGCGATTTGGCTATAAAATTAGCTCGCAGGTTCAACGGCGAAATTGTTTGCGCTGACTCACGCCAAATCTATGCTGAAATGCCAATCGGCACCGCTTCACCTCCACTGGTAAGACCGGTGAAAGTTTTCACTGGTCTTACCAGGCAAAGCCCACGGGGGACGATCCCCCGTAAAATTACCCGTAAAGCCCACGGGGGACGATCCCCCGTAGTATTCAACGGTGTGGCACATCACCTTTTTGGGGTTGTTTCGCCAAATAAACCGCTTAATGTAGCTACCTACAAAAAAATGGCGGAAAAAACCATTAAAGACATCCAAAAACAAGGAAGAACGCCATTTTTGGTTGGAGGCACAGGGCTTTACATAAAAGCCATTGTTGACAATTTGCAGTTTCCAAAAATTAAACCCAGCGCAAAGATGCGAAAAAAGTTAGAGCAAAAAACCGCCACAGAGCTTTTTGCTATTTATAAAAAAATAGACCCAAAAGGCGCTTTGCAAATAGATAAAAATAACAAAAGACGGCTTATTAGGGCCATTGAAGTTTGCAAAATAACTGGTGAGCCGTTTTGGGCTCAAAGGCAAAAATCCGCTCCCCTTTTTGATATTCTGCAAATTGGCATTAATCCACCAAAAGCAGAACTTGAAAAAAAAATAAAAAAACGAACTGATAGAATGTTTAAACAAGGCCTTGAAAAAGAGGTTAAAAAACTGGTAAAAAAATACGGCTGGAATAGGGTTTTACAAAACACCATTGGCTACTCCGAGTACAAGGAGATTCCCTCCTTGTATGGGACAAGGAGTGAACCTCCTTACAACCTTTGCAAAAAAACAGAGAAAGAGCTGCGAGAGATTATTTCCTTGCATACAATTCAATATGCCAAACGCCAAATGACCTGGTTTAAAAAAGATAAAAAAATTGCTTGGGTAAAAAGATTATCCCAAGCAAAAAAAGTTATTGCCTCTTTTTTAAACCAGAAAAAAACAAACAACTAATAGCGCAACCGGAATCGCAAGAGTGAAAAAACGGAAAAGATTAAAGTTTAACCTATCTATTCTTCTTATTAACTCTTCCCCAAGCCGTTCAATTTCTTCGTTGTTTTTCTCTCTCCCAACTTTCCTCCTAATTGATAAAAAAAGATCCCAAAATGTCATATCCTGCGTTGCATAATCCATCTCGTTAACCTCCTTTTTAAAAAGCTAATTATAGATTTTTTTGATTAAATCTTGCGCGCCATTAACGCCAAAAACTCTAAAGAAAAACTCAAACTTTTCCTCCAATTCTTTCCTTATGGCTTTTATGTCTTCTTTTGGCATTTGCCAAAGATTCCTTTTAAACACCCCGATGGATTTTTTGCGCATAACTTTTATAAATTGGGCGTAAGTTTCAAAATTTTTTCTTTCTTCTGTGAAATTCTGCTCCACCCAGGAATACATTATTTCTTTTAACTCTTTGGGGAAGTAGCGGCTATCAAAAATAATGTCTGTGAATAAAGTTGATAAATGAACCTCTAAAACTCCGGATTTTGCCAAACCCACAAATTGATTTTCTTGCAAGGTTGAAGCCCCGTGTTGGACAACGCCAGCCACTCCGTATTGTTTGGCAACCCTTCCTAATTGCTTTATATTTTCAAAATCTAAATCAACGTTCTCAACCACACCAGACGTTAAAACCCTTCCCCCATGCCTTGTGCCTGTTTGGCAAGCCACTTTTGACAATCCCTGAACGCTTTTTAAAAATCGCTCCAATTGCTCTGTTGTGGTATTTTCCCCCCCAATACTGTTCACTTCCCCGCCCACAGCCATTTCAATTCCCTGTGGCTGGTTTTTTTTAATAAACTGAAGTAAATTGCTTGTTTGTTTTATATTTTCCTGAAAATCCAATCCAGAACAGTCAATGTCAATATTAAAAAAACCCGCCTTGATTGATTCTAAAACTAAACTTTTCAGGTCATTTATTGACTCATCGCTTGCGTCTTTTAAATAAAAATGGTCGCCCTGTAAAAAAACCTGGCCTTTATATTTTTCTTTAATACCAGCTCCCAAAACGCACAAAGCAAATTCTTGAGGCGTTTGTCTGGTGTATTTCATTTCTGACCTGGCAATTTCAAGAATAAAAGCGCCAGCCAACATTTTTTTAGCGACTTTAAAAATGGAGCAAGCCACGTCAAAAGTTAAAGTCCTTACATTAAAAGCTGGCGCCGATAAATTAGTTATATTACCTTTGGCAATTTCTTTATAAAGCGGAGCTATTGAAGCTAAAAAAATTCCTTTTTTTAGAGCTTTTTCTTTTACTTTGCTGTAAATTTTAGCCCTATTCTTTTCTGGGCCAAAAATGTATTGTTCAACTATCTTGCGGATAGAAATTTCAAGAAACAATTTCCAAGAAACAAACAAATTAAAAATCTCAAATCACGAGCATAAAAGAACATGTTTGAAATTTTGAATTTGGATTTTGTTTGTATCTTGTTTCTTGTATCTTGTTGCTTAATTTTTTAATATTTTCTCTAAAATCTCTTTTACTGCTTCGGGTTTTGCCTTTCCCTTACTCTTTGCCATAACTTGGCCAATCAAAAACTGCAAGGAAGCTTGCTTGCCTCTTTTGTAATCTTCTGCTGGTTTTGGATTTTCTTTTACAACCTCTTTGGCAATTTTTTCAATTTCCGCAACATCAGAAATTTGCGACAATCCCTCGTCTTTAATAATGTGGGAAGGGTCGTTTCCGGTTTGGGCCATTTTAGCTAAAACAATTTTGGCAATTTTGCTTGAAATTTCATTTAAGTAAATCTTTTTAATAAATTCAGCAAAATTTTCTGAGCTAAACTTTAAATTTTCGTCCCCATTTTCCTGTCCCAAAACATCGTTTATCAAATAATTTGAAGAAATTTTTGCCAATTTTTTTGCTTCTGTCTCCTTTAAGTCCTTTCCCTTTTCCGACCCAACCCACTCCCTTAATTCCGACATTGTATTTTCAAAAAATCCGGACAACCATTTTTTGCCAATGAAAACTTCAATATCCTCCTTGCCCAGCCCATACTCTTTTTTAAATCTTTCTCTTTTTTCACTTGGCAATTCTGGCAACTCCGCCTTCACGCTTTTTATAAATTCTTCGCTTAAATTTAAAGCAGGCAAATCTGGTTCTGGAAAATACCGATAATCATGGGCTTGTTCTTTTTGTCTTTGGGAAAAAGTGATTTTTTTTGCATCGTGCCAGCCCCGAGTTTCTTGAATGACTTTTTCGCCTTTTTTCAATATTTCCGTTTGCCTGGCTATTTCATACTCAACAGCCGCTCCAGCCACTGCAATTGAGTTTAAATTTTTAATCTCCACTTTTGTCCCAAGTTCATTTTTGCTTTTTGAATTTTTATTTTTGATTTCACGAAGCGATATGTTCACTTCGCACCTCATCTCCCCTTTTTCCATATTGGCTCCAGAAACATCTAAATACCTTAAAATAAGCTGGAGCTCTTTTACAAATTCCTTTACCTCCAAAGCCGTTTCAAAATCCGGCTCGGTTACCAATTCCATTAAAGGCACTCCAGAACGGTTAAAATTAACCAAAGAATAATCTGCCCCATCAGAATGCATTAAACTGCCCGTGTCTTCTTCCATATGAATTCTGGTGATATTAATTCTTTTTGTTTCAGGTTTTTGGCTTTTATTTTCTATTTTTATGTCAAGATACCCTTTTTCGCTCAATGGAACTTGATACTGAGAAATTTGATAGCCCTTTGGCAAATCCGGATAAAAATAATTTTTTCTTTCAAAAAAGCTTTGTTTGTTAATCTGGCAATTCAGAGAAAGCGCGGTTTTAACCAATTTTTTTATTGCTTCCTTATTGGCCACAGGCAAAACACCCGGGTGCGCCAAACACACCGGACAAACATTTTTGTTGGCCCCAGTTTCGCCAGAATCGTTTTTACACGAGCAAAACATTTTGGAATTCGTGTTCAATTCTATGTGTATTTCAAGACCAATTGTGGGTTTGTAAAGCATAATTCAAAATTCAAAGGGTAAACTTCGAAGTTGCAAATATAAATGCAAAAGTAAAATAACTTTTAACTTTTGATTTATATTTTTGACTTTTGATTTTTGACTTTTGATTTTTTTCTATACTCTTTTGCTATCTCCACGCTTGAACTTGCGCCAATAATATCCGCTCCCGCTTCAACCATCATTAAAGCGTCTTTTAGGGTTTTTATTTTTGATGAGGCCTTTATTAGAAGTCCGGGAGCCGCTTGTTTCATTATCTGGAGATGCCTGGCTTTTTCTTTTAATTCAACGCGATCTAACGGGTCTTTTTCCGTTGCTGTTTTTACGCAAATGGCTCTCGCCTTTTTCACAATTTCGCTGGCCTTTTTAATTTCCTCATCTGTTAAATACCCTGAGCCAATAATAACCTTTGTGGGCAATATCTTGCAAATCTCTTTTAGGTCGGCTAAAACTTCGCTGTATCTCTCGTATTTGATATCAATAACATTAATAACCACGTCAAGTTCATCAGCCCCGTCTTTTTTTGCTTTCTGGCAAACTTCCATTCTTTTAAAATGAGGGCTCAAGCCCATTGGCGGGTCAATTAAAACCACAACTTTTATTTTAGTTCCTTTTAATTCTCTTTTAACCACGCTCACCCACTGGGGGTTAACATCAACCCCGCGAAAGCCATAATCCTTGGCTTCTTGGCAGGTCTTAACTATGTCTTTTTCTGTGGCGTTATGTTCAATATTAGTGTGGTCTATCATTTTTATAATATTTGGAATTTTTTTTGTTGCCATAAATTTTTTGTTTATTTAGCCATTGTAGCAAATTTTCCATAAGAAAAAAGGGTTGGTTATGTAATTAAATTTTAAAATATTAAGCGCATATATTTAGAATAACGCAACATTGCGCCATATACTATCATTCTATATTCAAATTTGAAAGCTCAGTTTTTGTTAAAAAACTGAGCTTTCTTTGGCGCTCTGCTATCTACGTTCCATGTTATATGTTCTATAATCCAAACTTCTTTCTCACTTCTTCATACATATCTTTATAAATATGCATAGAAACCGAAAAATGCGTGTAAGTGCCTGTTGCAACTCCAAGCTGATCGGCCATATATTTTTGCAAGCCCGTAAAAGCGTAAGCGTTTTCTGGCCAGGCATTATATAAATCATTTGTTTTCATAACCACAAACATATGCAGTTTGCCATCAACCAGCTGAGGATAGAACAACAAAACACAGGGCGAGGATGTGTCTTCTCTTTTGGGCCCAAATTTCATTAAGTCCCGATATTGTATCCAAGTGTGCATAACAACCGTTCTTCTGGTGGGATCTTTCTTTAAAATGTTTATGGCTTTTTCCACCTGGTCAATTCTGGTTACGCAGCACTTGCCCTCGGGTGAAATCTTTCTTACTTCCTCTTGCAATTCTTCTTCGCTTTCGGTAATCCCTGGCAAAAAAGCCCGAACCGCGCAATCTGGATAGCATCGCAAACGAGAAAAATACGTATAATCAAAGGTGTTTTCTTTTTCCTTGCCAGAGCCATTTAAAAATTTGTCAGCATAAGTGTCAGCCAACCCTTGGTTGGTGTTGGCTTTTTCGCTAATTCTTGGGCTTGCAAATGGCTCTGAAACCTTTATTAACAAAGGCAAGTCCTTTGTTTCAATTTGATATTCCGGGGCCTGAACATATCTTGTGTGCCCCTCCTGCATCATTAAAATGCAGGCCTTTTCCCATGCCTCCCCTAACGTTTTTGCCTCAACAATTCTTGTGTCGTACATATTTTTTTAATTTTTATTTTTATTTTTGACTTTTGATTTTTGACTTTTGATTTATTTAGTCGTGCCAGCCATAAAGGTTTTCTTCTGCTTCTGGCTTTTCTATTGTTTGAGTTATTTTTTTAAACAAAGGCGCGCCAGGCGTTTTTTCCGTTTCCAATATTGATTTTTGCTGTGATAGGGCAATATCGCCATCTTGCTCATAAGTAAGTTGATTTTTTAAGCATAGCTCGGCTTTTTGCAGTTCTCTCCCCAAATACATTGCGTGCTCCACTGTTTGCTCAAAATCCCCCACCATTTGCATTTGAGCGATTTTATAACAAATATCTTGAGCTGATTCCCCCACTACTTTTTTAGTTGTTTTGCCGTTTTGTAAATGTTCCACTATAATTTTTTTCTGGGCTGGCCTTAAATAAACCACAAAAAATCCATTTGGGTCTTCTTTCCAATCAAAAGGTCCTTTTGCTTCAACCTCTTGCACTTTGCTGGGCTCAACTTTTTCTCCGTTGTATATCCCCGTGTTTCTTGCCAAACAAACATCCACCGCCTGCATTATAATGTTTGAGTCGATTTCCCCGTTTAAATTTATTGGCTCAATTTGCGCCCTAAATCTTTCAATAATTTCAACATCCAAACCCTTTAATTGGGGCATATTGCCAACAGCGCCTATTATGGTTTTTTCTTGGTTAACTCCATTTTGAATTAAAGCTGTTATGGCCTGCTCCACAAAATGACCCTTTGATGGTTTTCCGCAAAGAATTAAAAACCGAATATTTGGATTGGCAACCACATTTTGAATAATCTTTTCAATTCCAATATTTTCGGTAACGCACTTGCCGCAAATTGCCACTTTTTCCATATCCAAATCAATTCCCTCAACTGTGGCATTTGTGCATACTGCCACCGGTGAATTTTTATTGCCAACATAAAATCTTCCCTCAACCTCTGGCCAGTTGCTTAAATCAATTGACCCCTTTTCTTGAGCTTGTTCTAACTTTTCTGCTTGAGAAAACTCGCCGTTTCCCTGAAATTCCTCGCTTATTCTGCTTGCTAACACTGTTTCTTGCTTGGCATATTTAGCGTTTTTCTTTGTTTGATATGTTTTCTCGCAAGGGCTTGAAAGCGTTTCAAAGGTTAAAGCGCACATTCTCATCCCTGAATACAAAACAACCGGCATCACTCCCAAATTTCCAAGCTCCATCACTGGCTTGCCATTCCAGCCCGGATCAAATCTGGCCGCTGTTGAATGCACCACTATCCCCAACCGGCCCAAAGAACTCCGACCATCTAAACGAGCCATCAAGTCATTGTCAATAAAAACATCTTCCATTGTTGCAGCCAAAATGAACTCGCCGGGCTGTAAAATAAACGGGCTATCATCAGCAATAACAATATCTTCCATAATGTCATTAATATCAAACGGCCTTTTTAAATCAATATACGGATAGCGAGATTGCTTAAAAACCTTG
>Ga0172375_10003420_pt1 | contig 24090 bp, 25 predicted proteins | sample LakKiv1m_FD_114537 | JGI IMG/M metagenome (GOLD analysis project Ga0172375, IMG submission 114537) | Freshwater microbial communities from Kabuno Bay, South-Kivu, Congo - kab_092012_11.1m | ecosystem: Environmental > Aquatic > Freshwater > Lake | place: Democratic Republic of the Congo... | reverse complement strand
CAAGGTTAGGCGAAACATGTAATCATGTTTCGCTTGCATAGATTTTAGCCCAGATTGTGCGAAATGTCCTAATTTTGCATAATCTGGGCAAGGTTAGGCGAAACATGTAATCATGTTTCGCTTAACCTGTATTCTGCGAAGTATAACCTTGTTTCAGTATAGAGCTTTGTTGAACCCCAAGTCAACTCCCCTATTTATTGTGGAAAAGTTTATTTTTTATTTCCTCCCATACGGTTCCCAATGTTTTAAACAAATTTTCTTTACACTCTTGCTTTTCTTCTCCCCAGCCCTGTTTGATATTCTCCACTACCCTATCAATATATTTTCCAAAACGCGGTTCTATTTTTTTTGAATAAAAGCCAGTCCCCCAGTCATTTATTTTTTCCCACTCCCCTGTTATTTTTTGCAAAATTCCTTTTGCTTCGCCCTCAACTCCATTGTATTGGACTAAAGCGTCCGGCACATTATTTGGGTTTTCTATTGGCGAGGTTTCTTGGTTAAAAATTGTAGCCAAAGAAAATTGCGCTGGCAATAAAAACAAAAATATCAAAAATAAAAAAATTTTAAAATTTTTCATAAAAATTACAACCAACAAGATACAATAACCAAACAAATTCAAAATATCAAATCACAAACATAAAAGAAAGTTTTTAATTTTTAATTTTAAGAATTAGGGTTTATTTGTATCTTTTTTCTTGCTTCTTTAATTCTGTTTATTGTTTTTTCTTTTCCCAAAACCGCCGCAATCTCAAATGGCCCAGCAGACGCTTTTTTACCAGATAATGCCGCTCTAAAAGGCCAAAGCATCTTTCCCCTATCGCCAAGTTCATTGGCAAAAGGCATTATAATTTCGTTTAATTTTTCTTTTGTCCAGTTCTGCTCATTTATATTAGAAATAACATTGGAGAGTTTGTCAAGAATAAGCAAAAGTTCGCTCTCCCCCGCTCCTTTCCATATTAAAAGTTCTTTTTCATATTCCAAATTTTCTTTAAAAAAGAAATCAATTAATTCTGGAATTTCCGATAATTTTTTTAATCTTTCTTGATACAGGGCAATCATCGGGGCTATTTTAGAAACTTCCTCCACTCCCCCACCCCCTATTAGATTTGCTTTAATTAAATAGGGCAAGCAAAGTTTTGTTAATTTATCTAAAGGCATTTTTCTTATAAAATAGCCGTTTAAAAAATCTAACTTTTGGGCATTAAAAATAGCGCCTGATTTTTGAATTTTTTCAATGGAAAAGGCATTTTCTAATTCTTTTATTGAAAATATCTCGTCTTTCCCTCCGGGATTCCATCCCAAAAACGCCAAAAAATTAATCATAGCTTCGGGTAAATATCCCTGTTCAATATAATCAGATACTTTAGCGGTAATGTTTGGGTCTCTTTTGCTTAGCTTGGCTCTTTTTTGGTTGAGTATTAGGGGCAAATGAAGATACTGGGGCGGTTCAATGCCCAAGGTCTTGGCCAACAGGATTTGGCGAGGGGTATTGGAAATATGCTCTTCTCCCCTAATTACATGACTAATTTCCATATTAAAATCGTCCACAACGCAAGCAAGGTTGTAAAGGGGTTCATTTAAATTTTTAGCTATTACCATATCTCCAAACAAAGAACCGTCATAGGTTATTTTTCCCTTTGAAAGGTCTTCAAAAATTACTTCAACTTTTGGAGTTTTAAATCTTATGGCCCCAGCGGTTGGTTGGAATTTTTGTTTTTCCAAAATTTCACTCTCTGTTAAATCAGGGCAATGGCATTTGTAAATTGGGGGTTTTCCCATGCTCAATCTTTCTTGTTTGAAGGCCTCTATTTCTTCTGGGGAACAGAAACACCAATAAGCGTTTTTGTCAACCAAAAGTTTTTCTATATATTTTTTATAAATTTCGCTTCTTTCGGATTGGCGGTATGGGCCGTATGTTCCTCCTCTTTCCAATCCTTCGTCGTAATCAAGGCCAAGCCAATTTAAGGACTCTTTAATGCTGTTTTCCCATTCTGCTTTTGACCTAACTTTGTCTGTATCTTCAATTCTAATGATAAATTTGCCGCCATACTTTTTAGCAAACAAATAATTGAAAAGCGCTGTTCTGGCTGAACCAATATGAAAAGGCCCTGTGGGAGATGGCGCCATTCTTACTCGGATATTTTTGACTTTTGACTTTTGACTTTTGACTTTCATGATAGGTATTCATTTAAATAATTAGCAATAATTGTCGTTGCTTTTGGTCGGCTAAAAATTTTTGAATTTTCAGCCATAGAAATTAAGGTGTCGGAAGGGTCAAATAATGCCCTTATTCTTTGCGCAAATAAGTGCGGTTTTAAGTTTTGTTCTTCAATAACCTCTCCGCATCCCAAATCGGATATTTTGTAGGCATTTTTTACTTGGTGGTCTTGGGCTGAGCCCATTAAAGGAATTAAAACCATTGGTTTTCTTGCAGAAGCAATCTCAAAAATAGCTCCCGCTCCAGCTCTTGATATGGCCAAATCGCACGCGGCCAAAGCGTTTTTTAACTGGTCTTCGTTTAAAAAAGCAAAACTGTGATAGTAATCTTTTTGTTCTCTTGTTAAAACAACATCTGCTTGGGCTTGAACTTCTTTTTGGTTGGCTATGCCTGTTTGGTGTATTATTTCAAAACTGCTTAAAAGGTCGGGCAAAACTTCAATAACAAGCTGGTTAATGGTTTGGGAGCCCTGCGATCCGCCCAGAATTAAAAGCAGAGGCCTTTGGCTTAAGTTGAAAAGTTTTTTTGCCTGGATTTTGCTTCCGCCTAAAAGAGATAATCTTATTGGGTTTCCCAGACAAATTGTTTTGTGTTTTGGAAAGTATTCGGTGTCTGGGAAAGAAGTAAAAATTTCCAAAGCCCATCTGCTGGTTATTTTTGAAGCAAGCCCTGGAGCTATATCGGATTCTTGCAGAATAAAAGGAATCCTTAAAAGTCCGCTGGCCAAAGCCACTGGAAAAGAGCCATATCCGCCCTTGCTAAAAACAACATCAGGAGCTGTAAAAAAAAGCCAAAAAATCGACTGGATAACTCCCAGAGGCGTTTTTAAGGCATCGGATATATTTTCAAAGGAAGGATATCTTCTTATTTTTCCACAAAGAATATTGACTATTTTGACTTTTTCTTGGGAAAGCAAAACTTCGCCGTGCTTGTTTTTTGGCCCTGCGTAGTAAATTTTTAAGTCAGTTCCGGGATAGATATTTCTTAACTCTCTAATTACAGCCAATATTGGGAATATGTGTCCGGCGGTTCCCCCGCCAGTGAATACGATTTTCATATTAGAAATTCTTAATTGAACGATGAATTTGTGAATTGCGAAATTTAGAAGTTTTTAAACTCCGTTAAATAAAATTTGAATACAAATTTTAATTTTAAATTTTTTGTAAAAAATTTAAAATTATTTAACGGGGTAAGTCTCCGTAAGCTCTAGCTTCGGCTTATCGCCTTGCCATCGCTAACGGCGGCTTACATTCAACAACAATCCCACTCCTATCAGTTCAGCCATTATATGCGAGCCCCCGTAGCTAAAAAATGGCAAAGGAACACCCCCCAACGGCAAAATACCCGCTATTCCTCCTATATTAGCAAGACCTTGCAGAGTAATCCAGCATATTACACCCAACGCTAAAAATCCTTCAAAACTTTGGCCTTTTCTTTTTGCCAGTTTAAGGCCTTTATAGCAAAGAATCAGGAAAAGAGAAATTAAAAAAATAGCGCCCAAAAATCCCAATTCTTCTCCCACCACAGCAAAAATTGAATCAGTAATTGACTCTGGCAAAAAGCCAAATTTTTGTCTGGACAACCCAAAAGAAAATTCGTTTCCCACGCCAAATATCTTGCCAGAGCCAATTGCAATGGTCGCTTGTTTTAACTGGTAGCCCTTGCCCAATGGGTCAAGGTGGGGGTTGAACATACTAATAACCCTGTTCCACCTGTATGGTTCAAACTTAGCAAAAGACAAAAATCCCGCTCCTCCCAGAAAAGCTATAACAATATAATGCCAAAAAGGGGCTTTGGAGGCAAAATACAGCAAAGCTCCCACAGCGCAAATAATTGCTAATGTGGTTAGGTCCTTTTGTAAAATTAATCCAGCAAACAAAATGCCCATTACCACCAAAAAAGGAATTAAAGGAATTTCTTGTTTTGACTTTCTTTCCGAAGAAAGCCAAGCGGATAAATAAAGAATAAAGCTTATTTTTAAAAATTCTGATGGCTGAAAAGAAAATCCAAGCAAGTTTAACCACCTATGGGCGCCTTTTGTTTCAATTCCAATATGGGGCAAAAGAACCAAGAAAACCAACAACAAATTTAATAAAAATAATATGGGAGCGATTTTTTTTAAAAGTTTTAAGGGCATTTTATAAGCAACAATTCCCAGCCCGCCTCCAATTCCAACCATTAAAACTTGATGCAAAAATATATACCAGGTGTTGTTGTATTGTTCCAAAGATAAAGTAAAAGAGGTTGTTCCAACAGTAAAAAGCCCAAAAATTAAAAGCAGGCCAAATACGCCAAAAATTAAATAATCCGGCTTTAATTTTTGGCGCGATGTTTTAGCTTTTTTCTGTAACATATCTTAGAAGTCGTTAATGAATGAGTCCGCTAAAAGCGGGCGAAATGAATTTACGAATTATTAGAACCCGATTAAACGCGACCGGCATTAGGGAACGTTTAATCGGGATATTCCTTTATATATTTTCTAAATTGCTCTCCCCTGTCTTTATAATCTTTAAACATATTAAAGCTTGCTGAGGCTGGTGAAAGCAAACACACTCCGTTTTTTGGAGTTTTTTTATAGCAAATTTTAATTGCCTCTTTCATTGTTTGCGCTTGAAAAAAATTAAGTTTAGCTTTCTTATTCCGTATTTGTATGTCTATATCGCGCAATATCTTTTGGCCAGTCCCCTTCCCTAAAATTATTAAATTTAAAACAGAACTTTTTAAAATTTCTTTGGCCAAATCTTTGTAGTCGCTTCCTTTGTCAGACCCCCCAACGATTAAAGAAATTGGTTTATTCTTAAAAGTTTTTAAGTCCAAAATTGTTGTTTGGGGAATTGTGGCCATTGAGTTGTCAAAAAATTCAATACCTTTAAATTTGCCTGCAAACTCCAAGCGATGAGGCAGTCCCTTAAAGTTTTTTATTGCTTGTTCAATCGCGCTATTTTCAATTTTAAAAAGTTTTGCTGTTTCAACAGCCGCTATTATATTTAATAAATTAAAATCTCCTTTTAAATTTATGTCTTTTTGGCTGATAATTTTAAATAAGCTGTTCTTTTTGGCCAAAGAAAAAGGAATTTTTATGGCCTTGCTTTTTTGGGCAATTTGTTTAACTTTTTTGTCTTGGGAGTTAAAAATTAAACAATCTTTTTTTGTTTGATGCAACGTTATATTGGCTTTGGAGTTTTCGTATTCTGTTTGGCTTTTGTAATAATCTAAATGGTCTTGCAATATGTTTAAAAAAACCGCAATTTGGGGAGATTTTTTTAAGTTTTGCAATTGGTGGCTGGAGAGTTCGTAGACGAAAACGGAGTTTTCGCCCTGAGCTTGTTGAAGGGTCATTAGTCGTTGCAAAACTGGCTTGCCAATATTTCCTCCCAAATAAACTTTTAGGCCTGCCTGTTTTAAAATTTCGTAAATTAGAGTTGAAGTTGTCCCCTTTCCTTTTGTGCCCGTTACTCCAATGATAATGCCGGGAAAATTGTCAAAAAATATCTCGGTTTGGGACGTTATCTGGGGGGAAAGAGTTAAACTCTTCCCGTCTCCGTTAAGGAAGGGGTTTAACTCCTTCCTTGGTATTCCTGGCGTCTTGATAATTAAGTCATACTCCCCTATTTTATATAAGTAATTCTCGCCTAAGTGTAGTTTTAAGTTCTTGTCCTTTGTTAATAAATTTTTAATTCTTAACTCAAAATTCCCTAATTCTTTTTTGTCTGCAATGCCAAAAACTTTTGCTGGAAACATTTTCCGCAAGGCCAAATAGTTATCAATCCCCTCTTTGCCAAATCCCAATATGAGAATTTTTTTATTTTCCAGTTTAGATAGCTTCATCCTTTAAAATACCACAAAACCACCCCGAAAAAAAGCGGGTGGAAAATTAAAAGGCATAGTCTATACGAGGGACTATGCCTTTTATTTGTGTGCTATTGTTGTGTTTCAAAAAATTGGCATTGGGAAGGTGCCTTGAAAAGCTTTTCCCAATAACCTTTCGGAACATCGTGGATGTTCTCAGCTACATATTTTGGCTGAAGGTTTAATTTTCGGAGCATCTTTGAAATAGTAGCCAATTTCTCACTCCAAAATTCTGGAAGCTCTGCTATTTCTTCTACCGCCATATTGAATCTGCAAGATGTCTTCAATACTTCCTCTTGTTTCGAGGAAGGAGAAATTTCATTTCTCCAACCGTAGCTGTAATGAGAACTCAAGCCAAGCTGTTGCCATAGTTTTCGAAGCCTGTTTTCGTCGACATTGGCATAAACTATTGCTTCTGTTATAGTCATACCCAGCTCGTGTGCTTTTCTAATTTTTTCCAGAACTTCGGGATCAATTTTACCAAAGACAGGACTTTCGCTTGCTTCCAAAGTCCTGTCTTCTACCAGTTCACTTCTATTCAAAGTATCTTCTCCCAACCAGTTGAAATGGCGGCGTTGAACACGTCTGTCTTTTTAAATCTCCATGTCCTGCCAGAACGAACAGCAGGAATCACACCCTTCTTCGCTAATATGCAAACCCAATCCGTGCTGGTTTTGAGATATTGAGCTACCTCATAAGCTGTCATCGTTTCGGAGAAATCGATCTCTTTGTTTTGTTCATCGCTCATCGCAATCTTTCCACTTCGGTCGCCTACGATTTTGATGAGTTGCAGTTTCTCGATTTCTGATCTTTTGAATCTCCATTCTCTACCACTCCTCCAACCAGGAATAATGCCTTCGCTAGCTTTTTTGTAGGTTTCGCATATACCAAGACCAAAATGAGTTGCCACTTCAGAGGCAGTCATTTCGTCAGGAGCAACGGGTTTTTCGCCGTCCCACCATTCTGCTTCGTGCCAACGTTTTAGAACACTCGATTGACTAACTCCAGCATATTTCGCAGCTTGCGCTGCGCTTACGCCCATTTTCCCAGTTTCATCTATCCTCTTCAATGCCTCCTCGTTTACACGCCTATTCTTTGGCTTCCAACCTAATCCCGACCAAAGTTTTGCGATAAACTCATCACAATATCTAACTCCAGCCTTCTTCTCTACATATTGAGCGCCATATGAAGGATCTCTGCTTAACATGAGAGCTTCTTTGACTGCTAAAATTAGCTCTGGCGTTAAAGGGATACGACGAGCACTTTGGGTGCCGTACTTTGGTTCCTTACCAACACTCTTGAGATATTTTGTTATTACGGCCCCTTCCTTGCAAGTATAAGCTACGGCTTCATCTACTGTCATGCCCAGACTGTAAGCTTCTAAGATTTTTCCCTCTTCATCAGACGAAAGTGTTAGTTCTATATCTTGCGCCTGAGATTCATAAAGTTTTTTCTTGTAAGTAGTTTCATCGGGCGTAGCATCATCAAGTTGTTTATTGGTTCTGAGAGCATGGTAAAGACCTGAATCAAAGACCTGGAGTTGCCCCCTAGACATTTTTCCATAAATGTCCAAATGGTTTCTGAAATAAACAAGAGGATTACCAAATTTCCTTGGGCTTTTGATTTCAGGAAATATCTCTTGAAACTGACCATTTTTTTTCAAAGCATCATGGAGACCACTGTCAAAAATCTTTAGCTCGTTTTGACTCATACCTCCATATATGTCCCTGTGCTTCTTAAAGAAAGTTAGAGGGTCTGTTTTCCGCCAATCTCGTTGGCCAAACTTGATTTCTAACCCTTCCTCTGTGAACCTAATATCTTTAATAGGTCTTTGAGGAATGATGATTTTGCCATCTCTGTTGTACCTCTCCCCAACCCCTGCCATCCTTTCCTGGATTTTCGGCACGATTGATAGTAGCTCTTCCTTAGAAATAATATGAAGCACATCGTCTTTCTTTCCAGATAACTGCTTCAATAGTAAAACATTATTTTCCCCGATTTCTTTACTCAAAATATCAAAGATCTCTGCGGTACTTAAAGGATTCTTTCCATCGTCATCTTCCGATAAGGAATCTTTGAAGAGATCCTCTTTCTTAACGGTCTTTTCTTGGTAATGACTCACGTCTTCAAAAAGGTCCTCAAGTTTCAAGTCTCTTTTACCAATGAGCTGTTCAAAGGTATCCACAGGTTCATCCGAAATAGGAGCGTCTAGTCGCATAGCTTTTTTCTCTGACCATGGAGAGTTCCATTTTTCCACTAAATCAGCAATATATTGATATTGGTGATCAAAGGAAGTGATACCAAACTCTTCTATACCCCTCTTAGCTGCATAGATAATTCTTTTTTTCTGTTTTTCAGAAAGTTCAGCATAACTATCAACTATCTCTTCAACACTAAGTTCTGTGAACATTTTCAACCCCCCTTACTAAACGGTTTATCTCGCTAAACAAAAAAGTTACTAATAAATCCACGCTTTGTCAAAATGACCAATTTAATTCCAAAAATGATTAGGATCAAGTTGGTCATTTTGACAAACCCATTTTTAAAGACCGCATTTTATGACACAATTATACCATATTGTCAAACGAAAATCAAGTAAATTCAACCTGAAAGCGCAACACTTGGCATATTAATACTAATGTTAAATTGAATTAAATGTTTTGAAAATACCTCTAAGGGAGTGAGAAAGTAGAGTCGTTTCCTTGGTCTGGCGTTAAGAGCATATTCAACTTGTCTTAATTCTTGTTCTGGCACGATTGTAAAATCTGTTTTTTTGGGATAATAATCTCTGATTAAACTATTGGCATTTTCATTGCTGCCTCGTTCCCAGGAATGATAAGCATTGGCATAATAGCACTTCATTTCTGTTCTGTTTTCTAATTCTGGCCAATCCAGGTTTTCAGAGCCATTGTCCATTGTCAGAGATTGCCTTAAATTCTTTGGTAATGCTGCCATTCTACCGCTTACCGCCTTAACAGTTGCCTGGCTGTTTTTAGCTTCAAGTTTAGTAATGAATATCATACCCGTTGCTCGTTCAACCAGAGTGTTAATTCCTGGCTTGTGGCCGCAGGACTCAACAGTGTCTGTTTCCCAGTCGCCAATTCGTTTTCTTTCATTGATAATGTCTAATCTTTGGTTAATTGAGGTTCCTTTGGGCCGTAACACTCGTTGGCAACGTCTGGCTCCTTTTGGTATTCTGCGTTTTCGTCGTCTTCTTAAGTATGGTCTTAGATCTTCACATCCTGGCTTGAGGTATCCCCAGCCATTCTGATGTATCTGGTGGTAAATGTATTGATAAATAGCTTCGTGGGATATGGCAAGTCCTGGATAATCAATTTCAATTCTGCCGGCTATTTGTTCTGGGGACCACCGTTGTTTCAAATGAGTAATGACATAGTTTCTGACTATTGGTGATTTAAGCCTGTCCTTTCTGCCTCGACTCTTTCTTTTGAGCAAAGCTCTGGTGTGAGCTGCTCTTGGCGTGTAGATATTGCGTTGGCTGATGTTTTTGGTGATTTCCCGGGAAATAGTGCTGGGGTTGCGGTTTAATTCCTTGGCTATTTGCCTAACTGATTTCTTTTCCCATACGCACAGCTGGATAAACTCTCGTTCTTCAATGGACAATTGTTTGTAAGGCATATACTCTATCTTACCAGAGTGTTGCGCTTACTTGTTGAACTTGGGTCAAGTCCTGCGCTTAAATAACCTCTGTCTCTCTAATCTTTTATTTAGGTTCAAATTCTATCCCAGGCATAAACAAAAACCCTCTTTTTTGAAAAAGGTTTTTTATTCTTGCTCGCTATCTGATATTACGATAATGTCAAATAATTTATCCTAGTAATCTAATAGCCACGCCGATAAAAGCAAGAACAATGCCAATTATCCAAAAACGCATTGTGATTTTTTCACGAGACCACCCAATGGCTTCTAAATGATGGTGAATTGGGGCGCATTGAAAAACTTTTTTATGCCAAAATTTTTTGGCAGTGAGCTGAATTATCACAGAGCCCGCTTCAATCACCAAAAGCCCTCCAATAATCGGCAAAACAACCAAAGAGTTGGTTAAAAAAGCCACAGCCGCCAACGTGGCGGTTAAACCAATGGTGCCGGTTTCACCCATATAAAAACGGGCTGGGGGTATGTTAAACCACAAAAAAGCCAAAGTTGTTCCAGCAATCACCGAACAAAACGCGGCTAAATTGTATTGGCTGTTGCTAAAAGCAATAATGGCAAATGCTGAAAACATAATAGCAAATACTCCTCCAGACAATCCGTCAATTCCGTCAATAATTCCCCCAGCCCAGCAAGCCAACGTTGTTATAATGAAAAGGGGCAAATAAAGAATTCCAATTTCTATTTCCCCGTCCCCGGGAATATGCAAAGAGTGCCAGCCAAGTTTGTAATAAAACCATAAAGCGGCCATAACAGCAATTAGCAAAATTGCAATTAATCTTCTTGTAAATCTTATGCCCCCTCCCGAGTATTTTCCTTTTTCCACCACTTGCCACAAGTCATCAAAAAATCCCAAAATTGACCCGGCAATTAAAATGGCCAAAGGCAGCCATGTTTGTTCTCTTGATAAAAAATTAAATTTTTGCAAGAGAATGTTGTTGGGGAAAAGATTGGCTAAAATTAAAAATAAAAAAGCGGTAAAAGCGGTTGTTACCCAAATTAAAAGTCCCCCAAAACGGGGCGTTGACACTTCTTTTTCTTTATGCAGGGCGTGAAAAACTTTGGCTTCTTGGCCGTTTATGGTTTTTGTTCTGGCTGTTTTTCTCCAAAGTTTATATTTAAAAAGAAAGTGGGTTAAAACAGGCGTCCAAGCAATGGCCAAAAAAGCTGAAAAAGCGCATAAAGAAAGAATTTTTATAACATTAATTGATTCCATGTTAGAAATTTTTAATAAATGAAATGAAATGAATTTAGAAGTTTTCACACCCCGTTAAACGCGACCTTGGGAGCTGTTTTGCTGGGGTTTATATTATCTATTTTTTGCACACCCCAAAAGCGTTCTCATATCGTCAAATCTTTTTTTTGAATTTAAGATAACGCCAATTGCGTATTCGTTTTCGTTGTTTTCATTTAGCTTCATAATAACCATTAAGCACTCCCCTGCTCTGTCTGTTGTGCCGGTTTTGCCCCCAATTATTTCTGGAATTTCTCCAAGCAGTTCGTTGGTGGTTTTTAAAGTTGAAACCATTTTTCCTTCTTTATATAGGGGGTAATCTTTTTGAGAAACAATTTTTAAAAATTCTAGATGATTAAAAATTAATTTTTTCGTTAATTTGGCAATATCGCTTGCCGTTGAATAGTTTATTTGGTCATGCAACATAGCCACAGCTTCTGGGTCAACGCCTGTGGGGTTGTAGTAATGAGTGTTTGTGAGGCCAAGTTCTTTTGCTTTTAGGTTCATTAAATCCAAAAACCCTTCTTCTCCAATAACTTTTGTTAAAGCGAATGCGGCGTCGTTGCTTGATTCAATGAGCATTATGGGAATTAGTTCTTTTACCTTCAGCATATCTCCTTCAAGCAAAGGGTTTAAGGTGTTGGCCTGAAGAGTGGCGTCTTTTGTGATGACGATGTCTTGTTCGTTTTTGTAAAATTCGCTTGCCACCAAATAAGTCATTAGTTTTGTTATGCTAGCAAGAGGCAGTTCGCTATGCGAATTTTTTTCAAGCAAAACAACATCATCTCCTTGTTTTTTAATTTTTGCAACCAAAAAACTTTCAGCAGAGATATTGTTTAACAAACAGGTTGACTCTGTGGTGGAAGTTGGGGGCTCTTGGTTTATTTGGGCTTTTAAAATGTCAGCTGGGATATTTTTTGCGTAGAAAACATTTCCCGCTTTTGTTTGCAGTAAATTTATGCCAATCCAAAATGGCAAGCTAACCGCTGTTGAAACTAAAAGCAAAGTATATTTATTCATTGGTTATTTGTTATTATTTTTTATTGGCTATTGGCCAGCCGGCCGTCAATTCGTCCCATATCTCGTGGAAAAGCGCTGGCTTCTCTTAAATTTTCAAGCCCCAAGATTTGTTTAACAACCCTTTCTGCTCCAAAAGCAAACCCGCCTTCTTTTGGCATGCCAAATTTAAAGGCCTGCAAGTAAAATTCAAAGTCCTCTGGCTTGTTGCCCCATTTTCTTATATTTTCCACTAATTGATCGTAATCATTTATTCTCTGCCCGCCTGTTGTAATTTCCAAGCCCCTTAACAAAATATCAAAGCTTAGGGTGTATTCTGGGTCATCTGGGCTGGGCATTGTGTAAAAAGGTCTCTTTTTTGTTGGGTAGTGGGTTATAAAAATAGCTTCGGAGTTATGCGTTTCTTTTGCCCACTGGCAGATTTCTTTTTCGTCTTCTGGGGTTAAATCCGGCTCTTTTGCGTTGTCTCTTTTTGTTCTTTCCAAAATTATTTGCTGGGCCTCTCGCATTTTTATTCGCGGGATATTTTTTTTAATTTCAGGAATTGAGACGTTTAGCAATTTCAATTCGTTTTCGCAAGAAAGCTCCACTCTTTTAAAGATATTTTTAATAATAGTTTCACAGGTGTCCATTAAATCTGTCCAAGACGCTATAAACCCCATCTCACCATCCAAAGTAACATATTCTGACAAATGTCTTGTGGTTACGCTTGGTTCGGCCCTGTAGGCCTTTGCCACGGTGAAAACCCGCTCAAACGCCCCAACCATTATTTGCTTGTAAAACTGGGGGCTTTGGCCTAAAAAAGCGTTTGAGTTATAATAGTCAATTTTAAAAATTTCAGAACCCCCTTCTGTGGCGGTTGGCACAATTGAGGGCGCTTGAAATTCAAAAAAATCCAAGCTTTTTAAAGTTTTTCTAAATTCGTCAATAACTTCTTCCTCAACCTTAAAAACCGCTTTTGTTTGCTCTGCCCTTAAAGTCAATGGCCTAAAATCCAATAAAACCGGCAATGAAAGCTCGGGAGTGTCTTTTAAAGCAAACGGCAAGTCCTGCGATTTTCCAATAAGCTCCACCTTATTTGCTTCGAGCTCCACTTTGCCGGTTTCAATTTCTGAGTTTTCCATTTTAGCTGGCCTTGTTTTAACTATGCCCTCAATTAAAACAATATCTTGCTCTTTTATGTCCGCGGTTATATTTGATTGCAAAACAACCTGCAAAATTCCAGTTCTATCCCTTAAATCAAAAAAAACAATTGAGCCGTGGTCGCGCCGCGTGGCAATTCTTCCCTCAACTGTTATTTGTTCCCCTATTTTTTGGGGAGTTTCTTTAATTAGGGTTCTTGTCATATTTTTAAAATGTTTTGGATTATTTTAAAAACCTGATTTGGCGTGTAATTGGTTTTAATTAAATAATCAATTGAACCAAGTTCAAGCGCTCTTTTTTTTGTTTCCATATCGTCGTAATTTGAAAAAGTTAAAACTTTTGTGTTTTTTATGGTCTCATCTTTACGGATTTTTTCCAGCAAATCAATGCCGTTTTCCATTGGCAAAAGAATGTCCAATAAAATTAAATCGGGTTTTTCTTTTTTGGCAATTACAAAGGCCTGTTCAGCTGACTTAGCGGAAAGAACGGTTATGTCTTTGCTGCCAAACTTTTCCAAATACATTTCCGTTAACAATGGCTCGTCTTCAACTATTAAGAGTTTTTTCATGGATATACGAAACGAACATGCAAATTTAATGCGAATATTGCGAATATACTAATCTACGAATTACTTTGGCGGTATTATTTTCACAAATTTTCTTTTCCCCGCTTTAATTGTCATGGGATATAGTTGTATTTTTTTTAGCCAGTCGGTTTGGATTTCGCCGTCTATCTCAACCGCATTGCTTGCAATTAACCTCCTTGCTTCGCTGTTTGAATTAGCCATTCCGCTTAAATGTAAAAGTTCTGGCAGGGAGTATTCGCTTTTCTCCGCTTGCCATTCTGTTATCTCGCTTGGCAGTTCTCCTTTTTGGTGCACCTTTTCAAATTCTTCTTGGGCTTGTTGCGCTTGTTTCTCTGTGTGATAAAGCTTAACAACTTCAAAAGCTAATTTTGCTTTTAAATCCCGCGGACTAACAGATTGGCTTTGCAGGTTTTGCCTGATTTGGCCAACTTCTTCCATTGGCGTTTGGGTGCAAAGCTCAAAGTAATCCCCTATTTGTTCATCTCTCATTGACATTATCTTGCCAAACATATCGTTTGGCCTAGCATTAAGCGGGATAGTATTTCCAAACGTTTTGCTCATTTTTCGCCCGTCAGTGCCCAAAAGAAGTTTGCTAGTTAAAACATCCTTGTCTTTTTTGTTGTAAATTTTCTGTAAATCTCTGCCAGTGAGCATATTAAACAGTTGGTCATTGCCCGCTATTTCCACGTCAACGTTCATAGCCACCGAATCATAGCCCTGCATCAAAGGATACAAAAATTCGTGCAAGCTGATTGTTTTTCCGTCTTTTATTCTTTTTTCAAACATATCCCTTTCCAACATTCTTTGCACTGAAATATGGGAGGCAAGCTCAAGTATTTTTTCAAAATTAAGCTTTGAAAGCCATTCGCTATTGTATTTTAACTTTGTTTTTTTGAAATCCAAAATCAAAGAGGCCTGCTCCTTGTAGTTTTTCATATTTTCTTGCACCTGTTTTTTTGTTAAGGGTTGGCGGGCCGCTTCCTTGTCGGTTGGGTCTCCAATTCTGGCGGTAAAGTCCCCTATTAATAAAATAACTTCATGCCCCAACTCTTGAAATGCTCTTAATTTCCATAAAACAATGGCGTGCCCAATGTGTATATTTGAGCCGGTTGGGTCTATACCGTAATAAATCCGCAGTTTTTTGCCGGATTTTAAGGCAGTTTCAAGATGGTTTTTATCAATCACCTCCTCCACTCCCCTGCTCAGGAGTTCTTTAATTTTTTGCGGGTTTGTATCAATCGCCATATTTACAAGTTAATAAATTTTATTTTATTTTTTATAAATTCTTTATTGGGCATATTGAATTTTTTTGTTTAAAATATCTTGCTTTTTTCTTAATGATTTTCCTTTTAATTCAAACAATTTTTGGCTGTCAACAAAATTTTTGTAGGCAAACGTTTTATAGCTGAAAAATGCTTGCTCATCTCCTGCCAAAAATTTACCTTTCATTAAGGCGTTATATAGAAATACTGGTTCTGCCCCTTTAATCATTCGCAAATCAACATTTTGACCTTTAAAGATATTGCTAAAATCGTTGTAAAGGTTGTCTATCTTTTATAAGTTTCTGGTTTTAGGTCTAAAATTCCAATATCCAGATCGCCGTTCTTTCTAACTTTGCCATTTGCTTGCGAACCAAAAATAACCGCAAATAAAATTCCGCGTCTTTTTACCACTATATCTGCCATTTCTTGTTGTTCTTTTGTAATTTCCATTATCTTATAATACCCAAAAAACCATTCCAAAGCAACAACAGAGCTGTGAAAAGTTGACAGCTAATTTTTCACTCGCAACCCCACTGATTTTTCGTGCATTTTTAGGCCTTCAGCCCTTGCTAATTGTATTGCTGTTTTGGAAAGGTTTTTTGCTGCTTTTTCATCTAAAAATTGATAGGTTTGGATTTTTACAAAATCTCTCACCGAAAGCCCGCTGGCAAACTTAGCATTTTGGTTGGTTGGCAAGATATGGTTTGTGCCAGAACAGTAATCTCCAAAAGCTACAGCCGAATAATTTCCCAAAAATAAAGAGCCGAAGTTTTTTAATTTTAACAGATACTTTTTGGGATTTTTTATGGCTAAAACCAAGTGCTCGGGCGCCTCATTATTAGCAAGATCAAAAGCTTGGCCTAAATTTTTTACTTTTATTATTTTTAGATTTTTAATCGGTTTGTCTATTTCTTTTTTAGTTTTTAGTAGAATTTTTTTATCTGCGCAAATCAATGTGGCTTTTGCTATCGGGTCGTGTTCTAACTGGGCTAAAAGGTCAGCTTTTAAAAATCGGGGATTGGCTGTGTTGTCAGCTATTATCAGCACTTCGCTTGGCCCAGCCAACATATCTATGCCGCAATCTCCATATGTTTCTTTTTTAGCTAAGGTGACATAAATATTCCCTGGACCAACTATTTTGTCAACTTTTGGGATTTTTTTTGTGCCATAGGCCATAGCCGCTATAGCTTGAGCCCCGCCAATTTTAAAAATCATATCAGCTCCAGCTAAATCAGCGGCAATGATGGTTGCGGGCTGAACCTTTGGCGAGCATACAATGACCTTTTTGACTTTTGCTACTTTCGCTGGCACAATGGCCATTAAAGCGCTGGATGGCAGTGGGTATCTTCCGCCTGGGATATACGCGCCAATTGTTTCAATTGGTTCAACCTTTTGACCCAAAACAATACCTTTATTTTTATATTCAAAACCTTTTAATTGTCTCATTTGCATTTGAGCAAATTTTTTAATATTTAAAATAGCTTGCTTAATTGCTTTAATAGTTTGAGTGTCTACTGCGGCGTAAGCATTTTGGATTTCTTTTTTGCTTACTAAAAAATTTTCAAGCAAAATACCATCAAACTGCTTTGTATATTTTTTAATTGCCACATCGCCATTTAACCCAACATCTTCTATAATTTTTTGAACAGATCTTAATTGTTTTTTGTACATATTTTTTGGCAGGCGGAATAAGTTTAATAAACTTATTCCGCCTACTTATTTAAGGATTATCCTTCTATGTCGTCGGATAATCCGTCTCCTCCGCTGTGCTTCAGCATGGCCACCAACCTCCTTTTTTGTTAAAGATTACCCTTCCTAAAAAACAAAAACCCTTTTAGGAAGGGGGTGGGTGTAAAAATTTTATTTAGATTTTTGTTGCTTTTTAGTTAGCGCAACCAACCTCTTCCTGAAAGAGTTGATTGGTATGGTGGATATTAAAAAATGATAATTTTATTTTTCGCATTGTTTTAATAGTATCATATTTTTTTTAAAAAAACAACGATATTATCTTTATTTAAGTTAAAGATTCAATGGATAAACGGAAACCAAAACAGCGCAAAATTGCTTCTATTGTATTTAGCCGAGGATTGCCTTTTTGAGACAATGCCTTATAGAGATTTTGTCGGTTTAAATTTGTTTTTTCTGCTAAACAAGACAAACCTCCTTGAGCTTGCGCTAAATCTTTAAGAGCAAGCAAAAAAGCGGTCGTGTCTCCATTTTTCTCGTATTCTTCAAGAGCAATTTTTAAGTGTCTTTTTGCTTCGTTTGCATCTCTTAACTTTTCTAAATGATAATCTTTAAAGTTTTTCATAGTTTTAACTTTTTAGCTTATAGTCGCTGTAAATTTCACGGGCCTTTTGAATATCTTTTTCCTGCGTTCTTTTACTTCCACCATATAAAAGAATAATAACTTTTCTATCTTTTACAAAGTAAACGCGATAGCCAGGCCCAAAGTCTAATTTTAGCTCGTATAGATTTTTTCCTAGCGGCTTGAAGTCGCCAAAGCCGTTTTCTTCAAGCCGTCTTATCCTTTGTCTAATTCTGGTTTGAGCATTCTTATCTTTAATTTTTTCAAGCCAGACAATAAATGGTTCTTTGCCATTTATTGTCTGAAAAATCTTTATTAACATAATTGTATGCTATAAGCGACAAGATGTCAAGCCCCGAGATTAAACTTTTAAATGCATTATTATTCTTGTGATAAGCTTGCCTTTATATTGAGCAGAATTTGGGATTTTCGCCACAACCTTAAAGTTCATCTTTTTATATAAAGCAATGGCTGGCTTGTTGCCTTCGTAGACACTTAATTCAATAATTTGGGGACTTGGCTTTAAATCGGTTTTTGCCATTCTAATGATGGTTTTCATTAGGTACTTGCCAAGGCCTATGCCTCGATAGCTCTGCGCAACTGAAATTCCAAAACCTCCGATATGGTTGTTTCTTTCTCGCCCGAGATTAATGCTGGATTGGGCGATTATTTTGTTTTCGCTTTCAGCGACAAGGCAAATATTTTGTTTTTTTCTTATTCCACTTAATTTCTTTTTCAACCATTCAATTTCGTCTTTTCTATTTTTCTTCGTGATTTTTAAGATCATTGCGTCTTCTGCAATCAAAGAGTTGATAAATTTTTGGAATTTCTCCGGATGGTTTATGTCGTTTGGCAGTAATTTACGAATTGTTATTTTTTTGTCGCCAAAAATTTTTGTTTCCATTCCTCCTTGTATTTTAATTACAATATTATATAATAATAGATATCAATATGGAACAAGAAAGATACTTTACAAAAGAGGGGTTAGATAAATTAAAAGACGAGCTTGACTATCTTAAAAAAACTCGGCAAAAAGAAGTGGCTGAAGACATTAACAAAGCCGCTTCATACGGTGATTTATCAGAAAATGCCGCCTATCACCATGCCAAAGAGGAGCTTTCTTTTATGCGGGGGCGAATTGCCGAGCTGGAAGATGTCATAAAAAAAGCTAAAATTCTTGATGAAACCGTTAAAGAAAAGACAAATGAAGTAATCATTGGTTCTGTGGTAGACGTTGAATGCAACGGCGAGAAAGAGCAAATATCGGTTGTTAGCTTGGATATGGCAGATCCAATGAACGGCAAAATTTCATATCAATCCCCTCTTGGCAAGGCCTTGTGTGGAAAATGCGTTGGGGCAGAGGTGGAAATAGAAACCCCGCGGGGAAAAATAAAATACAAAATCCTTTCCATTGAATAGCAGGCAGTAAATAGGCAGCAAATAGCAAATTTTTTACAACTTTGAAATTTTTCAAGGTTTTTTTGTTTAAAAAAACAACCGTTAGCTGGGGGTTACCCAGCTAACGGTTTTATAATAACTATAACCTTTCTCATCTTTCCGCCAAATTCTTTGGCGGTTTCTTGAGAAAAGTTCCAGGGCCTGCAGATGTCAAATTTAACACCCGCCTTTATTCCCTTCTCTCCAATTGTATCATTGGCGGTAAACTCCACCCCCGGAATATCCGGGAAGCGTATTTTTGACCCAAAAGGTATTTCTTTTGGGTTCACCGCGACGATATTTTTTTTTGGGTCAACCCTTTCGCCGGTGGAGGTTAAAGCGTCTTTTTCGGGAATGTAATTGGTAACTTTAAACACTCCTTCTAAACGAAAAAAAGGCCTTGGCAGGTCTACTTTTATTAATTTTTTTACTGATATTGTTTCTATTTCAGAGGGACCTACAGCTTCAGGGCAAGCCCCTGCTCCAGAAATAATACCTGTAATAACAAAAATTAATAAAAGGCAAAAATGTTTTTTCATGAAAGTTTTCTCCTTGTTTAATTTTTAACGCGCTGTTTCCCGAAACATCAGCATTATAACAGCTTATTTTTTCGTGTCAAGTCCGCTATGGTTTTGTTGGTAAAATTCCGATTTAACAAGGTCAACTCCATTTGTTTGATTTGGCTGGGATATTGGCAGTTCAATTATAAAGCGGCTGCCTTGCCCTTTGCCATGTGATTCAGCGTGAATTGCGCCGTGGTGCATTTCAATAAATTTTTTGGCAATGTAAAGCCCCAAACCAGACCCCTCTGCCCAGTTTTTCTTTCCAGAGTCAGCTCTTGAAAAGCTTTGAAATAGCTTGTCAATTTCTTCTTGAGTCATCCCTTCTCCTGTGTCTTGCACAATTATTTCCATATTGCCCACAAAAGAATCGTATTTTATTTTAACTGCCACCTCTCCTTTGTTGGTGTATTTAATGGCGTTGTCAATTAAATTCATCAAAGCGTCTCTTAATTTTGTCCCGTCCGCCTCAATTTTTGGCAAAGTTGTTCTGTCTTTGGCTATTCTTAATTTTAGGTTTTTATTTGCCGCCTCTCCTCTTAACTCCCGCAAAATATCAGCCACTAAATCGTCAATTTTTACTGGGGAAAAACTTAAAGTTATTTTTCCCGCCTCAATGCGGGACATATCCAAAAGCGAATTAACAAGTTTTACCAACCGTTCGTTAGCTAAATAAACATTTTTTATTGACTGTAATGCTGCTTTTGGAATTTTGCCATAATCCCCTTCTATTATCAAAGAAACATAGCCCTTTATGGCGGTTAGGGGCGTTCGCAGCTGGTGGGAGGCAATAGATATAAATTCGCTTTTGGCTTTGTCTAATGTTTGCAATTTGGTGTAGGCGCTTTGCAGTTCAAGGTTGGCGCTTGCCAAGTCCTTTGAGTATTGGGCTAATTGTTCTTTTTGTTTTATTTCACGAGTTACGCTTTTAATTAACAACCACCCAAAAATGGTAAAGGCCGCCAAAACAGCTCCCTTCCATGCGTATTCAAAAATTGTTTGGGAGGTTATAAAGTCAGTAAGTAAAAGCAGAGCTATCAAAACCACAAATATCTGGGTGATAACCACTCTAATCCCAAACAAATTCTGCTTCACAATCGCCAACCCCGTAAAACCTAAAAGAAAGATAGCCGAATAATCACCAAACTCATAATATCTTATGCTTTTGATGATAAACGGAAGAAAGATATTAAAAATAAGGTTACCGAGAACGAAAAGCACTCCTCCAATCAAAAAGTATTTTATTTTTAATTGTTCATTTGGGGGCGATTTAAAATATTTTTTAAAAAGGTCAAAAATAATTAAAAATAGTATAATTGCCGCCACAAAAGAGAAAATATTTCCTCCTTTTCCAAAAATAATATCTGCGCCCCAGTTTTCTGTCTTTACATCTTTGATAATTAAATTTGTAAAAATGGAAAGAAAAAATAAAGTCAGGCCTGTTATTAGAATAATTTTTTCTAAAATTGGATGTCTTTTTTCTGTTCTGGGAAAATAGATAGAAAAAAAATAAGCGGCAACAGCAGAAATTGCCACTGCTCCAAAATTAAGCCGATACCATATAATGGCTTTGGACGCATTGGTTGAAGACGCTCCCAATTGAGCAAAGGTAATCCATAAAATAACAAAAAAGGTCATAACAGTAAACCATTGGTTTTCTTTTCCTTTTTTGTTTGCAAAATATACCCAAATCATTAGCAAAACGCCCAATATACTGATGGAAAAGATAATTATTTGATTTAACAGCGCAAAAGACATATTAAATTAGCTTGATTATTGCAATAAAAATTGGCCAAAGAATAAATTCGCCGTCAACAATTACATTATACAATAAATCTTTATTAAAGTTTTTGTCAGATAATTTTTTATTGAAATAAAAAGTGTAGGGAATGGTGAAAAGCAACGACAAAGAAATAAGAGGCAGGGCCCTTAAGTATATGCCAAAAATTATTAACGGAGCTGCTAATAGAGATACGCAGTTTAACAAAATTAGTAATTTTTTTTCTCCCAATAAAGAAGCTAATGTTTTTAAACCTTCTTTTTTGTCGCTATTAATATCTTTTATATCAAAAAAACTTATGCTTATCATAAATCTTATAAAAGTAAAAATAAAAAGAAAAATGGCAGATAAACCGAAGGGACTAGAGTAATAAACAATTAAAAACGGCACTAATGCGGCCCACATAATGGAAACAAAAAAGCTTTTAAACCCCGCAAATACCCGTGTCATTTTTTTAAAAAATTTGCTATACAGAAAACTCATTATTAACAAACCCAACGTTATCATTGAAATTTTAAAGTTGCCAAACATCAATAAAATAAGAACATCAATAGCAATAAGCAGTATGATTATTAGCGGTATTTGGTTAACAAACTTTTTAAAATATTTAGTCCTGTTATTGTTTGTTGGGGCGTCTTTCTCAAAATCCTTATAGCGATTGTATAAGTAAGCCGCATGCATTCCCGTGTAAACCAACACTAAAATATCCCAAGTTATTTTGATATTTAGCAAAAGCGCTGTGGCAATGATAATGCCAACTGACCCCAACGAAAGTATATGCCCTCCGTAAACTAAATTATCCCATATAATTTTTTTATATTTTTTCATTTTGCGCAAAAGCTACCCTTTTTTGGCTTTTTTATACATTTCTATTGAAATGTTTGAGCCATACTTTTTAATTAAAGATTCTATTGGGTTTTCTTCAATGGCTGGGTTGCTTTTCTCTCTCTGTATTCTTTTTTGTAGCCCTTCTTTCAATTCTTCTCCAATTTCTTTTTTCCACAAAGTGTCATAATTTTTCTCTTCAATTAAGGACCGAGCGGCTAAATATCCTGAAATAATTGCATAATGAACGCCAAAACCGGTGTTTGCGTCAATAAATCCTGCTGCTTCCCCAATTTTTATTTGGTTGTTATTTAAGACGGCTGTTTTGGGGATATCAAAAAAACCAAAACCAAAAATTTCATTTTGGGGCGTTGATTGGTTGAGTAATCCTTTTACCAATTCATTATTTTTTACAAATTCATTAAAATTTTTTTGGAGATTAGATTTCTTTATTTTTTTGGTTGTTGTAACCACAACAGAAAATTCATCAAAAAAAGGGCTTACATAAATGTATCCCCTTGGGGCATATTCTTCATTTAAAAAATAATAAACTGCTTGATTGTTGCTTGCGGTTTTTGAATTTAATTTGTAGTGCTTTCCAAAAGCCACGCCGGTTATTTTTTTTGTTCCAGTAGCTATGATATTGAACTTATTGTTTTTTTTTGATTTTTCGTTAAAAAGGATTTTAACTCCCAAATTTTTAGCAGTTTTCAATAGTTGCATATCTAAAGATCGATTGTCTTTGAAGCCGCGAATAAAATTATAAAAAATAGGTTTCTCTTTTGAGTAAATTCTTAAGCTTTTCAGCGATGGAGCGAAGCGATACTCTTCAAAAATTGGTTGGGCGTGTTTTAGCGTAATTCCAATGGACTTGTATTTTTCCAATACATCATAGTTGTTAAGGTAATTTCTTATAGAGTGGACATCTTTTTCAAAATAACTTCCAATATTGGGCCGTTTTTCAAAAATTTTTACATTGTAGCCGTTTTTTGCCAAAATAATTCCAGCAGTTAATCCAGCTATTCCTGCTCCTAAAATTTTTATTTCTTTCTTTTGTTTTTTTTTAATCATTGTATTGCTATTTTACTTTTTCATCGCGGTTCTCCTTTTAATTCCTTGATTTTTTCTTTTAATTCAACCATTTTTAGTTCTCTGCCAACCGTTAGTTTATAGAATTTTTCCAACTCAACCTGTTTCTCTTTGAGTTGGTCATAGGTGTTTTGCAGGTCTTTGGTTCTTTCTTGAACTTTCTGTTCCAAAATTTCTTTCTGTCTTGCTTCTCTGTGCGTGTATCGTATTAAAACAAATCCAAACCAACAAAAAAATAAAAAGAAAATCAGGAAGAAAATTTTAAACCAAAAAGTTTCTGTAAAAAAGGGAATAATTAGCAGGGTAATTGCCATTGTTCCCATCAATGAGTCAGTGATTAGAGTTTTAACGCCAAAGAGTTGCTTTTTGGTAATCGCTAATGCGGTAAAGATAAGTAAGAATATAGCTGAATAGTTGCCAAACTGATAATATTCCACGGTTTTTCTAATAACCGGAAATACTACATTAAAAATTAAATTAAAAATAGCGAATAGCGACAGGCCTATTAAAAAATATTGAGTTTTTACCCTGTCTTTTTCGGGTAAAGAGTGGTATTTTTTGAAAATATTAAAAAAGAACAAGGATGTGGCAATAAATACGAAAAGATAAAAAAAGTTTTTTCCAATACCAAAAACTATAGAAGATCCCCAATTTTCCAAGACAATTTTTTTAGCTATTAAATTGGTAAAAACTGCAAGAGCGGACAATGAAATGCCGCTGGCCAAGATAATCTTGTCCACAATGACATATTTCCTAATTTTTTGCGGAAAGTGTATAGAGAAAAAATAGGCGGAAACTAAAAATAAGGAAACGGCGCCAAAACTTAAGCGGTTTAAAAATAAAGCTCCCCATCCGTTTTGATTAGGAAAATCAGCTAAATAACCAAACCCAATCCATAAAGTGATTAAAAAGGCCATTAGCGAAAAAAGCTGGTTTGTTTTCTCTTTTGGGTTGGCAAGATAAATCCAAACAGTCAGCAGAAGGTTTAAAAATACAATTAAAGTAATAATTGTTTGGTTAATTAGGTGAAAATTTATGACCATATTTTAATCAATTATTTTCAAAATTTTAGCACTTGTCATATTTAATTTATTCTATCATATTTATGAT
>Ga0172375_10003417_pt1 | contig 24094 bp, 34 predicted proteins | sample LakKiv1m_FD_114537 | JGI IMG/M metagenome (GOLD analysis project Ga0172375, IMG submission 114537) | Freshwater microbial communities from Kabuno Bay, South-Kivu, Congo - kab_092012_11.1m | ecosystem: Environmental > Aquatic > Freshwater > Lake | place: Democratic Republic of the Congo... | reverse complement strand
TAAACCACAACACGCTGGTTCCAGTCATCCTTGATGGGGACGTGGGGGAAATAAAAGTCGAGCACAGCTACTTTTTGCAAATCTTTTGGCCTGACGCCGATTTCTTCGTAAGTTTCGCGGCTGGCGCATTTTAGAATCGATTCGCCCTCTTCCGGTTTGCCACCCACGCCATTGTAGCGGCCCTTGCCAAAACCCCTCTTTTTCATGGCTAACAATACTTTTTTGTCTTTAATCAAGAAACACAAAGTCGCCTGACGCAACGGTTTTTTAATTTTCTTTTTAAATTTTCCGAGAATCATGATTCTAATATAGATGTTTGTGTTGAAAATTGTCAAATTTTATGGTATATTTTTAATAAGGGCTCGTAGCTCAGTGGTAGAGCATCTGCATGGCATGCAGAGGGTCGCAGGTTCAAATCCTGTCGGGTCCACCAACTCAATAACTAATATGAACGAATATAACTTTAAAGAAATTGAAGCGAAATGGCAGAAGATTTGGGAAGATGAAAAGTATGGTGAAGCCCCAGATTCTTCTGATAAACCCAAGTTTTATAGTCTCGTTGAATTCCCTTACCCTTCAGGATATGGCCTTCATGTCGGACACTGCATGGGCTACGGCGCTAGCGATGCGCATGCTCGCATGAAGCGATTACAAGGACAAAACGTTTTATATCCAATGGGCTGGGACGCTTTTGGCCTTCCAACTGAAAATTTTGCCATTAAAAATAAAGTTAGTCCTCAAGAAATAACAGCTAAAGCTGTTGAAACTTTTAAGACCCAGATGAAACAATTGGGCTACTCTTTCGATTGGTCTCGGGAAATAAATACCACGGATCCCGCCTACTATAAATGGACTCAATGGATATTTTTGCAGTTTTATCGTCATAGCATCAAAGATGGCAAATTGATCGAAATCGATGACAATGATAAGGAAACGCCCCGTTTAGCTTTTCAAGCAGAAATGCCGGTCAATTGGTGTCCGTCTTGCAAGATTGTGCTGGCTAACGAGGAAGTGGTGGGAGGAGCGTGCGAGCGGTGTGGCACAGGAACCGAAAAGCACAAACAAAAGCAGTGGATGCTTAGAATCACTGCCTATGCCGATCGTCTGATCGATGATTTAGGCACCGTTGATTATGAAGAACGCATTAAAACCCAACAAATTAATTGGATTGGGAAAAGCGTTGGGACTGATATTGATTTTAAGATAAAAGGTAGCGATGATGTTATCCGAGTCTTCACGACCAGAGCCGATACCTTATTCGGGTGCACTTATGTAGTTCTCGCGCCAGAGCATCCACTTATAGAAAAACTTAAAAACAAGATTTCAAATATTGACGAAGCTAAAAAATACATTGATGACGCTAAGAAGAAATCCGATCTTGAAAGAACCGATTTAGACAAGGACAAAACGGGCGTCAAGCTCGAAGGCGTTAAGGCCATCAACCCTATTAATAATGAAGAAGTTGATGTTTTTATCGCAGATTATTGTTTGGCAAACTACGGCACTGGCGCAGTCATGGCCGTACCCGCCCACGACCAACGCGATTTTGAATTTGCCAAGAAATATAGTATTGATATTAAACAAGTCATAGCTCCTGAAATAACTTACTATAAAACACCACCACGAGAAGGCCTTGAATGGATCGAGCGCGATGCGGTTGAATCAATCGTTTTTAACCCAAAAACCAATAAATACCTTGCTTTAGAATGGAAAAACCAACCATGGACATGCTTTATAACCGGCGGAATTGATGAAAATGAAGATCCAGTCGAAGCGGCAAAAAGAGAAATTTTGGAAGAAACAGGCTACAAAAATGTTAAATTTATCAAGCACCTGGGCAGAACTCGCTTGAAATTTCATGCTGCCCATAAAAATTGCAATCGGCTTGGGAATTTTCAAGGATTATTGTTCGAGCTTGTTGATGACGAGCGAATCGAACCGAGCGACGAGGAGAAGGCGATCCATGAGGCCATTTGGCTATCGCGCGACGAGATTAGCGAAAAACGTATGATTTGTGCCAGCTACGAGTATTGGATGAAAGGACTCGATAATAACGAATCGGCATTTATCGAGCATGGTTCGTTAGTTAATTCTAGTGAGTTTTCAAAACTATCCTCTGACGAAGCCAAAACCAAAATTACCGAAAAACTAAAAAAAGACGGTTTGGGTGATTTTGCGGTGAATTTTAAGCTACGTGACTGGATTTTTAGTCGCCAACATTATTGGGGCGAGCCAATCCCGATCATCCATTGTGAAAAATGCGGCACAGTGCCAATCGATGAAAAAGATTTGCCACTAGAACTTCCGGCGGTTGAAAAATACACCCCGTCCGATACGGGAGAGTCACCCTTGGCCAAAATGACCGATTGGGTTAATGTAAAGTGCCCAAAATGCGGCGGTTCTGCCAAAAGAGAAACCGACACCATGCCCAACTGGGCCGGTTCTTCATGGTACTTTTTGCGCTATTGTGACCCAACTAATACTAATAGTATCGCAGATAATAATAAACTTAAATATTGGATGCCAGTCGATTTGTATAACGGCGGCATGGAGCACACTACATTGCATCTTCTCTACTCCCGCTTCTGGCATAAGTTTCTGTTTGATTTGGGCGTGGCGCCAGGCGCCGAGCCATACGCCAAACGAATTGCCCACGGAATTATTTTAGGCCCCGATGGGCAAAAAATGAGTAAATCTAAAGGTAACGCCATCAACCCAGACGAAATGGTCGAAAAATTCGGCGCCGATACCCTGCGGGCCTACATCATGTTTATTGGGCCGTATGACCAGGAATCGGCGTGGAACATAGCCGGAATTCAAGGCGTGCATCGCTTTCTAAAGCGCGCTTGGGCCAACCAGTCTTTAGTTAAAGACATTAAAGATACAGATACCTTGTTGGTCAAACTTAACCAAACCATCAAGGGTGTCACTGAAGATCTAGAGACTTTTCAAATGAATACAGTTGTTTCGAAATTAATGGAATTAAGCAATACCATTGAAAAAGAAAAATCAGTCTCAAAAGATTCGTTTAAAATTTTCCTGCAACTTCTTTATCCGGCCTGCCCGCACATTACCTCTGAACTGTGGGAAAAAGTTATTGGCGCTGATAACATAAATAATTCAAATTGGCCGAAACCAGACGATAAATATTTGGTGGCAGATGCTATCGAGATTGCCGTTCAGATTAATGGCAAAACCCGCCAAATCATAACCGTTAAAGCCGATGCTTCGCAAGGTGAAGTCGAAAACCAGGCCAAAGAAAACCAGAAAATTAAAAATGATTTAGGCGATAATAAAGTCAAAAAAGTTGTCTTTGTCGCTGGACGAATTATAAATTTTGTGATATAATAAACCTTGAAATTGATTAATTTGAAAGGAATCTAAAATGTCCGAACCAAAAAAAAGACATACTAGCACCCGTTCCGGAAACCGCCGAAGCCATCTAGCCGCAAAGACCCAATCGTTGGCCATATGCTCGCATTGCAAGGAGCCCGTTGCGCCTCATCAAGTTTGTAAGGCGTGTGGCTTTTATGGCGACAAAGATATCTTAAAATTAGCCGAAAAAGAAAAAGCTAAATTAGAGAGACGCAAAGCCGCGGAAAAAGAAGAAGAAAAATAAGTTTACACTGAACGGAGTGAAGTGAATAGACATTTATCACGCGTTATAATTATGCAAACTTTGTACGAGTGGGATTTTCGTCCAGAGGCTTCTTTGGACGAAATTAAACAGCGTAATATTGATAACTATGAGGAAGACGCAGACAAAGAATTCATTGATCAAACAATCGACGGTGTAATTAAAAACATCCAAGAAGCAGACAAGCTAATTACTCAAGCCGCCCCAGAATGGCCTCTAGAACAAATTTCCACGGTTGATAAAACAATTTTGCGTATGGCGGTTTTTGAAATTCTCCACTCCGATGAGGTGCCACCCAAGGTGGCCATCAATGAGGCTGTCGAGCTAGGTAAAACCTTTGGCTCGGAAAACTCAAGTAAATTTATCAATGGAGTGCTCGGCACAATTTATCGTGGCTCAAGTAAATATAACCCTGAAGATGATAAAAATGGGGAAAAAAATGAATCAAAATCTGAATGATTTCGAAAAAAAGATAGGGGTAGAATTCAAAGACAAGGATCTTTTAACACAGGTTTTTGTCCATCGATCTTATCTCAACGAGAACTCAAATTTCAAACTTGGCCATAACGAACGTTTGGAATTTTTAGGAGATGCTGTTTTGGAACTGATAGTTACAGAGCATCTTTACAAGACTTTACCCAACCCAGAAGGTGAGCTGACTAATTTGCGCTCTGCTTTAGTCCGTGGTCAAATGCTTTCAGATTTAGCTAATGGACTTAAGATGGAGGATCACTTACTTTTGTCACGAGGAGAGGCCAAATCTGGCGGCAAGGCCAGACAACTTATTTTGGCGAATGCATTCGAAGCGCTTATTGGTGCTATTTACCTCGACCAAGGATACGACATGGCAAAAACTTTTATCGAAAAGTTTCTCCTTAACAGACTCAATGAGGTAATAGAACAAAAAAAATACCTTGATCCCAAGAGTCATTTGCAGGAAATTGCTCAAGCTCAAGTTAGTATAACCCCAACTTATCAAGTTCTATCAGAAACCGGCCCAGACCACGCTAAGGATTTCGAGGTTGGTTGTTTTTTAGGCGATAAAATGATTGGCCAGGGCAATGGTTCTTCCAAGCAAACTGCCGAATCAGCGGCAGCCGCAAACTCCCTAGAACACTGGACTAAAAATTAAATTGCGTGTTGCCTTAGCCTTAAGTAAACCTCGTGAGCTTGTTTTCTAATAGTATTTTGTTCTATAAACTCAATTGGTAGGATCGGGCCTTTTTTTAATATAAGAGCATATTCGAAAATCAACTTTTTGGCGTTGAACCTGTCTCCGTTGCCTTTACCCATAGCCTTAAGCGACCAGTTCGCTTCTTTAATAAATTTTTCCAGCGAATCGTTGATGGCCTCGGCCTTCCAGGCTTTTTCAATTATCTGTTGATCTAATTGCGCTGTTGAACTTACCTCAAAAAATTTGAGTTGTTGTAGTAATTTATATTTTTTCTCTAGAGCCTCAATTTCGCTTTTTATATCTTGCGGCGAAATCCAAACACTAGATTGCAAAAGGCCCATGCCTAATGCTGTTAACGCTCGGCGCAACTTGTCTCTGGTTGCGCGTCTGCTCTCCGGAATATCAAAAATTACTAGCCGCCATTTTTTATCCCAGCTATTTTTAAATTTGAGTGTACTTAGAACAGAATCAAGGTATTGCTCACCTTTATCGGTAATTCGATAAAATGTTTCGTTATTTACTTTTGTTTTCTCAACTAAACCGAGATTTTTGAGTTTAGCTAATGCCCCTCGAGCCGGCCTACCCCACCGAGTCAATCGAAAAATTGGGACTTCTTTTTCATCTTCCAATAAAATAAAAATTTCTTGCATCACCGATAAAGCCATTTGTGAGTTTCCTTTCTTTACCCTGTGAAATATTTTAAAATCAATTTCACTGGGTCAACTCACAAATATATCATAGTAGATTGACGGTCGTCAAGTTATTTAGTCCATGTCCAATTATTAAAACCCCACTCCAACAATTTTTTGCTCTCCTCAGCGGAAGCCGGTTTAGTGTCTTTATAAGTATTCAAAACTACAGCTAAAATGCGGTGGCCTTCTTTTTCAGCGGCTGAAACCAAAACATGACCAGCTTCATAAGTAAAACCCGTTTTTACGCCAATAGCGTAAGGCAAATACAACGGCTCCTCTGGTCTAACCAAACGATTGGAATTTATTAGATCATGGGCGTAACGCAAATCAACAGAATAAACCGTCTTCTCTGGAATTTTCACGATTTCACTAAATTGTTTATTTCTAAGTGCATACGCTCCTAAGATTGCTAATTCTCTTGAGTTTGAATGTCCGCGGTCATCGAGCCCAGCTGGGTCATAATATTGCGTATCCTTAAGGCCGATTTGCCAGACTTTATTGTTCATTTCCGCCACAAATTTATCAAGTCCGCCGAAATACACGCCTAGAGCGTAGGCCGCATCATTCCCTGAATTTATTAAAAGGCCATATAGGAGATTTTGAACAGAAATTTTTTCGCCCGATAAAAGCCCTATTCTTGTTTCCTCAACGTTATTCATTTTTGGCGTGATAGCAACGATATCATTCAGCTTATCACTATAGTTTTCTATGACGACTAGTGCAGTGGCAATTTTAGTGGTAGAGGCAATCGGCAAAACCTCATTTTCATTTTTGCTAAAAAGAGGTGTGGCAGAGTCTACATCTATCAAATAGGCGGCCTTGGCTAGAATTTGTGGGTCAGAACTTCCCTCATGACGTTGTGGCAGGGTTTTCAGCTGGATTTGCGGCAGTTCTTCTGTTGAAACGCCGGCGATCGTTTTCGTTACTTTAAAATAATTTTGACCGATCGCTAACAAACCAACAAAAAATACGAAAATAAAAGCAGTACTAACTAAGATTATATTTGATTTATGCATTTAGCTTCTCAAAACTGCTTTAAATTTAATTTCTAAAGTTTGAACAATTTTTTCAAATATTTCGTTTGTGATAATTTCTTCAACCGGCCCTTTTTCGTCTTGTAGCCAAACGTGGTAAGCAATATTTTTCTTGCCTACACCTAATTTGGGTGAAATAAATTCGTCAAATAACTCAACCAAAAATATCTTGTCGTCAATTTTATAAATTTCTTGCTTTACGCTCTCGCTGTGGATTGATTCATCTACAAGAATAGAAATATCTCTAACCGATGGCGCAAATCGTGAAATTTTCTTATATTTCTTTTCTGAAATATTGTAATTAATTTCTGACGGTTCGATTTCGATATTATTGATGTCAACAACAACTACCTTAGCCGCTCGCCGAATTTTATAGGCGTCCAAAATACTTTGCTCAATATTTCGTGGTTCTACCTGTAAATTTAGCCCCTGTAAGGCCGAGGGAAGCATTTTATCTGACTTACCTAATGTGATCAAGCCTAATTGCCATTTTTCTTGATCATTTTCAAACACTTTTTCTATCTCGAATAACGGAACATCCGGTGACCACGGATTTTTGGCAGCCTGCGCTAATAATGACGGTAAAATCGACGGTCTTAGAAATTGTGTTTCAGGCGACAGAGGATTAGATATCTCAATACAACCTTTGGCATCTAATTTTAGTAAATCAACCTTTTGCTTCTCAGCAAATGAATATGAGTAAATTTCAACAAACCCCAGCCCTACTAAAATATCTTTGATCGCTTCTCTTTTTTGCCAATCAGAATTAGCCGGCGTTTTCTTTTCCGGGTTTTTGATGTTTAATTTTTCAATCTGATTATAGCCGTAAACACGCGCGATTTCCTCGGCTAAATCCTGCCAAATTTTAACATCGTAATTTCTAAAAGAAGGCACGGTAGTGATATTGTTATCGATTTTAAAACTCAACCGTTCGAGATATTCCTGCGCTTCCGTTTCATTGATATCAATGCCGATTAAATGATTGATTTTATTAATATCTAACTCAATTTTGTTAAGAACTATTTCTTTTGATTTAATGTCGATTAATTCCCCTGCTTTAGCTTCCGGGCAGTTTTCTTGGATTAAGGCCGTTGCCGCATCCACACCGTTGATAGTTCCCTCATTATCAACGCCTCTCTCATATCGATAAGACGCGTCAGTGGTATGTTTTAATTTTTTAGACGTTCGTCTAATTAAAACCGGATCAAAAATCGCGCCTTGCAAAATTATGGTTTTAGTCTTTTCATCGATTTCGCTCTTAATACCACCCATAATACCCGCTAAATCATATATCTTTTCAGAATCTTCAATAATAATTGCACCTTCCGGCAAAACACGGTTAACTCCGTCTAAGGTCATAACTTCTTCGCCATTTTTCGATTTTCTGATACCCATGAGCCCGTCTTTGATTTTATCAAAATCAAACGCGTGCAAAGGCTGGCCTGTTTCAATCATTGCGTAGTTCGTGATATCAACAATATTGTTAAGGCTTCTGAATCCATAGCTGGCCAATTTTTCTTTGACATAGGCGGGCGAATCTTTAATCTCAACATTGTCGATAATCCTGGCAGTAAATCGCGGACAAATCTGTGGATTTTCGATTTTAACGTCGATATTTTTATTCAGCCTCGTTTCTTTTAGTTCGTAAATCTTGGTTTTTAGCTCTAAATTGTAAAGCGCGGCAATTTCGCGCGCCATGCCTAATATCGATAAGCAATCGCCACGGTTTGGCGTGATTTCGAAATCCAAAATATAATCATCGCCAATTTTTTCTATATTCTCAACTTCGTGGCCGAATAAACTCAGGTCATTGGCCAATTCCTCAGGAGATTTATCAAAATCAATATATTCTTTGAGCCAATTATATGATATTTTCATGATTTTTCATTAAACTGTTTTAAAAATCTTAAATCACCAGAATAAGACCACCTAATATCGTCCACCTGAAAATACTGCATCATATAACGATCAATCCCCATGCCCCACATGATTCCCTGCCATTTTTCCGGATCAACACCCATGTTTTTCAAAACAACCGGGTGGGCCATGCCTGCCCCCAACATTTCGCGCCATTTGCCATTGGGCAGCTTGACGTCTAAATCCATTCCTGGCTCGACAAATGGGTAGAGATGGGGCCGGACTCGCGTCTGGATATTGTCGCCAAACAATTTTTTCATGTACCCGTCCAAAAGCCCGATTAAATGACCGAGATTTAAATTTTGGTCAATTGCGATCCCATCTATTTGGTAAAACGTGTGTTCATGGGTCTGATCGGTCGCTTCATTACGAAAACATCGGCCAGGAACAACTAAACGCAGGGGTGGCTTAAGATTATTTTCCTTAATAAAACGTACGTCGGTGCCGGTCGTATGTGTTCTTAAAACCTTTTTTTCGCTGGATTTAATCCAAAAGGTATCCTGGACATCACGAGATGGGTGATCGGCAGGCACATTTAAGGCATCAAAATTATACCATTCTGTTTCTATCTCTGGCCCCTCGGCGATTTGAAAACCCAAGTCTTCAAAATATTTTAAAGACTGACGCAAAAATTGAGTTAGGGGGTGGAGATTTCCGCTCACTTCTTACTCCTAAAAAATAATTCTACTAAGCCCACGGCCGCAAATAGCATACCGCCGACCCACCAATTTAAAACATTTATTTGTTTTAAAAATAACAATCCGGTCAAAATCAAACTTAGGGAAACTGCTTGTCTTAATGTTGGCAAAAAATGTGAAAAAATTACCTCGTGATTCGTAGCCCAGACTTTAATGTAGAAGCCCGCAATCGCAAAAACTGAAGCCCAAATGGCAAAAATTGTAAAATAAAAAAGAATGATGATCCAAACGGGCGCCAGGTAAGGATTTACGCCAAAAAACAAAACCACAAACAGAAACAAGGCTAGTATTAAGGTAGAAAATAAACTGAAAAAATACAACTTAAGCGTCATTATCTATCTCCTGCAAAAGCTCCTCAACGCGATCAATTTTATTCTCTGATTTATCGATCACGAACTCCAGCCTGGGCGTATAACGTAGGGCTAAGGTTTTTCCAAGCGTATGCTGGAAACCATGAGCCGCGTCTTGAAGAGCTTGCAGCACAGCCTGCTCTTGGTTTCTATCCAATAAAACAATGTAAATTTTTGCTAGCTTGAAGTCTGGTGTTACAGCTACATCGGTTACTGTAATCATACCTAAGTCTTCAGACAGCCTTTCCTGAATCAACTGCGAAACCTGCTCCCGAAGGAGCTCTTCAACTTGTCTCACTCGAACGACGCTCATAATTTATATTCCTTATCTTAAATTTAGCATAAAACTGATGGTTTTTCAAATGCATACGAAAACAGCTCCAAACGGAGCTGTTTTCTCTACATCTATATCCGATATATATTATCGTTTTGCCCATTGAGGGGCCTTACGAGCGCCCTTGAGACCAGGCTTTTTTCTTTCCTTCATGCGCGGGTCACGTGTGAGAAATCCTTCTTTTTTCAGAGTTGTGCGCCAATCAGGATCAATTTTTTGCAAAGCTCGGGAAATACCCAGCCGAATCGCATCAAGTTGGGCAACAATACCGCCACCAAAGGTTTTTGCTTCAATATCGTAGTTCTTTTCTTGACCTAATATTTTCAATGGCTCAAGATAAACACGGCTTGGGTTAGCGGTTTCTGCGCCATTAATAGTAAATTTCCCAATACCCTTACAAAGGCGCACTTTAGCAATAGCGGTTTTGCGTCGTCCTAATCCGTAAAAATATTCGGTTTGTTTGGTGGTTTTTTCCATTTGTTTAGTTCTCAATTGTCAAATTTTTCATTAAAATTGGTCTTAATTTATTGTCAGGTAACATGCCATACACGGCTTTTTTGATGACTTCTGAAGGATTCTCGGCCATCAACTCTTTCATCGATTTCTCTTTCAAATGACCTAAATATCCAGTATGGTGATAATATTTTTTCTGCTCAAGCTTCCGGCCAGTAATCACAATTTTGGCGGCATTGATGACCTTAACCTTGTCGCCACAAACCAAATTAGGCCGAAATGATGGCTTATCCTTGCCACGCAAAACCGTGGCTACTTGTGTCGCTAAACGCCCTAAAACAACGCCCGACGCATCAAATTCGCGTGTAGCCTGTTTTACTGGAGCCGTTACTTTAGCTGAAATTGCCGTATCAGCGGTTTTGACTAATTTATTTTCCGGCTTTAGCGCTGGTTTTTTTGGTTGTGCTGGCTTTACCGATGGATTTTTCGGTTGAGCCTTTTTGGGGTTTGGCATTTTCTTCCTTTGGAATTTCTTTTTCGCCTTCGACTAACTCTAAAATAATCATGTCAGCGCCATCGCCTAGACGAGCGCCTAACCTATAAGTTTTAATAAATCCAGATTTAATGTTTTTGAAGCGAGGCACATAAACCTCTAGCATTTTTTTGACCGCGTTTTCGTCAAACAAATAGGCCATTAAGCGGCGGCGGGCAGTCAGGTCGTTGGCTTTGGCCACGGTTAATAATCTTTCCATAATTGGCTTAATCTCTTTGCCTTTGGCCGTAGTGGTTTTAATGCGCTCATATAAAATAAAGGAAGTAATTAAATTCCGTAATAAAGATTTTCGATTAGCATATTTTCGAGACAATGCGCGCATGTCTTAACTTTCTTTATTTATTTTTTAGCTTTTTTGACGGGCTTAGCGCTAGGCTTTTTGGTTACCGGCTTTTTTTCTGGCTTAGCTTCTTCTATTTCGCTTGATTTAGCAACACGAGAAGATTTTTTGTCAGGTTTAGTGGTTTTGGCCGGTTCGGTAAAGGCTTGTTGGATAATGCCAAAGTGCTCAACCAGTATTCCAGCAGAGCGATTAATCGCCTCTTCAGGGTCAAGCGAACCGTCCGTAGAAACCTCTAGCGTAATTTTGTCAAAGTTGGTCATGCCGCCAACGCGGGTATTTTCCACTTCATAATGGACTTTTTTAACAGGTGTAAAAATCGAATCAACCGCAATGGTACCAAGAGGCATTTTTTCTTCGGCGCGGCGTTCAACCGGCACATAACCTCTGCCTTTTTGGATTGTAATTTCCATGGAAAGTTTAGCGGTTTTACCCAAGGTGGCTAAAAAAGTATCGCTGTTAACAATCTCACAAGCAGAATTTGCATCAAAGTCAGCGGCAGTCACATTCTTCGGTCCTTTAACGTTCATTTTTAGCACGACTGGCTCGTCTTGATGCATTTTAAATCGAAGAGTTTTAAGGTTAAGGATTACTTCTACCACGTCTTCTTTGACGCCAGGAATGGTAGTAAATTCATGAGTAACGCCATCGATCTTAACCGAGGTAATGGCGGCGCCCTCTAGGCTTGATAACAAGACCCGGCGCAAAGCGTTAGCAACAGTAACACCGTAGCCTGGGGACAGAGGCTCAATCACAAAAGCGCCTGATTCGTTCACTTTTTCCATGGTTTTAATTTGTAGAAGGCTAGTTTCTGGTAAAATGTAATCCATTTTGATCTCCCTTTATTTATTACCTTGAATAAAACTCAACAACTAATTGCTCATCAATTGGTGTATCAATTTCTTCGCGTGTGGGTAGGTTTACAATTTCCGCTTTATTTTGTTTAACCTTAATCCAATCAGGTGGTGTCAATTTTTCAACTGCTGTTTTTTTAATTATTTCTAGATCCATCGGTTCGATCGTTTCTTTTGGTTTAACCTGATATGAGGGAATATCTACTAATTTGCCATTGACCTTGATGTGGCCATGGTTGACAAGTTGCCTCGCTTGAGCGCGTGATTGCGCCCACCCAAGTCGGTAAACAATATTATCTAAACGGCTTTCTAAGATTTTTAGCATTTCTTCACCGGTTAACCCTTTTGATCGGGCCGCTTTTTTAAAAACCAAACTAAATTGGCGTTCACGTAAGCCGTATTCTGCCTTAGCTTTTTGTTTTTCTTGGAGCTGAAGGCCATATTCTGATTTTTTCTGGCGTCGTTTGCCACCATGAGCACCGGGCGGAAAATTCCTCTTGGTCAGGGTGCACTTTGGCGATGAGCATTTTTCACCCTTTAAGAACAGCTTTTCACCAAATTTACGACATTCTCGACATTTATCCATTTAGACTCTCCTCGTTTTCTTTGGACGACATCCGTTATGGGGGATGGGGGTTGTATCTTTGATTGAAGTTACCTTGATGCCACTTGGCCCAATTGCGCGCACCGCTGATTCACGGCCAGCGCCTACGCCTGAAACCTTAACTTTTGTTTCTTGAATATTAAAAGGCAAAACCTTTTCAAGAGCCTTTTGCATTGTAATCTGGGCCGCATATGGGGTCGAGCGTTTGGCTCCCTTAAACCCGCAATTTCCGGCTGAAGCCCAACCAATCACATTGCCAGTCTCATCCGCAATGGTGATAATCGTGTTATTAAAAGAAGAGCTAATGGTGATCATCGCACGGTTTACTTCACGTAAGGTTTTTTTCTTTTTAACAATTTTTTTTGGCATTTTATTCTTTAAACTTTAACTTATCTAAGTTTTTTCTGCCGACTTTTTGCGGCCCGAACCGACTGTAACTTTTTTGCCACGTTTGGTACGGGCGTTTGTCTTGGTACGCTGCCCTCTAACTGGCAAGTTCCGCGCATGGCGGATGCCTCGGTAGGCACCAATTTCCTTAAGGCGTTTTATATTTTGGGAAATCTCCATGCGAAGATCGCCTTCAATTTTATAATTTTTATCGACAATCTCACGGATTCTTTCGATTTCTTGGTCGGATAAGTCAGAAACCTTTGTACCTAATTTGACATTAGCATCTTGGCAAATCTTGCGCGCTAAAGGCACCCCAACCCCATTGAGATAGGCGAGTGAATATTCGATATGTTTATTGTCCGGTATATTAACACCAGCGATTCGAGCCATTTATTTCCCTTTTGATTTCTTTATGAACTTTACGAACTTTATGGACTTTTAACTTATTTACCCCTGTCTTTGTTTGTGCTTAGGATTTTGACAAATCACGCGTATTACAGGACCACCGGTGCCGGTTTTCTTGCCGCGCCGGATAATTTTGCATTTTTGACAAATTTTTTTCACTGATGGACGAACTTTCATAATACTTATCCTTAAAACGGGATGGGCTTGTGAGCTGAAAGTGGGTCGCTAACGCATTGGAAGCCCACAGGGAGCTCCAATAAAGCGCACATCTTTTAGCCACAAGCAAATGTAGCCAATAATATATTATAACCTTCTTGTAATTCTACCTTTAGTCAGGTCGTATGGCGACATTTCAATCTGAACTTTGTCTCCCGGCAAGATTTTGATATAGTGAAGTCGCATTTTACCAGAAATATGGGCTAAAACTACTTGCCCGCTTTCCAATTCAACACGAAAAGTTGCATTAGGTAATGCCTCGGAGATTATTCCTTCTAAAATAATTTTATCTTTATTCAATGTGGCAACCCCAACTCATCTTAAACATGAATTTTTTAGGTAAATTGTATTCTTATCTTACCATAGATCATTTATTTCGTCAAGAGGTTCGCCATATATTGGCCCGAAAGTTCCTTGTATTTACCTTCCTTAAGTTCACCTAACTCTAAATTTCCAATCCGAACACGTTTTAACCTGGTAACATTAAACCCGAAATGTTCGCACATGCGGCGAACCTGGCGGTTACGGCCCTCTTTGATAATAATCGCAAACTTTCGATCACCCAATTTCTCTGTTTGGGCCGGTAGAGTCGGGTATCCATCCAGTTTTATACCATATTCTAGACCTTTTAAAAAACCATTGTCGATTGTTTTATCAACTTCCACTATGTATTCTTTTTCTACAACTTTACCCTTCTCGATTTTTTGCGCCCAATCCCCATCGTTAGTCAAGAGTATCAATCCAGAGGTATTCACGTCTAACCGACCAACAGGAAAAACGCGCTTAGGGTAGCTAACAGCATCGATAATATTATTGGGCGAATTAACATCGGTGGTGCTAATCACGCCGACGGGCTTATTAAAGGCTAAATAAATTTTTTCCGTTTCTGGCGTGATCTCTTTGCTATCCACAAAAACTTGATCGCCTTCCCCGACCTTATCAATCGGCTTGGCGATACGAGTATTAATTTTTACTTTACCGGCCTTAATTAAAGCATCGGCGCCCCGGCGGGAGGCTACCCCTGCTTGAGCAATATATTTGTTGATATTCATAAGCCTTATTTATCGTGCTTTTTGACAAATTCCTCAATCGCTTCAATGTTTTCTAAGATAAGCTTAGCTTTTTTAAGACCAAATTGAAACGGAAATTGGTCGTCTTCGCTGTTTTTTAAGACCAACATGGGGTTACCTTTAAATTCCGACTCTTCTACAATGGACATTTTGCCTCCTTTTTATAATGAACTTACTATTCTATTTTGGACTAAATAATAAATTTTTTCAAGAAAAAAGGCTCGGGAGAATTCTTCTCCCGAGCCAGCGCACTGAATAGTACGCTTAGAACAATCGGGTTCGGGTAACCTAACCGAACAAGTGGCCGAGGATGTCGGAGAGCGAGCCGTGACACGGCAGCGGGCCGCCGATCACCACGATGTCGACATTCGGACGGCCCTCGCGCTGGCGCTCGCGGCTGGTGCGGTTGGCGACGACGAGTTCCGGAACGCTGTCGGGGCAATCCGGGTGGCCGCAGGCGCAGGCCAGCTCCATGGTGGCAAGGTATTCCTCACCGGGCGCCGTCTGTTCGCAGATTTGCTGGATGTAGGTCAGCCCCTCGGCTTCCTCCATCGGCGCGCCCTCGAGCTTCCAGAGCTGGTTGGCCAGGAAGCCACAGAGCGGCCGCGAGAGGCGGCCGTAAATGGTCGCACCCATCTGGATGGCGAGGTCCACGACCTCGCGGTCGAGGAGCTCGCGCTCGCGCGCCACGAGGTGCGCAATGATGAACTTGACCAGGTCGCGCATGCGCTGAAGCGGCTCGCTGTGCTCACGCATGAGCACAGGCGACTTCTTGATCTCATCGAAGAACTGTTGCGTGTACCTAGCCCGCAGGCCGAGGTACTCGTGGAGGAGTTCGGAGCAGGTCTGGGACCCACTCTGGGCGGCAATGCGCTCGTTTGCCATGGAATTTCCCCTTTTTGTTCCAGATAGAATTTGGTTTATACTGGGAACTTTAGTACTATACCATAAAAATAACCTTTTGTCAAGATTTAATTTCACTTTGAGTACTTTATTTAGTTAAAATTTCCGAACCTTGGTTGGTCACGACAATTGTGTGTTCGAAATGGGCGGACAAGCTGCCGTCGGATGTAACCACGGTCCAGCCATCGTCAAGAACGCGCACCGGCCAATCGCCCATCGCCACCATTGGCTCAATCGCCAGCGTCATACCCTCTTTTAGTACGAGGCCCTTACCTTTTTCGCCATAGTTTGGGATACTAGGCGCTTCTTGAAGCTCACGGCCCACACCGTGGCCAGCCAGATCTCGAATTACCGCCAAACCCGCTCCTTCAATTTTTTGCTGAATCGCTGATTGGATATCGCCCAGATGAACACCAGGTTTTGCTAAACTAATAGCCAGATTTAGGGATTCCTGGGTCACATTTATTAATTTTTGAGCCTCATCACTTATTTTACCTACTGAAACGGTAATCGCTGTATCAGTGTGAAAACCTTTATAAAAAACACCAACATCGATACCCGCAATGTCGCCATCGTTAAGCTGACGATCACAGGGAATGCCATGAACCACCTCGTCGTTAACTGAAATACAAGTAGCTTTGGGATACCCTTTAAATCCCTTAAAACTTGGTTTAGCACCCGCCTCAAGGATAATTTTTTCCGCCAAAGTATCGAGCTCCAAGGTTGTTTTACCGGGTTTCGCCTCTGATTTAAGCCTGTCTAAAACCCGGGCCGCAATCCGTCCGCCCTCGCGCATGTACTCGATTTCTTTTTTTGTTTTAATGTTTTCCAATTTTACCCTCTAACTTTTCCCAAATTTCATGCTCTACTGTGTCGATTGATGGTTCGCCGTTGACATTAACAACTAAACCTTTTTCTTCAAAATATTCAATCATAGGTGCGGTTTCTTTTTCGTAAACCTTGATTCTTTCGGCTAAAACCTTGGGATTGTCGTCTTTTCTTTTGATTAGTTTGCCGCCGCAAACATCGCAAGCTTTTGTTGGATTTTTTTCTTCTATGATAAATATTTTATCGCATTTCTCACAAATCCAACGCTTTTCCATACGTTCAACTAATTTATCATGATGGACTTCAATATTTATGACCGTGAATTTGTCCCCTGGCAATGCATCTTCTAAAATATGCGCTTGCTCTAAACTACGCGGAAAGCCATCAAAAATAATGCCACCGTCTTTATAGCTCTCAATATGCTTGGTCACGATTTGCGAGATGTCTGCATCTTCGATTAGCTTGCCGCTTTCCACAACAGGTTTAATTTTTTTACCTAGTTCAGTGTTGCTGGTGATTTCGTCACGGATTAAATCGCCTGTCGCAAAGTAAACCATGTCGAGCTTTTGCGCCAGACGCTTGGCCTGGGTACCTTTGCCAGATCCGGGGGGACCTAAAATAATGATATTTACGCTCATTGACTTAATTTACTAGCTTAATGGAAACAATCGCCCAAATGCCTTTGTCGCCTTTGGTGATAGGTTGAGTTAACTTAATTTCATAGTTCTTGCCATTGTGTACACCAGTCACCGTGGCCACACCCGTGGTTGTATCGGTTGATTTTAAGGTAAAAGAATCGGTTACGGCTAGCCCATAAGCTGTCGGTGCGTCAGACTTGGCCGTATCAGCGGCCGAAAAACGGAAAGTATCAGTTCCGCTGTTGGCTTTGTTTTGAAGTTCTTGGGCTTTGGCCGTGTTTACCGTGTAGCTAATCTGGTTATTTTTCGGCACGATTAAAACCTGACCGACTTTAATCTTATTAGCATCATCGGTAGTTAGGCCATTGGCCTCGGCAAGAGTTAGCCAACTAATATCCAATTTGCCGCCAATTATCGACATGGTGTCGCCTGAAGTAACCGTATAGGTATCTGTAGGTGCTGAAGGACGGTTGCCAGACGAGGACGCTTGAGTAATAGAGGCGCTTGCCGTGCTTCCCGCTGGAGTGGCAGTGTCAGTGGTCGCCGTGCTCGTGTCGGAAACAGTCCCTTCCGATGGGGCAGTATTAGCCGTTGTATCTTTGGTTTGGTTTTCTAAATTAAGGCTTTTAGCGTAAAAATAGCCTGACGTGCTCGCCAGCAAACCGATGATTACAATTAAGGTGATAATCAAAACCTTTAATCCATTAGTCATTTTACCTCCTATTGTCAAGGCAACCAGCCTAAAATCTTGGTCGCCTTAGTTAAGATTTGTTTTGTTTTAGTGTTTTTGTCTGCTATTATTATATCACCTATTAGGCTATTTTGAGTATCTGAAAGTAGCAAATAAGCGATTATATCATCTTTTACTAAAACAAAATCAATAATAACACCATTTTCGCTTAATATTTCTTTTGGAACACTAGCCTCAAGCGCTATTTGCATCAGAGCGGTTCGGCCACCTTTGGCCTGTAAATAATAAATGCTTCGGCCATCTTCGCTCCAGCGCGGCAACGTAATGGCCTCATCATTTTGAGTAATTCTTTTTTTATTAGCTTTGTCTTTGTCGGCCGTAAAAAGCGAATAACCAAAATCTCTTTCGGCGTTTGAAAATTCCACCAAAGCTTGTTTTTGGCCATCGGAAGATATCGCAGGGTTTGGCCACGCGCTGATTGGTTTTTCTAGAGTACCAATGTTTTTTTCCAAATTGATGGTTTTTGTTTTTCCGTCTGGCCCAACAAAAACTAAAACTTCTTTATCCGTGGTGCTAGCAACCGGGTTGGCGACAGGATTATTCTCCTCGAGAGTTGACGGAACTTTGCTTAAATAATTCTGGTTAAAATACCAGGCGCCTGCGCCAACAGCAATTAAACAAATTATCCACCAAATATTTTTCATAACATAAATTACGCTGTAGAAATATCCCTGAACGCGTGCCGGTCGAGCGAAATATCGTTTTGCCGAGACCTCGCTACGAGGCAAAACTGAATTGAGCGAGTAGGATGGTTAGGGAGGCCAAAGTGAATGGGATATTTCAAGGCGTTTCTAATTATTAGTAATTTTCGTAACTTCTCATGGCTAATTGGGCTTGGATTTGGCGCATAGTCTCGATTATCACAGATACCATAATTAGTACGCCAGTGCCGCCCAAAACCAAAGTATTAATGTGGGTCACGGCTTGGACCACAAACGGCAGAACCGCGATAATACCTAAGAAAGCGGCGCCGGTTAAGGTAATCCTGGTGATAATTCTTGAGAGATATTCTGTTGTTTCACGTCCTGGACGAATGCCGGGCACAAAACCGCCTTGTTTTTGCAGATTTTCCGCAATTTGATCAGGTTTAAAAACAACACCAGTGTAAAAGAAGGTAAATAAAACCACCAGCACAAAATAGGCTACGCCATAAAACCAGTTATTCTGGAATAAATTAGCTGTCCATGTGGCCGCGTTAGATAGCCACTCCGAACGGGCGTTTTGGAAAAATTTGGCAATAACGCCAGGAAAAATCATCATAGACATGGCGAAAATAATCGGAATGACTCCGGCGGAGTTAACCCTGATTGGTAAATATGTTTCTACGCCCCCATAGCTTTTTAAGCCCCTAACACGTCTAGCATACGAAACCGGTATTTGGCGCCGTCCCTCATTGGCCAAAATAATGGCCACAATTGCGCCAATACCAATCGCTGCAAAAATTATTAGACTAATTAATTTGGATGTGTCTAACACGGCAATCGTGTTGCGGACTTGGGTCGGAATACCAGCCACGATTCCCAAAGCTATAATCAAAGATACGCCATTGCCAATACCATTTTCAGAAATAAGCTCCCCTAGCCACATCAAAAGAATTGTACCCGCCGTAATCGAGATAATGATTGTCGCCCACTGGATAGGCTCTAAAAAACCGAGGATCTCTTGTCCCTGGATAATCTTGATCATGGCATAGGACTGGATCAGGGCTAATGGGATGGTAATAATGCGTGTCCAATAGTTGATTTTGGCCCTTCCCGACTCCCCTTCCTTGTTAAGCTCATCTAATGCCGGTATGACCATGGTTAGAAGTTGAATGATAATCGAGGCGGTAATATAGGGGCCTACGCCCATCATGATAATAGAGAAATTTTCCATTGCCCCACCAGAAAACATATTTAAAAGCCCAAAAATTTGGTTACGGCCGAAAAAGTTGCGCAAAGCCTCTAAATCAACGCCAGGCAATGGTACATGCGCTAAAACACGGGCGATCAACAACAAAAACAAGCCATAAAGTATTCTTTTACGTAAATCGGGCATGGTAAAGATTTGTTTTAATTGTTGTAGAAAATTCATCAATTTTTCCTTTGCAGGCTGGTTGAGCCTAATGGTTTTTGCGAATTTTGGACTAATCCTATGATACCATTTCTCCTGAAAACGTCAACCGGGATTGACTTCGGCCGACTTTATACTTATAATACAAGCAGAATTCAGGGTGGAGGTCATAACGATGCCAAGAGATGAAGTCAAGCGAAAGCGCGTCGAAGTAATGATTGTCGTAGAGCAAGTCTACGCCGGCCTAGTGCCCATCTACGTTGTTCCGGGCCAACGCATCGATCAGTTCCTTGAGAGGAAAGCAATCGCCAAAGCAGCCCGTCAGGCGGCTCAATGCGGCAAAGACTGGCTGGCCAACCAGATCCTCAAGAAAGGCGAGGTTTTCTACGACCAAAAGCTCGTTTTCAATGGCACGATCTACATTTAAGCTCCCCGACCAGGACTAACTTGAGACCACCCCGCGGCAAGCCGCGGGGTGTTTAGTAAAGCTTAAAACCGCCACAACCAAGAGTAGGAAGATTATTGAAATAAGCAGGGTTGAAGGTGTTGGAATTTTTAAGAGCCGTTTGCGATCGCGCCTTGTCGCTAGAACTGAGTTTTAAGAGCCCCAGAACCATTCCAAATATAATGGCAATGATTGCCAAAATAATAATTAATTTACACCAAAAATTCAGCTTTTCGACAAAGCACTTTTTGACTATGAGTAAATCAATGATAATAACTGTAGCCAGCCATACATAGCTGAAGATATATAAATCTGTTTCAGAATAGGGTGTTGCGTGTGGCAGCCACCAGGCAACCACCAACAGATTTATCGATAAATAGACAAAAGCCGAGACCAAAATGATCGACCATATTTTAAAGTTAGTGCTAAGTTGCCAATCTTTTTTGAAAACTTTGATAATTAAAACAATAATCAGCGAGACTAAACCAATGAAAATAAAAAAACCAATAGCGCTATTTAAACCAGATATGGTCAAATAAAGTATTGGCAGTGACATCGCACAATATAAAGTAATCCCCCGCTTCATCCCTCTCCTTTACTCTAGCTTACGACTTGGGAACATAAAAATCAAGCTTCAGGTTTTGATTTAACTGTTTTTGTGGATTTTATTTTCGGAGTGGTTTTAATTTCGGGCTTGGTTTCGGTTTTGGTGGACGATTGAGCTAGCTTAGATTTATAAGCTGCTAATAGTTTTTTGGTCAAAACTACATCATTAAACTTTAGATTTTTCGTTAAATTCAGGCCAACTATTTTGACCGCTACATTAGTACTACGAATTATCCCTTTTTCTTTAAGGGTTTTTAAATTAACTAAATCATTGGCATTAAATTTCGCTTCAACCCGAGTGATATCGACAGTCTGTGGTTTTAACATACGAGCACGAAAACCTTTGGCCTTCGGCAATCTCGCAATTAAAGCGGTTTGGCCACCTTCAAAACGGCGCGGCAAATTATAACCGGAGCGAGATTTCTGCCCTTTAGTGCCGCGGCCCGAGGTTTTACCTTTGCCCGAGGAAAGACCTCTTCCTAAGCGTTTAGCTGGTTTAGTAACGATTTTTGATAAACTATTTAACTGCATTTTGTTCCTTGTATTTTTGACTTAAAACTTCAAGGGCCTTGAAAGTCGTCTGCGCGTTATTGATTTTATTGGCAGTGCCTAAAATCTTTGCCACTAAGTTTTTGATCCCCGCAAGGTTACAAATGACTCGAATTGTACCACCGGCAATAATTGAAGTACCGGGTTTGGCCGGACGCAAAATCAAATGAGCCGCGCCCTGGCGGATATCAATTGGGAAAGGAATTGTTTCATTAATTAAAGGCACCTCTAGTAAATGTTTTTTGGCTACGGTTTTAGCTTTTTCTACTGCATCTGCTACCTCTGAGGCCTTGCCGACACCCATCCCGATCTTGCCGTTGTGATTGCCGATAATAATAAGGGCGCGGAATCGCATGCGTTTGCCACCCTTTACTGTTCGCGCAACTCTATCCACTTGCAAGACATGCTCCTCAAATTCCGGCTTCTCGCGAACTTCTTTTGGGTTTTGATTCTGATTTGACATATTAAATCCTTAATCCTTTAGCTTTGGCGGCTTCGGCCAAGGCCTTGATTTGACCATGAAATTTTTTATCACGTCGGTCGAAAACTACACTTTTAATTTTAGCGGCAGCTGCTAGCTCGGCGATTTTTTCGCCAACTCTTGTAGCTTTCTCAATTGGCGCTAGGCTTTTTTCCAATTTTAAACTAGTGGCGGAAGCGACAGTAACGCCTTTTTGATCATCGATCAATTGAGCAGAGATTTGACGATTGGAGCGGAAAACAGCTAGTCTGGGACGCTCACTAGTACCATAAATCTTAGCCCTCACACGATTGATCCTTCTAATTTTTGCTAAATTTTTCTTAATTAACATTTTTTTCCTTAATTAGGCGCCGGTTCCGCTAGCCGCTTTGGCTTGCTTGCCCAGTTTTTTCCGGACAATTTCATCAACGTATTTAATACCTTTGCCTTTGTATGGTTCTACTGGCTTAACTCGGCGGATATTAGCTGCAACCTGGCCGACACGCTGTTTGTCAATACCAGAAATTGTAATGACGTTTTTGGCGACATTAATTTCAATACCTTCTGGTGCCAAAATTTCAACCGGATGGGAAAAACCCACATTTAAAATAAGTTTATTTTCTTGCACTTCTGCTCTAAAACCTACACCCTTAAAATCGAGTTGTTTAGTCCAGCCTTCGCTAACTCCAGTGATCGCATTGGCAATTAATACCCGCCAAAGTCCATGGAGCGCTCGAGATGGCTTGTCATCACCCGTTCTTTTAACCAAAATAGTGTTATCGGTGATTTCCAATTTGATTTTATGGGGTAAACGCAATTCTAATTGACCCTTAGGGCCAGTAACCGAAATATCTTGCCCTTGGATTTCGAATTTCACGCTTTCGGGAATTTCAATTATTCGACGACCTATTTTACTCATAATTTTCTCCTATTCCACCTCTCCGATTATCTCGCCGCCTAAACCTTTTTTCCTGGCGTCTTGGCCGCTCATAACACCCTGAGGTGTTGATAAAATAATACTTATTTTACCACGTTGCGCTTGGCTGATTCTGTTTGAGGTTAGGTAAACCCGACGGCCCGGTCGGCTGACCCGACGAATATTTTCAAATGCGCCTTGCTGATTTGCCTTATACTTTAAAGTTACCTGAATCTCCGGGTATTTGAGTGATTCCTGCTTAATTTCCTTGTAATCCGAAATTAAACCTTGCTCTTTAAGGGTTTCTAAAATTGCCAATTTCATTTTTGAATATGAAATAGTCACCTCTTTTTTAGAGGTTTTTAAGGCGTTTTTGAGTTGGGTGAAACAGTTAGCGATCGGGTCCATAAGACTCCTTTATGTTTTCGGATTTTCTACCATGAAGACTTAGTAATGCCGGGTATTTCGCCGCGTGAAGCTGCTTCTCTGAAACAAATGCGACAAAGTCCGAACTTTCGTAAATATCCCCGGCGGCGACCACACCGATTACAACGGTGTACAACACGGGTTGAAAACTTTGGTTTGCGCTTCGCGCGCTCTATTTGTGATACTTTAGCCATTTTTCTCCTTTGCCCTGAGCGAAGCCGAGGGGTTGCTACCTTCTAGAGACTTTTTAAAAGGAAATCCCAATTTTTCCAATAATTTCTGGGAATGTTTAGCTGAATGAGAATTGATAACAAAAGTTACCTCTAGACCATGAATAACTTCGGCTTTTTGGGTCGTGATCTCTGGGAAGATAATCTGTTCCTTGAAACCTAAGCTTAAGTTACCCGCTTGATCAAAGCTTTCCGGATCAAGCCCGCGGAAATCTCGCAACCTTGGCAGGGTAACATTAGCTAGCTTTTCCGCAAATTCATACATTTTCGCCCCACGCAAAGTTACAGTTAACCCCACTTCTTCACCCTCCCTAATCTTAAAGCCGGAAATCGCTTTTCGCGCCCGTCTAATTGCTGGGGCTTGACCGGTAATAGATTTCAGTGTTTCACGAGCAGACTCAGCCACTTTTGGATTAATTTTCGAAGCGCCAATGCCCACATTTAAAATAACCTTCTGGATTTTGGGCAAGGCCATGCGATTCTTGATTCCCAGTTCTTCCATAAGACTAGGAACTATTTCTTGTTGGTATTTTTCTTTAAGACTTGGCATTTGCTACCTTTGATTCTTT
>Ga0172375_10003416_pt1 | contig 24100 bp, 14 predicted proteins | sample LakKiv1m_FD_114537 | JGI IMG/M metagenome (GOLD analysis project Ga0172375, IMG submission 114537) | Freshwater microbial communities from Kabuno Bay, South-Kivu, Congo - kab_092012_11.1m | ecosystem: Environmental > Aquatic > Freshwater > Lake | place: Democratic Republic of the Congo... | reverse complement strand
GATGTATCGCAGCTTCTTTTCGTCCAGCAGAATGCCGTTGGTGGAAAGCCTGAAAAACATGGGCTTGCCGATGGTTTCGGCGCGTTCTTCGGCATAGGCGGTCAGTTCGCGGATAAGCTCCCATTCCAGGAGCGGCTCGCCGCCGAAATACCCCATGCAGGCCGAATCGATACCGTGACGCAGGGCGAAGTCCACCGCCTGCCGCCCGGTTTCCGCGCTCATGCGCTCGGCCACGCCCGCCGGAGCGTAACAGTACTTACAGCGCAGATTGCAGTTTTTAGTAAGATGTAAGATCGCCTGCATTATTCCGGGCCTTACCTGAAACCCACCGATAGAGCGAGAAGTCATCACACCCGCGAAAGCGGGTGTCCAGAATCAATTATTCAACCTGGATTCCCGCCTGCGCGGGAATGACGAACAACAAAAATACTGATCCCTGTTGAAACAGGATCTTATTTTTCTCTACTCAGTCATTTTATGACACCAGCATGAAATATCAACCGTAATCGTAACAATATCTTAAGTTTCCGTGTGCTGATGCCAAATAAAAACGGCCCTTTATGGGGCCGCTTTATGGAATGCTATTCAGCGGCGCGGGTCGCTGTGTGTCATAACCAGATCTTCTCCGTCGATTTCAACAAAGAAATCTGTTCCGTTTTCCTGACCTTTCTGGCCGTTGTCTCCATATATATAAACCAGCGGGAGAAAGTGAATCCTCATACCGTCTTCAAAGCTGGAGAAATCGAAGTCCGAAAACGAGAAACTCAAGTCTTTGCTTGATTCAGCCGCAATTACAAACTGCCCATCACCCCAGACGATTACTTCGTCGTAATCTTCCCTTGGGTTTTCGGGATCATATTCATAAGCAGCCGAAATTCTGAAGGCCATTTCCACTGTCCTGTCGAATTCAGACATATTGTTCAATACGGTTTCTATTTCATCATCCGGACCGACCGTCAGTTCTTCAGCGTCATCGAATGCGGGGATTTCAAAGGTGAAGTGCTCATCAACATCGTCGCCACCTGCAATATCGTCATCGTTTTTCGAGTCGGAGCAGGCGGAGATGAGACACAGAAATATAACTACAACCAGCATTTTGCACAGCATGTGTTTCATCTCGGCAACCATTCAACTGCTTCTGTTTATAATAACATCTGTTATTAATATTACAATTTGCAGTATGTAACGTCAATTGAAAACAGAAATAAAAGCAAAGCGGCCCCGGATGGGGCCGCCTGATGGAATGTTACAGAATGTGACTGGCAGATCAGGATGCCTGTGCGGCGGGCTCCGTCTGCATGTTCGGGTCTTCAGATTCGGGCGGAAGCTGTTCTTCCTGCGGATTGCCTTCTTCTTCGGGAGCTTTCTGCTTATCGCGGAAGAATGGATCGAAGTGATAGCCGATGGAAATCGTCACGTCGTGTGTCATCATATTGTATTTACCCGGCAGCGGGTTGCCTTCGACGCCGGTGGTGTCCTGCGGCAGCAGGTAAACCAGCATGTAAGCCACATCGGCGTAGAAGCCGTACCACTCTGTGCCGAAGCCGATGCACGAGTTGATGCGATGGCCGTCCGGCAGCATGGGGTCGAGGTATTTCTTGTCTGTTACGTCGCCGTCCAGCATGATGCCCAGGCGCATGGCGAAGTTCTTATGGAACCACCATTCGCCGCCCAGTCGCACCTGAATGAAGTCGCGGTAGTTCTTGACTTCGGTCTGCGAGTAAATGTTGTGCTCCGGGTTGTGGTCCTGCTTCAGACCCTGGTCGAACTTGAAAGTCAGTTTGTCGTAGCTGGACCACAGCGTACCCCACACGTCCAGTTCCAGAGAGAGATTCTCCAGAATCCAGAAGCGCACGCCGGCGTTGACCAGATGCGGCAGCGTCAGTTCGGATTTGAATTTCTGATCGGGGAACATCCAGGCGATGGATGGCGCAACATCGAAGTCGGCCTTGCCGCTGTCGAGTTTCATTTTTATGGCTGAGCGGTAGCTGGCACCCATGCGCACCCATTTGACGGGCTGATACATGACGCCGATGTTGGCGCCGAAGCCCCAGGTGTCACCTAAAAGATGCAATTGGTTCGAAAGCGGATCGGTGCCGTAAAGGTCGGAGCCGGAAGTCAGACCGCGCTTGATTGAAATCTGACCGTACTTGGCGTCGAAGCCCACCGCCACGGCGAAACCCTTGAAAGGCCCGAAGGAAATGTTGGGGTTGATGGTGAAGGAGGTCATACCGGCTTCACGCACGATATGATCGCCATACCAGCCTTTGGGCCACTTGACCGCCAGACCGAAATCGACGAACTCGCCGACGCCCACCGCCAGCCAGTCATTGACTTTAAATGATGCGAAGAAGTGCGGCGTTACGATGGGGTCGCCGTTCACGTTGGTGCGCTCTCCGCTCGGGTCTTTGAAATAACCCTGCGGAATGTAAATGGTGCTGACCACTTCGAAATGCAGATCTTCAACAAACGACAGGTTGGCCGCATTCTGGAATGCATTTGACGGTTTGGTTCCGGCGGCGATTACCGCACCGCCCTGCGCCATGCCGTCACCCGACATCTCCTGAATGAAAAAGGCGTTGGCGAAGGCCAGTTGAGGAATGAGGAAAAGCAGAGCCGCAAAAATGAAGTTAACTGATTTTTTCATGGTGCGCCTCCCTTATTCCGCGCTTGCGCCGGTGGTGAAAGTCCACAATAAAGCCAGATCGGCGCGATCCGCTATGAACTGCGCGTCTTCGACCAGCCAGGTAATTCTGTCCATGTAATGCAACCGCAGGAACTCCAGGTACGAAAGAACCGTGGCGACATCCTTTCCGGCGCCTGCCAGATCCTTGCCCTGAAGTATGATTGAATCGGCGCGGCTGTCGAGATAAGGCGAATTGAGGTTGCCTTCGGAATCGATAAGCGGCTGGGTGACGCGTGTCAGGCCGAAGAAAACCTGATCGGCGGCCAGCATGCCGTTTTCACCTACAACACCGTTGGACATGGCTACCATGTATTCGCTGTTTTCTTCCAGTTCAGCGGCCGGCGTGATTTTAACTGTTGCGCCGGTTTCGTCGTTTTTAGTAAGCGCTACACTTATTGCCACATCGGTCGCACCGCCGTCGGAAAGTTTATACAGCTTGATGTTGTCGGTGTTAATGGTGTCTTTCTGAACGGGCAGAGAGAGTTTGAAGGTCGGCTCGCTGTCGGTCGAAGCGTAGGCAGGCAGCATTTCAAGCACGCCGGAGTCGTTCTTTTTGGGAACATCTACCGGGGAAAGCTCCGCCATCGGGTTCATGCTTTCCAGACCGGCATCCCAGAAGAGAGTATTTACTCCGTTGTAGAACAGAGCAAAGGGGTTGGACATAATGGTGAAATGCACGGCGTTGATGAGCTCGCCGCGGCTGCGCTTGTCGCCCACTATGCTCTGCCAGATCTTCACGCCGTAATCGGTGATCTGACGTGCGCCTTCAAGCTGCCATAAAGCGGCCTGATCGGAAACCAGATTGCTGCGCGGCGTGCCTTCGGCTGCGACATAGGGCTTTTCGGTATTGAAGAAAGAAAAATAGGTGTCGGGTTCGAAGGGACGGCCCGTGGTGTCTTTTATGCCGGTCTCGGTAATGCCGGTCATGATAATCAGATATACGCCGCCCTGCGGAAAATCGGCTGCTGCGTTGTTGCGGATGGTCAGCATGTAAGGCATCGAGGTGGCTTCACGATAATTGAAAAGCATCTTGAAATTGGAGATCGGCAGCGGATTTTCTGGATCGGTGATGTCGAGGAAGAACAGATTGGCCTTCGTAACATCCGTAGTGATGTTGCGCTCTGGCAGATCTTCCGCGCCGTAAATCATGATGGATTCCAGATCCACTTCCTGCGAGAAGGGGATTTCGGCGGCGATGCTTACCACAAAGCCGTCCAGACGGTTCATGCCGCCTAAAAGCTCCTGTGTCAGAGCGCTGTCGGGAGCGCCGGCGGGGTAGCCCTTGGATTCTTTAAGATCTACCGCCGCCTGATCTGTTATGGGCAGCGATACTGTAGTGGGAATGATTTCGGGTGCCGGTGCGCCGGGCACGACAACTGGGATTCTGGCCTGGAAAGCCGGATTGAGAAAGTTGTTGGGCACCGGGATCACGCCCCAGTCGGAATTTAAGATAGCTATGGGGTTGGTCTCGTAGCTGAAATCAACCGGGTCTTCCTGCTGGATGCTTTCGCAACCCAGCGCAAAGGCTGTCAGAATCAGCGCTGTAATCAGCGCCTTTAATATGGAACGCTCAGGCATGTCTGTCTCCCCTCCTATTGAAAATTAAGCAAAGCTCCGCAAAATCGGAAAATTTCTCTGCAGATTAACGTACAGCCACAGCGGCGCAAGACCGCAGAATTATTTGATTCATCCATATCACTGCAATACTACGGCAGCATTTTAACCGTTCTGTGTTGGAAATAGAAAGCATTTTATTGGTTTGTACAAGGAATGGATGCCGGTTCCTGCCGACATCTGGGTAATTAATCCGGCTGAAATATGCAGGAGCAATGCCTGAAGAGTAAATAACAGGTCTGCGGTCCTGATTAGTCCCCAGTTTGGCGAAACATATTTTATTTTTTGACAAGTTATCAAATTTACCTCCGCCTGCACTGAGGAGGCGCGTAAAAGCGCCGTCTCGAAGTGTATGGCGGCGCTTTTCCCTCATGCTTCGAGACGAAAATCTGCGATTTTCTCCTCAGCACTTTCGGGAAACAGTCATGGGGACTGCTCGGCCTGCAATCGTTTCAGGCGTTATTAGCGATTGACAAGCTGCCGGCGCTTCTGATATTCAATGGATGAGTATTAAGTAGCGCTAAGGAACACTGAAAATGCAGAGCTTTTCCGAAAAACGCCGCTTCAGGCGTTATGAAGTGAACATCCCGGTAGAACTGGTTTCGCGTCACGGCAACATCGCAATGCTGACCTTCGATATCAGCCGCCATGGAGCCTTCCTACAGACCGACAATCCGGCTCCCGAACGTCAACTGGTTAAACTGCTCTTCAAGCTGCCCGGCGGAGCCATCGTGGATGTGATGGGGACGGTCTCATTTGTGGCCTACCCGGAAGACCGCTGCAAACAGGGGCCGGGCATGGGTGTCAAGTTCTTTTCCATCCCCAGCGAAGCCAAGGAATTATGGGACAAGTTCTGCTTAAGCCTTGAAAATGGAGTGAAGATCAAAGCGGCGCAACTGAAACCGAGTGAAGCGCCTGCGGATGAAATTCCCGCTCTGGCCGAGCCGCCCGAAGCGCCGGTCAGACGCCTGTATCCGCGTATCCGCACTTCATTTCTGGTGCGCCTGCGCGACCGCGAACGCATGCGCGATTTCTACACGCACGACATTTCCACCGGCGGCATGTTCCTGAAGACTCCGCTGCTCAAAGAACAGGGCGAAGATCTGGACATAGTGCTGATCCACCCTGAAACCAAAGAGGAGTTCCCGATTGAAGCGCGTGTGGTGCGCGTCATCAACAGCATGAATCGCGAGCAGAAGGGCATGGCGGTCGAATTTATGGATGTCTCTGATGACAAGAAAAGCCGCCTGTGCGAATTCATCGAGACCGGCGCGAATTTCCTTACCCCGCAGTGAAGACAGGTTTTTAATTACGCAGGCGGACTTCGTGCTGCACACGGCACCAGCTTCTACAAAAAATGCAGGGTAAGGCATTTGCCGAACCTGCCTGATTCTTCATTCCATTCATACTTTACTTGACTGCCGTCGGGCACGAATCTAACATTAATACCTGTTCATCAATTTAAACAGACGGCGTTTATTATGAAAAACCTGCTGAATGTCTTCATCTGCCTGTCTTTCTGTCTTTTCCTGATTTCCTGCTCGTCGGGCGACGGCGGCACTCAAGCTGACGGCGACTCGGATTCTGCTGACAACGCAGGTGAAAGCGACGCTGTACCCGACGGCGACGATCTGCCGGACGGAGACAATACACCGGACGGCGATGACGACAAGTTACCGGATGGCGACGACAACAGCGATGGTGATGATATACCGGATGGTGATAACGACATTGACAGCGACGAATCCGGTGACATGGACTCCGAACCAGAGCCTGACGAGCCCCTAGCCTGCACTGAAGCGCGTGGCTGTCCTCAGAACACAGCCTGCCATGACGGATTCTGCGGAGACTGCGCCGACGCCTCCGAATGCCGCAAACTGGAAGCCTGTCTGCCGGACGGCTCCTGCGGCGTCTGTACGGACGTGTCACAGTGCCGCGACGCTAAAGCCTGTCTGCACGGTTTCTGCATGCCCGACGCCATAATCGAAGCCGACATTGCAATGTCGGAAGCCGATTTTACAGAGATGCACGAATATGCTTATGAAGACAAATGGTACGACTGTTCAATGACGGTGGACGGCACAGCCTATGGTGTCGGAGAGAAACTGCGCGTACTGGGAAGCTATTCTCTGTCATTCCCCAAGCGCAGCTTCCGCATTACATTTCCTGAAGACGTCGACAATCCGGGATATTCACGCAAGATGAACTACAAAGCCGAGTGGGGCGATTTCACATTCATGCGCAGCTTCATTTCGTATCATCTCTTCCGCACTCTCACAACCATCCCCACACCGCGCACACGTTATGTAAAGCTTGATATAAACGACGTCTATTACGGTCTCATGCTGGAAGTGGAGCGTATCGGCGAAAGCTTCCTCGAAGAAAACGGACGTGACCGCGACCGTTCGATGTATGAAGCCGCAGCACCCTATGACTACGGCGCACTGGTGAAAATGCTGGGCGATGAGCTTTATTCGGACTATTACGAAAAACCGGCTGGAGCCGATGAAAGCGATTTTTCGGATCTGGCCGATTTCCTCGAAAATACACTCTGGCCCGATTATCTGGATTCCGGCACGGGTCGCCCGACATTGACAACCCGCACGCGTCAGACAGTCGATTTAGACAGCTATATCGATTATCTGGCGATTATTGCGCTTATAGAGAACCCCGATGTTGTCACCAACAATTTTTATTTTTCCAGCCAGAACAACACCGGGTCCGAGCGCTGGGAATTCTACCCTTGGGACATGGATCTGACCTGGGGTTGCCGGTGGACTGAAAATCTTGACGAACTCTGCGTTGAGCCAGAAGCCGATCACTGGTGGCTGAACGGCATCGCCGGCAACGGCTTTGAAATAGGCTCGGGCGAATGCTGGTGCAACCTGTTGACACACCTGGTACTTAACGACGAAGAGCTGCTGGAGCGCTACAAAGCCAGAATCTGTCAGTATCTGGACAGTGACATCTGGAGACGGCTGCCGGATCTGGCCGCCGCTCTTCAGGAATACCTTACTGAAGCCGTAGCTGCCGACCAGCGCGACCGTAACCCGGATATAAGCGCCTGGGAACCGAAAGTGGCTGAGCTGGTGACAGTCATGGCCGGTCGTGAAGAATACCTGCGCGAAGAAGTCGGCTGCGAATAATGCGCGCGCTTCGCGCGCGCAATTGCGATTTACCGCAGTGTTAAAATATTAACGACCACCACTCCATAGAACCGCACCGGACTCTTCTGCGCCATTTTGGACGCAACGCAGCGACGACGGATCAGACCGCGCAACTGTCTGAGGACTGTTCTTACAGTCCGAGTTTGCGCGGGCCCGGCGGCGCAAGTGGTGGCCGCAGGCCAGCGGTCAAAACGGGGCGCATTGACGTCTTTTCTTTGGGGGACTTTCTTTGGACGCGCAAAGAAAGTCCCAATGCGGTCTGTTGGAGCGAGGATTATTTACATCCTGGAATCGCCAGTATGCAGCAGTATGGCCTGCGCGCGCTTCGCGCGCGCATTAGCGATAGAGCGCAGCGTTAAATGCCAAACAACCATCGTCTGACTTCTATTTTTAACTTCAAGCATAAAAAAACAGACCGCCCTTAAGGGGGAAGGGCGGTCCTGCGCCTTATTGGGGGGCGGCGCTTTGCGGGGGATTAAGCGGAGGCCGTGTTGCAGGGGCGGGTTTTAAAGCGGGATTTCCCTGCCGTGCTGCCTCCACCTTTGGGAAGAAATGCCTTGCGGCATCAGACAGTGTTTTTAAAGAACAGTCAGATCCTAATTAAGAATCACGCCCCACTCAACAGCGGTGAAGCCTTCGCGCTGGAAACCTGGAATTTGCGGCTCCGGCAGTTGCGGGGCTTCGAAGACCGGGTCGAGCACCAGCCACAGGCGCAAAAGCGAATCCGGCGCGGGGCTGATATTCAGACCGACCATAGCGTCGATTTCGTCTCTGGTCAGCGCATAAACGGCATAGTATGGAGCCTGCGGCAGAAAGGCGCACCAATAGTCCACAAAGTCACGCGTTTCGGTTTCATTCAGACCATAGTCAGCCAGTACGCCGCGGAAAAATTCTTCCAGACCTTCATATGCCACTGTCCAGCCAAAATTCTTGCTGTAACCGTGAGGAATCTCGGCTTCATAGAACAGGTAGCCATATTGCCCCTCGATCAGGCCGGAAGGCTCCGCCGTTACTTCCCAACCGTCACCGTATTCAGGAATGGATTTCACCACCTCACAGCCTCCGGCCAGATCGAGGGAGACACTGACTTCGGTTTCGACTTCGGGATACAGATAAATGTTGGGCTTATCCACCATCTCTTCGGCTTCCATGTAGAGATCGACGGTGTAGGACTGCCCGATTTCCACCCAGCCTATATCAGTCTGAGAAGGATTTTCCCAGCTATAGCGTGAAGCTTCGAGGTAGTAGGTGCCACGCGGCAAAAACAGCGTGTAAGCAGCATCGTCATTAGAAACGGTTTCAGCGGCCAGTACGTCCTGTAGAGCGCCGTCTCCCGAAAAATAAGCCTTTACCGTGGTTCCGGGAGCGACTTCATCGTAATTGCTATCGGGGGCTTCATCGTAAACATAACGCACATAGGTGGTTCCTGCAACAGCGGCCTTTTCATCCGATGTTCCGATTGGCTGATATTCAACCATTACGCGCTTACGCTCGGTGGGTGCCGGAACGATGGTGGTCGGCAGAATCTGTTCGTATCTGCTCTGATCCCAGCGATAGATGAGGAATGCGCCATTGGAATATTCAGGGCTGAAGTAGATAGCGTCATCACCCAGTACACCGAAGAAAATATTGTTCCAGGCGTTCATGAAAACGGTGGCTTCGGCCTCAGTCAATCCTCCCTTTATAAGCCCGGCGGTCATTTTGGGAGCTTGCGCCAGCCAGCCTTCGGGCTGAGTCACGCCGGTATATTCGTTTTCGGTATCCAGCATGACTTCTTCAAGATAAATAGTTATATTTGCCCCCGGTTCAATTTTTTCGGCATAACCCCACATCAGGTGTGCGCTGGTCACCGGACAATAGGACGGATCCATGCAGGTCGAAACGGTATCGCGGTATACGATGAAAACGTCATGAGCCGGGCTCGCTCCGCTGTTAGTCACACTTGCATTGGCACTCCAACTGTCGGGCATTGAAGGAATATTGATTGAAGCGTTGACAACCGGCTGATAATTCGGGACCTTACCGGTATAGAACAGCAGCCTGGAGTTGACGTCGTTGTATTTCAGGCAATCTGCTTCGGCTACCAGCCAGTCGGGCAGTTCCCATATTTCAAGGCCGTCTTCCGGATTAAGTTCTTCGCTCCACTGCGGTTCCGGTGTGGCGGTCAGCTCGCACTGCTCCTGAGAAATGGTGACATTGTTCCACTCAGCGCTCGAACCCAGAGAAATATCCGGCCAGACTTCCGTAGTCTCGCCACCTTCGGGAAAATCAACCTTTACATCGATATCGAGATCCTGATCGGCGTAGAAATACATGACCGGCTTGGCCGGTATGGCTCCATAGAAGCCCAGTGGTGCGCTGCGCAATTCCGAGCCGGAGTCCGTCACCTTATTTACGCCCCATTCGTGCATGGAATAAGGCACGACATCGCTGCGGCAGTCGCCTCCACAGGAGGGATTGTCGGGACGATATGGAACGCATATATCGCCTTCAGTACAGTCGGCGTCAGACATGCACATGTATTCGCCAATTCCCACGCACATGTTGGTACCTGCTATATCATGGCATAGAGCGCAGCCCTGGCAGTCGAAATCGGTCTGGCATTCACCGGCATCACAGGCCTCACGGCTGAAGATCTGCGTTCCGCACCAGTTGCAGGCAATTTCAAACTCCTCATCCTCAATATCGTAAGTTCCACTGCAGCCGATATCGTTCAGGTCGAGCTGGATTTTGTCGGCTCCGGCCACGCTGAAGCCGTCGATGCTGATGCTGTAGCCAAGCTCGTTCGGACCGGTTAAGATGAACGTCCATTCGCATGAATCTCCACCTGTAGCCTGAATCTCGATATTGGTCACGGTTTCGCAGACATTTTCGGGACCGGGGCAGTAATCGCCAGCGACAAAATATACCGGACATACTGGATCGGCACACTGGCCGGGAGAATTGTCAGGGTAGACGCAATATGAACCTTCAGGACAGCCCTCATTTACGCAGCAATATGCGGGAGCCTGTTCGGCGGATGAAGCACAGCTTCCATTATAACAGGCCTGGCCTTGAGCGCAGTCGCACGGGCTTTCACACTCGCCTTCGCCTTCGCCCTCGCCTTCACCTTCACCTTCGCCCTCACCCTCACCCTCGCCCTCGCCTTCGCCTTCACCCTCACCCTCACCCTCACCCTCACCTTCACCTTCACCCTCGCCTTCGCTGCCGTCATTGACAGTCGATTCCAGGCAGGCGTTCAAAGCGGACAGCGCCATAAGAACAAAGAGGAAAGTCCAGAGTAGATTCAGCTTTTTCATGATAGATATCCTCCTGTGTTTTCGAGCAACAGCAATTAGTACTGCACAAGATGTACCAAAAATGATGTTCCGATTATCCCTGTACTTACAGGGTCTTATGATTTCACTAAGACATCCGGGTGTCAAGTCTTCCTTACAGGCCGACAAGCAGTGCAGAATCCGCCTGCTGATGTATTCCATGCATTGCCTGGTTCAGCCTTTGGCTGTTTATTTTTTCACAGAACAGGATTTATTTCTTTCAAGATAACTGAAATCAATGAAAAAAATGACAATTTCTTAAATTTGCGTTTGCATATATGAAATAATTAGGTAAGAATGCCCCGGTTGACTTGTTGGCTATCTTATAGGATTATCTTCTCTGTTCGGTTACGGCGCTTCACAATGTTCGACATTATAAAGTATACGCTTGAACATTACCCCTTTATTAAAGGTTTAAAAATTCAAGGGAGGATCATATGAGTCTCAGAAATTCATGGACTGCAACGTTTATGTCTGTCCTGTTTATGCTGGCGATGCTCGCTTTTTCGGCCTGTTCGACCGGCGGCAGCAACCTCGACCCCAATGGCGGCGAGGGTGAAGGCGAGGGCGAAGGTGAAGGCGAGGGTGACAGCGACGGCGATGTAACGCCGGGCGACGAGACCACCATCATGGATATTCAGAACGGCACCGTGCCTGCTGATACGCGCGTCGAAATTAAAGGCGTTGTCGTGATGTCCAAGGTCTTCAATGTAGCCTCGAACCTGCTGGGTATCTTCGTGCAGGATCAGGAAGCCACCGAGTACGCCGGTATTCTAGTGACATGGAAATCCCTTGAATACGATCCGCAATACGGCTACGACGCCCCTGAACTGGCCGTCGGCAAACTGATTAATGTCATAGGCGTAGTTGCCGAGTTCTGCGGAATTTCGGAACCTTTCTATACGCACTGCTCGACCCAGCTTGAAGTCACGCCTTTTCAGATGGATACAGGCACTATCATCGATACCGGTTCCACTACCGAGATTCCCGCTGCCGTAGCTGTCGATCCGGCTAAAGTAAAAACCGACGGCGAAGATTCCGAAAAATACCAGGACATGCTGGTGACGGTCGGCGACGTTACGGTCGAAGCCAACGATCAGGGTTATGGCCAGTTCTCCGTAACCGGCGGCCTCATGGTTGACGACGTGCTTTACAGCTACAGCATTCCGGCGGTAGGCGAAGAAATCCCGGATTTCACCGGCTTCATGTACACTTCGTATGACACATACAAGATCATGCCGCGCGGTCCCGAAGACATGGGCCAGGAACCCACCGATGGCGACTACGAATACGAGTTCGACGGCGAAGACGGCCCGACCGAAGGCACTATCGCCTGGCTGCAGTTCCCCGGTACTCAGCCCGAAAGCGGCTATGCAGTTTCGCTTTCCGGCGTGGTTGTCACTGTGACAGATATTTATGTTTCCTCCAACCTGCGCGGCTTCACCATCTGTGAAGAAGGCTGCGGCCAGTGGCAGAACATCATCGTCACCTACTTCAAGGACGAAGCTCCCACCGTGGCGGTCGGCGATGTTCTGGACGTTACGGGATCTTTTGAAGAATACTGCGGCACGGCAACTCACTGCTCGTCGCAGATCCAACTTGACGCTCTGACCAAAACCGGCACGGGTACCGTTCCTCAGCCCACCGTAATCGCCAATGCTGCGGACATCGCCACCAACGGCCCGCTTTCCGAGCCCTGGCAATGGGGTCTGGTTGCTGTCGAAAACGTGCTGGTGACCGATACCAGCGTTGGTTACGGACAATTTGTTGTTTCCGGCAATCTCATGGTTGACGATCTGGCTTTCATGTACGACCTGCCCACCGACGGCACAGGCTACACCTGGCTGGCCGGTGTTCTGGCCACCGGCTACGACATCTTCAAGCTCTGCCCGCGCAACGCTGAAGACATGGTCGAAGGCGAAGTCGACGGCGATTATCCCGACGGCGACGATGTTGACGGCGACAACGGCGGCGAAGATACCATCCAGTACCTGCAGCAGAACGAACCCGCCGCAGACACTCCGGTTTCGCTTTCAGGCGTGATCGTCACCGCCACAGACATTTATATGTCCTCCAACCTGCGCGGTTTCACCATCTGTGAAGACGAGTGCGGCGAATGGCAGAATATCGTCGTCACCTACTTTAAAGACGAGCCGCCTACCGTTGCCGTGGGCGACGTGGTTGACCTGGAAGGTAAATTCGAGGAATACTGCGGTACGGCCACACATTGCTCCTCGCAGATCGAATTGACCTCCGTCACCAAGACCGGCACCGGCACGGTGCCCGAACCTTTCGTCATTGATGATCCGGCTGATATCGCCACTGACGGCTCTCTTTCGGAAGCCTGGCAGTATGGTCTGGTGGCGGTCGAGAACGTCACCGTTACCGACATTACACTGGGCTATGGTCAGTTCAAGGTTACGGGCGATCTTCTGGTTGACGATCTGGCCTTTATGTATGATCTGCCCGCCAACGGCGTCGTATACGGCTGGCTGGCCGGCGTTCTGGCCACCGGTTACGACGACTTCAAACTCTGTCCGCGCAGCGCAGATGACATGGTCGAAGGCGCCATCGACGGCGACACTGTTGACGGTGATACTGTTGACGGCGACACCGATGCCGAGGCTTACACCATCGAAGATCTGCAGACCGATCCACCCGCCAATAACACAGTGGTCACGCTCACAGGTGTACTTATCACCACTGAAGAAATCTACATGTCCAGCAGCATGCGCGGACACGCCATCTGCGAAGGCAATTGCGGCGCGAACAAGAACATGATTGTATGGTGGTACACCGATGATCTTACTCCGGCCAAACATGCCGGCGACGTGGTCAACATTACCGGAACCTTCAGTGAATACTGCGGACAGTCCGGCACTTATACTCACTGCAACACTCAGGTCATGGCTTCTTCCATCACCAAGACCGGCACCGCCGCCCTGCCGACGCCGATCTATGTGGCCAACCCGGCGGACATCGCTACCGGCGGTTCGCTGTCCGAGCAGTATCAGGCCGCGCTGGTCGAAGTGCGCAACGTCGAAGTAGTAGATAACGACGACGGCTACGGCGTTTTCTACGTGGCGACAGCCAGTCGCGCCAACCTCATGGTTGATGACTCGCTCTATCAGTACACTCTGCCGACAGTCAGCACCGTTTACGATAATCTCTTCGGCATGCTCTTCACCAGCTATGACAACTTCAAGCTGCTGCCGCGTGATGCTGATGACATGGGCGGCACGGTAGTGGATGGCGACGCGGTAGATGGTGATACGGATCCGGATGAGGACGTTACCGCCAGTGATATTGTCATCACCGAAATACACAAGAATCCGCGTGCCATGGGCGATGACACACTGGGCGAGTTTGTCGAAGTCTACAATCCGGGTTCCAGTTCCTACAGTCTGACCGGTTGTCTGCTTAAAGACGCCGGTACGGATTCAGCCACTCTGCCTTCAGTCAGCGTACCGGCTCACGGTTATCTGACTCTCTGCATCAACAGCAATACATCAACCAACGGCGGCATTACCTGTACGCAATATACAGGTTTCACTCTGGCCAACAGCGATGATGAAGTCATCATAGAGTGCGACAGTGAAGTCATCGACCAGGTATATTACACCGATGCGGCTTTCCCGGACATAAACGGTAAGAGCATGCAGCTTGACCTGAGCAGCTACAGCGCCGACAACAACGTCGGAATCAACTGGTGTAATTCTGTGGATATTTACTACACTTCCGGCGATTACAGCGATTACGGTACGCCAGGTGCAGCTAATAAGGAATGTCCTTAGCGGTAAACGATGAATAACAATTCTCATACAAGCGAAGGGCGACGCCTTTATGAGGCGTCGCCCCTTCTGTCAATTCTGCTGGCGCTGCTGCTGGCGGCCTGTTCTGTCGAAGGCAATGACGTGCGCTATCCGGGTCAGGATCTGCGCATGACCTTTCTGCACACAACCGACACGCATTCCAAAGCACTGCCGTTCACTTATGTGCCTACAATGGGTGATGAACAGCTCGGCATTAAGCTGTGCGAGGGCGTTGAACTGCTGTCGGACTGCCGCACCTGCATGAGTTACAACGAAGGCATAGTCACTTGCCCCGAGTGCTTAAGCTTCAACGACAACGAACTGGCGCTGACGGAAAGAGCACCCTGCAAAAGATGTCTTGAAGAAGATTTCAGCGAGAGCCGCTGCCGCAAGTGCATGGAAGAAGTGCGTACGGCGGAATCCTGCGCCGACTACACCTTTGGCGGTGCGGCTAGGGCAGCTTTCATTATCAATGCCGAACGCGATAAAGCCGTGCGCTCGGCCTATATCGATTCGGGCGACTACTTTCAGGGCGCACCCATCTTCAACCTCTTCCGCGGAGAGGCTGAAGTGCGCGTACTGTCAGCCATGATGCCCGATGCCGTGGCGCTGGGCAATCACGAGTTTGACCCCGGCGCAAGCCGCCTGGCCGAGCTTATGAACAAATGGCGCGCCTATCCGCTTTTGAATGCCAACTATCTCTTCGAAGACCCGGATGTCGAAGGCTCGCTCGAAATGGCGCGAGCCGTCATGCCGGTCACAACAAAGAACTATAACGGCATTAAAGTAACTTACATCGGTCTGGGTAACGTGCATTCGCTGACCTCGCTGGGAACCTCCGGCAACAGCATGCGTGTGCGCGCCCTGGATGAAATAGAAGTCGTTGAATCCTGGGTTGGCCTGATGCGCGCCCAGTCCGACCTTATTGTGGTCGTTTCACATCTGGGCGTCTCTTCCGACATGGATCTGGCCGCACGTGTAGCAGGTATTGACATCATATTCGGCGGTCACGACCATGTGGTCATCATGCCGCCCGCTGAAGTCATCAACCCCGAAGGCAAGAAAACCCTGGTAGTACATTCCGGCACCAACTATAAAGTAGTCGGCAAGCTGGACGTGGTAGTGCGCGACGGCGAAATTGTAGCGCATGAATACAGCGCCATTCCGGTCTATGGTCGCACTGTTACTCCCGGTGATGAACTGAACAATTTCGGCGAAGAGAACCAGGCCGGTTATACGCCCGGACAGCGTCTGTATGAAGACGAAATAGTTTCCAATCTGCTTTATAATTACGAATACGAGTTGCAGCAGGCTCAGGACCTGACGCGCGTAATCGGCGTGGCCACGACCGATATACCGCGCTACGGTGAAGGTGATTCGGCGCTTGGCAATCTGGTGGCCGACGCCATGCGCGCCCGCCGCAGAGTCGAAACCGACTTCTCGGTAACGAACTCGCTGGGTATCCGTGCCGACATCGACGCCGGTGAAATCACGCTGAACAAACTCTACGAAGTTTTCCCCTTCGAGAACACCGTCACTGTCATGCAGATTTCCGGCGCCGAAATAAAGGAACTCTTCGATTTCTCGTCCGGACGCACCGCCGCCTATGGCTGCAGATCGCAGATTCAGGTTTCCGGCGTGCGCGTCGAAATGGACTGCTCGCGCCGCGCCGCCCGCTATGTCGAGATCAGCGGCATAGTTGTGGTGCAGGATTACACGCTCATGAATCCGCACGTGGTCTTTTCGATGGCCACCAACGACTACATCGCAGCCGGCGGTTCGGGCTTCGATATCCTGGAGCGCAACACCACCAAGGTCGACACCTCAATATCGCTGCGCGACGTGGTTATGGAATACATCGAAGAAAACAGCCCGCTTGAGGCCGTCGAAGACGGTCGCATAACGCTGCTGGAATAGGAGAGGTGCAATAATGAGAAAAACCTGCACAATTGCGCTTCTTTCAGTTTTCTGCTTACTGCTGCTCACCGGCTGTCCCAATAGCAGCGCTCCGGCTGAAACCACGGGACTCACCAGCTTCAAGGTGCGCGTTACCTCAGAAGACGGAGCCAAAGACGAGCGGCTCGACACCAGCGGCAACTTCGACATCAGGGTTACAGTCAAGGCATTGGATGAGAGCGGCGATCTGATGGACGACTACGACGGCGTAGTGCGCTTCAAAATGAAGCCCGGTCTTTTCTCCGAGCGTTGTGAAGGCGACCTGCATCTGGACGACGATCCCGGTACGGTCGAAATAGAAATGCATGACGGCCTGCTGGAAGAACAGAAGCTCACGGTAGTGCGCTCCTGGGGCGATGCGGTAGTCTGGGTGGAGGATAACGAGACACTGGTCTCAGGCGTCTCACAGATCGTTTACCTCAAACTGCCCACTCTGGCGGGCGCACAGCGTCCGGCCCATGACGAAGCCGTGCTCGCCTCCGGTTACACCGATTTGTGTACAGCCTACGAAGAAATGGCTCTGGCTCCGCCGCCTGACAATTCTCCCTGGCAGTACAACGCGGTTTATTTAAGCAAGGCCCCTCTGGTGATTACTCATTCGCAGATCGGCGGTTTCTTCGTAACCGATCTTAACGAACCGGAGTTCGGCAACGTTTATGTCTACACGCGCGGCATTCCGCGCCTGAAGCGCGGCGACCGCCTGCTGTATCTGTCGGGCAGCATCACCGAGTTTTACGGCCTGACCGAGCTTTCATTTCCGGCTTATGCGGTGGAGTGTCACAACTACCCGCTGCCCGAACCGAAGCTGCTGACACTGACTCTTCTGGAATGTGCACAGGAGATGGAGAAATACGAAGGCGGTCTGGTGCGCATGGAGAACCTGGCACCTTCGAGCACCATCGATGAGGAATCTTATCTGAACTATGCCCAGTGGCCAGCTTACGCTCCCGACGGTGCAATGATAACGCTTTCAACCGAAGTCGCCATGCCGGGCTTCGATCCGCGCACGCCTGAAGCGCAGCAGCAGACCTTCAAGTCGATTACGGGCATACTGCGTCAGCATTACAGCGCCGATCCCGAATGGATACTGGTGCCGCGCGACGCCTGCGACATCGAGTGCGATTTTGAAATCGAAGGTTACAAATGTGAACGTCCGGCGGAGTGCGATGCAGCACAGCCTGCCACCGATTGCGAATAGAAAACCTCATGCGGATTGCAGGAGTTGAAATGAATATCAGAATCACCGTTCTTACACTGGCCGTATTGATGCTGTGCGCTTCCATCGCATGGGCCCAGGATACCCCGGCCAACGACGATGCACTGCTGGACGAACCGGATGCGACGCTGACCGGCGAAAACGAAGCCGCTCCCGCTGAGCCGTCTCCCGCAGCAGAACAGGCTCCGGCAGAGGAAGCTCCGGCGGCTGAAACTCAACCGGCCCTGGAAGAGCCCGCAGCCACTCCGGATTCTGCTCCGGCTCCGGCTCCGGCTGCCGAAGAACAGACCGTTCCCGAAGTGGAGACTGACACCACCTTTACCGAGGAAGAACTCAAGCAGGTGAAAGACGCTGTGGGCGATCAATCCGACGGCGGCAACGACTGGTCGGACTTCCCGGCGGTACGCCTGAATTTCGTCTTTTCCGACGACAACATGATGGACAACTCCGAATTCTCGCCTGCCGCCGACATCGGCCCGCGCGACAGCCAGGACTATTCGCAGTCGCATCTGGTTCTTTATAAACGCGCTGACGGCTACTGGAAAGGTCTGGCAACCGAAGCTGCTCTGGTGCTCAAATTCAAGCTCTACACCGACTCAACCGGCTCGACCGGAACGGGCATCGGCGACGACGGCTCGTATGTAAAGGTCGGATATATTTTCGATTACAGCGCTAAACGCCAGACCGAGCTTGATCTCACCGGCTTTCCCTTCGATGCCGACTCTTTCCTGCTGGGATATCATTACAACCTGACCTGGGCGGGCGAAAGCTCCTTCCCGCAGAACAGCGATTCGGTGCCCGGTATGCGCGTGGGCTTCGAGCATCCCTGGTTCTATGTATTCGCCGGTATGAAGACGCACCGTCAGCCGCTTAAAGACAAACTCAACACCGAGCGTGTGCCGGTAGAAACTGTTTTCGCCGGACTCTTCGGCACCGGACTGCGTCCGCTGCCGGTCCCCGGTCTCTTAATCGAAGCCAACGGCGGTATCATCGAAAAGGGCGACAACCCGCTCATGCCCGAAATAGACGGTCAGGAAGACCGCGACGACATTTTAGCCTGGGGCTCCTCGGCGCGCGTCAGCTACAACTGGGGCATGCCCATCAGCGAAGCTCTGGACATGAACCTTTGGCAGAATGACCCCCGCAACCGTCTGAAAGCCAAGCCGGAAGACGTTTACGAAGCCCGCCGCATTTCATTCCTGGTATCGGGAGAATTCAACTTCCTGTCCGAAGCTCTGCAGGACCCCGATAAGGAAGACGGCACCAAGCCTTTCAACGCCATGGCAGGCATGCTGCAGGCCAAGTTCAAATATGATTACCTGCGTACTCACCTCGATTTCATGTACCGCAGCCTCGAATTCCTGCTCTTCAACACCCCGGGCTTCATTCCATTCGAGGCCTTCCCGGCGTCGGTAGCCAAGCGCGACGAGATTTCGACCGAGCTGGCTGTGGACTACCATATTAAGAAAGCCCATCTCACGCTGGGTCTGGCCGGTGGCATGAAGATCCCCGCCACATACAAGGGCGCATCCAACATTCAGCAGATCGCCGTTATCAAAGACCGCTCCGATACAGCGGCCTTCCTGAACGCCTTCGACCGCAACGTCGAAATTCTGCCCGAAGGCAAGAGTGCGGCCAATATTTACAATGCGCGTTTCAACCTGCAGTTCGACCTTTCCGACTACATGTCGATGCTGCTGGAACTGAGCTATGTAAACGACGGCAACAAGACCCGCCTGGCCGAATCGGAAGACAACTCGAAACTGCTGGTTAAGAAGTTTGAAGACTCAAAAGTGATTAACATGCTGGGCATCGCCGCCATGATCCGCGCACACTTCTAAAACAAACAGCCTGCTGCTGAAAACAAGAAAGCCCGCCTTTCCAGGCGGGCTTTAGATTGCTGACAAAGGCGTCAAATCTTCAAATACACACGAATATCACCCGTCACCCCCGTGAAAACGGGGGTCCAGGTTGTTGAATTTAATCTGGATTCCCGCTTTCGCGGGAATGACGATGAGGCACGAAGTAATCGATAAAACTCAGACATTGGGTTTGTCAACGGTCTGAAGCCCGCCGATCCGTCGGGCTTTTTATTGTGTATGAGTATGACAATACCGCTTGACAATTACACATTCCATTAATATGATTAATAAGAATTGACAATATAACATGTCATCGTGGCGCAAACGAAGGACAAATACCATGATACGTATATGTATTCCGGCTCTGGTGTTGTTGGTTCTGTCTGCAATATTATACTCCTGCACCGACGAACTTGACACCTGCCTTTCCGACTGCGGCGAACCAGATCGTGCGGGGAGTGATTCTCCCTGTGGTATTGACGGATGGCTGTACCCCAGTCAGTGCCGGATGGGTTGTTATGGTGTGGAAGAGGCTCCAGACCCTCTGTATTGTTCATCTCCGGCTACTGAAAATGAGTGTGATAAAGAACATATAGATATGGCAGTGAGAGTTTATGATAAATGCGGCAGCAATCAGCTGAGGTGGTGTTATGAACCGCCTGATGGATGGATGATTAATCTTGTCGGAACCTGTGTCAGCGGTGCCGACAACGACTGTATAAAGGCCTGTCCGACCTGCCCGGAAGACGACGCCGATTTTGTCTGCGGCAAAAAAGGTGTGCGTTATTGCAGCGAATGCGTAATGGCCTGTCTCGAAGATGAACTGGCTGATGACCCGGAAACATGTAAAGCCGAGGCTGTTTTCGCCGATTTCTGCGACGCTTCAGTGGATACATACGCCACGCGTATCTCCAACCAGAGTGAATTCACTGACTATGGCTGCAATGTCTGCAACTGCGAAAATGACATCTGGCATTGCACTTTCTGGGCCTGCCCGGGAGAATATGAAGAGATGTAAGACAAAAGGGGATGGGCATTTAATGCCCGTCTATCTGATTCTCAGATGCCTTCGCTGTAGACGATTTCGTCGGCGTTGAGAATACTTACTTCGCCGGTAGTCGGGTCGCACTCCAGCATGTGATGCGGCAACGAACCGGTTTCGTCGCGGCCCAGGGTGGTGGTTTCGTAGAACATGACACCCTGCCATTCGATGCGCGCAAAGGCGTGACCATGCCCGGCGAAAGCGGCCTTGACCGTGTCTTTGTGAGCTTCAATAACCTGCAGTATGGGGTTGGGCGTCTCCGATTCACTCTCGGCCAAGGGGTTTATCATCTGGTGCCAGAAAAGCAGCGCTGGCGGTGCATCCGTCAGCACTTCGTCCAGCCAGGCCAGTTGCTCATCTCCAAAACAGGCCATGTCGTTGGTGTCGTGGTCAACGGCAGCTTCTGAGCCGAAGAGAATGACAAAGCGGAAACCGGAGTAGTCGAAGTAGTAACGAGGTCCCGGATACAGCTCGCTGCCCTCGAAAGCCTTCTGCCACATGGCCAGCGGAATATCGTTGCCGCCGTACATGTCGAGGTAGCGGTTATCGTGGTTGCCCAGAACAAAATGGTAGGGAATATCGTAGTTGTCTTCGATAAGTGAGCGGTAAGTCATCAGTATTTTGGGCGGGTCTTCACAGGTGACATCCGGAATACACAACATGTCTTCTACATTGTCGCCAGTATTAAAGATTAAAGCCGGCCCTGCTTCCATGTTTTTTACATAGTCAGCGAAAGCGATGAAATTACGATCCTGCATGGATTCGATGTCAGGCAGTATGTGTGTATCGGAAATTACCGCTACTTTAAAAGGCAGCGCCGGGCCCTGCTCCTCTTCAGCTTCGGCCTCGGCTTCAACGCTGTCGATGTCGCCGTCAATGACCACATCGGCATCGCTTTCCGCACTCTCCTGAGTTTCGCCTTCAATATCCGATTCAGTGTCTCCGTCCGGGCTTCCTGCGGAATCTTCGCCAGTACACGAGCAGAGCGCCAAAGACAGCAGAATCACCATCAATAAGAACAGATTCATCGGCTTATGCATCATATTTATTCCGAACATCATTGAACTCCCGAAAAATATCTCACCGGCAGAGAATACATCCATAGCGAAAAATAGTTGCGTGAAAAAAGTGAAAATATACACAATCCCATACAATCAGGCCTGGGTATAATGACACCCTGATTTTTTTGACTGGATAAACAGGGATATTAAGGTAGAATGAAGAACATAAAAGGGGAACTGGATTTTCAGTTGTATTAATCCGGCTCTGTATATTTTTTATTATTATATTCGGTTACAGGAGCTTTTTACATGCCTCTGCGGCTGGCAATCGTCGAAGACGTAGCCACCATGAAAACAATCTGGACGCGCTTTCTGGCGGGCAATGGCCACGACTTCTGCTTTTTCGACTCGAACCGCGAGCGTGTTGATGATATGCAGGCCTACAGGCCGGACGTTATTTTCTCGCCTGTAGTCACACATCACTGCCCGGTTTCGATGCTTATTGAAGATATAAAAAGCCGCCCGCAATTCAACGATACCGCCATTGTGCTTTCAACCAGCCTCGATAATCAGGCCATACGCGGCAATCTGGATGTAAAATGCGAATATATTCTGCTGACCAAGCCCTTTACTCCTAAACAACTTGAATCTCTGCTGGTCGGGCTTGAGTCGCGAAAAAGCGACAGTATAATTGAACGCAAACCTCTGGCGGTGGTAGTTGATGACAGCGGCATAGTGCGTTCGGTTATGAAAAAACAACTCGAAAGTCTGGGCTTCGACGTAGAAACCGCCGAAGACGGTTTTGCCGGACGCCAGCTTATAAATGACAGTCTGCCGGACATCTCCCTGATCGATATAAACATGCCGGGTAAAAGCGGTTTCGAACTGGCCGAAGAACTGCTGGCCACACCGCGCACGGCCCATCTGCCCATAATAATGATAAGCGGAGTGGTCAATCGTCGCGACGTGCGGCGCGGTTTCGACAGCGGCGTCATAGATTTTCTGCCAAAACCTATCGACACTTCGATATTCAGGCATATCGTATCCAAAACGCTGCATAAAAAGCAGATACTTTATCACGGCAGCGCGCTGGTGCTGGAAGACAGCCCCATGATTTCGAAGGTGATTGCGCGCATGTTCAACGAAATGGACGTAGCCGTCAATATTTGCCCCAGTATCGCCGAGTTCAGGGCGCATCTGTCCATCAGCCTGCCTGATATAATGACTCTGGACCTCTCGCTGCCCGATGGCTCGGGTCTGGATCTGTGCCGCGAACTGCGTCGTAATCGGCTTTACGATCTGCTGCCGATTGTGGTTATCACCGGTGGCGGCGAGAAGGAAATCATGCTCGAAAGTCTGAGGCTGGGAGCCAACGACTTCATAGAGAAGCCCTTCACGCGCGAGGAGTTTACAGCGCGCATCAACAACCACATTAAGAGCAAGCACCTGCATGACGAAATAACGCTGAAAAATCGCGCTTTACAGGAACTGGCCTATTACGACAGCCTGACCGGGCTTTTCAATCGCCGTTATTTCGACGATCAACTCGAAAAATTCATGCAGGAAACCCGCCTGCATAAACGCGACTTGAGTGTCCTTATCATTGACCTGGATCATTTCAAGATGGTCAACGACGAATATGGCCACCAGACCGGTGACCTGGTGTTGAAAGAAATCGCCTCCATAATTATGAAACAGAATCGCGGTGCGGGTTATCCCTGCCGCTACGGTGGTGAGGAATTCTGCATTCTGCTGCCGGATTGCCCCATATCGCGCGCCGCACATATCGCCGAGCGCATACGTCTGGCCTGTGAGTCGATTAAACTGGCCGACGGTAAAATACTCCAGACCGTCAGCGTTGGTGTTTCCAGCTCACCGGAAATATCCATCGTTGAGGAACTGGTGGCTGACGCCGACGTCGCTCTGTATAAAGCTAAAGAGAATGGTCGCAACCGTATTGAGCTTTTCGAACACAGCGCCAGCCCGCAGAATGCCTGACATTAAAAATCAGTCACCGTCCCACCAGTCAAGTTTTTCGCAGGCTTCCAGTATGGCGTGGCGCACCTGTTCTTCGTTTTTGAAGCCCGTCAGCGTGCGGTCGCTTCTGTAACGCGGACTGAAAAGCTCCACAACATCGAAAAGCTCTTCCAGAACAAATATTTCTTCTCCTGAAAAGTCCCCCGGATTTACGTCGAATTTCATAATTTCTTCATAGAAGGCGCAGAAATCGGAGGTGCTGATTTCTCCCGAAAACAATTTGTCCATCTGCCTGATTATCTTGTTTTTAGCAGCCATAACAATTTCAGCCTGATAGATAACAAGAAGAAACAGCCACCAGTGTGTTCAGTTTATATCAGGCCGCTTTTTCATACAAGCTTGTTGGACCGGCAATTTTGAGTATTCCCCAGTTTTACATAGTGCCTGTTT
>Ga0172375_10003407_pt1 | contig 24122 bp, 29 predicted proteins | sample LakKiv1m_FD_114537 | JGI IMG/M metagenome (GOLD analysis project Ga0172375, IMG submission 114537) | Freshwater microbial communities from Kabuno Bay, South-Kivu, Congo - kab_092012_11.1m | ecosystem: Environmental > Aquatic > Freshwater > Lake | place: Democratic Republic of the Congo... | reverse complement strand
GCCTACGGCATCTCGCATGTCGTGGTGACAACCAGACCAGCGACGCCTCCTCCGCCTCCGCCCCCTCCGCCTCCGCCCCCTCCGCCTCCGCCTCCTCCGCCTCCGCCTCCGCCCGGGGTGAACACCTTAACGGTGACCCCAACAGTGGACTGTGAGGGATGGAGCATCCTGATTCAAGCATCAGAGGGCGCGAGCATCTCCGGCAGCCCAGGCATCAGCGGCGACTGGTCCCAGACCACGTCTGTGCTGGTCACAGTCGTTGCCACGTGGACAAATGGGGAGCCTCTCAGCATCGAGTGGTCAGAAACCCTCAGCATGCCCGAAGACTGTGGCGTCATCCCGCCCCCTCCGCCTCCGCCCCAGAACACACCCGTGCCCCCACCCTGGAGGCCAGGAGCGTACCAGTGTACCGTCATGACCGGCGTCACCGGCACTACCTATGAGGTCTACTGGATCGCGGGCGACGGCAGCATCGGAGGTCTCTCCCAACCGGCTCAGGAACTTGGACCGAATGGCGAAGCGCAAGTCTTTTTCACCAACACCGGCAACTACGTCATCGTCGCCAACGGCCAGGTGGTCACGCAGTTCAGCATGCCCGGCTGCGCCCCAATGGACGCCCCTCCTGCCACCCCAGCACCTTCTACCGGCACCGGCGGACCATCAGTGTCCAGCTCGCTGGCAACCGGCGGCGCAGTCCTTGCCTTCATGGCTGTTCTTCTTGGGGGAGCAATTCTGTTCCTCGTCCCCCGTCGCATCAGCCAGGACGGCTAGTCAACTCTGCATTACCTCGTTAGGCACCAATCTTTACCAAAAGGTTGGTGCCTTTTTTGTATAGTTCCATTGACTTATTCCCCTAAACATCCTATAATAATTACATCGCACATACACATAGGAGGACAAATCATGGTTCGTCATTTCCTGTTCATTGTATTAACCCTCTCTCTTGTAACCTCTCCGGTTCTGGCCGAAGGAGGGATAGGTCAAAAATCAATCGACTTCTCCTCTGGGGAGTCGGTTACTTTTGAGTTTCCCTGCCCGCTCCGGGACAACCGAGAAGTCAGGATCACTCTCACTCCAATCACAGCCGAGAGTATCCATTTTGATCCTGACAACCTTCAGGGTTACGAAGAGGTCATCCCCTTCGCTAATCCAAGCATCCGGGTCGACCTTTGGATGACTCACTCAGGTTGGTGGGATGACAAAGAAAACCCAGCCGATATCTTGAGAGAGTGCATTCAAGGTGGCGGTAATAACACCACCTGGACACTGTCGTCTGAATCTGACATGTGGGCGAATATCGACATACTCGCGTCACACCCGGTAGAGGTCACTCAAGGCAACCAGATCACCACCATGCAAATCGTCGCCGCCACAGTGGTAGGTCACGAATACTTAGAAGAATACTCTCAAGATGTCCGTGGCATCCCTGGTCTACTGGCCGAAATAGATCCACGCTTCGAGGATCTACTCACGTTCCACTTCACCCCCGATCCGCAGGTGCAGGACTTTTTTCTGATCACCTGCTTATGGGGACCGTATGGCCAGCCATGGCGTTCGTATAGCCAGACACACGGCTATTATGAATACGCTCGCCTTGTTCTCTGGCTCCGGGTCAATACTAACCCACAGGAAGGCTCTTTACCTTGAACCCAAGGTAAACCCTTCCTTTTTTTGTTTCTCAAAAACCCTACAACCGAAGAATCGATATAATCAGTGTATGCATAGTCTTCTAAAAAAGTTTTTTTGTCTCCCCACTTCCATTCTTTTCTTTCTCCTCTTTATTATCTTCGTCCTACTTCACAATCTTATATACGCCTTAATTGGTGTTGAGGAAGCTCTTTTTTTCTCCCTTGCTCTCATATCGGTTCTCATCTCTCTCATATCTACTCTCAATCGCTTTCTTAACTTACTGACTTTTTCTCTATCTTCCCACCTATCCATATCACCCAAGAAATCATCCTCCCTCATTCAGTCTCTGCTTATTGCTCACACCATCTTCTCCTGGCTTGCCATTATTCTCCTTCTCTTCGCCTACTCCTCCATCTGGCCACTCTTAAGTAATATCCCCTTTATTCCTTCCCCTTTCTATACTCTTGTTGCCTTCTTAATTCTCCCTCCCACTCTCTTTCAAACATTCATTCTTCTTAAACGCAAACTCGGTAAAATCTCACTCAATCTAATCGCCTGGTCTGTATTTGTTCCCGCTATCATCATTACAGCTGCCCTAACACTTACCAACTTCCCGCTTTACCCCTCAGCCTACCTTGGCCTAAGCCTGTTAAACCTCTCCCTCTTCATTCTTGGACTAACCTATCTCACCCTCTCCCACAAACTCAAGGCTTAACCTTGTATCCCAGTTTAACTATCTCTTCCCTTATCTTCTTCTCACTCACTTTCTCTTTGTCATAAACCACGACTGTCTTACCCTTAGCATAACTTGTCCTTGCCTCCACTACTCCCGACACCTCCTCTAGTACTCCATCAATATTAACGCTGCAGCTAACACAATGCATACCATCAATCTCTATCTCCAACATCTCTCCATTTATCTGTTTCTTCTTAAATATATTAAACATGCCTGCCAACAAACTTAATTAACTAAATTACCTTCATTACTCCTGTATACATTCCCATCGAACACGAGAATGTAAACATTCCCTTTTCCGTCGGAGTGAATCTAACCACTTTCTCATCCACTGGATCCAAAAACTCATTAATTTTAAATTGTTTGAAAGTAAATGCTAGCGCACACGAATACACCCCATCGCTTTTAATTGTCATCTCTACTGGTATTCCAGCTTTCACTGTAAACGATTTAGGGGAATATCCATTATTCTTTACCTCTACCGTCACCTTTTGTACTCCATCAACTACCTCCACCAAGTCATCATCCCCAATCTGACTCATTGGTGTCGTCATTACGTAGGTAATTTTCTGCCAAGTTATTGGAAAATTAATCACCGTCAACACTCCGTTAAGATAATACACACTCATAAAAATCAAACCCACTGCCGCTATCTGCAAAAACCACTTGTTCCATTTTTCTGACAACTTTGCCGTTGCCACCCCCACAATAGCAAACAGCGGTGAAGTCCCCAATACAAACGAAAACATCACCAAAGCTCCCATTACCGGATTACCTGTATTAATAGCCAGCACCTCCATTGCTTGAGTCACACCACAAGGTATAAAGATTGTCATTGCCCCCAGTACCATCGGCGCAAACAACGCCTTACTTTTTGTCGTATTCCTAATCCATTTATTCACAAACCTCGGCGGCTGAATCAGTACATACCTAAATACTGGATGAACCTCAAGCAGATTCATTGCTGTTGCCAGCATAAACAACACCGTAAATATCTGGAAAGCCAGTCTAACCTCAAGGCTTAAAGTAATCACTGATCCCAGAGCACCAAGTAAGAATCCAAATATCGTGTGCACCACCAATTTAGACAACAAAAACATCCCTGCTGGTAACCAATCAAGTGCATCAAGCTCCATTAATCCCTGCTTTGACTTACCTTGTCCTAGCTCCTCACCTTTTTGATTCGCAATCACACTTGCCAACAACCCTCCCTGCATCGCCAAACAAGAGATCCCTCCTGTTGTTAAACCAGTTAAGAAAATAATCCAATAGTTCATAGCCAAGACAAAGTCATAATCCTACAATTGTACCTTTTTTAATCGTAATGCATTACCTACTACTGAGACGCTTGAAAGTGCCATTGCCGCACTTGCTAACATTGGATTCAACACAACTCCCCAAATCGGGTAAAGCACGCCCATCGCCACTGGTATTAGTACCACGTTATACCCAAATGCCCAAAAAAGATTTTGCTTAATAACTTTCAAGGTCTCTCGGGAAAGTTTAATGGCACGGGGGATTGATTCTATATTGCTATTCATCAATACCACGCTCGCAGATTCCATTGCTATGTCTGTACCTGCTCCCATAGCAATACCTACATCTGCAGCCGCCAACGCGGGTGCGTCATTGATCCCATCACCCACCATCGCCACTAGCTTACCCTGACCATGCAACTCTGATTGCAGCTCTCTTACCTTTGCCGCCTTATCTTCAGGCCTCACCTCCGCCATCACCCGGTCTATTCCCACTTCCTCGGCAATTGATTTCGCCGTTCTTGGATTATCACCAGTCAACATGTACACCTCTACTCCCATCTCCATCATTTTTTTTACTGCATCTCTAGAGTCATCTTTAAGAGTATCCGCCACCGCAATCAGGCCAATCACTCTTCCATTAAGGGAGACTACTAAAACAGTCTTCCCCTGAGACTGAAATTCCTCAACACGACTCATTTCTTTTAAGCCAAATCGTTTTGCATAGACAGGACTTGATACCACCACCTCGTCTCCGTTAATTATGGCTCTCACCCCGACACCAGTCATTGCCTCAAATTTCTCCGGTTTGTCTAAACGCCATTTCTTCCTTTTTGCATACTTAACCACTGCCTGACCGAGTGGATGTTCTGAGTGGCTTTCTACCCCCGCCGCCAACTCAACAATCCTTTTCTCCCTAGCTCTACTCAACGAAACGACTTCAGTCACCTCCACTTCTCCCTTTGTCAGAGTTCCCGTTTTGTCTAAAATAACGCTTCGCACCTTATTTAATTGCTCGAGTGCCGTTGCGTCCTTTATCAAAATCCCTTTCTCCGCCCCTTTTCCTGTTCCAACCATTACGGCTGTTGGCGTTGCCAGTCCTAAAGCACACGGACATGCGATTATTAACACCGTTACCGCCGCCACCATCGCTGGCACAAACGCCACTCCCGGATACAACACAAACCAAGCCACAAAGGTTGCCACTGACAGCATCATTACCACCGGCACGAAGTATCCAGAAACCACATCAGCCAATTTTTGGATTGGCGCTTTTGATCCCTGAGCCTGAGAGACCAGTTCTACAATTTGAGCCAACACCGTATCAGACCCCACCTTTGTCGCCCTAAACAGAAAACTCCCCACCTTGTTTATTGTTGCTCCCACCACCTTGTCCCCCTTCTTCTTCTCCACCGGTAACGACTCGCCAGTAACCATTGACTCATCTACTGTGCTTTCACCCTCAATCACCACTCCATCTACCGGGATCTTTTCTCCCGGCCTAACCAATAACACGTCGCCCACTACCACCTGATCAACAGCCACCTCAACAAACTCACGCCCCCTCTTTACCCGAGCCATCTTGGCTTGCAATCCCAGAAGTTTTTTAATCGCTTCCCCGGCCTGTCCCTTGGCCCTTGCCTCCAAATACTTCCCTAACATAATCAACACAATCACCGCTGCCGCTACCTCAAAATACACATGTAGATCCAATCCCGCCTGGACAAAATAATCAGGAGCGATCGTCACCACCGCTGAAAAAACATATGCCGCCAAGGTCCCTGTCGTGATCAGAGTGTCCATATTGGCCAACCGATGCTTAAACGCTTTCCATGCCGAAATCATGTATTCACCCCCCACCCAAAACTGCACCGGCGTTGCCAACACTAATCCGATCCAATTAGCCTCCCTCATCGACAAATTAGGCAACCAGCCAAACCAATCCCTCATTGACAACATCATTAATAAGATAGAAATCACCCCACCAATCAATAACTTAATCTTTTTTTCTTCCAAAGCCGAGTCCTCTTTCTTTACCTCACCGTCCATTTTTATGTCATAGCCAATGCTTCTAGCCGCTTCCTGCACTCGAGTTAGGTCTACTTGACCCTCAAATTGTGCCTCCTCAGTTGCATAATTAACCCCCACTTCATCAACCCCTGGTATTTTCTTAAAAACCCGCTCCAAATTAGCCGCACACGATGCGCAGTGCATTCCCACAACCCTCACTCTTGTCTTGTTTTTTTCCATTCGTCCTCCCTCTGTTTCTATTATTTTTTAACTACTAATTTTCCCCGCACCATGCCCATCCCGCAAGCGAAGCCATACGTCCCCACTTTTGTTGGGGTAAATCTGACAACAGTCCGCTTCCCCTCTGGTAATCTCGCCTTGACCTCTCTCTTTTCTTTTGTGGGCAACTTGTCAAATATCACCCACTCGGTACAATCTCCCTTGTCGCGGCGATCAAAAACTACCTCCACCAACTTATTTACTTTCACCTCGACAACAGCTGGGTCATATGCCCCTTCAACCAGTATCTCCACTTTTTGCTCTCCATCTTGCCCCTCCACCTTTACCCCTTTCTTAGGCCCAAAAAAATAATAGGCAATCGCAATAATAAGACCAACCCCCCCTCCTATTACCAACCAATCCACATTAGTCATGTTTACCCCTTTCTAACGGCCACGTTAACTAATTTATAAACTACATACACCACCCCAGCAACAAACAATCCGTCCAGCCAAAACCCTTGCACTCTCTCAGTTATGCCAAAAGCAATCGCGTAAATCAATCTTGTTGTCTCACTTTCTGCCATATCCATTCCCAAATTTCCATTTAAGGTCAACCAAATCATCAACACCCCGGTTGTCAAAAAAACCATAAACGCCACCAGGTCAGTTATCAGCACCAAATACTCCTTACTACCCAAGCGAATTACCCCCAGCCTCTTTCTCCATAGCGGACTTGCCAACAAGTTCTTTTTATCGATAAACAAGGAAGCAATGTATAACGGTGTCACCATACCCAACACGTACACAACCCCCACGAGTAACGACCAAATCACCCCCGGCGCCATACTCGACAATGTTAGCACCCCAACCAATACTGGTGCACAACAACTTGACGTTATGCCGGAAAACACACCCAAGACAAAGGTCGACCAGGCATCCACTCTCTGGCCTGAGCCACGGCGGCTGAACTTTGGCATTGGCAGTTTTATGCCAAAAAGTGACATCCAAGCCACCCCGATCATCACCATACCTCCAACGATATAGGTCCAGTCATGCATTCTAAAAAACAAACTACTCAACGCCTTAACCCCTAAGACCACTGGTAGCATCACCACCATGATTCCCAATGAGTAAATCAGAGTCATCAACAACACCTTTTTCTTTTCTCGAAAAACATTCCCGAGATAAGCGGGTAATAGGTAGGTCACACAACAAGGAGCAAACAACGCCACCATGCCTGCCACGAAAGCCGCTATCAACGAAATCTGTATCATCATTTTCTTTTCACTATCGCCGTAAACTCAGCGCTCAAATTTTTAAAATTCGGATTATCCGTCTCGATATATATTTGTCTAGTTAAATCTCCCAAATCAGAATCGTCTCCATGCACTGAAGGGACAAACACCACCTTAACTGGGACCTCTTCATATGCCCCTACTGTCACCTCCTCCATCGAGGGTATTGTGCAAGAACAAGAACCAGTCAATCTTGTTACCGTTAACTCAGTCGGAGTGTTATTTACCAACCTAAACTCCAACTCCGCCCCCTTGACGTAATCAACTTCCCCTAAATCAACTCTCTCAGGCTTTATCAGCACTCCTGCATGAGACTCTCGGTACGCCCAGACTCCCCCTACCAGATCAAACACCTTCCTATACCCCATCTCCACCAGTTTTTCTGCCGCGATCTTACTCATCGAGCCTGATCTACAATACACCAAAATAGGAACACCCTTGTCCTCTGGTAGCTTGTTAACATTCTCCGCCACTTGGTCATAGGGGATAAACGCATCCGTCCCCGCCAGATGCTGCTGCTCTGGAGTGTGTACATCTAAAATAAACACACCATCCCTCTCTAGCCACTCATCAGCGTCTTCAGCCTTAACCGCCACCACCTTTTCACGTCCTACCCTATCACTATCCTCTAATCCCTCACTAGTACCTCTTCCCATCAACCAGCCCACAGCTATCACCACCAAAACCAACAACCACACCAGCATCATTTTCTTTGATTGTTTCATCTTCTATGCCCCGCAACTACTTCCAGAAGACTTGCTTCCAGGGATATTGCCCATCTCTTGTTTAATCTGCTGGTAACCAGGGGCCGAGCTATACTTGGCCGACAGCACTTCAGCCGCATCCACATCCGCCCACAACTTATCCTCTTTCGTCTGAAAGTGGTATGCCAAATCGACATAAGTCTGCTCAAACCAGTACGAGTTAAACGCCAGTGCCGTCTCATAAATCTCTTCCTCCGAGAAACCCTGGTCAACCATTAACTCCACCAATCCTAAAATCGCCATCCCATGGTTGCAATCAGGAAAAGAAGTGGGATTCCCACAGCATGGCCGATAAATACCTCCACTAATCTTGGCCACCATCTCCTGCTCTTCATCACTCAAATCGATTATCCTCGCCGAACTATACAAATCAACCGCCTGCTTTGATCCCAAAGTCCAACCAGCGGTCGAAGCAAAATTCCCCAGATCTTTCCTGTACTCAGTCCCCATTATCCCTTTATCAAGAACATCGGAAGCCTGTACCAGCCCCAACGCCCACAAAGTATTCACCCAAAAATACGCATTGTTTTTATCAATCGTAATACCACCATCTTTATTTTCAGTCAGGTATCTCAACAACTCATCGTACTTTGGATCGCCATAATTCTCTTCATATTTCGCCAGATCAATTGCGCCAGTCTCTACCAATCTCTGGCCCACCTGTCCCCACTTAATAGGTACCGTATAGCCTTCTGTTGGCACCACCAACTCCGCCAGGTTATCGTATGTCGGCTCAGGTAGTGGAGCTGGTGTTGGAGTAATCAAACCAATCCGGGTCAACAACCTACTTTCACCCTTTAATCGCAACTCAAACATATCGGCCCAGACTGTCAAGACCATCATCACTAACCCTGCAAACAGTAATACCCCAACAACCCCCGACCGATTTACTTTTGATTTATTTTTACTATCCATTTTTATCAACCTTAATTTTTAATTTTCAACTCACCTCACGACCATTGCCGTTAACATCCAACTCAGTTTTGGACTACTTACATCATTGGTCTCAATCGTCACAGTTCGAGAAATCGGCCCCACCCCATTTGGCCCATGAAACATCGGATCAAACTTAACCAATACATCAACCGTCTCCCCGGGATCAACCTCCAGTACATATTGAGATTTGTCGTGCATTCCAAACACTGGCGAGGTCTGTTCACCCTTAGCCATCTGCGCTGTCGTACACACACATGAAGTCTCCACATTAAATAGCTTCAACACTTCATCCCCCTCATTTTTAACCAGAAAAACCTTCTCCACTATCCCGCCATCAATTTTAATCTCCCCCCAGTCATAACTCTTCTCCTCCACTACTGCCACTGCGCCCTCACTCATCTCTACCTGGGCAGAATTCGCCATCGTGCTCGCCAACCATACCGACCCTCCAAACAACACCACTAACCCCACAATTATGGCCATTACTGTAGTCTTACTCATCATCATTTTTTTTCAAATTAATATATCGACTTGTGTCATGTCTAAATTTCTCCATACACCCCTCAGCACAGAAATAGTAGCTTTCCCCATTTTTCCTAACAGCATACCCAGCCGTTTTAGGTGATAGCCTCATGCCACACACCGGATCAATCACCACCGGCCACAAGTCCTGCATCTTAAAAGCCAGCTCGTCAGCAACCCTCTCACCCTTATGTTTCTTAATCAACACCTCTCTTAACAAATCACTCGCCTTCACAAAATTCTTTTCACTCAACCGATAAAACACTTCTTTACCCACCTTCTGGCTTTCCACCACCCCCGCCTCTCTCATCACCATCAGATGTTGAGATAGATTGGCTTGTGGCAATCCCAACATCTCCACTATCTCACTTACATTCAGACTTTGATGGCGCAGTAAATGCAGAATCTCCAGTCGCTTAGGATGAGCCAGTGCCTTTAATAACTCAGCTTGTAGTTCAAATACCTCCTGATACATATTCGCTTTTTCGAATATATACTACCATCACAACCTCTGTCAACCCTCTCCCTCAACCATTACTTACTCTTTTTTCTAGAAGAACTCCCCACCTTCCCACCCTCCATATCACCACTCCTCCACAAGTATCTAATCGCCATTACTAGCAAAGTGATCACCAAAACCAACAACAATAACTTGACTCCAATTACCAAAAATACAACCAACCCAATCCAGGGCATAAACTTACCAACCCAATTCAAAGCCCTGTCATTCACCTCTACCTCTCCACCCCACCTGTCCCAATCAAAAGCCATCGGCCACATTCTATCCATCATTCCTCCAATAGCTCCTCCCCAAACCACAGCCGGACTATCTTCATCGCATCCCAAATAGTTCCTACCCATCTGTAAGTGGACATTCCACCATCCCTCGCTCTCCTCGCCACCCATCATCCGATCCATCTCTTCATGTCTCTCTCCAGGATGCATTCGCTCCATCACTGCGTCTCCAAGTCTCACCATATCCTCATCACTTACTAACTCGCAATCAAGATCATCTACCGTCTCCACCTCATACTTATCCACCAACTCACCAATCACTACTTCCAGCTCTTCATGACCGTCTACCACCTCGCCCAACCCCTCGCTCCCCATCATCCCCATTTGCGCCTCAACGCTTGCAGTCGATCCCACCAACAACGCCATCAACCCAAACAACACCAGCCCTAACTTCATCTTCATAGAACCAGTATACCAAATCATTTTAGTGATATTTTAGTGATAAGATATGCCCATGCAGGCCGTCCCCAGACATAAAGCCTTAAGTGAATTTTTAAGCTATGCTCTACCTGAAGTCTTTGAAGCCTTGGGCCATTCTTCCGAGGATGCTCAGTCTCTTACTAAATCCTTCATTCTCAAAATCCACCATCACGCCGCCAACCAACTAGCTAAAGCAAGAAACCCTGAAATATCCACCCAAACTAGCCAAATGACCAGCCCAGATGATATAATCTTGCTTCTTGAGCAATACTTTGACTCAAGTCAGATCGACCTTGAACTAACCCAAGCCACCTATCTGGCCATCGACTCTGCCATACATCGCATCTCAATCCAAGTCGATCGGGATTGCTGGCAAAAAGTCACCAGCATACTTGAACAAAAAATTGCTCGACTAAAACTAGTATAAATATGAATGAATCCATAAAACCTCAACCAGAGACAAACCCTCAAGAAACTAGAGACACCAAGATTGGCTCTCTCTTAAATCTCTTGCGCCAGAAACTACATCTTAACTCCGTTCCTGCCGGACAGTTCTCTCTCGACAACTTTCCTCTCCTACCCTAACATCTCCTCCTCAAATACAAACAAGCAAACTTTCTTCATCACGCCAATTTAAGCTGGATCCACTTATACCCCGAAAATATAAAGTTCATTATTAGTAATGAACTTAAATAAGGCGACCCTCCCCACTTGTTTATCATCATCACCGCCAGCATACCTCCCAACATCAAACTATAAATCCACTCCTGCCAATCAACTACCGGCGAGGTCTTAGGCTCAGTTGCCATCAGTAATAAGAAAAATCCAAACGTCCCTTCAAATATTATGGCCAGCGGCAATCTACCAACCAGAACCACATAAGTCACCGCAAAAGCCACGCTCACCCCAACTAAAGTAGGTATCTTTTTATATACCCAAACCAACCATAAGCCAACCGGTAACGTTAGCAACATTGCCACGCTCATATTAAACACAGGTAGTCTCGGCGCAAAACTAACCCCCCACCAAGTGGTTGATAATCCCACCAACGTCATTATCATCAATCCAATCGCAGCAGGATTAAATATTGGTTGACCCTTTAACCTCACCACTGTTTTTATCAGCGCCGTCACCAAACCCAATCCCGCCATTAACCCTGGTTTTGCGTCTATATCAGCCAGTAAAACCAGGATCATCACGGTAATCACTAAGTTGCTTATTCTCGGCTTAGCTCCAAAAGCGGCCAACACCAACAAGTGAGGAACCAAAAATCCTCCCACCAACGAACCCACTCTCCACAACTCCCTCTCGTACCCTCCCTCCAAACGGCTAGATATTGCCAAAACATAAAGTACCAACAGATAAATGACTGTCAATAAAATAGGTTTCCTCCACAATGCCAAGTTCCTCATACCTTTTCATCATAATATATTGTCGACCCCAACAAAACGTGTTAGAACAAACCCATGAACCGTTTTTATCCCATCATTCTCCTCATCGCCGTATTCACACTATCCGCCTGTCAAATATCCAACCTTGAACCTCTACTCAAAACAGAACAAGTCATCACTCAAGAACCAAGTTGGACAGTCGATGATAACACCTACACCACCACCGTTGAGTACGATGTTCCTGAAGGCACGGAGTCAAACTCCTTCTCCCTTGTTATCAAAGACGGCATCATCTCCTCCATTGAAGTAGGCATCACAACCACCAACAAAGCCAGTCTTAAATACCAACAAGACTTCGCTAAAAATATTGCTTCCATTATCGTTGGTCAAAAAATTTCTGAACTAAAATCCATCGATCGAGTTAGTGGCGCCTCAGTCACCACCACTGCCTTTAACGACGCCCTCCTTAAACTCAGGCAACAACTCCAGTCTTAATTAATGTTTAGCTTCAACCTGACCGGCTTGGGCACCAGTTGGTCTATCATAATCGACACCCTTCGTCCTCCCAACCCCACCCATCTTTACTCTCTACTTCAACAACAACTAGTTGATTTTGAAGCCAAATACTCTCGTTTTCTCCCTACCAGCCAACTCTCACAACTTAACAACTCATCCTCTCCTTCTTATCCCCTCTCTCCCGATTTGCTCACTATGATTGACCTTGGACTTAAGCTCAAGTCTTTAAGTCATGGCCATTTCGACCTCAACATTGCCACCCAGCTTGAGGATATTGGTTACGATCAACACTACTCTTTTACGCCTAAAACTGATCACCACCTACATATACCCGGAACTTACCATCTTAAAAACAATCGTCTCATTCGCCGTGGCCAAGTCAAGCTTGATCTAGGCTCGCTCGGCAAAGGCTACCTCATCGATCAACTAGCCCAAACCCTCCACCAGCACCAGATCCCCTATTTCCTCATTGATGGTGGTGGGGATCTCTATGGCACCACCAAAAGAGACCTCTCTCCTTGGAAAATAGCTATTGAAAACCCCCTTGACTCCAATATTGCCATCGCCACTCTGAGCTTAAACCATCAAGCCATCGCCACTTCCACCTCTCAAAAACGCCGCTTTGGCTCCTTTCATCATCTTCTTGACGCGAAAAAACACACCCCCGTTAACACTATCCTCTCTCTCACCACCCTCTCTTCATCCGCTCTCACCGCCGACGCCACCGCTACCGCCCTTTTTGTAACCCCCCTTTCTCTCTGGTCTACCATCACTCAACACACCCAGACTCGATATCTAGCCCTAGATCATCAACAAAACCTAACCTCCTCGCCAAACTTTCCCGCCAAAATACTCCACCCTTCCTAATCCACGCGCCGAAATGCCATTTCAAACATCTCTATCGCCTTTTCATCTCCTGGGCCACTCCAGCCAAAAAAACCGTTCCCAGTAAAGAACTCACTCCCACCACTCCAAACAACAGGCTATACCCAAAACTCGCTGCTATATACCCACCCAGTCCAGCCGTTAATGCCGCTCCAAGATCAGTAGCTGTGTAATACAAGCTCCACTCCAGTGCCTCACTTTGTTTATCAATATGTCTAGTAAAAATCCCCAACCACGATGGGTATGACAAAGCCCCTCCCAGACCTCCAATAACCTGAACTGCATACACCTGCCAAGGATACTTAACTCCGATATACAAAAACGCCGACAAGGTAATCAGTAACGAGCCAATAATCATTACCCAGTAGTCATCCCACTCCCCTCGACGCTTATCATTCCATCGTGCCACCGGAATCTGCACCACACTTTTAACCACAAAATACACCGTTGCTGCCATTCCAGCCAACTCCACCCCGCCTCCTACCACTTGCTCTGATATAAAAACTGCCAAAATTGGATTGATTAAACCCCACCCTGACAGCATCATGATATCTGAATAAGTCAGAAACTGAACCACTCGACTTATTTTCAAACTACCAGCCAATCGTGCAAATACCTTTTTCATCAACTCAAGCATACAACAAACTTGCGTTATCATTAACACATGAATCAGCAACAAAGTATCGAAACTAGCGAGCACTTAAAGTCAGCTGTCTACGGAGCTAATGACGGCATTGTCACCACCTTTGCCGTCGTCGCCGGAGTTGCCGGAGCTCGACTATCCTCCTCAGTTGTTCTTATTCTTGGTATCGCCAACATGGTCGCAGACGGTATCTCTATGGGTTTAAGTAACTATCTTGGCGAGCGCTCGCAACGCCGTTTTCTAAATAACCACAAACACGACCTAATTTTCCACACCGCTGTCTGGCATAATGGCCTGATTACCTTTACAGCCTTTAACTTAGCCGGCGTTCTCCCTCTCTCCCCATACCTTCTTAGTCTTTTTGGCTTACCCATCCCCAATCCTTTCTTGTGCTCCATACTCAGCACCGCTCTGGCCCTCTTCTTAGTTGGCAGTCTTCGCACACTCCTCACTCGTGACTCATGGTACAAAAATGGCCTTGAGATGTTGCTCGTTGGCGCTCTAGCTGCCACAGCTGCCTATTTTTCAGGTTTCCTTATCAACACTCTTATCAACTAAACCAACACTTAATTCCATGATTGCCGTCATCCAACGTGTCACCCAAGCCTCGGTTTCCATCCCCACCCAAAGCAACTCCATCGGTCATGGCTACCTTGTCCTATTAGGCGTGGCCGACAATGACTCATCTAAAGACGCTCATTTATTAGCCAATAAAACTATCAAATTACGTCTCATGTCTGATTCCCAACAAAAGATGAATCTCTCCCTAACCGATTCTGACGGTGAGCTACTTGTTGTCTCCCAGTTCACCCTGTTGGGTGACGTTTCCAAAGGTAACAGGCCCAGTTTTGTAAAGGCTGCTCCGCCCTCACTTGCCCAAAAGCTATATCATGAATATGTCAAAATCATCAAAGACGCTGGTCTAAAAGTTAAAACCGGTTTTTTTGGTCAGTACATGCAGCTTAACCTAATCAACGACGGCCCCACCACTATCATTATCGACTCCAAACAACTAAAACAGCTAAATAAATGAGATACACCAAGCCTTCACCAGTTCTAATTCTTTCAATAACCATCCTTGTTTTTTCCTTTCTCTTCATCTCCCTCGCCGATTTCCTCTCAGGTAAAAAAGCCTTTAACGACTCTGGCCCGGCTCTTGATCCCAATATCAATATTCTCTCAGTTGCTCCCGACCCACAACTACCCAACACCTATCAAATCACTTGGGAAATAACTTCCCCCACCCCCCTGCCTGTTACCTCAACCACCATCTACTACGACACCATCTCCACCCCCTCCGCTCTAACCACCACAGACTCACCCTCCGCTCCTTCATATCAATTTCACTTGTCTGACTATCTCTCTGGACCCTTCACCTCTCCTGGCATCTTTACCGCCACCCTCCAATCTCCTTCAGACGCCACTTCCATTTTCATCCGAGCCTACGCCCATATTGACACCAATCACTACTGGACGTCAGAATACACCATTGACACCAACAGTTTATGAAATCGAAAAAAAACTCTTCTCAATTCTCCCCAGTTCTCTTCCTAATCATCCTCACACTCACCATTCTTGCCGTGATACTGACCGGATCCTTTCTTCTCACCAATTTCAAGAACCTCCCTTAGCACTCGGTATTGAAATCTGCTAAAATACTGATATATTAACTTAGTCTATGGCCATTCTCTTGCAGCCTCCAAAAAATCAATCCAGTCCTCGCATCACTCCTCTAGTTACTCTACGCGAAGGTGTCGTCTTTCCCCATTCTGAAGTCATACTTTCTTTTGGTCGAAAGGGCTCAATTAAAAGTGTCACCCAAGCCGAAAAAAACGACCGTCTCATCGTCATCGTCTCCCAAAAATCACCCTCCATTACCAAGCCCACCTTAAAAGACATCTACACTGTTGGCACTCTTTGTCGCATTCAGCGTACTATCCCTGTTAATAATGAGCTTCATGCCATTGTCAAAGGTATCTCCAGGGTCAAAATTCACGACATCACCATCATCGACAACATCCTCTCTGCCGCCATTTCTAAACTACCCGAAACCCAACAGGAAGACGACTATCTCAAAGCTACCGTCAACCACCTCATCTCCCAAGTCAAAACCGCGGTTAATCTCGGCAAACCCAACATCGAGACCCCTATGCTCATGCGTTTGCTTAACTCAACCGAAGCCTCCTCAGTTGCCGACCAAGTCGCCTCCATTCTTGAGTTAAGCACTCCCGAAAAACAAGCACTTCTTGAGCAAACCGACCTTAAAAAACGTCTCGAACAGATCAATCAACACCTTGATAAAGAAATTAATGTCCTCAAGCTTGAACAAAAAATCGCCTCCAAAACCCAGTCCAAATTTGATCAATCTATGAAAGAAGCAGTCCTCCGTGAGCGAATGCGCATGATCCAGCAAGAACTGGGTGAAGACGATGAAGGCGACGAACTCACTTCTTTAAAGAAAAAAATCAATCAAGCTGGCATGCCCAAAGCTGCCAAACAAAAGGCCCTCAAAGACCTCAAACGACTTCAAAAACTCTCTCTCCACAGTCCTGAATCGGGCTACATCAGGAGCTGGCTTGAAACCATGGTTGAAATTCCCTGGAGCAAAAGTAGTGCAAATAATATATCTCTCACCAAGGCCGCCAAGATCCTCAAGCAAGACCATTATGCCCTTGAAGAGGTCAAAGAACGTATCCTCGAGTATCTCGCTGTCATGCAACTTAAGAAAAAACGTAGCAACAAGAAAATTTTCAAGAATAAAAATGCTAACTCAGCCATTGTTCCCACCATTATCTGTTTTGTTGGCCCCCCCGGTGTTGGTAAAACTAGTGTTGGCCGCTCAATCGCCAAAGCTCTTGGCCGTAATTTTGCCAAACTATCACTAGGCGGCATCAAAGACGAGGCAGAAATCAGAGGTCACCGTCGCACCTATGTAGGAGCCATGCCAGGTAGAGTAGTTCAATCCCTCATAGATGCCGGCACGAACAATCCGGTCATCATGCTGGACGAGATCGATAAAATCGGTGCCGATTACCGAGGCGACCCTTCAGCGGCCTTACTCGAAGTCCTTGATCCCGAACAGAATCATGCCTTTGTCGACCACTATCTTGACACCTCACTTGATCTCTCCAAAGTCATGTTCATCACCACCGCCAATGTCTTAGAAACCATTCCTCCAGCTCTAAGGGACCGTCTCGAGATCATCCAGTTCTCCGGCTACACCCAGGAAGAAAAGTACTTCATTGCCAGAAACCACTTGATTCCCAAACAGCTTTCCACCAACGCTCTTACCCCCAAAGATATTGCTCTAAGCCCTGCTGCCGTCAGAAACATCAGCAAGTTCTACACCCACGAAGCAGGAGTCCGAAATCTAGAACGTGAAATCAGCAAAGTTTTTCGTAAAGTCGCCCGCAAAATTGCCTCAAGTCGCAGTGTTAAGACTCCCATCAAGATCACTCCCAAAAACCTGTCCACCTACCTTGGTCCTCGCAAGTTTACCCATACAATCGCCGACGAACAAAACCGCGTTGGTATCGCCACTGGCCTTGCTTACACCCAAACAGGGGGAGACATTCTCTTTATAGAGGTCGCTCTCATGGAAGGAAAAGGTCGCATCCAGTTAACCGGTCAGCTTGGTGACGTCATGAAAGAATCTGCTCAAGCCGCCCTCTCCTATGTTCGATCTCATGCCAAGCAGCTAAAAATCGACCCCAAGCGTTTTGCCAAGACAGACGTCCACGTTCACGTTCCCGAGGGTGCCACCCCCAAGGATGGTCCTTCCGCTGGTGTTGCCATTACCACTGCCTTAATCTCTGCTTTCACCAACAAACCCATCAACCGACTAGTAGGTATGACCGGTGAAATCTCTTTAAGAGGCAGGGTCATGGAAATCGGCGGAGTCAAGGAAAAAACTATCGCCGGACATCGCTCAGGTCTAAAGCACATCATCCTTCCCAAGGACAACCGTAAAGACCTCGTCAAAGTTCCACCCAAAGTCAAGAAAGACCTAAAATTCAGCTTTGCCACTAATCTAGAAGACGTTCTCAAAATCGCCCTTATTTCTTGATATTCCAGTTAATTCTGATATAATGAACCTATAGTACAATATAGCTGGTGATGAGGAGTTATCCTTGAACACAATCACGCTTCCGGATGTCATGTCGGCCATGCAGCTTACAGACTCAATTACGGTCAATTTCCGTGACTGGGACGGCGACAAAACGCTAGTTGGAACACCTTGTATTGAGGGTTGCAAAGTCACCCTTAATGAGCTTAAACGTGTCCCCAAGATGCGACATCTTCCCCTCGTTCCAGAAGCTCGAAAAACCCGCATTTTCACCATCTCCAACAACGCGGAAATCCAACAAAACTCTCGCACCACTACGGTCAGCTTCACAGACGGTCAGTACGGCCAAATCATTATGGTGTTCTCACATCGCCACCCGGCCACTGTCTAGTTCTTGCCCGCAGGCAACCATCCACCCCTGCGGGCACCTCTTTTGACAAAAACAATTCCCATCAAAACCGCTACTCCAGCCACCACCTGCGCTACCGCCATTCCCCCAATTTGCCAAACCATCTCTTCCGGTCTTAAACTTTCCAGGAAAAATCTAGTTAACCCATAACCGATCAAATACGTACCTGCTATTTTTCCCCCAATGCCCTCCTTTTTTTGCCTGTTCACCGCCCAAATCAATAATGCAAACAATCCCAAATTTAGTCCTGATTCATACAAAAAAAGTGGGTGCACTTTTCCTTCCACTCCCATCACCTTAATCCCCCAAGGCAAGTTGGTCGCCTTTCCATACAACTCACCGTTAATATAGTTGCCCCATCTACCTATCGCCTGTGCCAAAGGTACTCCCACTACAGCTACGTCTAACAATCTAAACAAATCTAAGCCCAACCTATCTTTGTTCTTCAAATAAAACCAAAGCAATCCAACTCCTCCCCCACCAATCGCTCCCCAGATTCCCAATCCTCCTCGCCAAACCATCAATATCTCAATCCAATTTTTCCCATATATTTCCCAATAATCCACTACGTGATAAAGCCTGGCCCCAATCAAACCTCCCCCCACTATCCACCAGAATCCCTTTTCGATCACCTCTTTTTTAATCCCCACCTTCTTTCCCGACCACACCGAAACCTCAGTTGCCAACCAGATTCCCAACCCTATCAACAATCCATATCCATTTAACCTCAATCCTCCAAACTCAATCATCTCAGCCGATCAACCAGCTCTTCCAGTTTAACTCGCTCAGTTGTATCACTGTCCCTTCGTTTAATTTCCACCTCTCCATCGGCTAGTGTTCTCTCACTTACAACCACCCGATACGGGTTACCAATCAAATCAGCGTCTGCAAACTTGACTCCTGCCGATTCCTCCCGATCATCCCACAACACCTCTACGCCCGCCTTAACCAGTTGTTGATATATCTCTTCTGTCTTCTCTCCAACCCCCAAACTAACTAGACTCACCTTAAATGGAGCCACACTCTCTGGCCAAACGATCCCTCTCTCATCATTGAATCTCTCCACAATCACTCCCATCGTTCGACTAATTCCAATACCATAACAACCCATCACTGGATATTTCTTCTTTCCTGTTCTGTCACTAAATTGCAATCCAAATGCCTTCACATATTTTTCTCCCAAATCAAAAATATTCCCCACCTCTGCAGCCTTTGACGGTTTTAATAACCCCTTACCACAACTTGGACATTCCCCCCCCTCATCATACTTACCAATATCATCCACATTGACGCAAAACTCACACTCATCACAATACAAAATATTTGCCTCTCCCGCCTCAGTTAATACCTCAAATTCATAAGAAATCTTGTCTGAAAAACTCCCACCCGACGCCTCAGTAGCTTTAGCCACTAATCCCAAACGACTAAATATCTTAAGGTAAGCCTTCTTTGCTTCCTCGTAAAACTTCTCAAAATCCTCCTGTGACTCATGCCACGAGTACATATCTTTCATATAAAACTCTCTCCCTCTCAAAATACCTGACTTAGCTCTTAACTCGTCTCTAAACTTCCACTGGATATGATAAACCGCTCTTGGTAAGTCTTTGTAGGAATTAATAAACTCACTCATCAAAGGCGTCACCACCTCTTCCTGGCTTTGTCCTAATGCATACTCTTTACCAGTGCGGCTTTTTAGTTTGTACAGTACATCAATACCATCCCAGCCACCACTCTGCTTCCAGATTCCAGCCGGATGAAGCATCGGCATCAACAACTCCTCGCCACCTATCGTATTCATTTCCTCACGCACTACTTGTTCAATTTTTCTAAGCACTCTCAATCCCCAAGGCAAATATGTGTATATACCCGCTGTAAGTTGTCTTACAAACCCAGCCTGAACCAATAGTCTATGGTTAATTGTTGCGGCATCTTTAGGCGGATTATTGTTCGGTCTTATCACCGTCTGACTCATTCTCATGGCCTAATCTTACCATCTCTTAGAAATTTAACTCAAAAAAACCAGCCTCATCACCACCCCATCAACCACTAGCAACAAACCAACCCCTCTTACTCTTTAAAATCAAATCCATATTGCTCAAGATCTATCACCCCTTTCTTTACCTCCACCCCTTCTTGTTCCAGCATTCTAATTTTTTCTTCTATCTTCTTTCCCGACCTCTCTCCCCCAAACCCTCCAATCTTTCCACTACTACTAACCACCCGATGGCAAGGAGTCCTAGGTGCATCTGGATTTCTTTTAAGTATCTGTCCCACTAACCTGTACCCCTTACTCCCCACCACCTCTGCCAACCATTTATACGTTGTCACCTTACCTCTAGGAACCTCTCTGAGTTTCAGGTAAACCTTTTCAGCCAGACTCATCCTCACAATCTTCCTCCGGGCCTAGGTTTGGAAATTAACACCCCCACCATTGTTCCCAGCGGGAAATAAATTAAAGCTAAATAATTCTTTGTCCAGAAACCAAATACTAACAACGCCAACGCCAGTCCCCAGAATATATAAGTCATTTCTTTGTTAACCATCATTAGTTTCAAAGATAGCATATTTGCCCGCCTCCAATATTCCCTCTATAATTCTCCCTAGATACGTTAATTATTTTTTAATTAAACATACCCATGTTTTACGCCCTCCTCCCCATCGTCATTTTCGTAGTTCTCTCCTCTCTCAAACAAATCAACGAGTATGAGCGTGGTGTCGTTTATACCATGGGTCGCTTCACCGGTATTGTTGAACCCGGCTGGCGTTTAGTTTGGCCCATCTTTCAGAGTTTCAGAAAGGTTGACATTCGTACCAAAGCAGTCGATGTTCCCAAGCAAGAGACCATCACCAAAGACAACGTCTCCATCAAAATGAACGCCGTTATATATTACAAAGTGAGAGATGCCGGCAAATCCATTAACGAGGTCGAAGACGTCTTCAGCGCTGTTTCTCAGCTTGCCCAGACCACCATGCGCCGTATTGCTGGCGAGGTCACACTAGACGAACTTCTTCAAAACAGAGAAAAGATTGCCAGCGATATCTTAAAGATCATCGACAAGACCTCTGACGCCTGGGGCATCGATGTCGAAACTGTCGAACTTAAAGACATCGAACTTCCTGAAACCATGGTTCGTACCATGGCCAAACAAGCCGAAGCTGAAAGAGAAAAAAGAGCTACCATCATCAACTCCGAAGGCGAGGTAATCGCTGCCAACAACCTTGGCAAAGCTGCCAATACTCTTGCCAAAGCCCCTGGTGCTCTCCACCTAAGAACGCTCAACTCTATCAACGACATCTCCTCTGACCAATCAAACACCGTCATCTTTGCTCTTCCCATGGAGATTCTAAGAGCTATAGAAGGTTTTACCAAAAACAGTAAAAAATAAGTCGTGCTGTGGCCCCACGGGGAATCGAACCCCGATTACAAGGATGAGAACCTTGCGTCCTAGCCGTTAGACGATGGGGCCAAGACGCCTAGATTCTACCTCATTTTCTCATTCTTGGCCATCAACTGATCGTATTTTCTCTCCCAAATCATCAATCGGTTTTACCCAATAAATCAACCAAAAACTCATATTATGCTTGACAAGATAACCTCACCCTCATATAATACGCTCCTACATCCGAGAACTGCCCATCTTCAAATTAAAGTTCTCCCAATTTCTGGCTACAAAAAACCAAATCCCTGGCTTTCTGTGGTCAAAATTGACTTTTTTGTAGCAAGATACTAAATTATCGCAATACAAAAAAACCAAATATGGATAAAAAACCAATCAAAATTACCGTTCAAGGCCGACAGGCTCTAGAAAAAGAGCTTAAAGTCCTAAAAGATGAGCGTCAACCTCATGTCATTAAAAGAGTCGCTACGGCTCGTGAGTTTGGCGATCTTTCTGAAAACGCCGAATATCACGCCGCCCGTGAGGATCTAGCCTGGATTCAAGGACGTATCGAGGAAATCGAACATATTCTAGCCCAAGCTGAAGTAGTCAAGGCCAATGGTGACTCTACTGTTTCTCTTGGTCATCAGGTTGTCCTCCTTACTCAAGACGGTCGAGAACAAGAATTTCACATCGTTGGCGAGTGGGAAGCTGACCCCATGGCTCAAAAAATCAGCCACGAATCACCTTTAGGCCAGGCTCTAGTCGGCAAAAAAGTCGGCGAAATCGCCCAATTCGAAGCTCCAGCCGGTACTATTGCCTACACCATCAAAGCCATCAAATAACCATGGATCGAGCTCAAGCTCTAGACCTAATTCACTCCTGGACCACTAATCCCAATCTAATCAAACACATGCTTGCCGTCGAGGCGCAGCTACGTGCTCTCGCTCGTCATTTCAATCAAGACGAAGACCTCTGGGGTCTGGCTGGCTTACTCCATGATGCCGACTACCAACTCTTTGCTGATCAGCCCGAAAAACACCCCAGCAAGATCATCGAAGAACTCCAGTCCAAGAACGTTGACTCGCGTATCATCCAGGCCATCCGTTCCCATGCCTGGGGCTGGCAGCCAGGCGCCCCAGAACCCCAGTCTCAGCTTGACTGGGCGCTCTATACCAGCGACGAACTCTCTGGTCTAATTATTGCCTGCGCTCTGGTTCGTCCTGATAAAAAACTCAGATCTCTCACCCTCGACTCCATTCTAAAAAAGTGGCACACCCAGTCTTTCGCTGCTGGTGTTCATCGTGACCACATTCTCCTCTGTGAGACAAAGCTTGGCATTAAACTCAACGACTACATCACCATCTGTCTTAATGCCCTACAGGACATCTCTTCAGACTTGGGGCTTTAGTCCGTGCTAGAATAGCGCTGTTAACTCCATCAAATCGGCTAGAATATATTCATGCTTGATATTCAATACATTCGTGACCATCCCAAAACAGTCAGAAGAGCTGTTACCAGTAAAAACCTAAATCCCAAGGTTGTTGGTAATCTGCTTGATATTGATCAAAAACGCCGTCAATTAATCGCTCAAGTAGAGGATCTCCGTTCTCAGCGAAATCACCTCAACCAACAGCTTAAACAAAAACAAACCCCCAAATTAATCACTCAGTCAAAATCTCTCAAGAGTAAACTCCAAGATCTTGAGCCTCAACTTAATCAACTTGAAAAGTCCTTCCAAGATCTACTTCTACAGATCCCTAATTTGCCCTTAAAAGACGTTCCTATCGGCAAAGACTCTTCCGACAACGAGCAAGTTAGAACCTGGGGTGAAAAACCCACTCTCGACTTTGAACCCAAAAACCATATTGAAATTGGAACCAGTCTTGGTCTCTTTGATCTAGAACGGGGTGCCAAAGTTGCTGGCTTCCGTGGCTATTACCTTACTGGTGACGGAGTCCGCCTCAGTCTAGCCATCATGCTTTATGCCTTAGATAAACTAAGTGGTAAGGGCTTTAATCTCGTAATGCCTCCCATTATTAACCGTCGCTCTGCCTTTATAAACTCAGGCCACTTCCCCTGGGGTGAATCAGAAACCTATCGACTGGATCAAGATGAAACCGACCCAGACAATGACTATTTCCTGGCAGGAACCGCTGAGGTCCCCTTAGTCTCTCTCTATGCCAACGAGATTTTTTCTGAAAAAGATCTGCCTATCAAAATGGTTGGTTTCTCTCCCTGCTATCGTCGT
>Ga0172375_10003406_pt1 | contig 24127 bp, 16 predicted proteins | sample LakKiv1m_FD_114537 | JGI IMG/M metagenome (GOLD analysis project Ga0172375, IMG submission 114537) | Freshwater microbial communities from Kabuno Bay, South-Kivu, Congo - kab_092012_11.1m | ecosystem: Environmental > Aquatic > Freshwater > Lake | place: Democratic Republic of the Congo... | reverse complement strand
TAATTCTTCATTCTAAATTTACTAAAACCCATCCTCGCTAATATTTTTCTCAATCACCTTTCCATATTTTTTAGCAATTTCACGAATGTCATCAGCCTTTCCAATCAGCACAAATTGTAAATTATCTTTTGGAAAATACTTTTTGATAATTTCATTCGCATCATCAACAGTCATTCCATCAACAGTTTTTTCAAAATCATTTATGTAAGAATCCTCCAATCCATACATATACTTTTGAGTTAAAAATCCTGCAAGCGAACCCGCAGTTTCATAGCCTGGTGGAAATTGTCCTTTAACATAGTTCTTTGCCGATTTTAATGTTGCTTCATCAATTCCCTTTTCAAAAAGCCTGTTATAAGTTTTTAAGGCAAGATCAATTGCGGGCGCAGTGTTTTTTGTTGCAGTAAATGTGCTGATATAAAAACTACCCGTCGTTTTATATGATGCAAATCTGCTTCTTGCACCGTAAGTATAACCTGCATTTACGCGCAGCTCATCATTTAGCCAGCTTGTAAATCTTCCGCCAAGAATTGTATTGATTACATCAATCTGAATTTGATCCTGGTTACTCATCGGAACACCAAATCCTCCGATCATAAAAGTGGTTTCGGTTGCGTTATCTTTATTGATAAGATAAACAGCGGGTTCGTTTAGTTGTTTATTGTTGTTTCTTAAATCGTTTATAAGTCTTGGTGAAGTAACTCTCCAATCAGTAAAGTATTTATTTAATTCGGATTTCATTTTATCCGAATCAAAATCACCAACAACCGCAATAGCACAATTTTCTGATCTTATATTAGCCTGATAAAAAGAAGTTATTGCTTTCTTATCGATTTGTTCAACAGTTTTTTTAGTTCCATCAACAGGATTTCCGTATGGAGAATCCGCAAATAAAAATTTGTTATAGTATGCCCCAATTACCTGTCTTGGGCTTTCTTTTGCCTGATCAAGCTCAGCAATCCATCTTTGTTTTCTCTTAATTATTTCGTCTTCTGGAAATGTTGGATTCGTTATAACATCTTTGATAATCGGAAGAAGTTTTTCTAAATCATCTTTCATAAACTGGGTGTATAGACCAGAATAATCTAATCTTGCATAATTATTCAAACTGCTTCCATAAAAATTAAAGATGGAATCAATTTGATCTTTTGTATAAATGGTTGTTCCAAACTTTAATGCCTCTGCCGTAAATGAAGCCAATCCATTTTGTGCTCCATCTTTAACTGTGCCCGCATCAAATACTGCCGAAAAAGAAATTATTGGAACATCTTTCTTTTCCATTAGATAAAATGTCAAACCGTTATCAAGTGTTAGAACATCATATTTTGGAAGTTTAAATTGTGCATTACTATGGGCAGAGAGAAATAAAAATAAGAAAACGACAGAGGCTAAAAGATGCTGAAACAAGTTCAGCATGACAATTTTATAATCAACAAGTCTTTTCATTGTACTTCCTCCGTGTTCAAAACTCCAACCGTTCTGTTTTGTTTAGTAAAATATTTTGCTGCAACATTTTTAATATCTTCCGCCGTAATTTTTTTATAATCATCCGGAGCAGAAAACATTTTTTTGTAATCTCCAAAGAACAATTCATAAGTACCGATAGTATTAGACATACCGTTTATAGTTTCGGTTGTTTTATAGAAGCCCATTAATTTTTGGTTTTTAACTTTCTGTAACTCACTATCATTTATTCCATCTTTAATAATTTTATCTGTTTCATCCAGTATGGCTTTTTCTAATTGTGCAGCAGTTACGCCATCGTTGGCAACACCATAAAAGTAAAATAAAGTTGGATCGAAAGCATCCATATACATACTTCCAACTTCCAGCGCCAGCTGTTGATTATCAACAATAGAATTATAAAGTCTTGATGATTCTCCTTCGGATAGAATTGAGTTTAATAAATCCAGAGCATAGTAATCTTCGCTTCCCGACTGAGGAACATGATAAGTCATCATTATATAAGGAGATGGGACTCCGCGTTTTATAAAAAGCCTTTTCTCGCCTGTTTGTTCCGGCTCAATTGTGTGGACTGGTCTTGGTTTTGATCCCCCAGAAATTGGTTCAAAATATTTTTCTGCTAGTTTTTTTACTTGATTGAGTTTTACATTGCCGCTAATTACTACAACACAATTATTTGGCGCATAGTAAGTGTGAAAATAATTTTCTAAATCTTCCTTTGTCCAGTTTTTTATATCAGATTCCCAACCAATTACTGGCCACTGATAAGAGTGGGCTATAAAAGCAGTTGCCTGGACTTCCTGCCATAGTTGTTCCAAGGGATTATTTTCTAATCCGGTGCTTCTTTCAGAAAGAATTACGCCGCGCTCACTCTCAATCATTTTTGGATCGAAGTTTAGGTTAGCAATTCTATCTGCTTCAAGATCAAACATTACTTCTATTGAGCCTGAAGGAAACCAATCAGTGTAAGCGGTAATGTTTTCAGAAGTATATGCGTTATTTGAACCGCCGTTTGCTTCCATAACGCGATCAAATTCTTTAGGTCCATATTTTTTTGCGCCGTTAAACATCATGTGTTCAAAAAAATGTGAGATGCCGGTAATTCCAATGTGCTCGTTACGCGATCCAACTTTATAAAAAAAGTACATATTTGCATTTGGAATTGAGTTGTCTTCAAGAACAAAAATTTTCATTCCGTTCTTTAGTGTAAAGGATTTAACATCATCTGCTTTTACTTGTGCAAATAATGAAACAGCAGTGATGAGAAATATTAAAATGTATTTCATAAGATTTTCCCGGATAATTATTTAAATATCATATACTAAAATACAAATTGAGATCTATATATTAAGAACATTTTGATGAGTGGTTTGTAATCTTATCCTGTTAGACTATTTTAATTCGTAAACAATTTAGTTTTTATTATGGCAAAACATATCGCATTTCTAAAGGCAATAAACGTTGGCGGACATACCGTTAAAATGGATTACTTAAAATCTCTATTTGAAAAAATGGGATTTGAAAATATTGAAACATTTATTGCAAGCGGAAATGTTGTGTTTGAAACAAAATCCAAAGATGTTGATTCAATGAAAAAGAAAATAGAAACTCAGTTAGAAAAATCTCTTGGTTATAGAATTGCAACATTTATCAGGACAACGAAAGAATTAAAAGAGATTTCTGAACACAAACCGTTTAAAGAATCGGATTTAGATAATCAACATAATTATATGTACATAGGATTTCTTGACAATCTACCAAATAAAGAATCACAGAAAAAGTTATTAGCATTATCAGACGAAGCGAATGAATTTAGTTTTAACAAAACAGAATTATATTGGCTTTGCAGAAAAAATTTTAGCGATTCGGGTATTACGGGAAAAGTTTTAGAAAAAGCTCTTGGGATGGAAACAACAATCCGTAATTCAACAACGATAAAGAAGATTGCAACAAAGTTTTCTTAATGATTTGAATTTTATATTTTACAAAGAACAATAGACGAATTAAGCACTCATGAAAAATCATTACTCTGATTACAAGATAATCTATCTTCTTTTAATATCATTTCTCATATTGCAATGTAAAAGCGAAACCACACAAACAAAACAAAATCTTGATGAAGCAATACTCAAAGACACTTCAAGTTTTTATTATGTTGATGTTAAAAACTATCCTGTAAAAAACAAGAAGCTCCCAATCGGAATATTTGATTCCGGTACTGGCGGACTTACTGTAATGGATGCTATTGTAAACTTTGATGGATTCACTAATCAAAAAAACGTCTATGAGTCAGATGGAGTTTTAGATTTTGAAAAAGAGTGTTTTATTTATCTGGCAGACCAGGCTAATATGCCTTACGGAAATTATGCTTCTCTAAATAAAACAGATGTTCTTAAAGAACACATTCTTAAAGATTTTCAATTTCTCCTTAGTAATAACTATTATCAATCTTCCAACGATGAAAAATTTAAAACAGACAAGCTGCCGGTTAAAGCAATTGTAATTGCGTGTAATACAGCAACAGCATATGGAATGGATGACATTGAATCTTTTTTAAAAAAAGCAAAGCTGGATTTAAAAGTAATTGGTGTGATAAACGCCGGAGTTAAAGGTGCTTTTGAATCAATAAAAAAGGATGAGAACTGCAGCATAGCTGTTATGGCAACGGAAGGAACAGTCTTATCAAATGGTTACGTAAATGCAATCAATAAGTATAAGTCTGAAAATGAATTCATTGGTGATATAAAGGTTTATCAGCAGCCTGGCATAGGTTTGGCAGGTGCTGTAGATGGCGTTATTGATTATATAGACGCAAAAGCAAAAACTTTAAGAGACCAGTACAAAGGACCTTCTTTCAATTTGCAGAGCGCAAAAATTGATAAGTCAATTCTCAATCGATATAACTTTGATTGGGAAAGTAACAAAATTTTATTTAGCGGTACAAAAAATAATCCCACAGAAATTCAACTGAACTCAATAGGAAATTATATTTATTATAATGTTGTTTCGTTACTAGAACAAATTAAAAATGCAAAATCAGCAAAGCCGCTTAAAATAATTATTCTTGGGTGCACACATTATCCTTTTTACAAAAGTATTTTTGCCGAGAAACTGAATGAGCTTTATAACCTTAAGGAAAATGGAGCTTATGTTTATAGAGATATAATGTATTCATCGATTGTATTAATCGATCCTGCCGTTAATACAGCAAAGGAATTATATGAGTATTTAAATAGTAACGATCTTTTTGGCGGAAATAATTTGAGTAAAAGTGAGTTTTATATTTCAGTTCCAAATGTTTTGAATCATGATGTTAAATTAGATTCACTTGGAAACTTTACCTATGAATATAAGTATGGACGAACAGCGGGAAATATTCAGGAGTATGTTAAGCAAGTTCCTTTCAATAAAACAAATTTACATCCAGATGTGATTAAAATGCTAAAAGAGAAAACGCCACTGGTTTATAAATTAATTTCTGACTTTAATCAAAAGAATACCAAAACAGAATTTTTAAGAATTAAAAATTTAGTAATTCTTTAAGGAGTACAAATTGAAAATAGAATTTATTGGCGGCGCAAAAACAGTAACGGGCTCACAGCATCTACTACACATTAATGGTAAAAAAATCCTTCTAGAGTGCGGATTGTTTCAGGGGAAAAGAAACGAGACTTACGAAAAAAATAAAAACTTTAAATTCAATCCAGCAGAAATAGATGCAATGATATTATCACATGCACACATTGATCACAGCGGCAACATACCAAATTTAGTTAGCAAAGGTTTTAAGGGATTGATTTATGCAACCTCTGCAACTGCTGATCTTTGCCAGATTATGCTGCGGGATTCTGCACATCTGCAGGAAAAAGATATTGAGTGGGTAAATAAAAAGAAATCAAAAAAAGGCGAAGAATTGTTTGAACCGCTTTACACATTAGAGGATGTTGAACAGGCAATGCAGCAATTTGTTGGTGTTCAATACAACCGCACAATTGATTTGTTTCCCGGGGTACGATTTACTTTTAGAGATGCCGGACATATTCTTGGTTCGGCAGGAGTTTATTTGGAGATTGAAGAATCAGGAAATAAAAAAATAAGCTTAGGCTTTTCCGGTGATATTGGAAGACCTGATTCACCCGTAATTAAATCACCAGATGTTTTGCGTGATCTTGATGTTTTAATTATGGAATCAACTTACGGAAACAGATTACACTCACCGGCAGAAGAAGTTGAAGAAGATTTTTCATCAACAATAAGCAGAGTTATTAATGACGGCGGAAAAGTTATCATTCCTGCTTTTGCAGTTGGAAGAACACAAACTATTGTTTATATGCTTCACAAACTTTTTGATCAAAACAGAATTCCCGAAATTCCAATTTATGTTGATTCACCTTTAGCAGTAGAAGCAACAAATGTTTTTCGCTCTCATCCTGAATGCATGGATAGAGAAACATATCGTATTTTTTTAGAAGATGGAAATGATCCGTTTGGTTTTGGAAGATTGAAGTACATAAAAAAATCTGAAGATTCCAAAGAATTAAATGAAAAACCCGGACCTATGATAATTATTTCTGCATCTGGAATGGCGGAAGGTGGAAGAATTCTGCATCATCTTGCTCACAATATTTCAAATCCTAAAAACTTAATTTTATTTGTAGGCTATGCCGCTGAACACACTTTAGCACGTAAAATTATGGATGGAAATCAATTGGTTAACATTTTTGGTGAAGAATTTGAGGTCAAAGCTAAAATTAGGAAAATGGATTACTTTTCCGGTCACGCCGATCAAAGTGAATTGTTGGATTATTTGCGTCTAAATCCTCAAAACAAACTAAAAAACATATTTTTAGTCCACGGTGAAGAAGATATGGCTTTACCGTTTAGGGAAAAATTATTGCAAAAAGGCTACAAAAACGTACAATATCCAGCCTCTGGAGAAATAATTAATTTATAACAGGAAACATTTTTGTCTTACATTTATCTAATTAAGTGTTATATTTGCCTCCTGCAAATTTGACATTTCGATTCTTCTATTTGGAAGAATCATTTTGGAAAATCAAAAAAATTAAAATCATAACTAAGGAGACGTGAAGCTTGAAGATCACAAAACAATTTACTAACCGAGAAAGTAAATCTCTTGATCAGTATTTACAGGAAATCGGTAAAGTTGATCTTCTCACTCCCGATGATGAGATAGAACTCGCCATCAAAATTAAAAAGGGAGATAGGTTAGCCCAGGAAAGATTAATAAAAGCAAACCTCCGATTTGTAGTGAGCGTTGCAAAGCAATTTCAGAATCAAGGCTTATCTCTCGGCGATCTCATCAATGAAGGAAATATCGGCTTAATAAAAGCCGCTGAAAGGTTTGATGAAACCCGCGGATTCAAATTCATCTCTTACGCTGTGTGGTGGGTTAGACAATCTATTATGCAGGCAATTGCAGATCAATCCAGAGTTGTAAGATTACCGCTTAACAGAGTTGGAAATCTTACCAAGATAAGCAAAGCTTACAGAGATCTTGAGCAGGAATATGAACGTAAGCCCACAACTGATGAGCTTGCACAGATTCTTGAAATGACCGCTGAGGAAGTTGCTTACGCACTTCAGATTGCAGGAAGACAAGTATCGATGGATGCGCCTTTAAAAGAAGGTGATGATGGAAAAAATTCATTGGTTGATATTCTTCCTAATGATGAGCAGCCTTTGCCGGATAATAAATTGATGACCGAATCTTTGAAAAAAGAAGTTGCAAATGTTCTCTCAACACTCTCGGAAAGAGAAGCAGAAGTAATAAAACTATACTTCGGTATTGATGGAGATCATTCGGCTACTTTAGAAGAGATTGGCGAAAGATTTAATCTTACACGCGAGCGCGTACGACAGATTAAAGAAAAAGCTTTAAGAAATTTAAGGCAATCTAAAAGAAGCGGCAGACTGAAAGCTTATTTAGGATAAATAATTCATTTCAGGTTTTAGAGCCCCGATTTACCGGGGCTTTTGTTTTTTGAAACACAGAATTTAGAGATAACATCTTTCCTCATGACGTCATCTCGTCTAGTTTAATTACTTTGCCAAAATCATCTTGCGCGCATATGTAAAACTAGGTGTTGTTAATTGGTAAATATAAACACCACTAGGTAACTCTGTTGCATTAAAATCTATAGTGTAATTGCCAGCTTCTTTATTTTCATTTACAGGTGTAGCAATTTCTTTTCCTAAAATATCATAAACTTTTATATTAACTAACCCAGCGTCTTTTATAGAATAATTAATTTGTGTTGCCGGGTTAAAAGGATTGGGATAGTTTTGTGCAAGATAAAATTTATTTACCACGGATTCTTCATCATCAACTCCTGTAGCGATATCAATCACTTCACGCTTCATAATAAAAGGAATATTTGGCAAGGCATCATACATATATACAAATCTGTTAATGTCGTCATTATTTATTTTTCTTATATGATCAACCAATTGTGTTTTTACAGACTGATAACAAACTTCAACCGTGACCCTGTAATTTGCAGCAACGGTGACTGGAATTAAATAAGTTACACTATCTGCGCCTGTTCCACCCTGATATGTACCATATCTGTTAAAGTTAGTATCATCATTTGCATTCCCATAAATTTTTATTGAATCATAACTTGGGTGAGTTGTTATAAATCCAATTGGCGGAAGGCGATTATCCTTAACATATTGAGCTGCCTTTAACAAAGTATAAGTAACCTGTTGACTAACATCTGTAAAAACTCCTTCATAAACCTGTACTTGATCTTCAGCATTTATCAAATCATAATGTGGTTCGTAATCAGAATTATAATCTGGAATTTTTCCTGTATTATCCCACTCGCCTGATTCAAAGACGATGCTGTTATTCTGATCTTCTACTTTCATGTGTATCCACATCCTTCTGAATGGAATTCCTGTAGGAATCTTATGACCTGTTAAATTTCTAATGTATACCTTAACTTCTAATTGATTGTCTGAATATTTTGTGAATGTTTTTAATTCTATTGATTGATTCATCAAGCTGTATTCTGTTCTGGAAATTGTTGAATCAAAATGCTCTGGCTCTGCTGTTAGTTGGAGAGAATCAATATTATTTTTTAAAAGATTTAACATGTAAACATTTCCCCCAACAAAAGTATGCCGCCAGAAAGGAGTTCTGTCTGGAAAGCTTCCCATTCCTGAAATTTTTATTGGATCATAAATTTTCGGCATATGACAATCCTGGCATTGAATGTTTTGTGATGGATAAACACTGTTCTTCCATTCGATATATGGGGTTTGTTCAGGAAATTCTCCAACAACCTTTCCTTGCTCATTTAGAGTTGGGGTGAACAAAGTATGACACGTTGCACAAAGTTCAGATTGATTTATGTGAGGACTGTACTGAGCCTTGTAACCGATGAGAGCCCACATCAACGTTGTGTCTGAATTTTCATAAGGTCCGTATAAAATGCTATCAGAGTGAATTATATAATTTCCCGAGTAAGATTGCTGAGTTCCAAAATTATCCGGTTTAATCTGATGGCAAGCGGTGCAACTAATTCCATCATTCGCTAAAGGATCTTGTTTTAATTCAGCTATTGAATAACTGTTTTGTCCATTGTACATAGCCTGAGTAAAACCCATTGGCGAATGGCATTTTGTACAGGTTGTTTCTATCATCTGTTTATGCTGTGGAAAATTACTAACTTCTTCTGCTACCATTGCACGCCATAGCGGATCTTTGCTTGCATTGCCCATCATCGTAGAACGCCAATATGTAATTGGTGAAACATCCTGACCATTCCAAGTCATAGCACTTCCATTACTTTGATGGCAAAGAATACAATTGCCGGAACCACTAAATAAAACTGATGTGCCTGTTGGCAATGCTGTTTGAGATAATAATATTTTAATTAAAAATAAACTCAGCAAAGTTATCTTTAACAAATAATTCATAAAATCACCTAATAATATTCGCATGTCGCGCAATAAGTTTCCAATTTTCATCGAATTTTTTATAAACGCTTGTATACCGACGCCTAAGTGTTTTTCCTTTGTCCGGATTATTACCGCTTGGAACAACAGTTTCATTGCCCATAACTACCACAACATTATCATAGACTCCAAAATATTCCTGCTCACGAGTATATAATGGATATTTAATAAAAGTATTTTTTATTCTCTCAAAAACCTGAAGCTTGTTAACAACAGTATTTGAAGGATTGTTTACCCGCACATCCTCAGCCCATATTTTATTTAAAGTAAGTGTATCAGATTCAAGAATAGCTTTTACTTCTGCGTTCTCAAGAATCATAATCTCCTTGATTATCTTTTCCCTATCTAACTTTTCATTTGACTGGGCAATTAACCATGAGCCAAGCGGAACAAGCAATAAGACCCAGATGAATCTTTTCATTTTTTCCTTAAGAATTTTTTATTGATGTTAATATTATAATCTAAATAGAACAAATCTCCCAGAGCTGCCTATCGGATAAGTATCATCTTTTTAGTCTCTGTGAAATTATTGCTTTCTAATCTGTAGATATATGAGCCGCTGGATAATTCTGCTGCATCAAAAGTGATATTATAATATCCTGCTTCGTACATTCCTTCTGCAACTGTTTTCATAAGTTCACCTAAAATATTATATACATTTAATCTTAGTTGAGTTTGGCCTGGCAACGAGAAGCGTATAGTTGTGCTGGGATTGAATGGATTGGGATAGTTCTGTGATAATTCATACTGCACAGGTACTGCCTCTACTTCTACTATATCAGAATATTCAAAACTACCATCATTATCAATTTGTTTTAATCTGTACTGGAATTTAGTGCCTCCGCCAAACAAGTTGTTATCTCTATAGCTATATTCTCTTGGTGAGTTTGAAGTCCCATTTCCTTCTACAAACCCAATCTCGTTCCATTCGCCATTATTCATCTTCCTTTCAATATTAAACCCATAATTATTTACCTCGGTCTCTGTTTTCCAGTGAAGTTTGATTTCGTTTTTAGCTAATGCTGCGGTAAATAAAGACAATTCAACCGGAAGAGGTCCGTTACACTTGGTACCATCCCCCGTGTATGTTCCATTAATTGTAATATTATCCGCACAAATATCAGCACCGGCGGTAACTTCAATGTTTGTCCCTGTTTCGTAAACCATTGAGCTCTGGGCAAAGCTTTGTCCAGATAATACTATATAGATTATAAAATATTTATAGATATTCATAACTAATCTCCATCATTTTTCGACAGCACCTAATTCTACAACCTCACGATGACTCTTTTCTTCAAGTAAATTAATCCGTGATTCAATTTCAGCAAGCTGTTCTTTTACAGACTTTAAACTTTCAGCTTCTGATTGTAATTGATCATTCTCAATTTTCAATTCTTGTATAGCTTTTATCATCGGTGCAAGTAAATCGTTGTATCGAAGTTCGTATCTGCCATCTCCATCTATTATTAACATTGCTGAATTATTCACTCCTTCTTCTTTCAACACCTGTTCAAGTTCCTGTGCGATCAGTCCATATTCAATTTTTTGGTTCTCATCATTTATACGATTGTATAAAACAGGATTTAGTTTAGAAATAAAGTTAAGACCGAGATTTGAAGGATTGATATTTTCTTTCCATCTTCTATCGCTGGTTATTGACCAAGCGACTTGAATTCCTGCATAACTAATCGCTGCGTTACCAATTCGAACTTGATTATATACTGTACCATTTGGTACTTGGGCATCATAACCAATACAAATATTATTGTCACCTGTCACTATATCAGAGCCAGCCAAACATCCAATTGCAGTATTATAAGTTCCAGTTGTGTTACCACTTAAAGCTCCATAACCAAAAGCAGAGTTTCTACTTCCTGTGGCTGATACTAAAGCTCTATAACCGAAAGCGCTGTTATAAAAGTTATCTGCTAATTTGAGTGCCTCAAAACCAAAAGCCGAATTATAAGTGCCATCAGTGTTCGACTGAAGACTTCCGGCCCCAAAAGATGAATTTTCTGAGCCTGAATTGTTTAAGAACAGTGCATGATAACCAAAAGCAGAATTAGAGAATCCTGTTATGTTTGAATATAATGATCCATCTCCAAATGCTGAGTTGTTGTATCCATCGGTGGTGGAGGTGAGAGATCCCCAGCCCATTGCTGAATTTGAATAACCAAGTGTCAATGTTGCCAATGAACCAAATCCGACGGCAGTATTATAGCTCGCATACCCACTAATGCCCGAAACATTTGGGAAATTTCCTGCATAAAGACCAATAAATGTATTATACCCATCAGTACCAGGTGACCTGTAATTATGTATAAATCTTATTCCGTTTTTAGTTATTAAGCCAATAGATTGATTTGAATTATCTTGATTGCCTAATTCTAAATTTCTCAAGAAAATCGTATTTCCTGTTAATTGATCAATACGTAAAAAATTATCTGTTCCATCTTTTACAATGAAAGATCCGCCCGTTCCCAAGGTATTATTTATGCTTCCTGTTTGTGCATTTATAATTACTGTAAACACAATTAGTAGCAAAAATATTTTTCTTATTTTCATTTTTAGTTCTCCATTTTTAATTAGGCGAGTCAGAGACTCGCCAATACAAATTACTTCATCAACAACATCTTCTTCGTTTCAACTAAAGATCCTGCCTGCAGCTTATAGAAATAAACACCACTTGCTAAGTTCTCTGCGTTCAGAATAGTTTTATGATAGCCTTTATCTTGTTCTTCATTAACAAGCACAGCAATCTCTTTCCCAATTGCATTGTATAATGTCAACTTTATATTACCCTTTTCGTTAAGAATATAACCGATTGTTGTTGAAGGATTGAATGGGTTTGGGTAATTCTGTTCCAGCGTAAAATTATCAAGTGGCCTTACATCTGCTTCAATAACTTTTGAATACTCATATTTGCCATCGTAATCAATCTGTTTTAATCTGTAAGAATAATTTCCGGCAACAAGGTCTTTATCTGTAAATGAATAATTATGCTGATTAGTTGAAGTTCCTGCTCCCTTTACAAAACCAATCGTCGCAAAATCACCGGCTACTGATTTTCGCTGAACTTCAAATCCATTGTTATTTAATTCTGTGGCTGTACTCCAATCAAGCGTTACTTTTGAATCAGATATACTTGCACTGAAAGAAGTTAACTCAACAGGTACAACTGAAAGATTTGAAACCTTAACAATGTTGTCGCTAGAGAAAGAAGAAATGAATAAATCGCCATTAGAGTTAAAGACCATTCCTGAAGGTCTAGGCATATCACTTAACAGAGTATCAACAACTCCGTTGTGAATTCTGAAAAGTCTTCCCTTATTGTTTAACCAAGGCGGACCAAACTCTGCATGTTGGATTGCATACAATGCGCCATCAATAGGGCTTATTGCAACATCAATAATACAAGTTAATCCGTCCTGATAAATTGTTTTATTACCCGATAAATCAACGTTATAAATTTTTGCTGCACCGATTGGAACGGGTAAACCAGTTAATGTTCCCACATAAAAATTCGAACCGGTATAAACTATTCCGGTGGGTACTGCTTCCGATTGACCGATTGGTGCGAAGATAGCAAATGAACTTAGTGTACCATTACTTCTGTCCCAGCGAGCTATCGCGTTTGCAGAAGCATCAACAACAAACAAATCATTATCCGGTCCAACAGTTATTTTAAAGGGATTCTGACCAGGGAAAATCGACCCAATATCAAATGAAGAAACAATATTGTTTCTATTAAACGGAGTTCCTCCCGGAATAAACTCAGTTGTATCAACAAACAAAACTCTTCCGCATAAAGAATCACTTCCTGCATCATTCGAAATCATAACAAGTAGCTTCCCATCAATATCAAAGTAAACATCCTGAGCACCTACAGGTTCAAAAGCCGGGGCCGTGGATGGAAGATCAACCAGAAATGGATAGACTTGACCGTTTGGTGTAACCATAGAAACCCTGGCAGTATTTCCGCTTCCGGTTCCTTGTTCTCCAACCCAAAGATTACCCGCACCATCAATTTCTAGTCCTATTGGATTTACAAATCCGGTTGCATAAATCTGAACAGAGGGCTGGGTAAAGGCTATACTATTTGCAAATAGTACTATACTAATTACAGCAAGTTTTAGTAGCATGGTTTTCATTTGTGTGCTCCTTTTTGTTTGTTAGTGAGTTTACTGTTAAAAACTATTTTTAAAAATCGAGTGAGTTATCTGAGGTTAAATCTGCAACAAGTAAAGCAACTTTTCTACCAGAAATGAAACAAAAACTATAACAAATAAAACTACAGAATAGATGGTTTGGTAGGCGCAGGCTTTAGCCTGCATTTTCATTTTATTTCGCAGACATAAAGTCTGCGACCACATTAGGATTTTTTTGATTGAAGAAATTCTGTAGGAGAATAACCAAAAAGCTTTTTGAAAGACTCTGCGAAATAGGAGGGATTACTGAAACCAACCTCATAGGCAATTTCAGAAATGTTACCGCTTTTACCAGAAAGAAGTCGTGCAGCTTTTTTCAATCTGTAAGTTCTGATAAATTCATTTGCTGATGTTTCAGTAAGTGCGTTAAGTTTTCTGTTAAGATGAGTCTTGCTCATTCCAACGCTTTTGGCAAAATCTTCAGCAGAAAATTTTTCATTGCTTACATTCTTTTCAACTATTTCAAGAACTCTAGTGAGAAATTTTTCATCAATGGACGTAACAGCGATATCCTTTGGCTCAAGCGTAATTTCTTTGCTGAATTTATCTCGAAGCTTTTTACGCTGATCAATTAAATTTTTTACTCTGAGTAATAGTTCTGCACTGTTAAATGGTTTGGTTAAATAATCATCGGCACCGGTTTCAAGTCCTTTTAGTCTGCTGTTGGTTTCTGCTTTTGATGTTAAAAGAATAACAGGGATGTGACTTGTCTTTTCATCAGTTTTTATTTTTTCACAAAGCTCATATCCGTTTAACTTTGGCATTAATACATCACTCACTATCAGGTCGGGAATATTTTCATTTGCTTTGCTCAATCCTTCCTCACCGTCAGCAGTTTCCAAAACAACGAAATTTTCCTGGATGTTTTCTTTAATGAATTGTCTCATATCATTGTTGTCTTCAACGATGAGTATTAATGGAGCTTCGTCTGATAATTCATCAATTGCGGATTCAGTGCCTTTTCTTTCAACAAATGTTTTTAATTTGTTCTCTGACTGAGGAGACTTGCTTAAAAATATATTCTTCTTCGCATAAAATTCTTCATCAACAGGAATTGTTACTCTGAAAATTGTCCCTTTGCCAACATCGCTTTTAACTTCAATTTCACCGAAATGCAATTCAACCAATTCTTTAACTAAAGCCAAACCAATTCCGGTTCCTTCAACGGTAGATAACCCCTGCGATTTGTAAAATCGATCAAAAATATTTTTCTGAACTTCAGGGCTTATTCCTGGACCGTTGTCTTCAACTTCTAACTGAAAGTATGAGATACCGCGATTCCTTTTTTCGGAAAGTAGAACGTTTACGAGTCCGTCATTATTATTGAACTTAATAGCATTGGATAAAAGGTTGCTTATAATCTTTTGCAGCTTATCTTTATCAAAACAAGCAATAAGATTTTCTTCTTTTGAGTTGAAGTTCAAAGAGATTTTTTTTTCTTCGGCAAAACCCTCAAATGAACTTACAACTCCCTTAATAAAACCAACAACATCTGAACATGAAATTTCTAGTTTCATTTTACCGGCTTCAATGCTTGATAAATCAAGAAGCTGATTAATAAGCTGAAGTAATCTCGATGCATGATTATACATCACTTGATATTGAGAGGATGGATCACTTTTACTTTTTCCTTCAAGCAGTTTTTCAAGTGGACCCAATATTAGAGTAAGTGGAGTTCTGAATTCGTGAGAAAGATTTGTGAAAAAATTTGTTTTGACGGTGTCAAGTTCCTTTAGTCGCTCCGATTCCCATCTCGATAACTCAGCTTCTTTCGTCTTCTGAAAATATTCTTGCTGAAGCTGGGAATTTTTTATCAACTGTCCTGCCTGGATAGAGATAATTGAAAGAAGTGTCTGATCACTTTCAGTAAATTCTGTTTTATCTTTTTTGTTCACCATCGTCATCACACCAATGATCTTACCTTCAAACCAGATTGGCGTGCAGAGAAGGGACTTTATGTCATTTCTATCCTCTTCAGTAGAATTAAATCTGTTATCCCTCGAGAGATTTTTAATTAAAAGAGATTCTTCATTCTTTAAAACCCAGCCGGAAATGCTAGTGTTGATGTGATAATGTGGCTTAAGTGTGCTGTATGCTTCCTTTCTTATAAATGTTTGGAAAGGATCCTGTTTATCATCTGTTAAAATCATAATGGAGCCTTGTTCGCCGTTAACTGCTCGTAGTATTTTTTGCACGATTGAATTTAATGTGTTCTCAGTGCTTTGCGAGCTGCCTGCAGCAATTGCAATTTCATTTAAAATCTGTAGCTCATTTACCGCTGACTTGTATTGCTCAAGCTTCTGTTTAAGCTCTTCATTCTCCTGAATTAGTTTTTGATCTGCTTTGCTTAACATCTTGAAGTATTCTACTCTTTAAATTTTACTGGACTAAGGGATTCATCAAGCCATTTATTAATTAACGGAACTCTGATTTCTATCGGAGGGATGTGACCTGAGTTAACCAGTTCAACGCCTTTAATATTTTTTAGCAGTTTATAAAATGGAAGGACAAGCAAATTATATGGCATTGCTTCATCATATTTTCCATATAAAAAATAAGTTGGCTGTTTATAGTGACCAACAAAGTTGATAGGGTTTGCTTCGGGTAAAGATGTTTTGCTTTCAGGATAAATTCCACAGGCAATAAGAATAATGGAATTTATACGCTTGTCAACTGCAGGAACAATTATTCCATTAATCATATGGCTTGTTGGTACCCAGGCAAGTTTAGTCATATCTATTTCTTTTCTCGTTGCAAGGTAATCTAAACTAATACGAGACTCTATTACCCAATGAAGAACTCTATCGCGAAATAGCACCGTTGAAACATCCGGCCACTGCTCGCCATAGTCCCATTTTCGTGAAGGCGAACCTTTTGGAACAATTACAAATACTGCACGACCTGATTTTATGTTTCCTGAGAAAAGTATTTCAGCGGTCCAGTTAGCTGGTGCACCTAAATCATAAACGGCACCATGCGGATCCCATACAATACATTGAAAAGGTTCAAGTACATTTTTTGGTAGAAATAAAAATCCTGTTATTCTATCTCCGAGTGAACAATCAAACTCAATTTTTTCTTCAAACCAGAATTCTTTTTCTTCTCTGGAAACAACTTTTGCGTTCAACGGCTGTTTATCATAATTGTAATATGTCAATAATTTTTTGTATTCCGATTCGCCTATTGGTTTATAGGTTTCTACCTTTTGATCTTTATTAATGAAAACTGCAGCAGGATCATTTTCAATTTTAACTAAGTTTTTAATGCAGCGAAATCCTAACGAGCCAGAACTATTAAATCCCGGGAAAGAACCAAAATCTCCATAAATGTAATAAATATCTTCCCAGGAACCACCTGTAACTGAAAATCCTTCTGAACTTTTATTCAGGCACCATTCTTTAACATTCCCAGCCATGTTGTAACAACCAAATGCGCTTATTCCAAATTCATATAAATTAACTGGTTCAGTTCCTTTTCCATTAAAGTTTGCTCTTCCACTAACATTGTCCAATGAATTTACTAATCCCCACGGCAGCGACATTCCCTGATAATTTATAACTCCATTCCTTGCAGCTTTTTCCCATTGGTAAACCGTTGGCAAGTTTTTCCCTCGATATTCAGCATAAGCAGCAGCTTCATACCAGGTAATATCAGTTACAGGATAATTTTCTTTTCCTTCTTGATAATCCTGATTAATCCAGCTTCTTGGACCGGAAAGTTGTGATCGATCAACAAAAATTTTCATTGCGTCATTCCACGAAATTTCTTTGCCATCTTTAATGAAAGGATGCTTCCAGAATTCTTTTTTTAGATAACCACCAGCTATAATAAATTCCTTGTAATCTTTATTGCTCACTTCATATTTATCAATTTGAAAGTCATTCAATTTTACTTCGGGTAAGCCAAACAAACTCCAGCTAACTATTTTGTAATCTCCTCCCGGAACAAAAACCATGTTTGAGTCAATCTCACTTGCTTTGACCATTACGGCTGAAAGATTTACGCCCCTTCTGGGAACCGGATACTCTTTGATTATCGGATAGCTTGAAGCAATCCTTTGAATAGTTGAATAGCCATCTTTTCCAAAAGTAACAAGATAGTCACCTCTTGCAATCATTGAATTTTGTATCGGAGTAGCACCGAAATATTCTCCTTTGCTCAGCTGATTTTGATTTGCAACATCGAATCTTTTTAGAAATATTTGCACTCCTTCAGGTTCAGTGATAACAGAAAGGGTATCATAAATAAATAAGCTCAACGATTTGAATACTTCATTGTTCCTCAATTCGTTTTGATACTCCTCTGCTAGATCAAAAGCTGCAAAATAATTTTTGTCCTGGACAAGTTTATCAAGCTGCTTTGTTAATTCAGCCACGTTAATGGGATTGAATAGTTTTTTAATTGGGAGAAATGCAGCAAGGATAATGAGTACAGCCGCAATAATCGTTGCTACAACTAAACCTGCTTTACTTATTCTTAATCTTGACGGACTGAACTTGTATGAACTTGAAGTTACATCCTGACTTTTAATTGCTTTTAATTTTGAGAGAAGTTCTTCGGCAGATTGAATTCTCTTCTTTGGGTCCTTCTCAAGACAAGAAAGAACTATCTGTTCTAGTTCATCAGGTATTTCAGGATTTATATTTTTTAAGGACTTCGGTTTCTCGTGAAGGATTGAGTAAATAATTGCCAGATCAAAATTTCCCTGGAATGGCTGCAGTCCGGTAAGCATTTCAGAAAGTACAATTCCCAGTGACCAAATGTCTGAACGAAAATCAACTTCTTCACCACGAAGTTGCTCGGGTGACATATAAGCAGTTGTGCCCGGAGTAGAAACTTTTTTTGTAACAAGTGGATCGCCGTGAATGTGAGCCAATCCAAAATCCATCACCCGAATTCTTCCATCGTCCGATAACATTATGTTACTGCTCTTTATATCTCGATGGATAATCCCCTTTTTATGTGCGGCATTAATTCCTTCAGTTATTTGGATAGCATAATTCAAAAAATCATTTAGATTAATATTCCTTTGAGGAGGGTTTCTTATTACATCTTTAAGTTCACGACCCTGTACATATTCCATCGCAATAAAAGTATCATCAGCAGATTCTTCAATTGCATAAACTGTGGCAATATTTGGATGATTCAATCCGGCAGCTATTTGAGCTTCGGTTTTTAGTTTTTGTTTATCCTTCTCACTTACATTAAAACTTTTAGGAAGGAACTTGATTGCAACTTCACGCTTAAGTTTGGTGTCATCGGCTTTATAGACGATGCCCATTCCGCCTTCGCCGATTTTAGAAATGATATTATAATGCAGTATTGTTTTATTTATCATTTACTTTAAAATATATTCCGATCAAAAAAAAATAATGCTTGAAAAAAAGTGGGAATTGATTAAAATTATTTTAATTAAAAAATAACGTATTTACAAGATGAAGTTTGTATAAAACTTGGGGGAGTCTTTACCACAAATAATATTGCGGTCAATAATTGACAGGATACAATCAAGCAATAATAAAGACCATGATCAAAACAGCAACAAAAACTCTTACTCCGATTGAAGCATACTTTGGATATTTTTTCTTTACCCAGCCCCAGAATTTTGCGGCAAGGATCATTAGCGATATTAAAAGTATTGTTGCTCCTATTGCTTCAGCAACATTCATCGTCATTCCAACTGCGCTTGCAAGACTTTTGTCTTTCCAGAATGCACCAAAAATAATTATCAAGTGCAGCCAATAAACCAACAGTGACTCACGGCTTGCATCAAGCACAAAAGATTTTTTAATATTAAATTTTTTATCTGCCGACCAGCACAAATAAAACAAAAATAAAACGTATCCCAATCTTTCTAAATAAAAAATTGGATTTGGTAAAATCGAAGTAAGTGTTTTTGAGAATAATCCAGAATAAAAAAGATGTCCGGATAGTAAAACCACAAGACCTATAATTGCGGATAGACGGGTGAATTTGTTTTCCTCATTTCTTTCTCGTGCTTCAACAAAGTATTTAGCAAATATTCCTCCTGCTAATAAAAAGTTAAGCCACGGAAAGATCGGGAATAATGATCCGTTTAATCTGTTAAAATAATTTCCAACTAACGGATGAACATATTGATTGAAATCAATTTTCCACAACAGTGGAGAAATTATTGTAACAACAATTAATGCAGTTATTAAAAAGTAATGATATGCCATATCAGATTTGATCATCAATCTTGTTATAAACAAAAACAACAGCCCAAAACCAATGCATTGTAAAACATCAACGGCTAAAAAGCTTTCTAACAATTGTGGAGTCGATTCATTAATTGTTTTTGATAATGAATAAAAAGGGAGATGTAGTGCATAACCAATAATAATTATCTGAAAAATTCTTGCAATCTTTTTCCAGAATGCTTTGCCAAGTTTTCTCATTTCATCAAGTTTGCTGCCTGAGGAAACTTGAAATGCAAATCCCGACACAAACAAAAACGAAGGCGCAACCAATCCATTTATAAAATTAAGCACACTAAACCAACCCGTTTGCCTTAATTCAGGAAGAAGGAATGCATTAAATACGTGGACTTCAATCATTAAGATAATTACAAGTCCACGTAATAAATCTGCAGAAACGTATCTAGCTTTTTCTTTCATAAGCTTAATGGTGATGTCATTCCCGTGAAAACGGGAATCTTGGAATTAAATTGATTCCCACTTCCGTGGGAATGACAGAAAGACTTAATTCTACATTTGTTTTACTTTAATTTTTCCTCTATCTCAAAAACAGGTTTAATATCTACTGGAAGTTTTTCAAGTTTTTTTCTCAACGTTTCTATTGTTGGTGAGTTTATAGCATACTTTGCTATCAAATCTTTTGCGCCTTGATAATTTCCTTCTGCTTGAATTGTAAGTAACAAACCACAAAGTTCTTTTAACGCCGGATAAATTTTTTCAAAACCTACACGAACTTTTTGAGTTTCTTCTTCATAAACATATCCACCTTTTTCTAACAGATAATTATAGATAATTGCATTGCCGCCACCGTGTGCTTCGCCAATTCCAAATCTCATACTTCGAAAAGCTCCTGCAAGAAAAGTCACCCAAACCTGTTTTTCAGATTCTTTAGAATAAACACCTTTCTCGATCATAAAGATGTTGTTGTACATACCAAGAATATCGGCTTTGCATTCTTCTATAGTTGAGTATGTTTCTTTCAGTTCCTTTTTAACCTCAGTGTCCTTACCATTAACTTTTATAAATCCCGGACCAACACCGTGAGACATTTCGTGCATCAACGTATGATTAAAGAAAGCACTAAATGTTACATACTTTAACTGTTCAGGTTCAAGTACAAGTTCAGAAATTGGCATTAAAAGTTTTTCGAATTTTGCCTCGTGAACATTTTTTAACATTACTTTCTTTGAACCCTTTGCCTGTCTTACTCTTTCATCATTAGGAAGATTAAAGGCAAGTGTTTGAACGCCCGCTTTTGTATCACCGGCTGTAAACACCTCATTTGCAACAACAATTGGTGATTCTGATCCACGGGTATAGTTTTTATGCTTATCATCAAGCGGAAGATTTTTTTCGATGTCAGTTAAATATTTTGCAAACACCTCAAGTTTTTTACTTTCAACCGGATCTTTAATTGTTACAAAACTTTCAAATGCTGCTTTGTAATTAAACATAGCATCTTCATAAACTTCATATGGACCGATTACAACCTCTATGTTGTTATCCTTCAGATCCATCCAATCCATATCGCTCTGATAATAATCATTACTTAAAAAAGCACTTGCTCTGGAAAGTAAATATTTTTTTAATGATGGATTATCTGCAAACTCAGCCGCTTCTTTAAGAAGATTTGATGCCGCAGTTAATTTGTCTTTAAAGTATTCGCTGTAAGGAATGGCAACTAACTTTCCATTATCTCTTCTGATAATTGTGAACTCACTTGTAAAAGCTTTTTCATCAGCAGGATTATCTTTTATCCATTTTTCAAATTCTTCTTTGGACATATCCACCGGATAGAAATTTGCTCCAAGCGGTTTTGTGTTTTTCCCTATAAAGGGTTCGTTGTCTTCAAGTCTGTCAAATGGACCAAACATAATATTAAAGAGTTCAAGTTTATGATCAAGTTCAAGCTTAAGTTCAGGCTTTTGGGTTAACAGAGACTTGTTAGATAGGCTTGAAATCAAATCAGATTTTATTTGAGTGTTCTCTATATAAACCTGTTCAAGAAACAGTTCATCAATTATTTTGGATGCACGATAAAGTTTTTCCAGCACAACCCTTTCTCTGTCGCTTAAAAGTGTTTCATCATATTGTATTTCAACGGGAACAAATTTGGCGATCTTTTCCTTTAGCATTGTTACTTCCTCTGATTCTTTTTGCGGATTTTGTTTTTCTGAACAGCTAATAATTGTTAGGGCAAGAATGAACAATATTGCTATGTTTTTCATATCACACCTTTGCTTTTATGTTTCTGAGAATTTATAACATAAATTTAATGAAGATTAAAGAAAAGTATTCTATTATAACCCATAGCATTTGTTTTTGATTACCCGCTTTGTTTATTTGCACTGTGCTTTTGATTCTATTCATGTAAATAAAATAATTTATCCGGAGAGAATATGCGCCACTCTTTATTTTTAAGAAAATTCTTTATGCGTATTGCCAACCAATTATTTTTATCAACACTATTAGCATTCATTATTTTTCTGCAAGTGCCATCCTTTGCTGATATAAATGACCTTGATTCCATTTCGATTTATCAAAAGTCGCCCGTAATAATTGATGGGTACACCCTGTTTTCAGTGCGTGGAATTTCTTCATTTCCCGCCGAAGAACGAGCAAGTGTAATCAAAAAAAGAATAGAAGAGATAGCAGCAGATCTTTCTATACCTGCCAATTCAGTAGAAATAATTCCCGGCAAATCCAGCCACGACTTATACGCAAAAGGGAAATTTATACTAAGTCTTTTTGATGCTGATTCCAGGCTTGAAGGCGTGGGGCGAGAAAACCTTGCAATGGGGGTAAAAAACAGAATTACTAAAGCCATTTATTCTTATCGATATGAAAGAAAATCAGAAACATTATTAAACAGAACGTTTTATGCTATTGGCGCAACACTTCTAACGATTTTACTTTTGTTTTTAATCCAATGGATTGCAAAAAAAATTAACTTAGTATTGCAGAACAAAATAAAGGCAAAGTTTGATAACATTGAAACCAAGTCGTTCCAGCTAATTAAATCTAACCAGCTTTGGCTTACGCTTTCTAGTATAATAAAGGGATTAAACTTTGCAATTATTCTTATAATTATTTTTATTTGCGCAGAATATGTTTTAGGGTTGTATCCCTGGACAAGATTTGTTTCCGTTTCACTAATAGCATTTTTCTTAACCCCGGTTAGTGCTGTTGGACTAGCCCTACTTAATTTTATCCCCAATCTGGCTTTTTTGATCGTAATATTTTTTGTTGCAAAGTATTTATTAAAACTTGTAAAGATATTTTTTGATGGTCTTGGAAAAGGGATAATAACAATTTCGGGCTTTGATGCAGAATGGGCATTGCCGACATATAAAATTGTAAGAATTCTTTTTGTGGCTTTTGCTGTAATTGTTGCTTATCCATATATACCCGGCTCCGAATCAGATGCATTTAAAGGCGTGTCTTTATTTCTTGGCATTTTATTTTCCCTGGGATCAACATCCATAGTTGGCAATCTTATTGCAGGATATTCAATGACCTATCGAAGAACTTTTAAAATCGGGGACCTTGTTAAAATTGATGATCATATTGGACAAGTAATGGAATCAAAACTTTTTGCAACAAGATTACGCACTCCTAAAAATGAGGAAGTTATAGTTCCAAATTCAATTGTATTAAATACTCATGTTATAAATTATTCAACACTTGCAAGCAACAGAGGATTAATTCTTCACACAACGGTTGGTATTGGATATGAAACTCCGTGGAGACAGGTTGAAGGGATGTTAAAACTTGCGGCTGAACGAACAGAAGGAATTTTAAAAGATCCCCCCGCATTTGTGCTCCAAAAACAACTCGGTGATTTTGCAGTTAACTATGAATTAAATGTTTATTGTAATGACCCAATGAACCTTATGAAACATTATACTGCTTTGCATCAGAACGTTCTTGATGTATTTAATGAAAATAATGTACAGATTATGACTCCGGCTTATGAAGGCGATCCTACTGAACCCAAGGTGGTTCCCAAAGATCAATGGTTTACACCGGTTGCAGGAACAACAAATAGTGGAGAAGGGAAGTAACTCAGTTTTACCTCTTATCGAAACCGGAGAAATTGACATAATATTTTTCCGGTTTCTTAGTATTACCCAATCACCACTCATCAAATATTTTTTCTCACAGAGGATAATTCTGCATATGTTTATAATGTAAAAATTAAATCACATTTACAGGTGGAGCAATGACCAAACATAAAACAATTCTTTTTTA
>Ga0172375_10003405_pt1 | contig 24135 bp, 22 predicted proteins | sample LakKiv1m_FD_114537 | JGI IMG/M metagenome (GOLD analysis project Ga0172375, IMG submission 114537) | Freshwater microbial communities from Kabuno Bay, South-Kivu, Congo - kab_092012_11.1m | ecosystem: Environmental > Aquatic > Freshwater > Lake | place: Democratic Republic of the Congo... | reverse complement strand
TTCTTATGCTGAATTCCCCGTCTTTCATGAGCTTTAGCGGCTCAATGAACTTTATTAGGGTGCTGTTATATGAACTGGCAGTTTTGGGCGACTCAGGATCCAGAACGCCAGCCCCTTCCACCCCATGTACGCCGATAGATAGCAATAACTCATGCTTCTTCTTCTGAGCCAGGGCGAGCAGTTCATATATTTCAATATTTTTTTTCAATCCGTGTATCTTTGCATAATATAAAAGGCCTTTGGCTATCTTTCTGGCGCCTTCCCGGAAGGATTCATCTTCAGATCCCGGAATACCTTCCGTAATCAGGCTTTTCGTGAATCTATTTGCATCGGTAATAGATTCAATGTCATTCATAACCGAATACCCGATTGAACGTGGGTCCAAAATGTTGAACAACTTGCTTACATATTTGGCGTCCTCATAACAAAAAAATCTTGATATCAAATCGCCCTTTGAATCAACTGCAACACCCTTGAGCCCTAATCTCAGGGACAAGGCGAGTATTTTCGCAATGACGCTTTCAGTCTTTCCTGAACCTGAAGCTCCTAGAACAACCGTGTGCATGGTCTCCATTATACTGCTCACGGGGAACTTTCCAAGAAATGCCCGAATAAAAGCCTTTTTGTCTTTTTGGATCATTTTTTGAATGACGTCTGGTTCAACAAACTCTGTGCCCCGAACGCTGTCCTTGCGTAAAAAAATATAATCAACCAATCGGTAAAGGATCAGCATCCCCGCCATTCCTATGAACAGATACTCTAAGAATTTAAGGACATAGTTATGATAATACAACTGAATCAGGCCTTGTTTGTAATAATCAATCCATTCCTGAGCATATTCTGGCGTATAAAGATGCTGGGCTTTCCATTGCTTTACCATCTTCATGCCCTGCCAACAGATAGATATGGATTCTTTGGCCTGGTCTGACACTGGATCAAAATAGTAAAATGCAGCAGCCGCCAGTATCGCCGCAATAACTAAAGTCTTTATCAGTATCTTCAAAAAAAGCCCCCAGCCAGCCCAGAACCTTACTCCTCCTCGTAATGTTTCAGCTTTTGAACTCATCGCCCCCCCCCTAAATATTAGTTTGTTGTCATTGATTTTATTTGTTTTTACTTTGTTGTCAATATTATTAGTTGTTTATTCTTGTTTTTTTTGATAGGAGAGTATTATCAAATCCTTAAAGGAGGTATTACAACCTTTATGAAACCACCCACAATTGGTGGCCGAGTGCCACAGGATCTTAATGATGAAGTTAAACGGGTTTCGCGCTCATGGGCTATTCCATTGACCGAGATTTTCGAAAAAGCTCTTCGATTTTTCGTTGATCATCCTGAGAGAGTGCTCCATTACCAAAACCGTTTTCTGGACAATCCCAGGCAGTACCTTAGCATGATCGAAAAAGTTGGAATCATGAACCGAGAAGAGCTGGTTTTTATCCTTACTCTTGCCTGCAAAGCCTATGAGCAAAATCAAGACTCATCTGTTCTGTCAAAATGGGTTAAAGGTCTTGTTCTGGCTATACAGGAACTTCTTCCCCTATGCGATAAAGACAGGGAAATTATGACATTCCTATCCTTTAATTTCCCTGGCGAAGAAGCCTTTGTCGGTCGAGTTGCCAACTCGATTAAAACGCTTGAACAGGAACCATTGATAAAAGGCAAGTATGCCTTAATGGTGGCAAACTGCCTTCTAGTGGCTATCAAGGACGAGAGGCTATCTTTATCAGATGCGGTTTTCCATAAAATCAAAACCCTGATCGAACCTTTCTGTTTTTATGTCGCAAGAAGAGCTATAGCTGAAGGCCCAAGACCTCTCCTTCTGAACAGCTCCCTCCTTGATCGACAGGCGAAAAAAGACGAATATCACCACTTCAATTCGGAAAATACTGAAGACCAAACCATCTTTCTTGATGTTTTTCTTTCCACAGCACATTCTGTCTTCAATTCCCCAGGTCGAACAGGCTATTTTGCCTTCGCGTTTTATATAAAATCATCCAAAAACATCATAACCTTCGATGCCTCCAGCCTGGAAGATCTCTACAGGTGCATCAAAGAGAGCGAGACTACTGTATCACTAAGCAAAATTGATCCGAATAACCCGGATAAAGTTTCTTCCGGCACCTTTTCATCAGGCGTTGTTTCACTGCATTTAAACGCTGAATCTAAAGAAATCGAAAAGGGTGGCGTTAAAATACTTCTAACAGATGAAGAATATAACGAACTCCTAGCTAAAACTAAGTGGCTTTGCTCAAGAGAAGACGTCCTTGCTGATATTTCTAAAGAGTATGCAAAAAAATATGGGGCAATTTAATAAAGAGGGCAGAATAATACCAGACCAGGGTATTATTTCTGCCCGGCTGCCTGTTCCTTCTTCATCGCTTCCAATCTTTTGCTTAATAACACTTGATAAGATTTGAACACATCACCCCTGAGAACGCTCTCTGCTAATGTATTAGTTATCACGCCGGATCGGACTGAAACTCTTATCGCTTCACTTATCCCTTTATCATGGTAAATCAGCTTTTTCTGAATATCATCAAGTTTAGTTTCTATTCCCTCGATCTTTTCTAGGGAACCTTTCAGCTTTGGATATCTGCTCACGATTATTTCTCTGCAAAGAGCCGACACTTTCATATTTTCTTCCAGTGCTTGTGACAACAATGCCTCATAATCTTTTCTATCTATCCGAATGCACACCGGTACAGTTTTATTATCTTTCATTGGGTTATCCTCCTTTTAATTCTTATGATTTATGTTATCAGTATTGTAATCTTTATATATCACATAAATTAAATATGTTGGAAGTATTTATCTTGGTATCTGATTACATTTATGCAATCATTGATTGCATAACGTCTGTGACTAAAACGAGTGACTCAGGTTATTGCTTTTTGTCCGAGTTGTCATTATCATATCAGCATACACTTTGACATTGGAGGTCGATAGAATCATGGCAAAGAAACTCACAGCAAAAGAACTCAGGGAACAAGCTAAAAAGCTCATGGACAAAGCAAAGGAACTCGAAAAACAGAACCAACTTTCCATCGGCAAAAAGGCCGTTGAGTTGTATCGAGAGAACCGGATCGACGGCGACCTAAAATCCTTCATCCGCGAAATCATCGGTGAGTAAACGAGCCTTTCTGCGTGTGACAACATGCGACCAAAAGCCATATCCGCATCCCAGGCAAAAGGTTATTACTATGAAAAGGACTCCATCTTCGCCTCAAAGGGCGACGGCGAAAACTCCTTCTGGCATGGTAAAGGCTCCGAAATCCTCGGCCTCTCCGGAAAGATACAGGAGGCGGATTTTGTAAATGCCCTTGCCGGCTGCGACAAAGAGGGAAACCAGTTAGTCAAGGACGGCCCGAACGGAAACCATGAAAACAACATCGACCTGACATTCGACGCCCCGAAAACGGCGTCTATAATCGCCCTTCACCTGGGAGATCAACGGATCATCGATGCGCATCTCGAATCCGTCAAGGCTGCTCAGAACTTCATCCAGAACGAATACTCATATGTCCGGCAGACAATTGACGGGAAGACTGAGGCCGTAAAACAGGACAACCTCATCTTCGCAAACTTTACTCACTCCACCAGCCGGGAAAATGATCCGCAACTGCATACGCATGGCATTATCATGAACAATGTCGGTACGGAAAACGGCCATCGGGCGTTAAAAAACAATATGATTTATGAGGATCAGAAAATCATCCGGTCAGTCTATCTGTCAGATTTTGCAAAGCGTGTTACAGAGCTTGGTTACAGGCTTGAACATGGCAAGAACGGTGAATGGGAAATTGCCGGTGTTTCGAAAGAGGCGGTTCAGTCCTTTTCCAAGAGGGATGAGGGTTTGAAACAGTATTGGGAAGAGCACAAGGATGAGCTCAGGCTCAAGTATCCCAACGCTACTGACGCAAAGCTCATGGACATCGCCAGGATCGACAGCAGGCCGTCAAAGGAAATCATTGATCAGGATATTCTCAAGGATAAATGGGAAAAAGAATATTCCAGGAACGAGATTCAAAAAGGCCTCGATGCCGCTAAATCCCTCCAAGTAGAAAAGGCGCATCTTTCACCGGACAAGCTAATAAATATATCTTATGAGGCCATACACGAACGGGAAAGCACATTCACCAGACAGGAAGTAATTGACGGGGCGATGAGGCTTTCGCGAGGTGTATACACCTATTCTGACCTGGATAAGGCCTTTGCTGAGAACAGGGACATCGTTCACATAGGCGAGAAGGAGATCAAGAACGGCCAGGACAAGACGCCCGTGATCAGGGAAGTCTATTCGTCAAAAGACATGATAGAGACGGAAAAGGGCATTGTCAGAGACTTTTTCGAAGGCAAAGGAAAGGTTGAAGGCTTTATGTCCAGGGAAGCCTCTATTAAAGCCATTGAAGCGCTGAACAAAGAGTCCGACTTCTCGCTGAACAGGGGCCAGTTGGATGCTGCTTCACTCATTCTTTCAGGCAAAGACCGCTTCTCGGTGATCCAGGGCGACGCCGGATCGGGTAAAACATTGTCCATGAAAGCTGTTTTCGAGGTTCTCCAGGAAGGGTCTCCTGATGCCGTGATCCGCGGCCTGGGCTTCACGGGCAAGTCGGCGCATGAATTGGAGCTGGCTTCCGGAATTAAAAGCGATACCATTCATGGCTTCCTTGGAAAAGGCGTTGAAGCTGGGGCAGGAAAAGAACTGTGGATCGTGGATGAAAGCTCGATGGTGAGCTCCCGTCAGATGGCCCAGTTGATTGATTCCGCAAAGGAAACTGACGCCCGTGTTGTTTTCCTGGGGGACGCAAAACAACTGCAGTCAATCCAGGCTGGAAAGATGTTCAAGGACCTGCAGGAAAAAGGGCTTGTTGAAAAGACCGTCATGGACACTGCCATAAGACAGAAGACTGAGCATCTTAAAGAGGCTGTTTATCATATAAAGTCTTATCAGGAAGGCCGTGACAGTCAGGGAATGGCGAAGGCTTTCAGCGTCCTGAAAGATTCGGACATAGGCGTCTTTGCCGATAAGTCCCGGAGAGATCAGACCTTTGAAAGGCCTGAGGGCGTCAGGGAGATAGGCCTTAAAGATAACCTTGTGAACGCTGTCGTTAAAGACTTTTCATCCCTTGATGAATGGAAGTCTTCTGCAGTCCTTACGGCGACTAACAGCATAAGAAAAGACGTTAACCAAGGTATTCATGAGGCTTTCAAGGAAAAGGGTTTAATATCTGAGGATGGAAATATTTATAATGTCCGGTCTGTTGTGAGTTTTGCCGATGAGCATGCAAGGCTTTTCGCCGCCAACTACGAGGTGGGCCAGAATGTGTTTGTTTCCGAGAAGATCGGCGGTTTGAAAACCGGCTCTGAATGGACAATTGCCGGCAGGGATACATATTTTAATAAAATAGAGATTGAGAACAGGGATAATGTCAGGGTCGAGATTGACCTTATGCGGGACGGAAACAAGCTCTCTGTGTATCAGGAAGACCGGCGAGAATTCTCCGTCGGGGACAAGGTAGTTTTCGGGAAGAATGACCGAAAGCTCGGGATAAATAACGGCTCCACCGGAATAATAGAAAAAGCCGATGAAAAAGGAATTTTAAGTGTCAAAATTGATGGTTCCGGAAAGACGGCAGAATTCAATACTGGCAATTATTCATATGTTGATTATGGATATGCCCTGACCCTGCACAAGGCCCAGGGGATGAGTTATGACAAGGTTCTTTATCTGACCGACACCAGGAATGAAGAGATGAATAAGAGCGAGTCCTTTTATGTCGCCGTATCCAGGGCAAGGGAAGACGTCGTTATATATACCGACAATGCGGAGCGCCTTGAAAAGCAGGTCTCGCAGGCACAGGAGAAGACATCGACCCTGGATCATACGCTCGACAGGGATTCAAAAGGCTTTGATTTCGGTAAAGATGTTTCCGCTTCAAAAGGTTCTCCTGAAGCAGGGAAGGAAATACATTCAAAAGGAATTGAGCTGGAAATGTAGGCCGGCACTCTAACTGTCGGTTTTTTGACACTGTTATTGATTCTACTCTGTTGAAATAACAGCAGTTAAAAATTTTCGGGGTTTTGGGCTTAGGGTTATAAAATCTCTTAATCATTTTCTGAGGGTTTTCGCTCTTCCCTCTTCAAAAATAAGCTGATCGTATTCGTTTTATCGCAATCCAGAGGTGTCCCAGGTTTATTCTCCCCCATAGGGGCCAGTGTGTTTAGGTGAGATATTTAGCAGATACGCTTTATTGGTATACAGGGGAGGCAGGTTGTCTTTTTTTAAGATATTTTTAAAAAGATTTTTATTTAAAAAGATATTTTAGGTTGTGTAACTATTTGATATGTTAATTTGTATTGCTCTTAAAGTAACGAAAATGCGGGTGAAAAGTAACGAAAATGCGGGTGGTAGGTGACAAATTTGCGGTACAAAGTAACGAAAATGCGGGTGAACAACCGTCCTTAACGTACCATTAAAAAGTAACGAAAATGCGGCTCATGGGTGACAATTATTAGCACATTTATATCAATGATAATTGTTACTCAAAATCCTTATGTTTTATAAAAAAGACCATTTCAGAGGCTTTCTGCAATTCGAGAACGGTTAGGAGACCTTAATTTAGCCCTTCAATGGGAACTTTGTTCCTATTGGTGACGAAAATGCGGCCTTAAGGTAACAGTAATCATCTTTATTTCAGATTGACATACCGTTACAATTAATTATTATAGGAACATGAAAAAAGCCCCTAAAGAACTTATGGAGTACCAAAAGCCCGTAGAATTAATACAATTTGATGCACGCAAGGTAACACTATTACAAAGAAAAATAATGAATGTGCTTCTATGGAAATTTTATAACACGGTTGAAAGAGATTCTGAAACCTATAACATTTCAGCAAAAGAACTGAGTGATCTTCTCAAGATAAAAACAAGGTATGGAAAATCGACTGAGCTTGATATTGATACATCTAGGACAATTCTTAAAGATTTACGGGTATTGAAGAGGCTTGAAATAGAATGGGACATCCTCAAAAAGGATGAGAAAAGGCATATTGGAGTATCAAACATTGTCTCGTATGTCGATATATCCGAAGCTGGAAATATTGAATATGGAATTCCCAAACCAATAAGAGAGATCCTTCTTAAAAATAACCCTTTTGAGTGGATAAATATTGAGATTACATCACTTTTTCGTTCGAAATATGCAATAAGCCTTTATGAAAACAGCAAAAGATTCATTGGAATTAAAAAGACTGGATATTGGGATGCTGAAAAATTTAAAAAACTTATCGGCGTACCAAGTGATACTATAAGATACAGCAAATTCTCAGTAGTCAAGAAAGACATAATAGAACCGGCAGTCCAGGAAATTAATGAACTATCCGATATAAAAATAACACCGGAATACAAATATGCATCAAAAACAAGAATAACAGAACTTCAATTCAGGGTTGAACTCAAGCCAAACCCTGGAGTGAGGCTGCCCGAAGGACTTACACCTAAAGACATATTGGAGACCACAGCTTCTCTTTCTCCTGATAAATACAAAGAGGCAATAAAGAAATTTTATGCAGAAAACATTGTCGGTGATCCCCAGCTTGAAGAGCTTTACAGAAATAAAGGAATCGACGCCTTCCTTGAACAGGGCTTCTTTGATTTCTTTGTTGATCACTATAACTTTGATGTCGAAATTGTTCTCACTCATGCAGAAAAGAAACAACTAATGAGGGAGGCAAATCAGTGTTATAAAAAGAGACAAGGAAACTGTGCTGCAAAGTGGAGCGAATACAGCAACCGCAAGAAGAGAAGTTGTCATTACTGTCAGAAATTCAAAGAAACAAGAAATGCCCTTCCAGCCGAGTAATTAATATTATCGATAGTTATTAATATTAGTAATTAATAATATCTATTGATATGTTTAATCATCAATAATCAGCCTTTGTCTTTGCCGTTAAAGTACGCGGAAAATATTCGCAAGGCCAGGGCTGAAGCATTTCCACCGGTTATTTCTTCGGCTTCCGCCATGAGGCGGTCGATCATCGAAAGGGGAAGGTTGAAAGCCTTGTTTCTTGTCGGCTCTCCCCTTTTAAAGGGACGTCCGAGCTTGCTGTAAGCTTCGTCAATATGATCGGCTGAAGCTGAATCAACAAATTCTTCCGGAGTCCTTGCTGCTTTTCTGGGTCTTATAATGTCGTTAGTCATGATTTAAGACCTCCCTGTAAAAGCTGTCCATTTCTGAAACAGCTTTTGCGTCCTTTGGCGTGACTTCATTGACCGCCTGACCGTCTGCTATTGATCTCCGGTAGGCGACCCGATAACCAATCCGTGGCTCCATGAGTGAAAGGTTCTTAAACCCTTCGGTGAATCCGGCTATTACTTCAGTCATTTTTATTTGAGGGTTCGTATCAACCTTGTTCAGGACGATAAATCCTCTCAGCTCCGGATTGAAACCCTGGGCCTGTTCAACTATCTCGTCCATTGTTTCAAGCGTCCATGCGTCAAGCTGTCCCGGAAGTATGGGGACTAAGACCTTGTTAGAGACAAGTAGGGCGCTCCTCAAAGCAGCCGTGTCCCTTCCCCCTACATCGATGACAATATCGGTGTACTTCGGTTCGATCTTTTTTATCTCTGCCGCGAGGCCTTTGCCTCCAAGAGATATGCAGGTTATCTTCGGATCATGAACAAGCTCCTCCCTGACCGCCGCCACTTCCGTAATTGATCCCTGAGGATCAGCGTCAACAAGCAGAACGTCTTTTTTATCCTGGGCCAGCATTACGGCCAGATTGAATGCAAGCGTTGTTTTACCGACACCGCCCTTTTCCGATGCGACAGTATAGATCATAATTAATACCTCCTGTTATACATATCGGCTATTAATCATATTAACCATTATGTATTATTATAGATAATAATAGAAGATTGTCAATTGGGTTTTAGTAATGCGTTCATGCCATCTCCGATAAAATCCATATAATGAAAGGTTGGCTACATCTGGCTTTTTCTTCAAGCAAGTTGGGTGGGCGGGGGGAAAAATGAAAAGACCGGCGGGCTTTGCCCGCCTTCCTTTTAGTCTTCTCGATTATCCGGTTCAATACTTTCGCCGGTAATGTAATTTACCGCTTTTTGGGCCTGGCCGGCGGCAATAACTACAAGTTTCGGATCATTTGCTATCGTATCCCGCCATCCCTTTATATATGCGGCTGTATTTTCGATGGTCCCCTGGGAGATCCCGGCCATGCCGCAGAGAAAAGCAGCGCCCATTTCCGCCACAAGCTCTTCCTGTGCGTACATTCTGGACCCAAAACCCTGATTATCTGTGAGGGTAGGGCGGTTAAGCCGTTTCTCTGCGCCCGACGAATGCACCGCCTCATGGTATAAAACATTATAATAGGCATCGGGATTAATAAAACTGCCGGGCAATGGCATCTTAATCACATCTTCTGACGGAGCATAACAGGCTTTTGTAAATCCATGCTTGATTTCAGGCTTGTCACTGTAACTGTTAATCAGGGCTTCGGCTTCTTTAATCGGGTCAATATTATTCTCAATCGTTTCTTGCTGAGGATATTCGAAGCCCTCTGTCTGCAGGGCATTGAAAACCCTGTAATAGCGGAGCATCGGAACTTCCTTCTCCTCGATCTCGCCGGTTTCTTTGTTTACTTCCTCAATCTTGTGAAACTTCCAGAAAATAACCAGGCTGCTCTTCTCTCCCTTCTTGATACTTCCGCCCTTGTCCTGAACCTGTTTGAATGTGAGCCAGTAGGGAGAGCTGTAGCATTCCGAAACAAGCAGAAACAGATTGATTCCTCTGTAAGGCCTTCCGGTCGCCAGGTTGCGGGGAATGGATGTCCTGGCGTTCCAAGGCTTGCGCCAGGGGATGACGCCACTATCAAGATGTTCTAGGATTTTTTCTGTTACGATTTCGAATACATTCATTTTTGAATCCTCCTTTAATATTTTAAAACCAAAACTTTTTTAGCTAACCCTTTCGAAACTGACTGAAGGGTTAGGGGAAAAAGCTGAAGGCGAACAGATAACGACCAAAAGATAACCACATAGAAGCCCCTGAAGCGTTGCAAGCGGCATGACAGGAAAAAGCAGCCTTCAAGCTGCCCTGGCGGGACGCTTAGGAAGCGAGCGAAGGGGCTGGTAAACACACTGCCCCTGTGGGGAGAATATAAAGCGTGCAATGATTCTTCTTTTGATGTATATTTAATACAAGGTGTTTCGAACGAATTATGAGCATGAAAAGCCAATTTCCAGTTTTCTTGGACATTCACAAAAACAACAGAAAACAAAAACAACTTGACAAAGTTGAGTTATTGTTATATGCGTCCTGAGGACGCATATAACAATAACAGCTAATACGACGGTAAGAATGGAGCTTATAAAAGCAATAACCACGCACTTGAGTGAACTGGGCAAGCCGGTAGTCTCTAACTACGACCTGGGTATATTTATTTATAGGATGTATATAAAGAAACAGTTCAAGGGAGAATCGATTGACCGAATAAAGAAAGCGCTTCCGGAAAGAAAAGATTTTATCAGAGAAAAAGGCCGCCTTGTTAATTATGGAATCATCAATCCGCAGAAGGGCTATTATGTCATCATGGGAAAAGAGAACGCTCCTCCAGAAGACATCGTTTGCTCTGTTGATCCGTTCGCTTATATCTCACATTTAAGCGCCATGTTCTTTCATGGCCTCACTGACAGGATTCCGAGCATAATCTACATCTCAACTCCTGATAAAAAGAACTGGAAAATAGAAGCTCTCGATAAAATGAAGAAGGACAGTGAAGATAGTGCCGGCGATTATGTCAGAAGCGGATTGCCAAAGCTAGTAAAGATACCCCTGGATAAAATCGACAAATATCCGATTGAAGCCTTTTCCAGCATACACCGTGGCGCATTCAAGCATGTGGCGGACAGGCCGCTGAGGGTTTCAACCCTTGGAAGGACATTCCTTGATATGGTCAGGGAGCCGGCAAGATGCGGCGGGATGCAACACGTCCTGGATGTCTATGAAAAACACGGGAGCACATATAATAATCTCATAATCGAAGAGGTTAACCGGCATGGCAATAAGATCGAAAAGTGCAGGGTAGGGTACATCCTTGAAGAAATTTGTAAGATAAAAGATGAAAGAATCAATAATTGGCTGTCTTGCGCACAAAGGGGCGGGTCAAGAAAGTTGGACCCGGGTGAAGAATTTAGGCCAGAATATTCAGACCGATGGTGTTTATCCATCAATGTTGATTTGAGATGACGCATCTGGAGCTCACATCACGGATTGAAAGCGGTTCCCCTCAGGTCAGGGAGCTCCGTCAGGCAATACATACCTTACTGGTAGCGATCTCCCATGTGAATCAGCTTCAGATGAACATGCTTATAAAAGGCGGCGTTCTTCTTGCCATCAGATATAATAGCCCCAGACATACAACAGATGTCGATTTCTCGACTTCAGAAAAGGCTTCTTCAGTTGATACTGAAGACTTCATCCGGAAACTTGAAGAAGGTCTGGCGTTAGCGGTTGAAGAGCTTGATTATAGTCTTGACTGCCGAATTCAGAAATACTTTCTTGATCCGAAAAGGGAAGGGGCCACATTCCCGACATTAAGAGTCAACATCGGTTATGCCTACAAAGGTACAAAGAAGCATGTGCGGCTTCAGAAAAAAGCCTGTCCGGATAAATTTGAGCTTCAATACAGTTTTAATGAGCCTAACACCGAAGGACCGGAGGCTTTGGAGATAGGCGTCGATGAAAATATAAACGCATATAGCCTGGTTGACCTGGTGGGCGAAAAATACAGGGCGATTCTGCAGCAGTCTTCCCGCAACCGATCCAGGCGGCAGGATGCATATGACATATACTGGATAATTACCAATGGCTATCTTGATGATGAGAGCATCAAGCCGCACATCCTGCAGTCCATTTTAACCAAATCCGAATCGAGAGGCATAACTGCAAACAGAGAATCGTTAAGGGATGAAGATATAATCCGCCGGTCAAAGGCGGAGTACGAAACGCTTCAGCAGGAAATTTCCGGAGAGCTACCGTCATTTGAAAAGGTCTTTGGACCTACAGTGGATTATTATGAGGCGTTGCCTTGGCAACAAGCCAAGGCTCATCAACTTTCCGGATAATCAGTTAATGGCAGAACAAACACAAATATCTTTATGCCTGTCACCTAATGGCAATTTTCATGTAAACATCCCGAACAAACTCTCTGATCCTGTTCCTGAATACATAAAACGATTCCAACAAGACCTGTCGCTCGGCAACGGACATGCTCTTCTGGCCCTGGGAGGCAAGGATCATGGTGTGGGCCTGCCCCCTGTCTGGTCATACTGGAGGGATATTGGAGCAAAATACCTGACCATGCTCTGTAATCTGCCCGATATTAATGCTCCTGCCAGAATTCCGGACGTTATGCCGTCGACAGAGGCCTTCTTTGAAGAACTCGCTGCCGCCGCACCCCTTATGACCGGTGCAGAATATATTACGGGAGATTTTCTCAGAAACTTATGGGGCCAGATAGATAGCGCCTTTCGCCAGGAATGCACGGATTCAGGGCTTGCCGTGCCCGAATTTCTCAAAACTCTCAATCCGGCATGGAATCTGGTGGGACGGGTGCATTTCAACCTTGCTGAAAACAGAAAAGATGAAAGCTGCCCTTTTGCTTTCATGGCGACATATACGCCCAAAATATCCAGTCATGGGAAAATTCAGCACCAGCCTTTGGGCAATGCTCTTAAAGAATTTGCGGGTTCGAAGAAACATGCCCAGCTCCTCTCTCTCCTGCTCCCTGTTCAGAAAGCATCCTCGCTGGTATGGCTCAAAGAGATGTCGGACTCTGGAGAGATTTACCATCCTGTCAGATGGTCTGTGCATGAGGCAGTACAGTTCCTCCAGGATATTCCAACGATGGAACAGTCAGGCATCATTGTCAGAATGCCTGCGTCATGGAGAGCTGGCAGGCCGTCAAGACCAAAGGTCAAAGCTACGTTGGGACAAACAAAACCATCAGGGCTTGGGGCTGACGCCTTGCTGAGTTTCCAGATGGAAATTGCTCTGGATGGTGAGGCCCTTACTCAAAAAGAGATCAAGGGTCTTCTCGATGGATCGGATGGTTTGGCCTTCATTCGCGGGAAGTGGGTGGAAATAGACAAGGAGCGCCTGGCAAGAATCATGGACAGGTTCCAGGCCATAGAAAAGCTGGCCTCTTCACAAGGCGTGCCGTTCAGCGAGGCAATGCGCCTTCTGTCGGGTTTCCAGTCGTTTGATGAAGCAGAGGGCGGACCTACCGGACACTGGTCGGAGGTCCTGGCGGGAGACTGGCTGGCGGAGACTCTTTGCAAACTGCGCAATCCAGAGACATTGACAGGACTGGACCCAGGCCGGGAGATTATTGGGACATTGAGGCCATATCAGGACACTGGCGCCAGATGGCTGCATCTGCTTGGCTCTTTGGGGCTCGGGGCATGCCTTGCCGATGATATGGGCCTGGGAAAAACCCTGCAGGTTCTTTCGCTTTTGAATATGACAAAGAACTTACCTGGCAGAACCAGCCTTCTTGTTGCGCCGGCGTCCCTAATTTCCAACTGGGCAGCCGAGATTTGCAAGTTTGCCCCGGGGCTCACATACCTTATTGCCCACCCCTCAGAAATGGGTTCCGCAAAACTGAAGGACTTAAACGAAGAAGTGATCGCCCAGTATAACCTTGTTATAACCACATATGGAACTGTCCTGCGGATGGATTGGACAGGCAATATCCCCTGGCATTATGTAATTCTTGACGAAGCCCAGGCCATCAAAAACCCTGACGCCAAGCAGACCCGGGCGGTAAAGAAGCTCAAGGCTGCGGCCCGTATAGCCCTGACAGGGACGCCGATCGAGAACCGGATCGGGGACCTCTGGTCCATCTTCGATTTTCTCAATCCAGGCTTGTTGGGATCAGCCAAAGATTTCAGCATATATACGAAACAGTTAGAGAACATTCCTCACAACCCTTATGGGTCGCTGCGGGAACTTGTCAGACCTTATCTCTTGCGCCGGCTGAAAACCGATAAAAATATAGTGTCCGACCTGCCCGACAAGACAGAGGTCAAGGCCTATTGCACCCTTTCCAAAAAACAGGCGGCATTATATCAACAGTCCGTCAGAGAACTAGAAAAGCAGCTCGAAATTGCCGATGGGATAAAAAGAAAAGGCATTGTACTGGCATTTCTCATGCGATTTAAACAAATCTGCAACCATCCCTCCCAATGGCTTGGAGACGGAACATGGAACTTTGCAGACAGCGGAAAACTTCAAAGGCTCAGTGAGATAGCAGAAGTGGTTTCAGACAAGCAGGAAAAGATGCTTGTCTTTACGCAATTCAGGGAGATGACATCGCCTCTTGATGCGTTTTTGGGATCAGTATTTGGAAGACCAGGGCTTGTTCTTCATGGCGGAACAGCAGTGAAGGATAGAAAAGATATAGTTCGGCAGTTCCAGGAGAACGAACAGATTCCATATTTTGTTCTATCACTCAAGGCAGGCGGTTCCGGTCTTAACCTGACAGCAGCCCAGCATGTCATTCATTTTGACCGATGGTGGAATCCATCGGTCGAGAATCAGGCCACGGACAGGGCTTTCAGGATTGGACAGACAAAGAATGTCCTGGTGCACAAATTCATCTGCAAGGGCACAGTTGAAGACAAGATAGATTCACTCATAGAATCGAAAAACAAACTTACCCGGGAATTGCTGGAAGGTGGCGGCGAAATTCAATTAACCGAAATGAGCAATGCCGAGATACTAAAGCTTGTGGCCCTGGATTTACACTCAATTACAGGAGATTGATAAATGTGGTACGGATTTAAACCCTATGTAACGGTTGCCCAACGAAAGGCAAAGGCTGCAAAACACATCGAAAAGCTCAAAAAGAAGGGGCAGACCTTTAAACCTGTCGTACTGGAAGGGCGTACTATCGCCCGCAGTTTCTGGGGCAAGGCGTGGTGTGACAACCTTGAGCATTACAGTGATTATGCCAACCGGCTGCCGAGAGGCAGGTCTTATGTGCGAAATGGATTTGTGCTTGATCTTGAGATACAGCCTGGAGAAGTCCTAGCCATGGTGAGCGGTTCGGATATATACCATGTCAGTATAACCGTGGCTGAGTTGGAAAAAACCCGCTGGAAGAATCTTTGCGCCGATTGCTCCAGTTCGATTGATTCCATTGTCGAGCTCCTCAGCGGTCGCCTTTCCAAATCTGTCATGGAGCGCATGTGCAATCAAAAAACCGGTTTGTTTCCCGCTCCCAAGGATATTAAGTTCACATGCTCATGTCCTGACTGGGCATCGATGTGCAAGCATGTAGCTGCTGTGCTGTACGGAATAGGCGCTAGGCTCGACGAAGAACCGGGATTGTTGTTCACATTACGGAAAGTCAATGTAAAGGACATGGTGACAAAGGCAGGAGAAAAACTGGGTACGGAGACTCGAAAAAAACCAGCATCAAGCAGAATAATTTCTGCTAAAGATGCAGGCGATATTTTTGGCCTTGAAATAACGTCAACGGAACCTCGCCCTGAGCCCCTAAAAACAATCGTTAAAACAGCCAGGAAAAAACCTGCTAAAGCTGTCAAGAAGGAGTTGCCGGATATAAAAATCGGGAAGCTTGGCTTTTCGACACGGGCCATGAGCGTCCTGAAGAAGGCTGGAATCACGACTATAAGACAAGTTGAAATGGCCAGTGACGCCGAACTTCTCATAATCAAGGGCATGGGCAGAAAAACCTTACAGGAAATTCGCCTAAAAGCAGATAAATGTTCCCGAACGGTAAAATATGAATAGACGGACGATTTTTTCATGTGGTATTATCCCGAACGGGATAAATTGATTAGTAGAGGTGAAATATGAACGATAAAGACCTCACGCCTGAAAAAATTGGGGTGGCGATTCGCAGCAAGCGTAAAGCCGCCGGTATGAATATCGCGAAAGCCGCTGCTTTGTGCAATGTCGGCATAAGGTTTCTTTCCGAGCTGGAAAGGGGTAAACCGACTGCAGAAATAGGGAAAACGCTGCATGTGATTAGGTGCATGGGCGTTAATTTAAGACTCGAAACCTCTGACAAGAAATGAGTAAATTAAAAATCTACTACAGGGATAATCTCATCGGACACCTTTGGAAAAACGACATTTCCGAGTTTGTCTTTGAGTATTCAAAAGAATGGCTGGATTATGACCAGGTCTTTCCCCTGTCAGTGCGTCTTCCGCTTCAAGAACAGGCATTTGACAATAATATTTCAAGGCCGTTCTTCGCCAATCTTCTTCCTGAAGGCAGGGTGTTGGAAATAGTTTCGAAAAATTTGAAAATATCCGAATCAAATACATATGCGCTTCTTGAAAAGCTGGGTCTGGACTGTGCAGGCGCTTTGAAAATAATAGGGGAAGATGTTACCTCAAACGATTTGCCGGGGTACAGTTTTTATGGGGATGAAGACATTCACAAAATCATTTCCGCCTTGCCGGCAAACCCGATGCTTGCCGGCTATTCACCAGGGACAAGATTATCGCTGGCGGGGGCGCAGAACAAACTGCCGGTATATTTCACTAAGGATGGAAGGTTCGGAATTCCGAAAGCCGGTGCGCCGAGCACACATATTATTAAGCTCCCGATAGATAGATATGAGGACACTGTTGCGAACGAAGCATTTTGCATGATGCTTGCCGGGGCGATGAATCTTAATGTACCGGATGTTGTTATCCACTCAAGTATAGACAGGTTCTTATTGGTAAGCCGTTATGACAGGATTATCGAAGGCGATAACATACAAAGAATGCACCAGGAAGATTTCTGTCAGGCAATGGGATCTTTGCCGGGTGAAAAATATGAGGCCGAAGGCGGACCTAATATAACGGACTGTTTCAATCTATTAAGAAGCCACAGCACGTTTGCCGCCGAAGACATTGATTATCTTCTGAAATGGCTTATTTTCTGTTTTCTTATTGGCAACTATGACAACCACGCAAAGAATCTTTCTTTGTTGATAACGCATGACAATATTAGGCTTGCTCCTTTTTACGATCTCCTTTCCACAAGGGTCTATCCTGGACTGACAAATGAACTCGCCATTAAAATTGATTATGAGTCCGATCCAGATGGAATAGGACCTGAACAGTGGAAGAATTTATCATCTGAGATAGATATCAAGCCGGCATATACTTTATCTGTTTTAAAACAGATGGCCGAAGAAATATCATTAAAAGCAGAAACATTGTCAAGGGAGCCATCGTTTGAGGACAGCCAATCAATTATAAGGAAGATTGTTGGTATGATAGAAAATCTATCCTCTCAAGTTTTAAGAATGCCATAGCCCCCGTTAAGCCTACAAAACCTTGACATAAAATATCTAATTATATAAATATATATATAATGGATGGAACAAGACCCCTTGAATGGATCGGATCGAGCCTAAAAGACATGCGAGCCTTGCCTCGTCCTGTTCAGCGTATATTTGGATACGGGCTATATGCAGCCCAGTTGGGAGAGCATCCGCCATATGCAAAGCCTCTTAAGGGTTTTAGTGGGGCGGGAGTATTGGAAATGATGGAAGATTTCAAGGGTGACACATATCGGGCGGTATACACCGTCAAGTTTTTAAGAAAGATATATGTGCTGCATGTGTTCCAAAAGAAATCAAAACATGGGATCGAAACCTCCAAACAGGATTTGGAGTTAATTCGTGAGAGATTGAAAAAGGCTGAGAGTCTTTATGCAAACGAAGAGACGGGAGATTGAAAGATGAAAAACGACTCTGAAAAAAGCAGTGGAAATGTTTTTGCTGATCTTGGCTTTCCCAATTCAGAACAGGAGCTTGTAAAAGCAAAGCTCACAGTGGAAATTTACCGGCTTCTGAAGGAACGCGGCTTAACACAAGCAGATGCCGCAAAACTACTTGGAACTACTCAAGCCCAGGTGTCAACTCTGATGCGTTGCCGCCCCGTCTCGGTCTCCGTAGGACGTTTAATGGAATTTCTGACTATTCTTGGTCATGATGTTGAACTAACGGTTAAACCTACAGCTAACCATATCAAGAAGAGCCAAAGAGGTCATTTGTTTGTGAGAGTGGAGCCCATTCTCCAGCATTCATAAGCGATTGGGCTTAATTATTTACCTGGAACCGCAATCAAGTCAAATATGGGCCCACATTAATTGATTCTATCCGTTTCGTCGGCCCACAATAACTGCAACTGAGCCCGAATTAATTGACACGGGCCCGCAATCATAAAATTCGGGCCCGGATTATTTGATTCTATAGCCGACGATTTTGGCGTCTTTTGATTGTCTCACCAAACGACCGTTTGATAAGACGCCTAAACCAGAAAAACTAAACCATGATAAATACAGGATTCCTCCGTCCCATATTGCCGTCTCATTAATCATGGTAACATTAACCCGTGTTATGGTATGGTTTGTGAGACAGGAGGCAAAATGAAACAGAGAATCATCGGATATGCCAGGGTCTCGACCAGCGACCAGGAAGTTCATCTGCAGATAGATGCGTTGAAACAGGCCGGCTGCACGGACAAACTTATATTTACTGATAAGGTCAGCGGGGCCAAGACCGAAAGGCCGGGCCTGGACGCCTGTCTGAAAGAGTTGAAAGAGGGAGACATTCTCCTTGTCTGGAGGCTGGACAGGCTCGGCAGGTCAATGTCTCACCTGGTCAACCTGGTAGAAGATCTCAGGCAAAAAGGCATCGGCTTCAGGTCGATATGCGACGGGGCAATCGACACCACAACCGCATCGGGCGAACTGATATTCAACATATTCTCATCCCTGGCGCAGTTTGAGCGCAGGCTGATACAGGAGCGCACCAGGGCCGGGCTTTCGGCGGCCAGGGCGAGGGGGAGGACAGGGGGCAGGAAGCCTGTTCCGGCGGATCACTCGGCCGTGGTTATGGCGAAGAAGATGAGCCGGGACAGGAGCCTGGGCATCAATGAAATATGCAGCGCCCTGAAGATCTCCAGGGCGACCTACTACAGATACGTAAAAATGGGCTGAATACTTAAGCTGAACCAGAGTCCCGGATCCCCGGGGCCATTTTGTTTTATACTACTTTGCTAAAGTAAGAAATTTGATATGCTCCAGAAAGGCCGAGCATCTGCTCCCGATCCAAGACGTTTTATACTACTTTGCTGATGTAATAAATCTGCTATGCCCAGGATGGCCGAGCGTCAGCCCGGATCCCCGGGTCCAGGAGATTTGTTTTATACTACTTTGCCAGGGTAATAAATCTGATACGATCCAGGATGGCGGAGCGTCTGCCCGGATCTCCGGGGCCAAGAGGTTTGTTTTATACTACTTGGCCATAGACAACGATTCGGGGGAAAATGGGCCATTTGATAATAATCGGAGCAATAAGCCTTAAGAAATACAATGTAACCTGTTGATATTGCAGCCGTCACTAGAAATCAGAGTATAATGATAGTTTGATTTTATACTCTTTAATAACATTTAATATTGCCAGTTATTATTAGGGGTTACAACGATATGGCCGTTTTTCCGGCGAATCGTTGTCTATGGCCCATTTAATTTCACGGTGGCGGCGGAAGAAAAGAACGCTGAAAACCTATTGATTTTAAAAGGCAACAAGCCGCTTGTTGATAGGTATATTATGAACTTTGTTGAGCATAAAAATCATTCCGGAATATACACCGGCAGGCTGAACAGGTAGGGAAGGGGGATCTATGAAAAAGTTTCTGGTGGTGCTGCTGGCGGTTTCATTTGTCTTTGCAGGAGTTGCCTGAAATCCCTTGAGGCGCTCGCAGTAGTACCAGCCTGCATCTGCAGGCAAAGAACCAGGCAGGAAAACCACTGAATCAGTCAAATAAGACCAGTGCTCGCAAAATGCCTGTAAAGTCGCATCAACACAGAGCCAGAAAGGATCGCGGTTACAACACTTAAAAAGAAGAACAAGACTTGTCGCTGCTGTTATCAAAATCCAGGGACCACATGGCCAGTTTGTCTTTTTTGAAAGCGTCTGAAAAGTTATTTGTAATCAAATTTTGATAAATGATTGATAGAAACCCTTTCCTTTTGTCATTATAACCTTTGAACAGCAGAAGGGTCAAAGAGGCAACTGCAGGATTATTGTTTGTCTTTAAATCGCTTGTTACCATTTATCCATTCCACTCAAGCCTGCCACTGATCCATATCCTGAATTAAAAGCGTCCTGTCTTATTTTTTCTAATTTTCTGTAAACAACACATTCTCTGCAAATTGTTTTTCTGTCACAGTTTCGACAATTATTTAAGAGAGTTAATAACTCCTCATCTTCTTCATTATATTCTTTATCCTTGGAAGTTAAATTACTCCTAATCAGTAAAACAATGGGTGCAACTATTACTATTAATAGTATTACTAGTAATACTATTACCAAACTGCCCATGTGATTTCCTTCATCATTATTTTGGTTTCATACCGATTTTAGTATATTCTTCAGCAATTCTCCAGAATCTGTCTCGACTATTTTCAAAATTCTCATTTTTAATTCCTGCTCTGTCATATTCATTTGATACTGATTTTACCCAATTCGTCAATACAGAGTTTGCTGGAGATACATTCTTGGGATTTACTGTGTTCATGTCATCGATAAGACCTGATACAATTTTCTGTCTTGCTTCAGGAGAAAGGTCTGTTAATTCTTTGTATGTAGAATTTACAAGTGTTGAGAATATTTCAGATGATATTTGCGTTCTTTCACCCATTGAACCAGCCATGCTGAATCTCGCACCCAATTCTCCCACTGCTCTTAAGACATTTGTTGCCTTGCCCAGGCTCTTTAATTCCCCGAGTTCCTTTGAGTATTGTCTCGCTTTATTGCCTCCAAGGCCGAAGAATACCTGTGCCGCTTCTTCGTGTCCGCTATAACTTCCAAACGAACCAAACGTCAAAAGATTCTGTGATGCTGCCTTTGTTATTGCGGTCATCTGCTTAGTGCTTAATCGTGTCAGTAATTTTGGATCCCATCCTGTCAATGCTCCAATCCCTCCTGTACTTGATGATACATCAAGACTTCCGGTCGTCAAATGAGCACCTACAAATTTGCCATCCTGATATTCAAGTTTGAGAATCGTATTACTTTTGGGATATCTTATATTCAATGTTTGCCCATTACCGGCATAATCCATTGTTGAAAAATTAATACCGTATATAGTTCCTTCATGATTAATCGAACCACTTTGACCTCTTTTTTCTCTGTCTTCAGAATCTATCTCATCCCCTGACAAGTTATAATTTTTATAAGTATATCCTGTTTTTCCATCTGTGAAGGTTGAAACATCTATTAGCTGGCTACCAGAAGTAAGCTGTTTGCTTCCAACCTTGTTATCAGCATATGCTACCTTACCGTCACTTCCGACCTGAAGAGTAGTTGTCCCTTTCATCAGGTCGTCTTCCTTGATCTGGTTGTGAGGTATACCCTTTATGGCATTGTAAACATTTTGCGCTGCCCCTTTAGATAGCTTGCTAACTGTACCGGCTCGCAATCATAAACGCCCGGAACCGCAATCAAGACAAATCTGGGACCAAATTAACTGACTCTATCCGTATCATCGGGCCCAGATTAAATGCAAATGAGACCACTTTATTTGACACGGGCCCGCAATCATAATTCCGGGCCCGGATTATTTGACTCTGAAAATAACCAGCCGTTTTCATTTCTTGTAGAGAGCTTTCATTCTGCTGATGAAACCCAACGGTTCACTATCTTACAGATATAGAAACTTTGCCATGAATGCTGATCAGTAAAGGTTTTATTCAGAGATTTATCATCTTCGAACTCGTATTCAATGGAATTACAATTAATCATTCAGCTCAATTATGCCGATGCTGTATAATATTGATAATGACAACTTATTAACGAAAATAGGAGGGTTTCTTGATAGAAATCACAGATTCTGAACAGAGCCAAAAGCATTTTTTAAACAAAATACCGCTGCGGTGTATTCATTAGTTAGGTGGCTATTACCTAGGTTGACAACATGCCCAAAGGCCAAGCAATTACACTCAAATATCAACACGATTGGAACGAGGATGCGGTATTGTCTTTCTCGTGCAACAAATGCTCTGTCTATTTTATCCAGGATGTAGACTCAAGTCAGCCAACCTTTATCGAACTTCGTTTTCATAAAACCCAGACAGTAAGAAGCGCTAGGACTGACTGTACTCCAGCAATTGGTATTTATCCCGAAGATTTAAATGCATGCTTTATTGTTGAATTAACAGATTCGACATGGCCAACAGAAGCCCGCAAGGCATATATTTATGCTGATTCCCCCATTAAGCCATCTGGGCGACACTTCGTAGTCAGCAATCATGATATTTTTCACGAAATCCTAGCTGAGTCTTTTACTGAGTTATTACTAAAGCCTGGAGATAGCGGTTATGAATTCGCTAAAACCCTATTCAACTTGTAGCCAAGTTCGCTACCTAACCCATTCTTCAACACGGACGTTGCCTCAACGAGCTACCATCTCCATCATGCATTCGTCCTTCTCGTCTCCCGGTCATGCTCTTCTTTCGGCATCGCCGGTTAATTCTGTTGGTTAGGTGCATGAGGAAAATGAAAGTAAGCAAGCTTACTGAACTGGTTGCAACAGAGCTCACTCAATATGATGAGTGTCCTTGGACTTTGTCGGAGATAATAGAGCTACTCGATCCTCCACGGGAACCTAATTCTGAAGTGAAAAGCGAGTTCCTTTTGGTTGAGTATGTTGCACATGTTCCCCAAATTCTTCTGCACGAGTTTTCATTCCTTCAGGAAATTGAAGACCGCATCCTGTCAGTCTCTGGCATCACCAACGCATTCACCTCGGTAATCATACCGATCGTCCAAGGTGAAGTCAGACGATTTTCTGTTTCTTATTCTGATGCCAGAGGTGTACGAATTGTATTTGACAAAGCAGCGCAACTGGCAGACCCCGAACCATTTGGAAGGCAACACCCGAATCTAAAACTTGAATGGAAGTAAGCACTCTACAAGTTTTTTTCATCTCGTTCCCAAGCTCCAGCTTGGGAACGCACATACGGAATGAGTCTCCTGCTTCCCCAACATCTATATGTTGAAAAAGCTGGCGCTTTTATACTTCGCTACCAAGCTGGAGCTTGGTAGCGAGACAATGCACAATGCAGTGAAAGACCTACATTTTTTGGATGTAGCATTACTTGTGATCTCCAACAAAGACATGCACTAAAATATATTCTACAAAGACTGCACATAATATCACGGACACTTCAAAAAAGAACTGTTTCAAATAGTACAGATAGCATTGAGCGAGTTATAAATCAAAACCGTAGGTTTCTGCATGCTCGCCCCCGCTTGTCCAATTATATTACACCGCCTTTCCCTTTCTATTTTTGATTGTGCTTCTTCTGCCACTCCGCTGCCAGCTTCTGGCCCTCGGCGATCTGGGCGGGGGTCATTCTTGCGGCAACTGTATCTCTTCCTTTTTGAGCGTTTTCGTTTCCTTGGGCAGCCGCGAGGCTCCACCACATATATCCCTGCACAAAATTCTGCGGCACTCCTTGGCCGTTGTAATACATCAACCCGAGATTGGATTGGGCGCCGGCAACCCCCTGCTCTGCTGCCTTTGTGATCCATTTTAGGGCTTGAGCATAATTCTGCGGCACTCCCTGGCCGTTTACATACATCGCCCCGAGATTGTTTTGGGCGTCGGCATACCCCTGCTCTGCTGCCTTTGTGTACCATTTCACGGCCTCGGCATAATCCTGCGGAACTCCCTCGCCGGTATAATACATCAACCCGAGATTGTATTGGGCGCCGGCATCCCCTTTTTCTGCAAGGGGCCTGGCCATCCTGAAAGCTGCCTCGTAGTCTTTTTTATCTATTGCTTCCTGATAGGATGAATATTTGTCAGGAGCCTTTTCTTTTGAGCAAGCAGCCCCTGTGAAAACAAATGAAACAGCCAGCAGAAACACCAGAAACTTCTTCATGTCACCCCTCCGGTCATTATAAATATATGGGTCATTATTGAAATTATAATAAAGCATTTAACTGACTTGCTGTATAGGGCTTTTCCTTAAGAGAGATAGTGTTTGGTTATATCGGGCCTATGATGGCC
>Ga0172375_10003404_pt1 | contig 24136 bp, 25 predicted proteins | sample LakKiv1m_FD_114537 | JGI IMG/M metagenome (GOLD analysis project Ga0172375, IMG submission 114537) | Freshwater microbial communities from Kabuno Bay, South-Kivu, Congo - kab_092012_11.1m | ecosystem: Environmental > Aquatic > Freshwater > Lake | place: Democratic Republic of the Congo... | reverse complement strand
TTGCCAAACGTCAGATGACATGGTTTAAGAGAGATAAGAGAATAAGGTGGATAAAAAATTATAGCGAGCATATAAAAATTTTAAGACAATTTCTGCAAAAGTAAATTTTCTGCTTCCGCTGGATCTGCTTGTCCTTTTGACTCTTTCATAATGGCGCCGATAAAAAATTTTATAAGCGCTGTTTTGCCAGCCTTGAATTGCGCTACTTGTTCTGGATTTTTATTGATAACTTCTGTCACAATTTTTTCCAAATCAAAATTTTCATCTGATTTTAAATTTTCTGTTTCTAAAATTTGGCTTGGATCGCCGGCGGTTTCTAACATTTTTAAAAGTAAAACATTGGCGTTTTTTACTGACACTTGGCGCGTGAAAATCATTTTAATAAACTCGGCAAAATTTTCTGCTGTAATAGGATTGTCCTGCCAGTCCATTTTTTTACCAGCCAAAATTCCTGCTAATTTGCTATTGAGCCAGCCAGCTACAAGTTTGCCTATTTTTTCTTTATTATTTTGCCATATTTTTTCTTTAGTCCCTTCAAAATCGCCAGAATCCTTTAACCAAATTTTTAATTCAGAAATAATTTGTTCTGTATAATCAGCCAAGAGCGGGGTCGCAACTAAAATTTTTGCATCAGCCAAATTAAAACCGTATTCTTTGATAAATCTTTGCCTTTTTTCCATTGGCATTTCTGGCAGTTCTTGTTTTATTTTTTCTAAATCTATAATTTTTTTTTCATCATTCATGATTTTATCTTTTGAATTTTGGATTTTGAATTTTGAATTTCCTTGCACGAAGTGCAAGGGTGGTATATCCGGCTCTGGAAAATACCTGTAATCTGCCGATCCTTCTTTTGTCCGCTGTGAAAAAGTTTCCTGTTTAATTTCATTCCAACCGCGCGTTTCCTGAATTACTTTTTCATTACTCTCTAAAATATTTGTTTGTCTTTTTATTTCATAATCAATAGCTCGCTCTACGCTTCTGAACGAATTTAAATTTTTTATTTCAACTTTTGTGCCAAGTTTGTTTTCTCTCGAATTATCCTCAAATAAACTCGAATCATTCTCGAATGCCGGGTTGACGACTCTTTTATATTCTAATTTCTGCCTTTTAAAATTTACTACAATTCCTAGTGGCAAATGACATGATTTAATATAGCGGCTAGTTTGTCTTATATCATCATTAGTTAAAAAAGGTTTGACTTTAGTTTCAATTAAAATTTGATTATTAATAATAAAATCAGCATAAAAATTACTAACTTCTAAATTTTCTAATTTAAGAGTAATATTTTTTTCTCTTTCATAAGAGATTTTTTCTCTCTTGAGAATTTCTTCAATGGCGTCTTGGTAATTTTTTTCTTTATAAATAGATCCTAATTTATTATGTATTTCAAATAATAAACCCATTATTTTATAACTTTCATCTTTTAGCATTATTCGAGATTTATTCGATTTAATTTGATCTTCATTCGGGAGACTTAAGCTTAAGCTTATATTCACTTCGCAACGCATTTGCCCCTTTTCCATGTTGGCGTCTGAAATTTTTAATTCGCGAAAAATTGCTTGCAGTTCCTGGCAAAATTCTTTGGCCTCTAACCCAAAAGTAATATCCGGTTCTGTAACAAGCTCCATCAATGGCACGCCGGTGCGATTAAAATCTACTAATGTTCCGTCATTAGTGTGTGTTAGTTTTCCAGTGTCTTCTTCTAAATGTATGCGCGTAATACCAACTTTTTTATTGCCAATTTCTAAATATCCTTTTTTGCAAATTGGTTCATCATATTGCGAAATCTGATAACCCTTTGGCAAATCAGGATAAAAATATTGTTTGCGGTCAAATTTTGATTTTTCCGCAACCTCACAATTTAAAGCAAGACCAGCTTTAATAACAGCTTCAATTGCTTCCACATTGGGCACTGGCATTGTGCCAGGATGTGCTAAACAAGTCGGACAAACATTGCTATTTGGCGGCAGTTCTTCTTGTCCGATTTTCCAGGTTTCATTTAAGCAATCACAAAACATCTTAGTTTTGGTTTTAAGTTCCACATGAATTTCTAGACCGATTGTTGGCTGGTAGTTTATTGACACAATGTCATCCCGAGGAGCGTAGCGACGAGGGATCTCGTAGCAAATCACCTTTAAATTTCACTTTTATTTTATCACAATTACCAAGAATAAAAAAGCCCCCAAATTAAAATTTTTTGTCAAAATTTGCTTTTGGGCGCGGATTTTGGTAAAATGATGCTATGTCAATACTTTCTAAACTTTTTGGCGATGCCAATGAAAAAATAATTGCCAGACTTAGAAAAAGAGTTGAGGAAGTTAATGCTCTTGAAGAAAAAGTCAAGAGTTTTTCTGATTTGGATTTTAAAAATAAAACCAAAGAATTTAAAGAGAAATTGACTGGCAAATTATTTAGTGAACAACAAAAAATATTGGATGAAATTTTGTCAGAATGTTTTGCTATGGTGCGCGAAGCTGCAGTACGTACACTTGGTCAAAGGCATTATGATGTCCAGTTAATTGCTGCTATGGTTTTGCATGAGGGCAATATTGCAGAAATGAAAACAGGCGAAGGCAAAACATTAGCGGCCACTGCCGCAGTTTATCTTAATGCTTTAACCGGTCGTGGAGTTCATGTAATTACCGTGAACGATTATTTGGCACGTCGCGATGCGGTTTGGATGGGACAAATATATCATTTTCTTGGTTTGAGTACAGGATGCTTAAATCATGAAACCAGTTTTTTATATAATCCAATGCTCACCTCGGTAAATAGTGGCCAAGAAAATGAAATTTCCAATTTCCAATTTCCAATTTCCAAACAAATTTCAAATTCAAAAAATCAAAATAATTTAGACGAAACTCGCGATAAGTTTGGAGGTTTCAAAATCATAGATGAATATCTTAGACCGTGTGCTCGAAAGGAATCTTATGAGGCTGACATAACTTATGGCACCAATAATGAATATGGTTTTGATTATTTGCGCGACAACATGGTGCAAAGAATAGAAGATAAAGTCCAACGCGAGTTGCATTTTGCCATTGTTGATGAAGTGGATTCAATTTTAATTGATGAAGCGCGTACTCCTTTAATTATTTCTGCTCCTGATACAGAACCCACAGAAAAATATCGCCAGTTTGCAGAGCTTGTTTCGCGTTTAAAAGAAAATGATGATTATAACATTGATGAAAAGATGAAAGCAGCAACTTTGACAGAGGAGGGGATTGCGAAAATGGAAAAATTTTTAGGCGTGGAAAATATTTATACAGAAATGGGCGTGCGCGAAGTGCATCATATTGAGCAAGCACTGCGTGCCAGAGTTTTATTTAAAAAAGACCGTGACTATGTGGTGCAAAATGGAGAAATAATTATTGTTGATGAATTTACCGGCCGCTTAATGTTTGGCCGGAGATATTCTGAAGGCTTGCATCAGGCGATTGAGGCCAAAGAAGGTGTTCAAGTGAAACAAGAATCAATCACTATGGCTACTATTACTTTTCAAAATTATTTTAGAATGTATGAAAAATTGTCTGGTATGACTGGCACCGCAGCAACAGAAGGCGAAGAATTTGCTAAGATTTATAATTTAGATGTGGTAATAATTCCCACTAATAAACCAATGATTAGAATTGATAAACCAGACGCAATTTTTAAAAATATCCAAGGTAAGTATAAAACATTAGTGCAAGAAATTAAAAATCGTCATGAAAAAGGTCAGCCAGTTTTGGTTGGTACTATTTCTATTGAAAATAATGAATATCTATCAGAATTATTGCGGCGCGAAGGCATTCCCCATCAAATTTTAAATGCGAAAAATCATGAGAAAGAAGCAGAAATTATTGCCCAAGCCGGCAGAATTGGTGCGGTAACAATCGCCACTAATATGGCTGGCCGGGGTGTGGATATAATTTTGGGCGGTAATCCTCCTGATGCAGAAGAGCAAAATAAAATTAAGGAGTTGGGCGGACTTTGTGTCTTAGGTACAGAACGCCATGAAGCCAGGCGCATTGATAATCAACTGCGCGGCCGCGCCGGCCGTCAGGGCGACAGTGGTGAATCACATTTTTTTGTTTCTATGGAAGATGATTTAATGCGCATTTTTGGCGGAGAGAGAATGAAATCTTTAATGCAAACTTTGGGTATGCCAGATGAGACAGCTATTGAAAATAAAATGATTTCTAATTCTATTGAAAAGGCGCAAATAAAAGTAGAAGGCCATAATTTTGATATTAGAAAACATTTAGTGGAATATGATGATGTGATTAATAAACACCGGGAGGTAATATACAGAAAGAGAAATGAGATTTTGGAGATAAGAGATAAGAATTATGAATTAAGAGAAATGATTTTGAATGATATAAAACAGGAAATTGAAAGCGTGGTGAATTTTCATACTTCCGCAGCCGAAGGTGAGAGTTGGAATATTAAAGAAATTTACGAAGTAATGAATACAATATTTCCGTTAAGCGATCAGGAGAAATTAGAAATTGAGAAATTAAGAAATAAAGAAATTAAGGGAATTGATGATAAAGAAAAATTAAGCAATTATTTATTGGATTTAGCAGAACAAAAATACGCGGAAATGGAAAATAAAATGAATGCTGATGAAAATTTGAAAAAACAGGTAGGAGAGAATACAGAGCCGATGCGTTTGATTGAACGCGCTGTGCTTTTGCGCGCTATTGATTTACTTTGGATAGAGCATATTGACGCGATGGATCATATGCGCACAGGCATTGGACTTGTTGGGTATGGCCAGAAAGATCCGTTAGTGGAATATAAAAATAAAGCCAGGCAAATGTTTCAGGAACTTTTGGATAATATAAGGAAACAAGTAGTGTCCACAATATTTAAAGTATCAATTAGTCCTGCAGTACAACAGCGACAAGTGATTAGTGAAAATAATGTAACTCCGGTCTTTAGGTCGGATAATAAAAAGGTCGGAAGAAATGAGCCTTGTCCATGTGGAAAAATAAATCCTGTAACCGGTAAACCGATGAAATATAAAAAATGTTGTTATCCTAAATATGGATAAAATTTTAATGAATAATTTAACTCAAATTTGGAACCAGTTTGGCCGCCGGGCCGGTGTAAACAGTTTCCTCGGGCAACCCCAATCGCCGTCTGACCATATATATTTTATCGGTGCGATAGCGGCCGCATTGCTCGGTCGGCAAGGTTTTATCCGTGACCAAATAATTACGCAAGTATCACGCAAATAATCGCGCAAGATTTGAGATATGCTAATTTAACAAAAAAGCAATGTACAAGTTCACTAACATACTAGACTCCTTGAAAAGATAGTGCTGTGATTGATTTGATTAAATCAAGGATTGAAAAAGCCAAAAGTTTGGGTAAGAAGAAAAAAACAAAAACTGGTATTGATGTTGAGGCGTTGGTAAGTACTGTTTTAGAAAAAATTGGTGGGAACACTTTGAAGAAGTTTTATAAAGAAAAAATCCTTAATCAAAAAGATTTAGTAATTAAAAAGTTGCCGGAATTAAAAGAAAAACCAAAAATTGAAAAGGGGCTTTTTGGCTGGCAAAAACGCAGTTGATTATCTGCCGGCAGTTTTTCGCACTTTGCGCAATGAAAAGCCGACCAAGCAGGTAATTGACCATTTGATAGAATTAATTAGAAGTTCTTGAAAAGTATGAATTATTTTAAAATCATAATTCCTTATATTGGGAATTTAGTTATTAAAAATAAAGCCGACTTGTTTCGTGTAAAATATTGGGATAAAATTTTACCAGTGGATATTGAAAAGATTATTGATATTGGTTTAGGAGTTAATATTACACCCGTGCCTCATTTAGAAAAGTTGTGTAATACTGACGCCTTAATTACTTCCGATTGGAAGTCATTATATTAAGTGAATTTGATTTTTTCAAAAAATAAAAATGTGTTTTTATCATGTCCCAATACTACAAACCTAACAAACACCCCGACTGGTTGTTCAACCCCCGCCTACGCTAAGGCTCTGGCAGGCAGGCAGAATCCAAAAATTAATTAAAAAATGAACTATACATTTACACCAATTTATAGGCCAATTTCTAAAGAATTTTTTAATTTGGCTAAAATTAAATTTTTATCAGTAGAAAAAAGAAAAAGAATTTTCAGATTATATTCTTATAAAAACTGGCCACGAGAAGACTCCTTATATTCTAGTAGAAAAGCGCCTATTTTTTGTGTTACTGATGGTGTGACTCTTGATCCTAAAATAGAAAACGGTTATCCAAATCCCTCGGGCGCTTTTTTAGTGGCAGATGTTTTTGCCAAGATATTTGTGCAAAATGCAGAAAAGAAAATTAAAAATTTTAATTTAAAAACTTTAAAAAATTTTTTTGTTGCGGGGAATAATGAGGCAGAAAAAATAAACAAAAAATTTGGTCGCCTAAAAAATAAAATAAATTATTTGGATTTTGATTTATTTGCCGCCACCGCTGGCATGGCTGTCATTTCGGATAACAAATTATTTTGGGGCACGATTGCTGATTCATTTGTTGCTGTTTTTGATAAAAAAGGTAAACAAAAATTTTGTTCACCAGACGGTTGGCGCTATTTTCATTTACCAAAAAATTTATCGGAAATAGAAAAGAAAATTTATATTAGAAAAAATTTAAGAAATGGATTATTAAAAAATAGAAAAATTGGCTATGGCGTAATTACAGGAGAGAAATCTGCTTTAAAATATCTTGATTGTGGTATAAAAAAATTAAAAGCAGGCGATGTTATTTTAATTGGCACTGATGGTTATGCTGATTATTTATTATTGCCAGAATTTATAAAGATAATTATTAAATCTAGCCAAAATATTAATAAAAAACTTTTGAGATTAGAGAAAAAATTAATTCAATCTAATGCACACAAATACGGTCATGAAAGAACTTTAATTGTTGTTAATATTCGCCAATAATTTAATTTTGTGGTAAAATATATTTATGAAAAACTTCAAAAGACAAATTATTGGTAAAGTCAGTTTGGAAAAATTTTATCATTTTAATTGCGGCTATTGCGGTAAGTGATGGGGCATTGGAGATGCGCCAGAAAGAAAAAATTGGTTTTGTCCATGGTGTGGAAAAAGACAAAAAATTAAAAATGTTAAAACATAAATTCGCTTTCGTCGTTCTGAACTTATTTCAGAATCTCTCAACACAAGTTTGTCTCGGAGCAATGGGATGCTGAATCAAGTTCAGCATGACAACAAAAAAAACTATGAAAAAAATAAAAATTCCAGTTGAAGTTTCGGCGCGCCATATTCATTTAAGCCAAAAAGATTTAGATAAACTTTTTGGTAAAAATTATCAGTTGCATAAAATGAAAGATTTGTCCCAGCCAGGAAAGTTTGCGGCAAAAGAAGAAGTAAAAATAACCACTACCACCACTAACCCCCCATTATTAAGGGGGGGACGAATTACGCTGCGAATTTTGGGCCCAGTGAGACCAGAAAGTCAGATTGAATTATCAATGACTGACGCTATTAAACTCGGTATTGACGCACCAGTTATTATTTCTGGTAATTTGAAAAATGTTAAAAGTTTTTTAGAAGTTAAAGGGCCAAAAGGAAAAGTCAAAGTTAAAGCAATTGTAGCCGCACGTCATATTCATTGCTCGCCAGAAGAAGCTAAAAAATTTGGTTTAAAAAATGGACAAAAAATTAGTATAGAAATTTTAGGTAAACGCGGTTTAATTTTTAAAAATATTATTGTGCGCTTGAATAAAAATTTTAAATTATCCTGTCATCTTGATACTGATGAAGCCAATGCTTGCGGATTGGGGAAAAAATGTGGTGCGGGTTTTTTGTTATAGTCGGTTGTCATTCCGAGGCCGATGGTCTCATCGGCCGAGGAATCTCGTATTAAAAATTATTTTAAAAACATCCTGAATGCTTGGCACGGGATCCCTCGTCGCTTTGCTCCTCGGGATGACATTCTTTTTATAATGCCCATCATCTTAGTTTTAAACTTAGGTTCTACTTCTTTTAAATATGAACTTTTTGACTTAGAAAGTTTAGAATCTTTAAGTCAAGGAAATCATACAATCAATTTATCAATCACAGATTACGGATTACGGATTACAAATTTACAAAATGAAGTAGATAAAATTTTTCGTGAGGTTTTGCGCGCGGTTGGCAATGTGGCAGAAATTAAATTTGTTGGGCATCGTTTTGTTCATGGCGGAGAGAAATTTTTTCAGACTCAAAAAATTAATGCTTCTGATTTATATGAATTGGAAAAATTAAGTCATCTGGCGCCTTTACATAATCCTTTTAATTTGGCTGGCATAAAATCATCTTTAAAATATTTGTCTGAAGCAGAAAATTACGTTGTTTTTGACACAGCTTTTTTTAAAGACTTGCCAGAGAGTGCTAAAATTTATCCCATTCCCTATAAATATTATGAAGCAGGTATTTATAAATTTGGTTTTCATGGCATTTCGCATAAATTTGCGGTTGATGAAGCTGCTAAAAAAATAAAAAAAGATTTTGATAAAAGTAATTTTATTACTGTTCATCTCGGAGGCGGTTCATCTCTTTCTGCAATAGAAAATGGTAAACCAATTGACACTTCAATGGGCATGACTCCAATGGAAGGACTGATGATGATGACAAGAAGTGGCAATGTTGATCCAGGAATAATCACGCGGATAATCGCTGATTTAGCGCGGATAAGCCCTGATAAAGAAATACAGGATTTAATTAAAGAAGTAGAAAATATTTTAAATTATGAATCAGGAATTAAAGGTATTGCAGGGATTGGTGATTATTTAGAATTGCTGCAAGCTTATGAAAAAAAAGAAAAACGCGCGGTTTTGGCTTTGGAAATGTTTATTAAGAGAATAAAAAAATATATTGGCGCTTATTTAGCATTACTTGGCAGGGTTGATGCCATTGTTTTTACTGGCAAAATTGGCGCTGGCAATCCGCTGACAAGGAAAATGATTTGTGATAAGATGAAAATACTTGAAGGGATAAAAATTTTTGTTGTAGAGCCACATGAAGAATTGGCAATAGCGAGAGAAGTAAAGAGAGTCATTAATTTCCAATAACCAAGATACAATTTCCAAATAAATTTCAAATCTCAAATTACAATTTCCATTGGAAATTGTCCCCTTAAGGCGGATCCGCCTTTGGCGGAGAATTTGTATCTTGGAAATTATATTTTATGTTTTCTATTAAAATTGTTGGTCCAGCTGGTTTTGGCATCAAAATTACTGGACAAATTTTAGCAAAATTTTTTTTACGCCTAGGCATAAATGTTTTTGCTTATACTGAATATCCTTCTTTAATTAGAGGAGGTCATAATACTTTTCAAGTTGATATCAGTGGTGGTAGTCATTCTGAGGAGCGGAGCGACGAAGAATCTCGTGGTATTTTTTCGGCTGTTAATTCTCCCGCGGAAAAATGCAACATCCTTATTGCGTTAACCCAAGAAGCTTTGAATAAAGAATTAAATAATTTAAAAGACGACGCAATAATAATTTGTGATGAGAGTATAACATGGGATCCTGACTTTCGTCAGGATGACAAAGTAGTGTTGCATGCTCCTTTGATTGAATTAGCAAAAAATAGCGGAGGAGAGGTAATGAAAAATACCGTGGCTTTGGGCGTGGTAATGGCTTTAATAGAGAAAGTCATTCCGAGCGAAGAGAGGAATCCCCTGGATATTGCTCATAAAATAATTGATGAAACTTTTGGCCACAAAGGAGAAATTGCAGAACAAAATAAAAATGCATTAAAAGCAGGGTATGAGTGGGTGAGAAAAAATAATATTAATCTAAAAAACAAGTTGGTTAAAGGTTTAACATTGAATCAACATGCACAAGGTCAGGATGACAATCTTTTAGTAAGTGGTAATCAGGCTTGCGCGCTTGGAGCGATCGCGGCTGGTTGTCAAGTTTATGTTGCATACCCAATGACTCCTGCCACAGAAATTCTGCATTTTTTAGAAGCTAAACAAAAAACAACTAATATGGTTATTCATCAAGGTGAAGATGAGATTGCTGTTATTCATACTGCACTTGGCGCTTCGTTTGCAGGAGTGCGCGCAGCAATAGGCACATCTGGAGGCGGTTTTGCTTTAATGACGGAAGGATTATCTTTGGCCGGTCAACTAGAACTGCCCTTGGTAATTTTTGAAGTTATGCGGCCGGGACCGGCAACAGGACTGCCAACTTGGACAGAGCAAGGAGATTTATCTTTTGTTTTAACTGCTGGGCATGGCGATTTTCCGCGTGCGGTTTTAGCTCCTGGCAATCCAGAACAATGCTTTGTTTTAACGCAAAAAGCTTTTAATCTGGCTGACAGATATCAAATTCCAGTTTTTGTTTTATCTGATAAATTTTTAGGCGAGTCAGCGTCTAATCTTTCGGAGAGTGTTTTTAAAAAAATAGAAAAAATTGATCGCGGCAGAATATTAAAAGAAATTAAAGGAAATTATTTAAGGTATAAATTTGAAAAAAATGGTGTGTCTTACAGAACTATTCCGGGCGTCTTTAATGGCGAATATATTTGCAATTCTGATGAACATAATGAAGTAGGATTTTCCAACGAAGCGAATGAAGTCAGAAAAAAAATGATGGACAAGAGGATGCAAAAATTAATTGAATTGCAAAAAGAAATTCCTTTGCCAAAATTGTATGGCGATAAAAATGCTGATCTGACTCTAATAACATGGGGGTCAATGCTGGGGCCTTGCTTGGATGCACTCTCTCGTTGTCATTCCCGCGAAAGCGGGAATCTCATGGATTATAAAAAAGACGGGATCCCCGTTAGAGTTTACCCCGTACAGCGATACGAGGCGGGGATGACAATCAGTATTAATGTCCTGCATTTTTCATATCTTTATCCTATGCCATTGGGCTTGGGTGATTATTTGAAGAAGTTTAAGAGATTGGTTTTAGTGGAAAACAATAAAACAGCGCAACTTGGTAAATTGATCCGCCAGGAAACAGGTATTGAAATTGAAAATAAAATTTTAAAATATGATGGTCGGCCGATTTGGAAAGAGGAAATTTTAAGATGGTTGTCATCCTGAACTCCCGAAGGGAGTGAAGGATCCCATGAATTAAAAATAAAATTTTTATGTCAACACTCAAAAAATCCAATCAATTTACTGCTCAAGATTATTCCACTTCTTATATTCCAACCTGGTGTCCGGGTTGCGGTGATTTTGGTATTTTGGCAGCAATTAAAGGTGCTTTGGCTGAACTTCAAATCCCGCCTCATAACTTGGTGATTGTTTATGGCATTGGATGTTCGGGCAATATGAATAACAATATTAGATGTTATGCTTTTCATTCTTTGCATGGCAGAACTCTGCCAGTGGCCGTTGGAGTAAAATTGGCTAATAAAAAATTGAAAGTGATCACTGTTGCCGGTGACGGAGATTTTTATGGCGAAGGCGGCAATCATTTTTTGCATACTGCCAGATACAATGCAGATATTTTAGCAATAGTTTGCAACAATCGTCTATTTTCTTTAACTACTGGTCAAGCTTCGCCCACTTCAGAAATTGGCATGATTTCTAAGACAACGCCTTTTGGCGAAATCAAACAGCCGCTTAATCCAATCGCTTTATCTTTAACAGCTGGCGCTACATTTGTGGCGCGCGGCGCTGCTTTTGAAATTCCGCATTTAACAAATTTAATTAAACAAGGCTTGGAGCATAAAGGATTTGCTCATCTTGATGTTTTTCAACAATGTGTGACATTTAATAAAGCTCAAACAATTGAATGGTATAAAAAAAGAATTTACAAATTAGAAGAGTCTGTTCACGATATAAACAATTTTGAATCTGCTTTAAAAAAATCGTTAGAGGCAGAAAAATTACCCATTGGTGTTTTTTATAAAACAGAAAAACCAAGCTATGAAGAGGGATTTGCACAATTGCAAAACGCACCATTGGTTGAGCAGGAGACGAAATATGCGGCAAAGGAGTTAATAAAAGAGTTTAGATAAAATTTATGTCCCGTTGGCTTTTAAAACTAAAATATACTGAAGAATTTGCTGAGAAATTTCCGGGCTATCGCTCGGAAATTTTGCAATTACTATATAACCGTGGTCTGGATACTCAAGAAAAAATTGACGAATTTTTAAAACCAGATTTTTCTCAAGATATTCACGACCCTTTTTTATTCCGCGATATGGAGAAAGCTGTTAAAATTATAAATACAGCTTTGGCAGAAAATCAAAAAATTTTAATTTATGGCGATTATGACGCAGATGGAGTGACAGCCACCGTGCTTTTGGAGAAAACATTGCGCAAACTCGGCGCAAAAAAAATAGAAGTTTTTATTCCTCATCGTGAAATAGATGGTTATGGCATAAATATGGATAATGCACAAAAATTTATTGAACAAAAAATTAATTTAGTGATTACAGTTGATTGCGGTATAACCAACAAAGAACCGATTAAAAAATTAAAAGATGCCGGCCTTAGTATAATTATTACTGACCATCATTTAGCCGCTGAAACACTTCCAGAAGCTAATGCGGTTTTAGATTGTTCGCTTGAAAACGAAACTTATCCTTTTAAAAAATTAGCTGGCGTTGGCGTGGCATATAAATTGGCGCAGGCATTATTTCAAAAAAACACAGAAAACACAAAAACACAGAAAACACAAAAACAAAATAATATCAATTCTTACGAGGCATTTTCTAAATGGCTTTTGGATTTAGTTGCCATTGGCACAATTGGCGATGTCTCGCCGATTTTGGGTGAAAATAGAACATTAGTTTCCTATGGCTTAAAAGTTTTAAATAAAACTCCACGTAAAGGTTTGCAGGAATTAATTCGTGTTAGCAGTTTATCTAACGGCGAAGAATTAAAAGATTTGCCTTTGGGTTCTGATTTGTATGATTTAAATGTCAGGAATGTTAGTTTCCAAATTGTGCCGCGACTAAATGCCACTGGCAGAATTAGTCATGCAAGTTTGGCATATAATTTATTAACTACCGAAGATGAAGTTGAAGCCATTGCTCTGGCACGTGATATTCAGGAAAAAAATATAGCGCGTCAGAAAATTGCCGACGCTATGTTAATTGAAGCCAAAGAAATTCTTGGCGCTGTTAATGATTCACAAAAAATTTTGATCGCAGTTAAAGATAGTTGGTTCATTGGTTTAGTTGGTTTGGTGGCTGGAAAATTGGCTGACGAATTTTGTCGGCCAGTTATTTTATTTAATAAGGACAAAGAAAAATATGCTGGATCTGGAAGAAGTATTCCTGAATTTAATATTACCGAAGCTTTGGAAGAGTGCGCTGAATTTTTAGAAAGGTTTGGCGGTCATAGTCAAGCTTGTGGTTTAGCAATAAATGGCCAAGAAAATTATCAAAAGTTTATAGAAAAAATTAAAACTTTGGCTTTTGAAAAATTAAAAGATATTGAGTTAGTGCCAACTTTGGAAATTGAGGTAGAATTATTTTTAAAAGATTTGAATTGGGAACTTTGGGATGAAATAGAAAAATTTGAGCCATTTGCCGAAGCTAATCCAATGCCTTTGTTCTTAATAAAAAATTTAAAAATAGAAAATATGGAAATAGTTGGAAAAGACAATAAACACCTGCGTTTTCAGTTACGGGAAAATAATTTAGTAAGAAAAGCAATTTCATTTGGCACTGCCGAAGAGTGGGGGAGTAAAATCAAAATTGGTGATAAAATAGACGTGGTGGTAGAGTTTGGTGTTAATGAGTGGAATGGTAATCGGGAGTTGCAGTTAAAGGTGGTGAGCATGAGGCACACGAATATACACGCGAATAAACACGAATAACATGCGAATAACAATTTTATGGACAATATAATTTATAAAGAATTATGTTTCAGAATAAATGGGGTTATTTTTGAAGTCCAAAATAAACTTGGCAAAGGTGCCTCTGAAAAACAATACGCCGATTTATTGGAATTATTATTAAAAGGAAAAAATATTAAATACGATAGAGAAAAAGAAATTCCTTTTGAATTTGCTGAAGGAATCATAAAAGGAAATAAAGTGGACTTTGTTATTGATGATAAAATTTTATTAGATGCTAAAGCTAAAAGTTATATCACTAAGGATGACTATTTCCAGATGCAAAGATATTTAAAAGCTAGTAAAATTAAATTAGGCATGGTTGTAAATTTTAGGAAGTACCCTATAGAGATTAAAAGGATTGTAAATAATAATATAAAATAATAAAATGCGATTTTATTAGTGTGGTATTCGCATTTCTTCGTGTGATATTCGCGTGACAATCTATGACAACCCTTCATAAATTAATTATTTATACTGACGGCGGTGCGCGCAATAATCCTGGTCCTGCTGGTATTGGCGTTGCTGTTTTTAAAGTTAAAGATTTATTAAAGCCAATCGCTGTTTATAAAAAATATATTGGCGAGACAACTAATAATCAAGCAGAATATAAAGCCGTGGTTTTGGGTTTGGAACAAGCAAAAAAAATAGGCGCAAGTGAAGTAGAAGTGCGTCTAGATTCCGAATTGGTTTGCAATCAGATCAATGGTAAATTCAAATTAAAAAATCCTGATTTTCAGGAAAGTTTTATAAAGATCTGGAACTTGCGGCAGAGTTTTAAAAAATGTGTTTTTAAATATGTGCCAAGAGAAGAAAATAGGCTGGCTGACAAGTTGGTGAATCAAGCAATAGATAAAGAAATTAAGGAGAAATAAAAATGAGGAATAGGCTCTTGAATTAGCACTCTACTTGACAGAGTGCTAATTAGTTTTGTATAATAGAATTAAGATAAAAAGCTGTGGAAAAGTGACAGAAAATAAATATTTTCTGTCATCCCCGCGAAAGTGGGGATCCAGAAAGATAGATAGTGTGAAGTAGCGTAGTTGGTAGCGTAAAGTCGCGATTGAATCTGTCCACGTGATCCCTCAGTCGATAAATATCGGCTTCGGGATGACATTGCCTTTAAATTATGCACCCGCGTCAAAAAGAATTATTTAATCATATTGTTGAAGAGTATATCAAAACCGCCGAGCCAGTGGGGTCAAAGTTAATCGTGGAAAAATTTAATTGGGATATTTCAGCAGCTACAATTAGAAATGATATGATGGAACTTGAAGAAGCGGATTTAATTTTTCAGTTGCACATTTCTTCTGGCAGAGTGCCAACAGAATGTGGTTATCAGCAGTATATTAAAGAAAATGTTAATTTGAATGGTGAGTTGATTGAGAAAGAGAGAAATGAAATATTAAAACACTTAAGCACTGAAGCACTAAAAGGTAATGATCAAGAAAGCAAAATGAAATTCATCGCTAGAATTTTGGCAGAAAAATCAGGACTTGGCGTGGTGGTTGGTTTTTCCAAAAATAATGTTTATTACACTGGACTTTCAAATTTATTTTCTCAACCAGAATTTCAAGATTTAAATTTGGTTTGCAGTTTATCAAATGTGATTGATCATTTGGATGAGATTATGGAATATATTTATGACAAAATAAGCCAGGAAACGGAAATAAAAATCGGTTGCGATAATTATTTTGCTAAAAATTGCGCCACAGTAATGGTAAAATCTAAAAATGCAATGTTTGGAATTCTTGGGCCCATGAGAATGAATTATCAAAGGAATGTGGAGCTGATAAATTTTGTAAAAAGCATTATTTAATCTCAAAACTCAAATGTCAAATCTCAAAATTACAACTCAAAACCACAAAACTCCCCATTAAAACTAAAAAGTTTTGAGTTTTCAGTTACAGTTTTGACTTTTGAGTTTTGAGATTTGAGTTATTTAACAATATGCATCAAAAAAAAGAATACCAAGATGAAGAAATAATCAAACAGCAAGCCCAATGCGAAGAATATCTTAACGGTTGGAAGCGCGCTTTGGCTGATTATGAAAATCTAAAAAAACAAACTCAGAAAGAAAAAGAAGAGTTTGTTAAATTCGCCACCTTGAATTTTTTAATTAGTTTAATGCCAATTTATGATCATTTAAAATTATCTTTTAACCATTTGCCGGAAAGTTTGAAAGATAATAGTTGGGTAAAAGGCATTGAACAAATTAAAAATCAAATGCAAGAAGTTTTGAAATTCAATGGAGTGGAAGAAATTGAACCAAAAATAGGAGATGATTTTAATCCAGAAATTCATGAAGCAGTGGCAGAGCCAACAGATGACAATTTAGAAACGGAAATAAATAGTCAAGAGGCGGCATCAAGTGAAAATAAAGAAAATAAATCTTTAAAAATTAAACAAGTTTTAGGTGACGGGTATAAATTGTATGGACATGTATTTAAACCAGCTAGAGTGGTGGTAGAATAGTTTTTATTGTCATTCCGGCGAAAGCCGGAATCCAGGAATCGTGGATTATCACAAAACAAATTTTCTGGATCCCCGCCGGAGTTTACCCTGTACAGAGCGATACGGGGCTGGGATGACAACAGCGATATTTTTATAATTAACCGTCATTTTGAGAAAAAGCAGCGATGGGATCTCTCGTCGCTCCGCTCCTCGGAATGACCTCATATTTATAATATGTCTTTAATTAAATGGACTCCAATGTCAATTGATCCTTTTGATGAAATGGATCACTTCTTTGATTGGCCAACATTGAAAATGCCAATCAATTTTGCGCCAGCATTAGATGTCTGGCAAGATAAAGATAATGTTTATGTGGAATGTCCCTTGGCTGGCATTGATCCGGAAAAAGTTAATGTCTCGGTAGAAAATGATGTTTTAACTATTGAAGGCAAGAGTGAAAAGAAAAGCGAAATTGATGAACGGGATTATTATCGCAAAGAAGTGCGTTATGGTTCATTCCATCGCGCCATTGCCTTGCCCGCAGCAGTTGACGGTGAAAAAGCTAAAGCGGAATATGAGAAGGGAATTTTAAGAATTTCTATTCCAAAAGAAGAGCGCGCCAAGCCAAAGACAGTTAAGGTGGAAGTGAAGAGATAATTTTTTTCCTCTGCCTGTTTTTCAAAAGCTGGCAGAGATAAGAAAATTAAACAAAAATATATGAATAAAACGCCCGGCCAAAAAAATAAAAGTATAATTCAAAATTCACTCAAGCTGATTAAAAGTTGTCCTATTTGCGCTGTTAAATACGAAATAGAAAAAGTTCAGGTGGTGGATGATAAGGAAGATATACTGGTTCATTTTGGTTGTAAAAATTGTCATAGTTCACTATTGGCCCATATTGCGGAAATGCCTTTTGGCGTAGTGGGTTCGGCAATTTTAACAGATTTATCTGCGCCCGAAGTTATGAAATTTAAAAACGCAAACGCTGTTAGCGTAGATGATGTATTAGAGGTGTATGAGAAGTTGGAGATAAGAGATAAGAATTAAGAATTATGAATTTGTATAAATTTGGAGGAAATAAAAAAGCCACCGAGTGGTGGCACAAGATAAGGTATAAATTTTTAGTCCAAGATTGTCCCAAGTGGTAAAATTAGATAGCTGACTTTTTTTATAATATGCCCTGTTGGACAAGTAGTGACATATTCAACTTCATCGTCTTTTTTAAAACTATTTCCGAAATCACCCACATAATCTGGACGTAATTTTACTTCATTCAGATCAATATCTCTTGTCAGTTTTCTTATCCCGCTAGCAAATGTTATTCTTTGTCGTCCTGGCATAATATTCTCCTTTTATTGGGTTTTTTAACTTTTGTGATTTGATTTAAACTTAGATCATATGAGTTAAAAAGTCAAATTTTAAAAATTAATTTGTCATCCGGATGCGAAAGGATTCTTCACTTCGTTCAGAATGACACAAAAAAATTATATGAGTAAAATTTTAGGTATTGACCTTGGCACCACCAATTCCTGCATGGCCATTATGGAAGGTGGCAGCCCAAAAATTTTGGAAAACAAAGAAGGCAACCGCACTACGCCTTCAATCGTGGCTATCAATAAAGCCGGCGAACGGCTGGTCGGACTTTTGGCCAAACGCCAGGCCGTCACCAATCCGACCAACACTTTGTTTTCCATCAAGCGCCTGATCGGCCGCCGGTTTGAAGACGCGGAAGTGCAACGGGATTTGAAAACTTTGCCATTTAAAATCAAACAAGCCGGGCCTGGTGTCAAAATTGAAATGAGCGGTAAGGACTACACGCCGCAGGAAATTTCCGCTATGATTTTGGCCAAATTAAAAGCCGATGCCGAAGAAAAATTGGGCGAAAAAATTACTGAAGCCGTTATTACTGTGCCAGCATATTTTGACGACTCGCAAAGACAAGCCACTAAAGAAGCCGGTGAGATCGCCGGATTTACTGTCAAGCGCATTATCAATGAACCGACAGCCGCGGCCTTGGCTTATGGCTATGAAAAAAAGAAAGGCCAGCAAATCGCGGTCTATGATTTGGGCGGCGGCACTTTTGATATTTCTATTTTGGATGTGGCGCATGATACAGTTGAAGTTAAATCAACTAATGGCGACACGCATCTTGGCGGTGATGATTTTGATCAGCGGATTATCAACTGGATTATTGATGAATTTAAAAAACAAGAAGGCATTGATTTGTTAAAAGACCCGATGGCTTTGCAAAGAGTTAAGGAATCAGCTGAAAAAGCCAAAATTGAATTATCAACAGCGCAGGAAACCGAAATCAACCAGCCGTTTATTACCACGACTGCTGATGGGCCAAAACATTTGGTAATGAAACTCACCCGCGCCAAATTGGAAGAAATTGTCGGGGACTTAGTGGAAAAAACTTTAGAGCCGACAAAAAAGGCCTTGTCCGATGCCGGCTTAAAAACCTCTGAAATTGAAGAAGTCTTATTAGTCGGCGGTATGACCAGAATGCCATTGGTGCAAAAAACCGTGGAGAAATTTTTTGGCAGGAAACCAAATATGACTGTCAATCCTGATGAAGTGGTGGCCGCTGGTGCCGCTGTCCAGGCCGGTGTTTTACAAGGCGATGTCAAAGACGTGTTACTTTTGGATGTGACACCTTTAACACTCGGCATTGAAACATTGGGCGCAGTAGCCACGCCTTTGATTGAGCGCAATACCACTATCCCGACTTCCAAATCTCAAATATTTTCTACGGCCGCTGATAATCAGCCGAGCGTGGAAATCCATGTTTTGCAGGGCGAGCGGCCAATGGCCAATGATAATAAAACTCTGGGCCGGTTTATTTTAGATGGAATTATGCCGGCTCCGCGCGGTATTCCGCAGATTGAAGTAACTTTTGACATTGATGCCAATGGCATTTTGAATGTCAAAGCCAAAGACAAAGCCACGAATAAAGAACAGCACATCACTATTACCGCTTCCACTGGACTTTCTAAAGATGAAGTGGAACGCATGAAAAAAGAAGCCGAGGCACATGCTGATGAAGATAAGAAAAAGAAAGAGCAAATTGAAGTGAAAAATATCGCTGATACGCTGGTGTACACCACTGAAAAAGCTCTGAAAGAAGCCGGTGACAAAATTGAGGCTGATGTCAAAAAGAACGTGGAAGAAAAAGTTGAGGCATTAAAGAAAGTAAAAGACGGTGATGATCTTGAGACAATTAAAAAAGCCACGGAAGAATTGTCGCAAGCCGCGCAGAAGATTGGGGAAGCGCTTTACAAAACACAAAACACAGATAACAAAGAACAAGGCAAACCAGAACAAGCCACCGGGGAACAAAAAAAGCCAGAAGAGGCGCAGTATGAAGAGGTAAAGCGTTAAACAAAAAGCAAACTGCTTTGCTTTTTGTAGCTTTACCGGGCTTGGCGTTGTGCCGTAAGGCACCGCCAAGACCTACACCTTTTGCAATTCGTAATTCGTAATATGGAAACAAAGATTTGCGATTATCGTAGGGGCAATTCATGAATTGCCCCTATATTGAATGCCGTTCCTTGAAAAATTTTTGGGAAATAAAAAATCCAGCACCGCGAAGAGCTGGATGAAATGTCCTAGTTGTTAGTAAATTTGTCTGCTTTTTTTGCAGATAAATTCTTCTTAATAACCTTTACTCTCCCTTTTTCAATACCATTTTTAAATCTCTCGATGGCTGCCATCGATATTTTGAATTTAAGTCCCGCAACTGACCCCTCTGTATACATAAGAATTGCATACTTCGCTTGCCTGCTATACTCATATGGGTCAAAATTGTCAACACTTTTGTCCATTCTCAACTACCTCCTTTTTGTTTTTATTAAAGTTTTTCCTTGCTTCCATTCTCTCTCTTTCTTAACTTTTTGTCAAGCGCTTAAAAATTAATCATCAATTTTATGCCAAATCAAAACCAACCTACCGCCCAAGCGGGCAAGCCCCAGGAAATCCGCATTCAGGACAATTTTGCTGGTGGCGAATATGCCAATGCCATGCAAATTATGCACAACAAAGAAGAATTTATCCTGACATTTATGAACATCTTGCCGCCCGCGGGTCGGGTGTGCGGAAAAATTATTACCAACCCTGGACACTTAAAAAGAATGATTGCCGCGCTCCAAGATAATCTAGGAAAATACGAAAGCCGCTTTGGCAAGGTGACGGAGGCGCAAGCACCGCAGGATGAACTGGGATTTAAAGGATAAATTATTTAATAATTTCCAATTTCCAAGTTAATGTTTGCCACTGGCAAACATTAACCAATTTCCAAATAAATTGCAAATTTCAAATTTCAAAAAATATGAATTGTTCGCCGTATGATTATAATTTAGAACAAAGAACCACTGATTTTGCCAAAAGAATTGTTAGATTATGTCTCGTGTTGCCCAAAAACGAAATTAATAGACCGATTATTAGCCAAGTGATTAGAGCCGGTGGCTCAATAGGAGCCAATTATCGTGAAGCCAATGATGCATTGGGAGACAAAGATTTTATACATAAGATGAAAATCGCTCGCAAAGAGTGCAAAGAATGTTTGCATTGGTTGGAAATTATAGAAGAAGCAAATCCCGAACTCGCACCGCGTATGCAAAATTTAAAACAGGAAGCAATAGAGTTAAAAAATATTCTATCAGCTATTATTAATAAGAAAAACAAGAAAAAATGATTTGTATTTTGAGTTTTGAAATTTATTTGGAAATTGGAAATTGTATCTTGGAAATTATTACTTTATGTCCAAAAACTACTACGACATCCTCGGCGTCTCAAAAACCGCCACGGCTGATGAAATAAAAAAAGCGTTCAGAAAACTGGCGCATGAGCATCATCCGGACAAAGCTCATGGCAATGAAGCTAAGTTCAAAGAAATCAACGAGGCCTATCAGGTTTTGGGCAATGAAGAAAAAAGAAAACAATATGATCAATTTGGCCAGACATTTAATGGCCAAGGTTTTAACGCGGGAGCTGGTTTTGGCGGCCAGGGTTTCAACTGGCAAGATTTTACGCGGCAATATGGTAATCAGGGTGGATTTAGAACAAATATAAATTTTGATGATTTAAATTTTGATTTGGGTGATTTGTTTGGAGATTTCTTCGGCGGCAGCAATAGAAGATCAAAAAGCAGAAGTTATGAGCGAGAACAAACTGGCGAGGATATTGAAATTCAAATGACTATTGGTTTTAAAGAAGCTGTTTTTGGTACAGAAAAAATTATTGCTTTGGAAAAACAGGATGTTTGCGATAAGTGCAATGGATCTGGCAGTGAGCCTGGAAGTAAAACAATCACTTGTCCTGAATGTAAAGGCAAGGGACAGATTGAACAGACACAAAGAACAATTTTTGGCGTATTTACAACAAGAAGCGTTTGCAATACTTGTGCTGGCGAAGGAAAAAAACCAGAAAAGTTTTGCAGCAAATGTTATGGAGAGGGTAGAGTGAAAAATAAAAAAGAGATAAAAATTAAAATTCCAGCAGGCATTGATGAAGGACAGCAAATTAAAATTTCTGGAGCTGGCAACGTCGGTTTAAAAGGCGCGTCAGCAGGTGATTTATATATTTCATTTAAAATCAATCCTGATAAAATTTTTGCACGCGAGGGCAATAATATTTTGTCGCAAATAGAAATTGATATTACTCAAGCAGCTCTCGGTGATAAAATTGAAATTGAAACAATTGATGGGAGAGTGATTTTAAAAATTCCAGAAGGCACGCAATCTGGCAAAGTTTTTATTTTAAAAGAAAAAGGTGTACCAGAGTTAAACCGGCCGGGCCATCGCGGCGATATGATAGTGGAAGTTATTGTTAAAATACCGACAAAACTTTCCCGGGCTGGTAAAAAAATATTGGAGGAATTAAAAGAAGAATTAAGATAATATTATTTTTGTGTTATAATAAACTCATGCTTGCAATTACCATAGATATCCCCAACCTAAATCAAACCGCAGGTAATATTGATTGGTCAGCTAATTCCAAAGATTTGCTTTTAGTTTTGATTTTGGCGCTTTCTGTTTTAATTCATATTTTTATTTTAAAGCGCGATAAAATTTTTGCCTGGCTGTTTGGTATTTATACCAGTTATCTGATTGTTTTATTTTTTCCATATAATCAATGGCTTTCTAAATTAAATTTAGAACAAATAGTTTGGCTAAAATCTGGCGGGTTGATAATTCTTTCTATTTTTTTAGCAGTGATTTTTTCTCGCGGACACATTTTTGCTGGTTCTCAAAGCGGCGTGATAGCGCGTTTTATCCACGCTACTTTTTATGGAGTTTTGTCAGCAAGTTTATTACTTTCGCTTTTGGCAATACTTTTACCAGTTGAATTATTAAGTCAATTTTCTTCGCTTGCGCAAAATATTTTTAATAGTGACACAGCGCGTTTTGTTTGGTTAGCCTTGCCTTTAGTTTTAATTTTATTTTCCATTAAATTTAACCGTCATAAAGGACCGGGCCGACCGCCGTTGGAGTGATATTTGTAACTCCGAGCTTTAGCTCGGATTAATCCGGCCTAAAGGCCGGAGTGACATAATTTTAGTATCTCTATCAATTCTTCCATTGTTTTTACTTTAATCATTTTCTGCCTCCATTCCGAGGCATTTTTTTGTCCTTTAAAATAATGGACTAAATGTTTTCTAAGTGGTATAAGATTTTGGTTTTGTTTGAGAAAAAGTTTTGCGTGGCGGAGGATAATGTTTTTTAGAAATTCATTTTTGTCCTCTCCTTTTAAAGGAGGGGTGATTCGTCCAGATTGATATCTGGACGAATCAGGGTGGTTATAAAAAACATCATTTGGCATTTTAGCTACGGGATTCCTCGGCCGATATTCATCGGCCTCGGAATGACGACCCGCAATAGAAAATATCCATGGTTGCCCGAGCGCGCCTCTGCCAATACCCGCTCCGTCAACCCCTGTTTTTTCTAACATTTCTTGCGTTTTTTCTACTGAATCAACGCCTCCGTTTCCCAAAACAATTTTATCTGGTAATAATTGTTTGACTTTTTTTATCATTTGAAAATCAACTTCACCTGTCATTCCCTGTGCCAAACTTCTGCCGTGAATCATAACTGCTGTGATTGGCAAGTCTTTGATAAATGCAATAAATTCTTCTGCGGTTGTATTTTTAACTCGCGAGCGGATTTTAATTGACACTGGCAGATTTGTATTTTTTATAACAGTCTGAATAATTTTCCGCGCTAATTTTTTGTTGTCCATGAGCGCGGCGCCAGCGCCAGTTTTAAGAACTTTGTGTGCCGGGCAGCCAAGATTGATGTCAAGGCCAATAATTTTTCTGTCATCCTTACGAAAGTGAGGATCCCCTGAATTAAGAATTACATTTTTTTTATTTATCATGAGATTCTCGCTGGAGTTTACCCCGTGTTGCGACACGGGGCGAGAATGACAAAAAAAGGAATTTATTGTCCTCGTCGCTTTTGCAAAGCTTTCTGGATTTTTGCCAAATAACTGCACGATAATATTTTTTTCTTCTGGCAAAAAATTTAACATTTTTAAAGTTTTTTTATTACCTCGGGACAATGCTTCCGCTGAAATCATTTCCGTATAAACAATATCTGCGCCGTTTTCCAAGCATATTATCCGAAAAGCAGAATCAGTGTACCCTGCCATAGGAGAAAGAGCTAAAATTGGTTTTTTTAGATTTTGCCAAATGTTTGTTTGACTTTTTTCTTTTTTCATACTAAGCTAAGGATACAAAAATTCATAATTTTGACAATTCGAAATGGAGGTAGTGATGGCTACTGATAAAAAAAATTTTCAAACTTCCTTTGGCATCCAAAGTGAGGAATTAGAAGGGAAAATAATGACTGCGGTTGATAATGAAACCGCAGAAGAAAGAAAATTTAGAGTTCAAGAG
>Ga0172375_10003401_pt1 | contig 24152 bp, 13 predicted proteins | sample LakKiv1m_FD_114537 | JGI IMG/M metagenome (GOLD analysis project Ga0172375, IMG submission 114537) | Freshwater microbial communities from Kabuno Bay, South-Kivu, Congo - kab_092012_11.1m | ecosystem: Environmental > Aquatic > Freshwater > Lake | place: Democratic Republic of the Congo... | reverse complement strand
TCACGTTATGGGAGGCCATTCAGATCTTTCTGAACTACCCGTCCGTGAAGGACTCCACGGCCAAAAAGCGTTACGGTTACTGCCTGGCAAATCTGGTAGAGAAGCTGGGAGCAGACACCAGCATCAAAAAGTTGTGGGTGCCACAGCTCCGCCTTTATCAGACTCAGCGTTTGGCGGACTGGGCTGCACCAAAGTCTAAGAAAAAGACTAAGGAAAAGGTCAAGAAGCGTATTGCCCCGGGCACGGTCAACCGGGAGCTGTCAACGCTTTCTCGGCTCTTTGGAGTCTTGATCGAGTTGCAACTAGTGGATGCTAATCCATGCCGGTTGGTCCCGAGGCTGAGTGAGAAGACCGGCGAACGTCAGGTGTACTTGTCCTTCGCAGACGTGCAGCGGATCATTGGCAAGTGCCCTGAGTGGTTCAAGCCGATTGTGCTGACAGCCTATTACACCGGCATGAGGCGCGGTGAGATTTTTGGCCTGACCCGAAAGCAGGTCAACCTCTCGCAACGCATGATAACGCTGTCTCCACAGGACACGAAAGAAGCCCACTGGAAGCGGATTCCCTTGCACAAGGATCTCCTTCCCGTCCTCGAAGAAGTCTTGAAGGTCAGCGTCCTGGGGACCGATCAGGTTTTCTTGCTCAGAGACGAGAAGGGGACTCGGCCCCTGGGCTTTGAGACGTTCCGCAATCCGTGGCCGCGAGCCTGCGAAGCCCTGGACTTTCCCAAACCACGTCCTGTGTTCCACGATCTCAGACATACGTGGCGAACCAATGCCCGGCGCTCAAAGATGCACCCTGAAATCGAAATGGCAATCATGGGTCATTCGCAGCGCGGGCGGTCCGTCCATGAAAGGTATGGCAGGATCTCTGACAAGGAACTGCTGGACGCCATTGACGCCATGACCTTCGATCATGGGCAAACGGAAATATGGGCAAGCCGATGAAAAAATGTAAGCAAGATGTAAGCAAAACGACCCTAAAAAGAAAAAAGGTCGTGGTGACTCACGACCCTCATCTTAATGATATCAATATGTTAGCTGGTAGGCGGGAGAGGATTTGAACCTCCGACCCCTGCCGTGTGAATCCTTTGTAACAACCAATAGTTAAGCGGTTGCCAGACATTTCCCCTGAAAAATCAAACATAACTGACATCAATCAAACACCATAAGTACCTGTCCATCCTTCAAAAGGTATGGAAGGAGTACGGAAAGATTGCCACTCCTGCAGGTGTTTCCTATAGTCCCATCTCTCAGCCCTTGATATTAGCCTGATCGATTACTTAAATCAACATCTCCCTGCCTCTTCGGAACTTCTCCTAGATGCCGTGCCTGCTGTGTTGCCCAGCAACACGCTTTCCCCCGATTTTCGCTTTCGTTGTACACCATTTGGACACCAAACTCGGCCTAGTTGACCGGCAAAATTCTCGCGCGATTAAGACCCCTTCGTCTCGAAGACACGGAATAACCCAATACTGAAGCGGCTTTCTCCCATTTCCCCTGAAAAATCAATACCCCCAGAACACCGGTAGAACCGGGATTTCCTCCTTGGGACCCCGTGGGTCACGAAAAATTGACGAAAAGGAACTTATCCCGTCTTCAGTCCCGTAAACAAGAAATCGACCATCACCTCTCGGGTCATATCTCACGATCTTGCTTTCCCGTCGTGAGACCTATCTGACTTTGACCGATTTCGGCTGGCTTGATTTTCATTGGCCGGCGGCAAATCACGTCCATATGTGCTTCCGTCGTGATCATGGCCTCTTCACGATCCAATGCGCTTGTCTGAGCCATCACATGGAAGTTGCATGTTCGCTTGACCCGAGGGCCTTCCAAGACTTCCAGGCCAGTGTCCAACTGGCAGAAAACTCTTCCGAAGCGGATCGATCTGTAATGGACGAAACGCCTGAAGAGCGAATCATCGGCAATAAACAATATGACCTCTTTAAGCTGTTCGTATTTCGGATTACCGGCGATTCTCTTGAGCATCGAACCGGCAAATTCCTTGGAATACTCGTCGTTTGTGGCCGTGACGATCCTTAGCTTGCTCGGTCTTGAGCCTGTTCCCAGTTTCTCTATCAGGAATTCCAGGCCACTCTTGGTCGCCCTTTCCTCCTTGCAGTAACGGTGCGAAGACAATGCGTAACGATCAATCAAACACACATTGCGATAAACCCTGGCTAGAGGTGAAAAGCGCCGCTTCCAAACCGTTTCAATCGATGCGCCCTTTTCGATTGAGCCATGGGCCAACGTCTTGCTCTGCAGAAAAGTCTCGGAGCGGTCCAAGTAACCGAACCTGCAGACTTCCAGGCTGGGCTGAGGAAAGACCGACCATTGGTCCGGCTCCAACAGGGTTGAGGCTTTTTCTTCGCTGAAACAGGCGAGATCAATGAAACGAGGAGCCTGGTCTAAATCGCTGAGCTGATGGACGTTGCCCAATCCCAACCAATCAGGCCCACCCTTGAAAACTCTATTTTTCTTGAGAGCCTTTTCCCACATTGTTCGTAACTCCTCCGGCAAACTCTGCACGGCTTCGATGAGGGTGCGAGCTTGCGCATTGGGACCTTCGAGGACCAGTATACCAAAGTCACTCCAGCAGTCGATTACGCGTTCATGCGCAGCCCTAAGAGCCACATCTACTGTGCCACCGGTCTGAGCATCCACAAGTGCTTCTGGATCAACTGCAAAGCGAAAAATCATCGGAGTCATCTGTTCTCCCAGGTGTTCAAAGACTTATCAGAGCCTTTTGGATTTGATTGGCCACTCAATTGGTCTCGGACAAATCCTATCGGGCCAAATGTGGATTGCTGTCATTCAATCGTCACATTGCCGGACAACCCCAGATCCTCCAAAATCTGCTTGAGATCGGTCTCAAAGTTCTGGGCTTGATTCCCGTCAACGTTTACAGAGAAGGAAATCCCGATCCTCAGGTCCGATCCGCTACGCAGCTTTGGAATGACCTTCGTACCAAGGCGGTTCCAGATCTCGGGAGGAACTTCACCAGATACTCGGAACGTCCGATATTGGGGTTGCGGAGGAGACTCTGGCCCTTCTTGGGTACCGCCTTCTGGACCGGGAGCTGGTGGTTCCACCGGAGGAGGTTCAGGTCCACTTGGTGGTTCAGGCACAGTTCCTGGAATCGGAGCAGCCTTGAGGGATTTCGCCTTGGCCTTGACCAAAAGGAAGACGCCGGACTCGAAGGTCGCCTCTTCTGGGCCGATCATTTCGTTAAACCAGACTCTTTCGTAGGAGCCGTCAGGTTTCTGACCGGACGCGAGACCGAAATCCCCCTTGGAGACGTATTCCACGATCTTGGTACGCAGTGTGGAATCGGGATCGAGCAGTCTCGTCAGAGCTCCGTTGAGGAAGCTCTGGCGCAAGCTGGTCAAAGGCCAGGCTCCAGACTCTTTGAGCGCAGGAGGCCAGTTGCGTTCAATATATCCCGCTCCCACGGTTTCATTTAGCAGGGCCTGGGATTTCAGGGCAGTTATCACACGCCCACACAGTGTTTCACCACTGCTGGAATGACCGGCACCCAAGTCGATGGTCTTCAACCCGTCGATCTCTTGATTGTCAGCGATGACTACGAATCGATAACCACCCCAAACCTCGTCTTTTGCCGATTCTTCAGCGTCGGAAACCTTCGACTGGATGTCCGCCCGGTCTGCCTTGTCAAATTCGCCCCCAAGAGTCCCGTCGGCAACTTCTTTTGCCACACGTTTCCATGCGAGCCACGATTCGATTTTGTCACGGAGATCCCGACCGGGTTTCCTGAAACACCAAACGAGGGAACCAGGATAAAGTCGGGGAGACTTTCCACGCTGCTTCAACCATTCAGCAATCTCCTGGCGAAGGTCACCGCTTCCCGTCCATTCTGATTCGGGCTCGTGGACCACGAGAGTCAACTTGGGCGTGTCCTGAACGGAGGCTCCATCGGCAGGAAAGGGAACCATAGGAATACTTGCGCCTTTTTCGAATTCTTTTTGCACAAGATTCCTCATGGCCGGTTTTATGTCTGTATCGGGATCGAGAGAGCGTCTTCTATCATCCACCACCTTCTTCACAGTCGGTTGATAACCGATCTTAAAACCATCTGAGCCTATACGACGAATGAAATAGGACTTGTCTTCCAGTGCAAAGGCCGCATTGTCCACGGAGGTGGTATCCACCTCGGGCTCGCCAAGGGCAAAACGCATTTCGGGGAGATGCGCCACCTTGTCTACCTGACCGCCAGAGGACTCAAACAATATCGCAGTGCCGACCCTTCGATGAATGTCCTTCAAAGCACCTTTAGTATCCGCGTCAAGACCTTTTGCATGGGCATGAGCTCCGGAGATGTCTGCATCAATGGCAGCCATTAGGCGAGGCTCACCAAGTTGTCCAAGGACCACGCTTCGGAAATTGGGTACATCGAGGGGTGCAGACCCAAGCGTAATGAGTGGTTCCGTGCGTGCCTCCTTGAAGCCGGTTTGGTAGGCCCACGAAATCCATTGTGCGAGCATAGCCAAAGTGCCGCGTGTCTGTTGGTACTGGGGAAGCGCCTGCCATTTGCGTTGGAACACCGATAAGGTCGCCGGATGAAACGGATAGCAAACCTCAAAACGGCTACGGATGAAATCCTTGGCTTTTACCTCCGTGCTTGCGCTATCGACGGCCGTCCATTCGGTTGGAAGCTGTGCTCTGCGGCCAAAGCACCAGTCAGCGTAGGTCTTTGATACGGTCTTGCGAATGCGGTCGCTGCCGATGTCTTCAAAGAGTCTGCGTCGAACGACTTCACTGATTTCTGCTTCATCATTGGCTATCAGATCCGTGGCCACGCGGCGAACAACCTTGGTGATTTTTTCTTGCCACTCCGAATCCCACGGTGACATCTCGACTTGGCTTCTCGGCAAACTGATCACAGCTGCTACATGGGGACATCCCGTCGCCGCAACGACCAAATTTTGGATATATGCATGGAAGTGTTCCGCCATGGAGCGGTGCCGGTTTAGGAAATTCAAGACTTCATCACAAAGAATGAGCACAGGACCGTTGGCAGCTTGAAAAACACGTCCAAGTGCTTCAGTCCCGGGAGGGGTTGTCCTGGATGCTGCTCCCAGTTCTTGAACACCCTTCTCTCCAGCTATTTGTCGGGCTATATCAATCCATGGAGTTTCACGTCCTTCCTGTGGGTCCCATGCATTGCCTACGAAAGTAGCTACTTCCGCCTTCGGTACCTCTTGTATGCCCGCTTCTCGAATAAGGTTGGACACCCCTGAATATTCGGATGACTTTGCGCCATTCTTTCCGAGGTGATAAAGCGCCGTCAGTGTGTGAGTCTTCCCTCCGCCGAATTGAGTGATGAGGGTCATCACCGGCGCGGTGTTGGTCGTCTCTCCGGAGAGTCGCCTGAGAACCATACCCGCGTGCTCGCGGAGGGCTCGGGTGAAGCAAGTACGCCCGAAGAACTGCTCGGGTTCGCGGTAGTCCTCCGGTGCTGTTCTTGCGATCACCTGCTCCAGGTGGATTGCAAATTCATCGGGGTTAAAAGAGCGGCCTTGTCTCACTTCCTTTCGAGGCGTAGCGACTTTGTACCAAGGTTCCATGCGTGTTCACTCCTCTTCATGCCCTCTTCAATCGTGAAAACAAATCTGTTGCGGATTTCTTGAGTCTCACCAGATTAGCGTATGCAATCGGTGCAAAGCCGTCCTCGCAGGAGTACATGCGGTATCGGATGCCATCAGTGACGACCACGTCGCACTGAATACCAAGGCTTTCAACATATCCCTTTGCCTGATTCAAAGCTCCCTCCACCCCGGCTCCGAGACGCTTGGCCTCCACCACAAACCGACAATTGTCCGACACCCGGGGGAGCTTCCCGAACAAGGCAACGTCAACGTAACGCCACTTTATGGCAACGGTTTCTGGGGGCCAACCGAGTCCGCGCAGGAAAGGCACGACGAAATGAGCCACCATCTCATCTTCAGTGGGATGATCACCGAACCTGTACGGGTCCCAGAAGAGCGGGGCAAGGTCCTGTGCCTGGGCTACTACCGATTGCAGCGACGAAGGAATGAAGTCGAGTGATGGCTCTTCCGGTGGAAGTTCCGGTAACGGAGCACTCTGCCAATGAGTCGGCGGTGAGTTGAGGAATCTGAGTGCGTAATCGACAGCTTCTGCATTCCAGGTTCGTGAGCAGCGAGTCGGATTGGCTCCGAAGACCTGTTCAGCAAAACGGTATTCCTGTGGCAGTTTACACCAGCGAATGCGCCTTGCGTGCTGCAGATCCCAGCCGTTTATGTCGTCGAACTGATTGAGATACGCGTAATCGCTAGCCACGATCCCAACGGCGGCTATGCTGGCAATGCCGGTACGCAGCAGGACCACGTCCCCAGTTTCCATTTCACTGGCAAAGCGGCGTACGAAGCCGCCCTCAAAGTCGTCATCGCTTCTTTCCGGCTTCCAATGGCCTGAGTCTCCTGGTCCAATGAGCCCCACCCCGTATTTCAGAAACACATCAGCATAAGGCCTGGAGGCGGGACCCCCAGCAAGTTGCCAGATTGAAGGGTTAGGCTTCATCAGTACTGGAACTCCTTACTACCGCGGAACGGCCAGCAGCATTGCGTCCAGAAGTCGTTTTTCCTCGCTGCCTTTCGGGTACAGAGCCGACAGGGCATTGCCAAGTCTCAGGAAATCGGAACCACGCTCTATCTCCGCTTTGACGAACGTTCGGAGTGCATTACTTTGTCCGCCTGCTTGCAGCAGCATGGCGGCATGCACACGGTCGAGGGTGGTGGCCGAAACATCGATTTCGGAAGGATCATCGACCGCAAACTTGACTTTTTTGCCTCGGTTTTTCTTGGATACTTTGTCGCCTGCGAATTCCTCCAGACCAGGCAGCAAGAGTTGCCCCGTGTCAACTTTGGAAGATTCAATCTCCTCCACTACCGGCCTCATACCTTTTTCTCCGAAAAGCTGCTTTGTTCTTTGAGAGACAGGAATAAGTCGAACCACACCCTTTTCAGTCTGGATTATCCTGTCTTCCCATTTGGGCAGATCTATACCGAGAGGTTGTGCGAACCGCCGGACCACGTCGAATATCAGGCTGAAACCCTTTGCCTTGCCTTTGGGTGCAGTCTCTTCTTCATCCTCATCTATCTCATCATCGGGCTCATCGGTCCCGTTTGACTCAGATCCTTCTCCATTCGTGCTCTGAAGTGTCCATAGGAAAAGTGCGGTAAGACGGGCATCCTCTTCGAGGGCTCCGGCCACACCGTTCCTTGCACGTGCTTCTTCGGTTCCAAGAACTTGTTCCAATGCTATACGGCCGACTACTTCCCACACTTTCTCCAAATACTCCGCAAGATTTACTTCCCGACCCTCGGCAGTCTCTACCATGGAGTGACGACTGAAAATTTCTAGAGCGGGGCCGATGCACGCAAAGACCAAGTCCGCACCGCGGATTCCTTCCCCTTGTAACCGTTCCATCCAATCCCCTACGCGCTTCGGCAATTCCCTTAAAATGTCCGCCCAGTCCCCAATTGGAGCTTCCTCGGGACGAGGACGGCATACGAGGTGTACACTGGTAGCCAGTGCCGCAGATTCTCGTGCCCGGAGACGATGAGTCATTTCCGTCTGAATCGGCCAAGAGCACGTTACTACCCATCCGGCTCTTATCATTCCCGCGAGTAAAGCCTCCCAGCCTTCAGTCGATTTGTGGGCAAAAACCACACACCCTATTCCATTGTCGGTCAAGGTCAATTTCCCTTGTGCGAAGGCTTGGGCCATGTTGTTCTCGAAGAATAACTTGTCCTTGACCGGTATTCCCGCCTGCAATGCCTTGTTTTTTGGATAGCCCCTGAGAAGTTCCAAGTTATCTATGATTTCAAGCTGCTTAGGGGTCAGTTCGTTGGTACTTTCTCCGCCAAATGGTTGCTGCCCTAATCCAGGTAGAGCCCTTTTCAACCACACGAAGAACGCATCTGACAAAATCGCATAGGGGATCGCGTCGTAATATGGTGGGTCAGTGAACCAGACGTTTGCCGATCCGTGAGGTAAGGGCGTGATCTGGGCGGCGGCCTGCTCTACTACACCAGCACGGTTTGATACGGCGGAAACAAAAGTACCGGCAATTAGACTCTCGACGCATTTTTCGAAACTCGCACTCGATGAGCTAATCGGAACCCCCTCCGCAAAACTCCATGAAGGCCTGATTCTGCCATTTGACAAGACGTTTCTTGGACATTCAGCGATGGGCTCCCATGGGCAAACAACGTTGCAGAGATCTACTAGTTTCCCCAAGGCTAGAGCTAGAGCGATTCGAGACTCCGATCTCTCCCGGACTAGCCTGGAAAACACAGCCAAGGCCAAGTTTTGTCTTGCTGTGAAAAAATCCGTCCATCGTTCAAGGCCGTAAATAACTTGAGGAAAGAACTTGAAATAGAGGCCGTCTTCTGCGTAACTTTTGTTATTTGGGCTTGCCACAGGTTCAACGGGAATGGGTGGATAACCGAGATCATCCGCCTCACAGAGAAGGTTTTTCAAAAGTGTTTGGGCTTTTTGTACCGGATGGTAATCTCTTGCTTCCGGAAGCCGATATTGACGCCCACTACGGGTAGAGGATAAGGTCACAACTGCAAGGAGTATCGCCCCGGCCTTCCTGGAGCCATGCTCATCGAAAACCACGTTGGCTCCACCACTCAAGGCCGCCAACTGCGCGCGAACCCGGTCGTTAGGGAGAACTTTTCCGCAGCACACACATTTCGCTCGGCCCTGAGTCACAGTCGGAGGCGGAACTTCTCGTTCGTTTCTGGGCTCAAAGATTTCGTAATGAAGTTCCGGTGGCAGACCCGCCCGGCGCAAAACATTGAAACGAATTGCACGTTTCCTAACTTCTTTCTTACAAAGCCAAAATGAGGTCGTAAGGGGTATTTCTGCACCACAATCTGGAGATTCACAGCGAACGGTTCTGGCCCATAGATACGCAATTGGCCGAGACCCATCCGAATCTGTCGGGTAAAACTCAGATAATTCCTTTCTTGCTGATTCAATTAGAAGCTTAGAGTGGGACTGTATTTCTTCGGTGATGCCGATTCCATTCCTGGGAATGGTTTCGATCATAAAGCGGACAATCTGTACTGCAACAGGATTCAGGTCACTAGCAAAAGTCTCACAACCCAATCTCAATGCCTCCAACGGTATGGACCCTCCCCCGGCGAATGGGTCAACCACGAGCGGCGTTTCCTCAGGATGTGCTGCCTTGACCAAGCCTCGCCCCACATCAAGATGGGTCTGTTCATTGGCTGAGTCCCAATTTGCAAAGTTGCCAATGAACCGCAGCAGCGATTGTTGCAAGTCCAGGTCATCCGGGCCTACGTCTCCCGCCAATCTGGGCAATAATGCACGGGCTTGGACCTTGAAATCCTTGGGACAGAGACGATCGCACGGATCAGGCAAAAGCAGCGCAAGCAGCATTGCCCGACAAGCGGCCAACGGCCTTCGAGCCCACCAGAGATGTAGGGTCGATGGGTGGCCGTGCCGTATGGATTTTTCGCGAGCCGAGTGTCTAGATACCTCGGCAATGGGGAAATCTACTTCAGCAATGCGTTTGCATTCCTTGGGGATCATTCGACCTTTCCTTGTTCTTCGACCACTTGCCCTTGCTGAGTGTCTGGAGAGCCTGGCGGATTGGGTTCTTCGCTCACTCCCGTCCAGTCCTTCACAATCTCTCCCCAGCTTATCGAACGTTTCTCTTTGCCTGTCCAAATATCCCAGAATCTAGGGTCGGATGAACGCGGCCTCTGCCTTTCCGGGAGTTCCATAATCTCAACCAGAGTCGGTACCGTCACCGCCCACCCGAGCAGGATCGCGTGCCGGGAAGGCAAGCTCGGTAGCTCTCTGAGAAGCCCCCCAAGCGTATCTGGTACAAGTCTGGCAACCAGCTCCTGATCCCGATCGTTGACTATACGATGCAGAAGAAAGGTATTGCATTGGGCGAGGACAGTCGGCGACAGTTCGGATGGTCTCTGGGACGAGAACACAAGTCCCAATCCAAATTTACGCCCTTCTCTGGCGATTCGCTCGAAGGTCTGGCGGCACATCTGAGCAGGGGTAGGAGTGCCTACTTCTTCGTCGCTGCCTCGCCTGACAAATGTATGGGCCTCTTCAAGCACCAATACTGTCGGCAGTTCTTCATCATTGAGTTTGCGGTATCGCTGCGTTGCCTCGAAGATGATTCTGGCCGCGACACCAATGACTGTGTGAAGCACTTCCGAGGGAACCAAAGAGAGATCAATTACGGCCAATTCCCCGTTCTCGGCCTTGTCCTTGCCAACATAAGATTCGAGCCATTGCTCAAAGGTGATTGACTGTGGGTCTGGGCTCACTACCGGACCAAGTCGCCGGTCGGACAACATCATTCGGATTCTCATGCTAAGTGTGGAAACAAACTGGGTGGCTTGTGCCACAGGGCTATCGCTCGCAATCTGTTCGAGATGATCTGGCAACGCCTGGACATCAAAACCGACGGGAGCGTCTTCACTAATCATCGAATCATCGCTCACTTCGGGTAGCATTTCCAGGACGCTGTCGATCTTTGCTAACGTTCTTCGGATATCAGATTCGTCGAAGTCATTGAATCCCCGATTCCGTCTATTTCTGTCTCCATCCCAGTGGCGAGAGTCCGCCGTGTTCCCCGCCTCGGTCATCAAATCCTCAAGCGCGGCCCTGATTTGGTTACTGGTCGGCAGTTCAGAACTCCGGTTTTGGCTGTCCTCGGCTATATTGGTTAGCAGTCTTCCAGTGTTCGATGCCTCTCTCGTACCGGTGAAACCTTGAGGCCCTGCGGCAACGCGCGATTCTAACAGATGCTTGTAACCCCGGAGGAGTCTGCCAACCTGCACCTCAACAGGCTCTCGCAAAGCGATCCCCGACCTCATGTCACGGAGTCCCTGCAATAGAATGGGACGCTGAACTGCAGGTGCTGCGTGAGCGAAGGCGCTCCATTCCTCGCTGTTCCACATCCATGCTGGAAGCAGAAGCGGCTGAACTCCTTCTGTCTTCGGGGAAACTTGGAACCGACGCACGTTCTCAAAATCCTCGAATGCTACGGCATACTCTCCGTTCGGATCGAGGATTACAAAACGAGCATTGGGTCTATCCGCATCTGTCGTCTTCTTCCTCGCCCGGTCCAACGACCACCTTATTAGACCGGCGACCGAACACGACTTCCCGCTACCGGTATTGCCTAGGACTGCAAGATGGCGTCCAAATATCTTGTCCGGATCAATCGTCACGACGGCGTTGGCCGCAAGCGGTGATGCGCCTATCTTGACACGCCTGTCCTCCTCACTAGAAGCTTCGATGATAGATCGAAGCTGCTCGGCAGTAGGCAGTTGAGCGGTATCTCCAACAGAGGGAAAAGCAGAAACACCTCGTTCCAAACGGTACATGCTCTCACTGTCCCCAACTCCCCTGCAGGAAACTAAAGTACCCAAAGGTGTCAGAGAAATTTGACGCATGGGAAACGGCAAGTCAATAAGTCCGAAGTCTTTAAGGCCTGTCCGTTTAGGGAATGGAGAGCGTTCGACACCGAGCCAAACCACAAGCCCTACCACGGCTCCGGTCCCGTTAGGAATCAGCACATAGCCATTAATGCGAGGAAATGCGGTAGGTACGCCCGTGTTGAGCGCGGTCGCTTGGGGGGCGTTCGGCTCAAGAAGCACTCGAATCTCAGAGGGGGATACGGATTCAACCGTACCAATACTCAGAGCGGCAATCTGTTCAATCGGCTTGCTCATCACCGCCTCCCTCGGTTGTCTTTTTGTACGCTTCACCCCGTTGTTCTTCTAGCTTAGTCTTGCGAATCGTAATTTGATCAATGGCTGGCTTAGGCAGGTAGTTTTCTACCAAAGTCCCCAAGTCTCCGAAATGTTTCCCGAGCAACAATGATATTTGCGCTCGCTTACCCACCGTGTCACAGAACCTGATTATTCGCTGACGGCTAGCATTCGCAGGATCGTCTTGAACATCGGGATTGGTCTGATCCCAAGCAATAACAACCAAATGGGTAGAAGGAATTGTCAGCATGTCCTTAAGGACACGGTTAACGTGATCGTCACCAAAACCGTATCCATAGGCGACAAGAGAAGAGTTCGGACGACAGACTGCCGCAGCGAAATCACGGAACAGCTCAGCGTAGGGATAATTCAAAGTTTCGACATCTTTGGCCGGATTCGGATAGATCATCACTGAATCTGATGGTTCATTCGGGATATCGGGGTGGTCGGACGCAGCTCCGAAGGGGACAGCGTAACGGCGGAGCTCCTTGTTCTCCCAGCGCCAGTCGATGGAGCCGTGGATCTTACATAACCGGATCACGCCTTCTAGATAACGAGGTTCGCCGCGTATGCCAGGTGGGTTATAGTGAACGTCAATGTTTAGGCGCGAGGCTCGAAAAACAGGTGTGAGTGCTCCGACGAATCGATCCAAAACATGCAATCCTGCAAGATCACATCCATATTCTATGAGGCGATCGTAATTCGTTGTAAAAAGGTTGAGTCGCTCTCTGGTGGCCGTCCGGCTCGCGAAGCTGAGCAGAAAGCTGACCAATAGATCATCTGCACTATTCTTCTTGCGCGTTTCAGACGTGACTATCGACCGTTCAGATTCAAGAATACAGTCCATGAAGCATTTGAGTTGCTTGTCGATCTCCTTCTTCCAGATCTTTGCCCGTTCGTTATCCATGACAGCAAGGCCAGCTGCCAGTTGTATCGCGGCTCGAATCTGATCCTCGATGTTTGCCGACCCTCTGCCGCAGATTCGGGCACTCTGCTCTCCATGCTCATCAACCTTTTCCTTAAGGTCATCCTCACATTGCCATATACACTTGGCCATACTAGCAGCTTTGCCACCGGCAGCGAAAGCAACTCCGCTTGTAAAGCCGCTACCCAAGAGAAGCGACAGATGCTCACTCTGGAAAACAGCGGTTAACCATGGTTCGATGTGTTTGCGTAATTTGTCGGCGTCTTTAATATTCTCATCCGAAAGATTGCAGTTCTCGTTGGGACCGCACCGGTAAATGTGAGTACTCAAATCGATCATGGCAGCCTCTCCAATGCTAGAATTCCGTGGTTCGTCTCGGACTCCTGGTCAAATGGCCTGACACGAAGTGTCCCAAATCTTCCCGACCAGTGCCTATTCTCTCAAAACTCCCTTTCTTCCTCCACGCACCATCAGCTTGCCGTGGAAAGCTCGTTTTTCTGAATGTGAGGATACCCCGTATCACGAATTTCGTAGCAGACGAATCGTAGGCTCTTGGAGAAGGCTCATGAAAAGGCACACTCACTCGGCGGTGCATTTCTTCTACACTACTCTTCCTTGATACCATCGGGTGGCTGATTCTCTGGCATTGTCATGGGCCTAGTCATGATGCTTGCATCGAGCCAGTAGTGGGCGATTTTGGTCACTTCTTTCCACGCGTACCGGGCTGGATCTTTGATCGGTTCTTGAATGACGGGTGCCGTGGCACAATTTGTGACCACGTAAAGCCAGTAGCAATCCCTGCGATCTTCTGCCACACGGCGTTCATTGGGAGTCAAGAGGATCGTTCCAGAGGGTTCGGAAAGTCCTTTGATCTCGATCAGTCGAAGCTCCCCAGAATTGAGGTCGAGGCTCGTGATATCGTAGCCTAAGTTCTTCTCGTGTACATCGTAAACCTGGCGGCCCTCGGCCTCTTCAAAATCCATAACCACCTTCATGGCCGTGGCCTCTGTCTCCTTGTTCTGACGCAGACGACGAAGTTCGGGATCTTCTCGATCTGGATGAGGCAGGACAATGATGCTGGCCATTCGCTCAACGGCCTGAAGAGTGATGGAACGCTCCTGTTCAAGTTCCTTTCGGCGGCGCTCCCTCCTCACCAGTAGTTCAGCATGACGGTTTTCAGCCTGGGCCAAACGACCGTCCGATCCGTGAATGCCTTTCTCCTTGTCTTCGAATGCTCTTCCTACCTCTTCATCCACCCGCTGCAGCAGCTCGGTAAGAGATAGGTCAACATGGTCCGAAATCCTTTCGACCTCAGCCAGACGCTCTTTTCGGGTTTCATCAAGGAAAGGTGCCAGGGCTTTCTCGTGTAGCCACTCGGAGGCCTCGGCAGCGGTGGCCACAGCGGGAAGCTCATCAGGGATCGTGGCTGGAGCAAAGTTGCCGATCATGCCTGGTTCGCGCAGGTGCGGCTCCCCGCTCTCTGTGAGTTCCACGGCAAATAGCTGCTCGTGCACAACGTGACCCAGTCCATCAACAACCCTCGCTCTATAGAAATCTATCCTCGACGGTTCCTCGTGCTGAACGGAAAAGAAGCATGCTCCTTTGGCAAAGGCTTCAGCCGCTCGTGCATGCGTATGCCGTCGGACAGCCTCAAACAGAGGATGGCCTGGAGTGACCCATTCAAGGCTATGCCTCTCAGCCATGTCACGGTCTGTTGAGCAGCGGGGATATTTGTCTACGAGGGCGGGAAGCTTCCAGTCCGCTGCCCGCTCGTATTGTCTGAGCGACAAAGGTGTGCGGCTCGGGTCAAAGGTGTGAGGCATGCTGTCTACGAACTTCAGCTTCATCGGCACGTACTCTGCCGCACCTCGAACGAACCGGGCTATAGTCTCGGGAACTAACCGCCGTTCCTGTGCCCGAGCCCGCCGTTCGATCAACATCGCAAGATTGAGCTTCTTGGACGCCAAACCTTCCAATGCGGTTTGACAGATGGCACGAAAACGTCCTTCATCCACGTTTTCAAGCAGGCGCTCTTCCAGGTCTGCGTCACCGAGTTTTCCGGCATAGTAATCCCTAAGAATCCGCTCTACGTGTGCAGATGGAAGGACCTCACCCACCACGTTGAAGACAGCGTCGTCATCAAGGGCGTTCCGAATCTCCTGTAGTTTGTCAAGCAGCCTTTGAAGGACACGGCCCTCGATGGTGTTCGAAGCCACGAAGTTGAAAATCAGACAGTCCTTCTTCTGACCGTACCGATGGATTCGTCCCATTCGCTGTTCGAGGCGGTTCGGGTTCCAGGGAATGTCGTAGTTGAAGAGAATATTGCAGACCTGGAGATTGATACCCTCTCCAGCAGCCTCTGTGGCCACGAGGACTTGGATCTCTCCTTCTCGGAATTGCTGCTCGGAAAATAGCCTCGTTCCAGGCTCATCGCGGGCCCCCGGCTTCATTCCACCGTGAATGCACCCAATTTTGAACCCCCAGTTCTTGAGCTTGTCGAACAGGTAATCGAGCGTGTCCTTGAATTCGGTGAAAAGCAGGAGACGCTTGTCGGCATGGTCAAAGAAGCCTTCTTTGTGCAGCAAATCTTTGAGCTTCGATAGCTTGGCCTCAGCACCAGATTCCTCAACTGCAAGGGCTTGCCTCGCCAGGTCGCGCAGCTCGGAAATCTCTTCCCTTACTTGATCGGCATTTCCGGCCAGAGTGATCGCTTCAAGTACCTGTTCGAGACGCTCGCGCTCGGTATCCTCCATTTCTTCCAGTTCCTCGGGGTCTGGAAGGTCAGGCGGCGCAAGGTGAATCAATTCTTGGGCCCGCTTGAGGCCTTCTTCAAGCCTCCGAGCACGATTTTCCAGACTGTGCCGCATGGCATAGGTGCTTGAAGCCAACCTGCGTTGATACAGGGACATCAGGAAGCCTACAGCTCGTGCCCGAGGATCGTCTCCTTGAGCCGCGGCCTTGGCGCTTTGCCTCTTCACGAAGCGAGTAATATCTTTGTACAGTTCGAATTCCGGCCCATCTATCTGAAAATCCACGGTGTGAGGGATGCGCTTCGTGAAGATCTTCTTGGCAGCCCAGCTTCCGTCGGCAAGTCTTTCAGGAAAGTACACCATGGCCTCTTTGGTGCGCCGCAGGTAGAACGGTGCCCTCCGTTTTTCCATGGCCTCTCGTATGGACTTAACGTCAGCGTAGGCATCGGGGTCGAGAAGCTGTAGGAACAGCGTAAAACTGGCCGGGTCACCCTTGTGCGGCGTTGCGGTTAAGAGAAGAACATGGTCGGAAGTGTCTCTGATTAGCTCTCCAAGGGCGTATCGAGCCGTCTTGCGGGCGGGAGGCGTCCACGACATGCGATGGGCCTCGTCTACGATGACCACATCCCAATGAACCTGTCGGAGGCCAGGAAGGATTTCATCCCGCTTGGCTAAGTCAAGGGAAGTAATCACCTTCTTCTGTTCCAACCACTGATTCACGCCGAACTGGTCTCGGATATCCGAGCCTTTCAGCACGAGGAATTTCTCGTCAAACTTCTCCTTCAGCTCTCGTTGCCACTGGAACGACAGGTTTGCCGGACAAACTACCATGATCCGCTCAGCCAAGCCCCGCAGCTGGAGTTCTCGGATGAGAAGCCCCGCCATTATGGTCTTTCCCGCGCCAGCGTCGTCGGCGAGAAGGAACCGTACACGGGCCAACTTCAGCAGAAAATCGTAAACAGCTTCAAGCTGATGCGGGAGGGGATCGACACGGGAGATGGACAGGCCGAAGTAGGGGTCGAACTCATACGCAATCCCAAGGGCGTATGCCTGCAGGCCGAGTCGCAGAAGTTGGCCGTCTCCATCATAACTGTAGGCGGTGTCCAGAAAACTCAGGCCTTTCAAGTCCTCGTTCGTAAGAGTAACCTTGCGGAAACGTTCGGACTCTGTTCCAACAAGCCCAAGAACCCACGTTCCGTCTCCTCCTTGCCGGACGGTCTCTACGCGCATCGGCTCGCTGAAAAGTGGGCCTCTCAGTATTTGGCCTTCACATGGGGTCGGATCTCCTGACACGGGCACTCGCTTCCTCTTTCATGGGCATTAAACGAGCGATTGATGAACCAGCAGGTAGTTCCCCGGCTTGTCCGCCACAGTCAGCTAACGTAAATGGTTTACACCAACTCGGCGGGCGACACCAGGCAAATCCTTCGCTGACTGAGTCCTCTGAAGGTCTACCCGACATAAGGGCCTGCCTCTGGTACTCGGGGAACCTGTCCCCTCGATCATCGCGCCGATCTGTGACAGATGCGGCCATTTCCCAGAAGCTTTTTTCAAGGTCGGGTCTTTCTCTGTCATCCCATGCCGCAACTTTGCGGCATTGAAGCGGCATACTGGGATTGATTTAGGGGGCGCGTCCATTCTTCATGCCACACTCCTTTAGAGTATGCCCTTAAAGGGCTTGCTTATCCGCCTTGAATCATGCGATAGATCGGAGTAGAGGTGCTGCCTCAGCCAATCCATTTGAGGTGGAGGTGAACCCATGGCCTCCCAGAATCTGCGGGTACCGAATATCCTGAGCACTCTCGAAGTCGTGCGAGAGGAAGTATCCCACAAGGCGTCTGACCTGAAGAGCTTGCTTGAGTCTGTGACGCGTATCGAGAAGACCGTTACGGATCTCCTTGCGGCGCTGTCCAGTCAAAGGGTTTTCTGGGCTCTGGACCTGCTGGAAAAGGAAGGCCAGACATTGGCAGATTACTTAACGTCACAAGGCCTTCCAAGTTTGGGAGAGTTGACAAAACAGCTTGAGGAATCTGCTCGGAAGGCATGGCTGGATTATCCGAAGATGTTGGAAGAGCAATGCCGCAGAGAATCGCTTGTTTTGGACCCCAGGAGCCGCCACCCCAATTACAAGTTTGCAAACGGCTTCCTGTTGGTCAGGGTGAAGAAGCAAGGGAACACCGTGATTGCCGTACTAGAAAGCAACGAACGCAAGATAGCTGAATTCCCGGCGGATGTCGAAATCGTGGTTGAAAGGGTGAAAAAGGAGGAGGAAAGACTCTTCGGCCGCTCTTACGACGGATTTCAGCTGCTCAGAACAATCAAACGACATTACTTGGAACTCTTGGAGGAAAGGGGACAACCCGATGGTTCGCCGGTACCAATGAAGGAGCTTGCTAGCCGAATCACCAAGGCTCAGCGGGGTTACCGACCTGACGAATTCATTGTAGACCTGTCGAGACTTGCACGGGAGGGACCGTTTGAAATCGATGCAAGACGCCTTGAGCTACAAGGGACACGAGACGACATGAAAGGTGTGTTGCTTCACGGTTTGAGAAACCTCGGGTATGTAGGGTCGCTGAAGTTTGCGGAGGTGAGAATATGACGGATCTTGAAATGAACAGGAAGATGGTGGAGTCGCTACGACATGGGATTCCGCCCGAACGAGGAGTCAGTCTCTATTCAGTGGGGCATGAGAAGCTGGTAGAAGGAGTAAAGGCGCACCATATTGATCCGATTGGACAACAAGGCAAGATCCGCTTTCTTAGTGGCTCGTGGGGCTCCGGCAAAACTCACTTTTTTCGCATTCTTCAAGAAATTGCTTTCGAGAACAAGTGTCTCGTGTCCAACGTCGAGTTGAGCGTTGATGAGGCCCCATTCAACAAATTCGAAATGGTATTCTATTCCATTGTTCGTAACATTCAGACCCCGTCTCATTACCGTGCGGGTTCGCACACTGAAGTGGCACCTTTCGGACACGTGCTGGAAGAAGCCCTGACCTATTTGGCTAGCGGTAGTCCCTCTGCGGTCGGCAAGATCACTCACGAACACTATGGAGCGGCGCGGGGGAAGCTCATGGCTGACGCCGCCATAGATATCGACTTCAAGAAGATCGTGGACCAGTACTGGAAAACGTTCTTTGCGGAGCGTGTTCACGAAAGTCTTCGTGATGAAATGAGAGGAGAGATCCTGCAATGGTTCGCAGGAGAAGGAAATCTCAAGACCTTCCGCTCCAAGTTCGGGATCAACAAAATGGTCAGCAGAGAGTCGGCCAAAATTCTGCTCCAGAGCCTTGCCGGATTCGTGCGCTTGGCAGGATACCGAGGATTGGTAATTCTCTTTGATGAAGCTGAGCAGTCATACTCAACCATGAAAAAGGCGGACCTGAAAGTAGCCCACAACAATCTGCTTTCAATCATCAACAACATAGAGAGCTCAGCCTGTCTGTTCATGATCTATGCCACTACACCCGACTTCTTTGATGAGCCTCGGTATGGGATTGTCAAATATCCGGCGCTGGCAAGCAGGGTCGGAATGCCCAATGACCGCCCTCCCACTGCCCTGCAAAGAATTTGGAATCTCGATGCAATTGAGGACAACCCCGAAGATTATGAGACGGCCGCGGTGAGAATTTCGAACATCTATGCTCAAGCATACCCGGAGCCGAAGCTTGCGTATCCCAGTGAGAGCGATATCAGAGTATTTGTCGAGGAAATGCTCAAGAAACAGGGTGAATATGAGAGGGTTCGCTTCTGGCGGGTCATGGTAGCCACTTTAATAGCTCACCTGGAAGACCATTTTGAAGGTCATGTAAGGCTTCCCCAAGCAGTTCATGAAGACACCATGCTGTTGCTTCGTCAATGACGAGGGAGCGATTCATGATTTGGTCAGACCTGTCCATAGTATTGGAGCACTTGCGTCAGGGATCGCCTCCCTACGGCATGGCGTCTGAATTCACCGTGGGAGAAAGCCATGAGATCCAAGAGATGGAGGCTCTCATTAGCAGGAAATGCCCACATCTCATTGAGACTGATGCGGGCTGCGGCAAGAGCCATCTGCTCGACCATATCCGAGAGAAGGCCCTTGAGCAAGGGTTCATCGTGAGCCGCGTAAGGGTGAATTCAGAGCAAGAAATACGTTTCAATTGTCTCGACCAGATAGTGGGCGCAGTTTTCAGGGAGCTGCAGACACCTCATGCCACCAACGAGAGAGGCGTTCAACCATTCATGAATATGCTGTGCCACGCGATTCAGGAAAGCATGTTCAAGAGTGGCAGCGATGATTTATGGGCGAGATTGACCAATGGGTGGACGTGGGATACCGATGTCCAAGGCCTTCTCGAATCCCCATCGGTGTACATAGCGTTGCGGGCTTGGTTCTTCGGTAATGACAGTGAACGCAGCCTTGTGGAAGACTGGCTTGGTCATCCTTGGAGATATTACAAGGACAGGAAGAAGCTCGTTCGCACTCTCATCGAAGATCTGAGTTCTCATTTCATAGACCCGAGGCCCCCCAGCGTGCTATTCAGCAACAAAACGCGGTTGTTTCACTTCAAGGAGCCTGGGTACGCCCAAAGCTGGGCAGCCCTTCGTGACATACAGAAGCTTGGCGAGGCTGCGGGTTTCAAGGGCTTGGTATTACTATTCGATGACATGGATGACATCCATGAAAGACTGGGCAATCTGAAGTTTCAGAAGCTGGCCCTGGCCAACCTCTTTCGATTTCTGCAGTCCGAGCAGTTCGGTGGAAAGAGCTTCTTTGCTGTAAATACCGACTTTGAAGACAAGTGCCGCCGTGAGTTTGTCAGGAAACGCCAAGGGGATTACGATCTCTCCAAGTTTGACGAAATTCCTCGATTCCGAATGCCCGCTCTGAAGGATGACGATCTGTTGCAACTGGCTGTCAAGATACTGAAAGCTCACCTCAGGGCATACAACTGGGCGGACGATTCAGGTGAAGTGCTTGTTCAAGTGGAGTCCATTGTCCGCAGTGCCGCAGAATCAACTACAGAACACAGGCCCCGCCGAGTGGTCAGGGCGGTGGTTGAATACTTGGACCAGAAACTAGAGGCTCACGAATGAGCAATGCTCGATTTCTGGAAAGGCGAGTGGCTGAGGCATTCTATGGAGGCTTTCCCAGGTTGAGGGATGTGCAAGAAGCAGCTATTGAACCCATACTTGCAGGCCGCAACTTAGTGCTGTCCTCTGGCACAGGGTCGGGAAAGACTGAAGCCGCTATGGCCCCGCTCATTAGTCGCTATTGGCAAGAGCTTTTTCAGCTGAATTCCTTAGTAATCATGTACGTGAGTCCGACGAAGGCGTTAGGGAATGATCTTCATCGGCGTCTCCAACCCCCTCTTGATTATTTGGGTGTTCGCATAGGAATTCGACATGGAGATCGGGACGATCTCAAGAAAAAAGCCAAACCGCACATTGTCATTACCACACCCGAGTCTCTCGACCTGTTGCTTCTCAGGCAGGATAAGGCATTGGAGACGGTTCTCGCTGTTGTAATTGACGAGGTGCACCTTTTGTACAACACGCAACGAGGAACCCAACTCTCAGTCTTGATACAAAGGCTGGAAGATGTTGTGGCCCGCCCACCGTTGCAACTGGTCGCAATGTCAGCCACGATTGCCAATCTAGTGGATATTGCCGGGTTGATCTTCGGCAGGCCATCTAATACCGATTTGCTGAGATTTCCCTCTGAAAGACCGATTGATGCGGTGGTACGAGATGATGATGTGACTTCCTTGATATCGAAATCCACTGAAGCCAGAGAAGCCAAAATACTCGGATTCGTGAATAGCCGTAAGTATGCCGAATATTTTGCTCAAGAGCTACGTCATGAAGTCCATCTTGAAAAGTCCGTATTCGCACATTATTCGAATCTCGATGCGCTCGTCAGACAAGAGACCGAACAGGAATTTGCTTCAAAAAGGACTGCCGTCTGTTTTGCCACAAGCACATTGGAGCTGGGCATTGATATTGGAGATATTGACGCGGTGTTGCTTCTGGGAGTGCCGAGCGGAATAGCTTCCTTTCTGCAGAGGATTGGACGAGGTAGTAGACGAGAGCAGAAAACAAACGTAGTTTGCTTCGTCGGTGCTGACCATTTTCTCGAAGAAGAACCGGAAGGCAACCCCCGGAACGAAAAGCCTCCGCCTGAACCGCCTCTCATAGAAGCCATCCGCTATATTGCCCTTATCGACACTGCCCAGAAAGGACAGCTTCCTGTACGGCAGCGTTACGAGTTGTACGGAGCGGTGGCTCAGCAGTGCCTCTCCATGATCGCATCCCGGCACGGGAAATACACCAGTTTGAAGGATCTAGCCAAACTGTTCGAGCATCTCGGGTACATTCCAGAAACAACCCTCAAGTCCATACTCGATTCTCTCACAAAGCAGGGGTACCTGATCCGCCAGGAATTCAAGGGCCGTTACGGTGCCGGAGATTTGCTACACAAGCTCGTCTCAGACAAGAGAATCTACGGCAACTTTCCCGCAGAACCCCGAAGGGTTCAGCTCGTTCACAAAGATTTAGAGATCGGAGAGCTTCCCGAAGTCAGTCTTGCGAAAGCAGAGGAAGGTACGCATGTCTTATTTGCGGCAAAGAAATGGACCATCCAAAAGATCGAAGAATACGCTGTACATCTTGTGCCTGCCCCGCCGGGCGTACATGCCTCAGTCTTCTCGTACATCGGCGGCAAGCTCCGGTTTGATGCATTCTTAACGGACAAAATGTGGTCGCTCATTCACGACCGTGAATTCCCCTATCACCTATTACACAAGGACCTCCAAGCGGAAATCGATATGGCCAGAAGTGCCGCACTAGCACTTTTCAGCGTGGATGAAATACCTTACACGGAAGATGGTGACATAATAAGATACTATACTTTTGGAGGCTTTCTGGTAAACACGGCTATAGCGTTGCTCCATGGTCAGCATACCCGGCGAAGCGTCACTGATTGCTACTTAGAGGTCCAGACCCCTGTGGACTGGGAATCGTTGCCGTCTGATCCTAGTGAATTTGAAAGCGTATTTCCGGGCTTGGCCAAGCGACAGGGAAGGAGATCCTTTTTCCAGGCTTTGCTGCCACCCAAACTGCAAGTTCGGGAAGGAATTCAGGAGTGGGTGTGCGATGAGGCTATTGGCAAGGTCTTACAGCGTTTGAGAAGATCGAAACCCTTGGCCTGTACCAGCGAGGGCATATCATTTCCTTTGGAGTAGCCTTTATACTTCGCTCTCTCCGAGAAGTACGATGAGTAGACCCTTTAAGGTCTTACTTTGTTATCAATCCAGGACCTGTTCAGAATGTACTTCATCGGTCGCGAAAGATTGACGAATAGGTTGTGCGCCTTGAACTGAGCTGCTTCCTTCGTCGTCCAGCTTCCTGCTTCGGGGGAGATCGTCTTCTCCTTGCCCAAGGAGCTTACACTGTCGAGAGTTTAAGTCTTCAGACCGCAGGCGTCTCGGCTCAAGGTCGAATACTTACAACTAGCTAATTCCAGAGCGGTCTTTCTGTAATTCCCCTGAAAAATCAAGCACCATAGCACACCATCTGCAAACGCCCATACCCATCAGTTCACCAAGAGTCACGGGATGATTTTGGCCTCACGTTTGACGAAGATGCTCAATAGCCCCTTCCTGATCATAGCAAGAAGTGGTGAGACGGAAAAATCCTTGACGGACAGAAAATCCCAGTTACACTAGGATCACTACGAGGGTGTACCAGGTTACTCTTTGCTGGAAATCTCCTTGTAGGAGAGGGTTTCACGAGGGTGTGACCAGCCCAACAGCTGGAAAGCTCCTTGCGGTGCTCTCGTGTTGGAGACCAAAGAAAGCGGTGACCTGCCACATTATAAAGGTTGCCGCTTTCGCCGCCCCGAAGCCATAGCCTTCAGACTAGTCGGCGTAGACCAAAAGTAGCGAACTTCTGCTACTGGAGCCACAATTGCTACATTTTGCATAGAAGATCAATCGGCTCAAAATGTGAGAAAATCCAGTACCCATGCGAATAATATCCCTAAAGTTTGAGGCTCAGCGGAATATCGCCTCAAGGGGGATTATCCAGTAAACAAGCCCATAAAGTCCAAATCAGTATAGGGGGGAGGGGCAGTTTGTTCAGTATCCATGCGTTATTCTCCCATTTGGCCACGTTCCTGCCGTCTCCAAAGTGACGGATTGTTGTGACCAGAACGGCAAGAACGCAGCCTTACGTACAGGGCTCCAACCAGTTTCACGTCAATAAATTACTTACCTTTCAGTAGGAGCCAAGCGATATATCGCTCATTTTGAGACGTTCAGAGTTGACGAAAACCTAGTCGATTTTCCAGATGCGAACGTAGAAAACGATAACTTTCATCTACGGCAAGCGCAAAACAGCACACAGCGGCAATTTCATACTTTTCTTGAGTTAAGAAGCCTTCTAATACAACTTTTCCTGTTGTCTCAATCCTTTCGCCTGCCTCCATCCATTGGTCCAGCCCTATGCCCACTCATCGACATTCCGGCGCTTTCCTCAGTAGTCAGCCCGCCTTTGTGGCCTTCTTCTTTTCTATGTTTTCTTCTTCCCCTTCTTCTATGAGGGGTCATAGAGGGGAATATATTGAAGGGTACAGTGAATAAGTATCTGTACGTGCGTCCGCGTGCGTTTATCCCCACGAC